>Ga0207644_10002281_pt1 | contig 12440 bp, 12 predicted proteins | sample KBSS73metaG_FD_184326 | JGI IMG/M metagenome (GOLD analysis project Ga0207644, IMG submission 184326) | Switchgrass rhizosphere microbial communities from Kellogg Biological Station, Michigan, USA - KBS S7-3 metaG (SPAdes) (version 2) | ecosystem: Host-associated > Plants > Roots > Rhizosphere... | reverse complement strand
CCCTTGAGCGTTGTTGCCGTGAAGGATGTTGAGGCCCGTTCCCCAGGTTATCGAACCGTTCGAATTTCGAAACTGATTTGCCTCGATAGACCTAAGAAACATCAATGAATTTTACCACAGTGAGCGGTCATGTTTCTCGTTCCCGACCACGAAAAAAGAGCGCCGACATCGACGCTCCTTTGGTGATCAGAAGAAATAAAGTCTGCAACTTTACTTACCGCAAATTGTTGATTTTGCAATCGCCCGAAATATTGTCGCAGGACGAAAGTTTGAAACAATAGTCAATCGAGAGAGAGACTTTGGTTAGATATGAGAATTAAAGTTTGAAACAGTCGAAAAACGATTCAAGCGGTACCGGCTGCTGGGCGCGTGGAAGTAAGCTCGCGCCGTCAGACGAGTTAACCATTTGCAGGTCAGCGCCCGCCTAAGTCCTTCATTACATGCATCGTTTAAACGGCGACAAAGCGCAGTTTTGTTCTAAATCCTTCTGTAATTTTTTGCTCCAACCCTCTTATGCGGTCATTACCGTATAACACCAGTATGCCTTTGAGACGCGTTCAAAAGGATTGGGTCCGCGTTGTGGAATGCAGGCCTTCCTTTTGAAAGGACCCGCATTGCCGGGATGAAGTAGTCAGCGTGGCTTGACGAGGAACCTTGTTCCAGGCGCGGGGAAGAACTGGTGCATTAAGGAGAGTTCATGGTCTATTGGGCAATCGGTCTACTAGTTGTGTTCGCCGTAGCGCATAAGCTCAGGCGGTTAAAGGTTCTTCATCTAGAGTGGGGGCTTGTTCGTCTGGAATTTGAGCCAGAAGGCAGTCCGCGCCATCCCCGCGAACCGAAGGACCTGAAGAAAATCGAGGATTGAAAGTCATGATTGGCAATTCTCCTTATTGAGATCCTCCGCAGTCTTAATCCGTCTGAGTCCGCTGTGTGATCGAATTCATGATCAACCTCATCAAATGTCAGTCGCATATTAAGCCGCGCGTCTTAGTTTCTTATCTTCTTCCGCAAAGATCGAACGCATCAACCATGCGAGCATGGGACTGGTGTTGCCTGGTTGCCGCCGAACGAGAACATACTGGTTATCATCTTCGCATAAGCCTACCACGGTAACTCTTACGTAATCGTCCATATAAACACGACCGACTAGATCCACATTCGAGTGCTTCCGGCGTTGACTTCTGTTTGCGTGAAAAGGAAAGACGGTTTGTTTTGGATCCATGAGAATACTCCCGCGTGTCTAAAGAGTTCGAAATTCGGTGCTAGTCAGAATCTCCAAACCGTCCGCCTAGCGAACAGTTCGGAGATCCTAGACTTAGTCGATTCCAACAATGGATTAGTTGTGGATCGTTGGGTCGATGCGGCCGTTAAGCGAAGCGTTGACGATCTTGGCAGCCTTAGCCCGCTCGATTCGCGATAACACGTTATCAATCCGTAGTTTTCCAACGTCGATGTGGTCATCAATTAGGTTCGTTGAACCGGTGATCGTGATGTCGCTTCGGTCAACGATGTCTGCGATTTCGATTCCATCCGCGTTGGTGCTTCTGAGGACATCCTGGTCCATGATGATCGAATCGGACTGAATAGGATCAACGGCAAGAACGTCAGCTATTTGCGTCTGAACAGCCGGATCGATCGTAATTTGCGCGTACCGTTGGACCTCGCCGGCCCGTGTGATTGCGCTTGAGAAAGCGATCACTGCCAGTAGTAGGGCACAATTGGCCAATATAGGAGTTAGCTTACTTCTCATTTTCTTTTTTCCTCGCAATGTCTGCGGTACTTCACATTGATCGAGGTTGTCCTCGCAATTGGTGTCAGAGCGCAAACAACAGCACTCACATGTGCAGCCGGCATCGTGCGCTTCAGCCATGTCCTGTTTCTGCGGTGTCATACCGCAATCGGCGATAATATTTCGGGTAATGTCACTGTCAGTCATTTGAGACCTCCTTCTTAGTAGCTCGTTTGCGTTTTTGTCGGTTTGAGCTTCATTGCTAACAACTGATTAGGAAGCTCGCCGAAAAAATTCTTTTGCACCTGTCTAAGAAACTTTTCCTCAAGTTGCTCAAGAGTTCGTCGATATCAGGCCGACGGTAACGGATTAATCGTCTGCGGCGGCCTGCGATTTCTGGCCTCTTTAGGCGGCTCTCGGGGTTGGCTGCATATTTAAGGGTGCCAGGGAAAGAGGGCTAGTTCGCGAAAGGACCGTGTAATCGCCGAAGTACTTCAAAATCCCTAAGCCCGATCCCAGAATGAGCACACACACGAGGGTGATGAGAGTGGATATCCCACCAGCAAGGCAGTAAATCACCAAGAGCGTCCCGGACAATAAGAGTCCGCTGTACAACAAGCCTTCGGGAAATCGCTCGCGCTTTTGTGCGTCAAGATAGTTTCCCAGGAACCTGCGACTGTTGATGGAAATCGTATTCATTTCTCTATAACCTCCATTCCATACAACCATTCCATGCGGCCCGGAAAAAAGCCGAACCTTGAAAGTGAGCTCGCCTTTGACGCGAGGCGATGCCACTCGTTTCTTCACGCATGAGGACCTGAGCATCGGCTCAGGTCCTTTTACGGTATTCGTCGTGGTTGGAGCAGGGAGTAAGCGTTAGGTTTCTACTGGATCGGTTTCTAACACGCCCGGAGTGGTAGCTCGAAGTTCTTCCAGAAGGGACTGGCTGTTGTCCTGGAACGCTCGTTCAATCCTCGCGTTGAGGTCCATTTCGTCCTCGTGTTTGAGGGCACAATGTCGGCAAACTTGAACGTGCTCCTGGAGAAGTCTCAGAAACCGGCGACGACTAGTCTTGTTCAGGTGCGCTAGAATTGGAAGCCGAACCTTAAAATCTCGGTCCTCGAGTTCAAGAACCGAGAATAAAAACTCGATACCGACATCCATCCAACGTCCAAGGTTGGGGTTGATGCAACCAACTCGGCGGAGACGGTCTTCTCGCTCTTTACGGTGTTTTTCGAATTGCGGGTCCGCTTTGCGGACAATATTCGCGATGGTGCTTCTAATGTCGTATTCCATGATCATTCTCCTGTCTGACGGTTATTGTTGATTGTTGCTTTGCTGCGATGGCGGGTGGCCCCGGTCAGCTTTTAAGACACAAACAGGTAAGTTTTGTGCCTTAAAAGCTGACCGAGGCCCTGGCAGCAGCAAACGTCAGCGCAGGATAAAGTGACAAGTAGATTGGCGGCGACTGGCGGAAACAAGGCGCTGGAAAAAATCAGAGTGGGCCGCGCGAACGGACGCATTGAACAGAACTCAATTGTCGATTTTTCCCTTGCCATGATTTAGTTCGGCGTTCCTTCCGATTGTCTGGGGATATTCCGGTTCGGTTTCGTAAAACGCTAGTTCAAACTAGCGCAACTGTTATTTCGTGCCGTGCATGATGCGATAGCGAAGCTTCGCCATCAGCGCGTTCATGTCAGCACGAATGACGATGACATCTTCGCCCCACATGCTGGCGATCTCAGCATTCGTGTAGCCCGCCAAGCGCAACGCCAGCAGGGCTCTTTCACGCTCCGTAAGACCAGCGCAATGCATTTCCAAAGCGCTAAGAAGGACTTCGTTCTCCTCGTTGATGATCGCGTTCATCTCGGGGTCTCGGTTTGGATCAGCCGGATCAGATGGCAGCACTTCTTCGCCATCGGCGTTGTTCGATGGGGTATCACGAGAGACAGTTCGTGCTGTATCAATGTTGCGTTGCCTTAGTAGCTCGTAGCATTGGTGTTGGACTGTCTTAAGCCAGTAATTCCGTCGGTCCTCAATCCGAACAGGGTCCGGCAAGAGCCTAAGGATGCGAACTGCGGAATCCTGGAGGACCATGTAAGCATCATCAACATTGCCCACGCGCCAGTGAGCAAAATCCAGTGTCGGTTGGTAGTTTTCCGTGATAACTTGCGCCCAAACAGTGCGGCGCGTTTCGGCATCTGAGCCGCGGCTTACTAACATTTGGATTACCTCCTTCTGGTCGGTGCGGAGAAGGGGAGACGACAAGTCCTGTCAGTGCTGGGCCGTCGAGGTTTCTCTGCTTTCAAAGAACCCAGGCGCCGCCGGTAAAGCTTTGGCGCCGTGCTGGTAACAACTGAAAAAAGTGGCCGGCAAAAAAATTGCGCTCACGTCGTAGGGAACCTGTGCATTCGTTGGCATAGGAGCGCCAACAGGAAAGATGGGTAATTTCGTAAATCTGCCTGCACAGTAAGTGAGTTGACTGGTCGTCGCGTTATGAGGACGAGAATTAAGGATGACGGGCCCTCGAAAGCCACAGAACGAGACGGCCGAGCAAGCAGCATGTCTGAAAGGTGATAGAAGACAAGAAAAGGCCAAGTTGAACTCAACTCCAATGAGTCAACCCGACCTCGCGAAGAATCCCTTCGTCTGGGATCGGTTAGGTTTTTAGTAGCGCCGTGTCTGCGGCCCGACCAATTCGGCCGTGTGCCTCGGCACTCTGAATGCCGTGGTAGCGCTGACGTCTTTGCGTCGGATTATGTATGAGTAAGTCGTTCCCAACTTCACCTGAACTCGGACGACATCGTTCTGCTTGTCGATCACTGCACAGTTGATTTCAAAGTGACCCTGTCCGGTTTGAAGCAGACAATCGATAAGAGCCTTTCTGACAAGATTCAAAACCGGCTCAAGCGGCGTTGTCCACTGTTTCTTAAATCGAGAAGCAGGGCGCGCTTGAACATCTTTGCGTGCGACCGTAAACGAGTAAGTCGTTCCAAGCAGCAACCGCACGCGAGCAATGTTTTTCGCTTTACTAATTAACGCGGTCTCGATTTCGAAGTGGGCATGTCCGGTTTCGCAGAAGCAGTTAATTAAGGCGTCGCGTAGAGAGTCGATCACCAACTCGATTGGGTTCGGTTTATCAGCGTCAATAGAGGCTCGCATTCTCGTTGACCTCTCTTTTGATTAACAGCTGTCAACTCCGCTCTTCGGATTGCAATGCAACGTATTCGCCAGATTATGCATAGATTACGATTTCTGGCAAGAGTTTCGTGCGTAATATTCTCTACGACATGTAAGATAATTCGGCAACAACGGCGATTTGGTTATTGCATTTCTCTGAATAATATTCATATACTGTTCGCGATTTGGGACAATCTGTGTAGAATTACCCTACTGATCGATTCAACAGCGTTTGTGCCCCGGTGGGAAACAAACGGGGCACCTTCGTCGACTTCTTCATTATTTGTGAGGACCCGCCAATGTCGCGCACCAAAACCAAGTTCGGCAATGATGAGATTCTAGGAAGTTTGTCCACCGCAGATAGTAAGGCGATTGCGTCAGCGGATGCTTCAGATTCTGAGATTAAAAATTGGGCTGACTTTGAATTAGTGTTGAAGCGTATGAACACCGCCTATAAAAGGGCGGCGTTCGATAGCCACCTTCAAGTCGACGCGTCGAGGTTGCATCAATTTATCCGTAATCAAGAAAAGCGAGAGGAACCCAACTTCTGGAAGGCGGTGACACTGATCTACGAATTGAACGACATTTTTCGGTTCGAACCTGATGATATTCATAGTATTAACGAGGCCGCATTGAACGTAGGGCAATTGGTCTACAACGAACTGCGTGGGCTCTCATTGAAGTGTGAAACAACGAGTCCGCTTGCGGACCACGAAAGGGCATTAGCGCGTGAAAAGGTCTTGTATTGCGCCTGCTATGGAAACGAACTCAGGCGTCGCGGGCGTCCGGAAGCGGCCGCCAAGCTGTTCGAATGGCTGTTGGAATTCACTTCGAAAACTTTAAAAACAGCAACGTTTCCGTGTTTTGGAACGCGCGCGCGGCTTACGTATCACCTGGGTTTTGTTTACCGCGTGCTGGAACGGCATAACTCAGCTGAAGAAATGTTCACCACGACGTTAGAATTGCTGTACGAAAGAGGAAAGATACATAGCGACAACGAAGATCGTGTTTTTATTACGCGTCGTCAGGCAATGGCCATTGGAATTGGATACGGGTGGGTCAACGCCACTAGAGGATCTCTTCGCAGAGCGAAGAATGCGTTGACAACGGCCAGGTCGTTGCTGGCGGCAATCAATGATCCGGTCGTTCCCTCTTTCATCGAACTGCTGTACGGCACGATCGAGCGATGCTTGGCCGGCAGCAGCAGGCCAAAGCTTGTAGAGGCCGTCAAGAGTTTAGAAACCGCGAAGAGCTCATTCACGAACAACGAGCACCGACGACACATACCTCGGGCGTGCTGGGAGCTGAGTCTTGCTCATAATCTCCTCGGTAATTTTGAAGAAGCTGAAAAGAATCTTAAAGAGGTCGATGATTACGCCAAGAGAGTAAATCACGCCAAATGGCAAACGAATGTTTTGATCTTGCGCAGTCGGCTGCTGCGCAACCAAGGCGATCTGTCAGGCGCGCGTGAATTAGCAGACGCTGCTGTTAATAAGGCGGAGGAGGATAAGTCTGTCTTGCCTTTGACAGACGCGTACATAACGCGGGGTGAAGCTCTCTTAAAAATTATTGAAGCGGCTGGAGGTCCGAGTCAATCGTGTGAACTTGCTCGAAAAGATTTTGAAAAGGCCCTCGACATAATCGGTACATTCAGAATCAAGGAAAAAGATTCTTATCTCCCGTCGAATCCAAAAATAGTGGCAGTCTGCGAGCTGCGAATCGCTCAATGTTTAGCTCGTGACGGCGATGAGACGAAAGCACGTTCGCATTTTGCGACTTGGGAAATACTTCGACATAGCGTAGAGCATGAGTGGGTACGCGAGCTTGCGGAAGAAGTAAAGCGCGATATAGACGCTATTGTACAAAATTTTACTATACCTGCGGATGATCCCAAGGAGTGGAATTATGCGCGGAATGTCGCGCAGTTGAGGATGTGGTTGCTAACGCAGTCACTTAGGTACACGAAGAGGAACTATTCTGCCGCGGCCAAACTGATTGGTGTAAAGCGCGGCACGTTGTACCAATGGCAGGACGATTCGCGTTCTCACACTCAGCGAGCGAGGACCAGGGCGCAAGAGTAATTGGACTGGTCATCACAGTCGCATCGGCATAACGACATATCGATAATCGTATTTTTCTTCGGTTACCGGTCTCAGTTGCGCCTGTGAATTTCCATCCTTAAATTCAAAGTTCACCTGTTCCGATCCCACAACATTGAGAAAGTCCTGGAGGTATTGCGCGTTGAAACCAATCTCAGTTTCGTCACCCGCAAAATTTGTAGTCATGGTTTCTCTCGCTTCGCCCTCTTCCGCGTTCTGCGAACTTATCAGCAATTGCTCCTTCGCCAAATGCATGCGGATGGCATGCGAACGATCATCGGCCATGAGCGCCACCCGTCGAATCGCTTGATTAAGACTCAACGTGTCGAATGTCGCAGTTCGATCGTTGCCTTTCGGCATCACCATTTCGTAGTTGGGAAACTGACCCGACAGCAACCGTGAAATCAACAGCCGAGAACCCACTTGAAAGTAAACATGATTCTCATCAGATCCGAGGTTAATGTCCCCGTCGAAATCTGAGGTCAATTTTGTCAATTCCGCGAGCGTTTTTCGGGGAATTAGAACGTCCAACTCGTCGCTCGTTCCGTTGGATCGCGCGGTCGAAACAAAAGCCAAACGGTGACCATCAGTCGTCACCATCTTCACGTTTTTCTTGTCTAATTCGAACTTGGCACCCGACAGAGTGTAACGACCTTCCTCTTGAGTAATCGCGAAGATTGTCCGTTCAATGAGCATCTTAAGAACAGAGGCCGGCAACTTTAATGGTGTCGATTTAAAACCAGGCAGCTCAGGAAAAGTTTCTTTTGACACTCCAGGCAGGCGGAACTTCGAACGGTCACATTCGACGGTCACCCATTCGTTTTCTTCCTTGCGGAAGCTCACGGGCGCGTCCGGCAATAACCGCGCAATATCAAAAAGCTTTCGGGCCGGGACGCAGATCGCGCCTTGTGTGGAAATCTCCTGGGCATCTGCATCGCAACGAATCGTCACATCAAGGTCCGTTCCGCTAATGCGAATCGAATCCTCTCCGGCTGACTCGATGAGAATATTCGCAAGGACGGGGATAGTGTTTTTGCGTTCGACAATTCCCTGCACAAAGGCCAGTTCTTTTTGCAGCGAATTTCGCGCGATTACGAATTGCATCGATTACTCCTTCGGAGATGGAAATTTGCTTCGTCTTTATATCACAGCCGACAAGTACTACTGAACAACCTGTGATCTAATAAATGATTAAATATCTAGTCGTAATAGTAGTGCCTGTGAATGTCGTGCAAAAGCAAGTAACAACGTTAGATTTGTCTGATTTTAAAAGCGGCCGTCACCGAAAATGCTTCACGCGGCAGTGTGGAAGTTAACTGAATAAAACTCAAGCATTCACAGCCTCTATGAGACGGTTAATCGTTCCTGCTAACGTTCCGTTTGAATTCATTTCTTTCTCGATCTTTTCCACAGAATGGATCACAGTCGTGTGGTGCTTCCCGCCGAAATGTTTCGCGATCTCCGGATAGCTCTTCTTCGCAAGTCGCTTGCACAAATACATAGCTACCTGCCGCGGAATAAGAATCTGCCTAACATTCGATCGCGCTTTCAGGTTTTCCACCTCTATCCCATAGTGTTGCGCGACCAACTGTTGAATTCTCAAAATCGAAAGCTCTTGCTGAATCGGCTCGTTTGACACTCCTCGAAACGATTCCTCAGCCAAACTCTTTGTCAGCGGCAGACCGCGCAATGAAGACATTGCGAGCAGTCGCACCAACGAACCTTCGAGTTCGCGGATGTTGTGCTTGGCGTGCCGAGCTAATGTTAAAGCCACATCGTCCGGCAAAGTGATGCGATGAGACTCAGCTTTACGTTTGACTATTACAACTTTCGTTTCGAGATCGGGAGGTTCGATGTCGGCAATGAGACCCCACTCAAACCGAGAGTGCAGACGCTCTTCAATTTCAGGAATATCACGAGGCGGACAATCCGAGGTCAAAACGATCTGCTTCTGCCGATCATACAAAGCATTAAACGTGTGGAAAAACTCTTCCTGTGTGCGCTCCTTACCGGCGATGAACTGGACGTCATCTATCAGCAAGACATCAATACTGCGATAGCGCTCGCGAAAAGCATTTGTTTTGTCGTAACCGAATCGTATTGCGCTGATCAGTTCATTCATGAAACGCTCAAGGGAAAGATACGCAATGCGCAGCGACGGATTAGCGTTGGCGATTGAATGACCGATGGCTTGGATCAAATGTGTCTTTCCCAGCCCAACGCCGCCGTAAAGATAGAGCGGATTGTATGTTTTACCAGGAGAGTCTGACACGGCCATCGCTGCGGCGTGAGCGAAGCGATTGCACGACGCGACGACGAAATCGCTAAACGTGTACTTGCCGCTCAACGCAGAAACATCTGAAAAACTGCCCTCCGCAGGTGTCTCTGGTCCAGGATCTCCTGACTTTGTATCGGCTGCACTAGTAGTTACTGGTTCGCACACAACTCTCGGCTGAGATGGTATTTCCCACTCGATTCGCAACGAGCCCAACTGCGATTCATTAAGCGATTGACGGAGCGGCTCTGAATACTTTGAAAGTATCCAATCCCGGACCATGTCGTTTGGAGCAGAAATACGCAGCACTCCCTCATGAGGGTAGCGCTGGAATCGCAGCGGCCGGAACCAAGTTTCGAATGCTTGATCAGTCAGCTTGCTTTGGATTGCCTGAAAAAAGGGTTGCCACTGAGCGTCTGGGTGTCCTGTATACATTTAGGGAAATAACACACATTACCTAGTACAACACGGGAGGGTGCCGCCTAAGAAGAGTCAGCAATATTTCGAACGGCGAACCTACCACAAGCACGAAACCTCGGCAAGAAAAACACCTGACAACTTTTTCGCAGGCGACAAACAAGCCGAAAGTTAAGCCCTATGTGGCAATGGTGTCAGGTAGGATCGCTTTAGAGGTCGCGCAAGAAAACACTGGAGTCAAGGTTTATTCAAGGACAGAATCGAGCCGTGCGTTCGAAGCTATTACTTCAATAAGTTTCACTAAGTAGCACAACTTATACTACACGGCAGTTGTCGCCGCGTTTACTCGCGGCTGAGCGTCTGAAAGAAGATCGTAGAGGCGGTTTAGATCGTCCATGCTGTAGAACTCAATTTCGATTCGACCAGCGGATCCCGCCTTTGCCGGCACAATCCTGACCTGGGTTCCTAGACGCCTACGCAGTTTGGCCTCGGCGGCCCTCAGGTTGGGATCGAGCACTCGGTCGGGGGCAGCTATCGCCGATGGTTTCTCAGAATTCAAATTACGGATCCGGGATTCCGTTTCGCGTACCGACCAATTGTTCTTGTGAATTCGCTGAGCGATTCGACGTTGTAGTTGAGGATCACTTATGCCGAGCAGGGCGCGTGCATGACCGAATGTGAGCTTCTCCTGTTCCAGTAGAGATTGAATCTCGTTGGGCAGCTTCAGAATGCGAAGGTAGTTCGTAATGAAGGTCCGATCGCGGCCGACGCGTTGCGCAACCTCTTCCTGCGTCAGGCCAAGGGTCTCGATCAGTCGCCGGTAAGCGTTCGCCTCCTCGATCGCGTTCAATTCCTGACGCTGGATGTTTTCGATCAGTGCTAATTCGAGCAGGTTCTCGTCGGCGATGTCGCGGACGATTGCCGGAACGCGGGTCAGGCCGGCCAACTGTGCGGCTCGCCATCGCCGCTCGCCGGCAACTAACTCAAACAAGCCCCCGCGGCGTCGAACCAGGAGCGGCTGGATAATGCCACTCGCGCGAATCGATTGCGCGAGCTCCTGGAGCTTCGCTTCATCGAAGGTATTGCGCGGCTGCTGTTCGCCCGGACGAATGAGATCAATTTCTATTTCGCGCAGTTCTTCATGATCCTGCGGCGACGGCGTTGTGGAAATCAGGGCGCTCAGGCCTCTCCCCAATGGCTTCCTGTTCATGCGCTATTACCTCCTCGGCTAGTTGCAAATAGCTCTCGGCCCCGCGCGACCGCGGGTCGTAGAAAATTACGGGCTGACCATGGCTTGGCGCTTCGGCAAGCCGGACATTTCTGGGGACAACGGTCTTCAAGATGAGATTCCCATAAAACTGCCGCAAATCAGCGGCGACCGCTGACGAGAGATTTATGCGGTCGTCGTACATTGTCAGAAGCAGGCCCTCTATACGCAGCGTGGGGTTGACGGCCCGTCGGATAGAAGTGAGCGTATTGAAAAGTTCGGTTACTCCCTCGAGAGCGTAATACTCACACTGAACGGGCACCAAAAGAGAATCAGCAGCCGCCAGGGCATTAACGGTCAGAAGGTTCAGGGCTGGGGGACAATCCACGACGATGTAGTCGTATTCATCCTTGATCTCGCTCAACGATTTGGACAAAAGGTATTCGCGCTCAGGCATGTCGATCAGCTCAATCTCGGCCCCCGCGAGGTTTCTGTCTGACGGCACGAGGTCGACACCGAACTTGCTCTGAATTATCAGCTGGCTGACCGAGTCTCGTAGTACCAAGACGTGGTAAGCATTACGCGAAATTTGGTTTCGCGCGACTCCGAGCCCAGATGTGGCATTGGCTTGAGGGTCAATGTCGAATAGTAGGGTTCGCTTGCCGGCTTTGGCGAGAGCAGCCGACAGGTTGACGGCGGTCGTCGTTTTTCCGACGCCGCCCTTTTGGTTGGCAATGGCGATCGTTTTTCCCATCTAGCCGAGCGTCGCCGACAAATTTAAGGTGTTACATTAACACAGGATTGGAACCGAGCCTAGACACTCACCCCCAGAAGTTTCACGTGAAACCTGAAAGGCTCTGCCCTCGACCCGTTTCACGTGAAACGTCGGTATCGTCTGAAATGAGCTCTAAAGTGATCGTTGTGCTGTGAGAAAAACTAGGAGGTTCGAGAGGGCCGCCGGAGTGAGGCCTGGTATTTTTCTCGCATCGCCAAAGTTGCGTGGCTTAACCCGTTCGAGCCGCTCTATCATCTCGTGAGAAAGGCTTCCGACCGATTTGAAGGGCAGGTTTTCCGGAATAACAAGTCCGTCGTGTTGGCGAAGACGGCGACTAGTAAGATCCTGCGATTCGACATATCCAGCGTAAAGACAATCAGCCAGCGCGGTCTCGAAGTCGCGTGCTTGTAGAGTATTCCTATCGTCCGAATCCAGCAGGCTCGCGATCGTATCAGCCGTGACATTGGGACGCAAAGCTAGTTGACCGAGTGTTATTGAGTCGCCAAGTTCCTGTCCGCTTAACGCTCGAAAGTGTTCATACTGCGGATCGGCTCGCCGGATTTTCTTGTGCGCTAACAGCGTGCGAATCCTTGCGAGGCGTTCCCTCCGCTGATTAAAGCGTTCCCATTCGGTATCTCCGACCAATCCCAGTTCACGGCCTTTGGGTTCGAGGCGCTCGTCGGCATTGTCGTGCCGCAGCGACAAGCGATGTTCAGACCGCGACGTGAACATGCGATACGGCTCGTCGACTCCCTGCG
>Ga0207644_10002280_pt1 | contig 12442 bp, 11 predicted proteins | sample KBSS73metaG_FD_184326 | JGI IMG/M metagenome (GOLD analysis project Ga0207644, IMG submission 184326) | Switchgrass rhizosphere microbial communities from Kellogg Biological Station, Michigan, USA - KBS S7-3 metaG (SPAdes) (version 2) | ecosystem: Host-associated > Plants > Roots > Rhizosphere... | reverse complement strand
CTCCTTGCCGAAGTTGCGCGACAGCGAGATGACCTGCACATCGAGCGTTGTCGCCGGCAGGCCGCGGGCGATTGTGAGAGTGTCATCGCGACTGCCGTCGTCGACATAGACCACTTCGCAGCCGAGCGAACGCGTTGCGCGCAGTTCGCGCGCGACGTCGGTGAGCCGCGCATGCAGCCGTGGGAGCGAAGCGTGCTCGTTGTGGAGCGGCACCACGATGGAAAGCCCGCGCGCCACGCTGCTGGCGCCGTCCGCGCCGGCATCTGCCGCCGGCTGCTTGTCGCCGCGCACGGCTGAAGAAATGCCCCGCAGCGCGCGCGGGTGCGTCGGTCCGGTTGCCGTCGTGTCGGCCACTTCGAGCCACTCCTTTCGGAGGCGATTTATAGCGCAATCGGGAGGAACTGTCGCGCGCGGGGCGCCGCGACCGCGGAGCCAGCAATGCTGGCGGATGATCGAGAACGTGATATGCGAGGCGGAGATGACCCCCGTCTCCCATTATCACCGGGCTCGCGCCAGGCTTGCCGCCGGCTGGCGGGACCGCGCACTCAGCCTCAAGGCGCTCGCCTTCGGCCTCGTCGGCGTCGTCAATACCTTCGTCGACTACGGCGTGTTTTTGTTTGCGCGAGCCCAATTCGACAAATCGCCGCCGGCCCTGGCGGCGTTTGCCTGGTTCTCCGACGCCTGCGGCTGCGGCAATGCTGCGGCCATCTCATTGATTGCCGCCAACACACTGTCGTGGATCGTTGCCGTCAGCGGCTCCTACATCATGAACTCGTCGATCACCTTCGCCGCCGAGTCCGGGCGTGAACTCAGATGGCGCGCCTATTTCACCTTCGTCGCTTCCGGCATCGCCGGGTGGCTCACCAACACGGCCGCGCTGCTCGTCGCCGCGGAAGTCCTGCTGCTGCCCGTATGGTTGTCCAAGGGTCTGGCCATTCTCGCAAGCTTCGTGGTGAATTTCTCTCTCTCTCACTTCGTGGTCTTCCGCGCGCGCCCGCGCCCGCAGGAAGATGTGCGGAGCGATGCTGGAAAGGTTCGATGACTGCCGGCTACCTGCCTTTCTTGCGCGCCTGTCGCGCAGCAAGAAATTCGCGCATGACGGTACGAGGCTCGTCGCTGACATAGGCCGCGCCGAAGGCCTCGATGCCTGCTTGCACGGCCGCGGCGAGCGGCAAATCCTCCCATCGCCGGATCAGCTTTTTTTGTAGCCGCACCGCGCGCGGTGCCGAGGTCAACAGCTTGGCGATCCAGGCCTCAACCGCCGCGTCGAGGGCGGATACTGGCACCACATGCTCCACCAGTCCCCATTGCAGCGCCTCATCGGCGGTGAAGTTCTCGCCCAGATACATGATCTCGCGGGCGCGTCCCCAGCCGATCAGTGTCGGCAGCAGCGCCGCCTCGATCACCGAGGGAATGCCGAGCTTGACTTCCGGCATTCCGAAGCGAGCCGTATCGGCGGCGATCCGCACATCGCAAGCCGCCGCGAGTTCAAGACCGCCGCCGAACGTATAGCCCTGGATGCGTGCGATCACCGGCACCGGGACGTCGCGGATTGCCGCCAGGCCCTGGTGGAGCCGGGTGATGAAGGCAGTGGCCTGCGCGCTGTTTTCGATGCGCGCCATCTCGTCGATGTCGACGCCGGCGATGAACGCCTTTGGCCCAGCACCGGTGAGAACGACCGCGCGCAGACGCTCATCGGCGGCAAGCTCGCCCATGCCCGTGACAAGCTCGCCCATCAACGCGCTGTTGATCGCGTTGAGCTTGCCGGCATTGTCGATGATCACATGGGCGATGACGCCTTCCGGCCTCGCATCGCGACGAATGTGAAGCTGCCCGTCGCCGGAAGAGTTCAACGCCTGCCCCCCAAGCCGCCTGCACGGCGCGACCGATGCGTTCGCGCCTTCACGCCGATCTAGTGCCGCGCGCCAGAGCCGGCGGCGCCCATCTCATCCTGCTGCCGATATTCGGCATCATAGTTCATGATCTCGCGCATCAGCTGTTCGATCATGTTCTGACGGCCGGCGGCATCCTGGCTGTAGGTCAGCTCCGCCACCGTTTTTGCAACGGCGGTGATCACCTCCTCGGTGTCGATCGCGTCCGGCTCATCGGTTGAAACGGGATACTCTGCAAAGAAATCGTCGATCATCTCGACTATCAGGCAATGCAGGCACGGCCGTTCCTCGTCCTCGTTTCGCTCTTCTGCCATGGCCGTCTTTCCGCTGCTATGTTTGGGGGAGTGTGCGGCGATTGCCGCGGGGCGCGCAGGCCCTTTCCAGGGCGCTCTGTTTATCTGGCGGCTCGCTCCCGGGTTTGCTAGAGGCGCGGCCCGTCGAGTTCCGCGGCAAGCTTCGCATAGAGCGTGTTGTCGCGCACATAGACGTAGTCCAGCGCCGCGACAGAGACCGCCTCGGCGCCCTGGTCGCGCAGGAAGCTTGCCAGCGCGTGGACGTTCTCCGGCGGACAATGCAGCGTGAGCATGCCGGAAGAGGTTGGGCCGCCGAAGGGGGTGGCGACGCCAAATTTCTCGCGCGCGGCGCCGAGCAGCTTTTCGTTCAAGCCGGCAAAGCGCGTGCGCACCTCGCGATACGCGCCGGCGCGCTTGTGCGCGGCGATGCGGTCGAGGAGGAGACGCGCGGTCTCACGCTGTGCGCTGTCCCACGATGCCGCACGCGCGGCGACGAGGTTCGCCTGCGAGCGCAGGATGACGCCGTCTTCGATCACCTTGAGGCCATTGGCGGCGAGCGTGGCGCCGGTCGTGGTGATGTCGACGATGAACTCGGCAGTGCCGGCCGCGGGCGCCGCCTCGGTCGCGCCCGAGCTTTCCACGATGCGGTAGTCGACGACACCATGCTGGGCAAAGAAGCCGCGGGTGAGGTTGGCGTATTTGGTGGCGAGCCGCATCTTGCGCTCGTGCTTGAGGCGGAAGGCGGTCGCGACGTCGTCGAGATCGGCCATGCTGCGCACGTCGATCCAGGCCTGCGGCACGGCGACGGCAACGTTGGCGAAGCCGAAGCCGAGCCGGTCGATGAGCACCACCCGCCGGTCGGCATCGGGAATGAGCTCGCGCACCAGGTCTTCGCCGGTGACTCCGAGATGTAGCGCGCCTTGCCCGAGCTGCGCGGTGATTTCCGCCGCTGAAAGGTAGGCGATCTCGACGCCGGAGAATCCAGCGATGGCGCCGCGATAGTCGCGGGCGCCGCGCGGCTTCACAAGCTCGAGTCCCGATCGCGCAAAGAAAGCCTCGGCGTTCTGCTGCAGGCGGCCCTTGGCGGGAACGGCGAGGAGGAGCGGCGCACTCATGGTGCGTCTCCCTCGTCGCGACCGGCGCACGCCGCAAGCTCCTCGATGGAGGCGGCGAAGCCGACCGCGGCGATCGGCTCTCCTGCCCCAAGCCGCGTCAGCAGGCCGTCATAGCGTCCGCCGGCGATGAGTGGGCCCTTCGCCCGCGGGTCGTGAAGCTCGAAGACAAAGCCGGTGTAATAGTCAAAGCCGCGCCCAAAGGCCGTAGCAAATTCGAGCGCCCTTACGTCGACGCCGCGGGCGGCCAGAAAGCCGGTGCGGGTCTCGAACAGGTCGAGTGCAGCATCGAGTGAAATCCCGGCGTCGGCGGCGAGCGCGCGCAGGTCGCTTGCTGCCTCGTCGGGATCGGCACGCACCGAGAGGAAGCGCTCGATCAGCGCACGCGTCTCGCGCGGCAGCCGCGGGCCGGCGCCGAGCGCCGATTGCTCGAGAAAGCGTTCGGCGATCTCGTCGACCGAGCGGCCACCGACGGCTTCGATGCCGGCAATGGAGAGGAGATCGGCGACGAGGTGATGCGCGGCGTTCGGATCGGAGCCGGCGAGCGCGGCCAACACGCCCTGGTACTCCGGCGGCCGGCTCGCTGCGGCAAGCGCCAGCCGGTCGAGATCGTGGGCGAGCGTGGATTTGCGGTTGAAGTCCTTGACCAGGCGGCGCTTCCACGCCGGCGCAAGATCGAGCGCGGCGACGAAGGCCGAGAACAGCCCAACATCGCCGATGCGGATTTGCGGGGCCGTCAACCCGTAGAGCGCGGTTGCCTCGAGCCCGAGCGCGAGCATTTCGGCATCGGCCGCCGCCTTGTCCTGCCGGGCAAAGGACTCGATGCCCGCCTGCACGAACTCGGCGGCCGCACCCTCGCGGTGGCGAAACACCGATCCGAGATAGCAGAAGCCGGCGGTCTCGCCGGCACGCGCCGATTGCAGATAGGCGCGCGAGACCGGAATGGTGAGATCGGGTCGCAGGCACAGTTCGCTGCCGTTGGGATCGTTGGTGAGAAACAGCCGCCGGCGGATGTCTTCGCCGGAGAGGTCGAGAAACGGCTCCGCCGGCTGCAGGATCGGCGGATCGATCTGCACGTAGCCGGCGCGCACATAGGAGGCGACGAGTTTTTGTGCGTGCGCGTCGGGCGTGTTGGTCGCAAGCTTCGACATCTGTTTGCCGGCGTTTCGCGCGGCCCTTTAACACGGGAGAGTCGCTATTCGATGAAGATTTGCCGCGCGCCGTTAATGCTGACGCGCCGCTCGACAGGCCACCCGCGGCGTCGTTTCTGGTAACGTTAACAATGTAGGCGGAGAGGGTCATCTCCAGGATCGGCGCGCCTTGGCCGCTTTCCCCTTCCCAGGTTGATGCTGCGCGGTGGAGACAGGGCAGGCGTCTCAGCGTGCTGACGCTCCGTGCCGCGCGAGCACCTTGCGCACTGCCTCAACGAGTTGGTCTTCGGCGACCGCGAACTGCGCTTCGGCCTGTTTCTGCAGGTGCTGCTCGCGCCCCTTTTCGAGCTTCGCCAGTTCAGCGCCGACGATGAGGTCCTTGATGGTGACTTCGCCCTTTGCCTTCTCGTCGGAGCCCTGGATGACGACGCAGGGCGCGTTGCGCCGGTCGGCGTATTTCATCTGCGCGTTGAAGCCGGAGCTTCCCAGATAAAGCTCTGCCCGGATGCCGGCGTCGCGGAGGAGCTTCACCATGCGCTGATAGTCGGCGATGCGCTCGCGGTCGAACACCGTGACGACGACCGGGCCGGGCGCGGATTTGCTGTCGAGCTTGCCGAGGTACTGGAGCGCGGCCGCAAGCCGCGACACGCCGATCGAAAAACCTGTCGCCGGCACCGGTTCGCCGCGGAAGCGCGACACGAGCCCATCGTAGCGGCCACCGCCGCCGACTGAGCCGAAGCGCGGCGAGCCGTCCTTGCCGTCGGTCGAGAAGGTCAGTTCAACTTCGAAAACCGGGCCGGTGTAGTATTCGAGACCACGGACGACGGCGGGGTCAACGCGCACGCGCTTGGTACCATATCCAGCAGTTCGGGCGAGATCAGAAATATTTCGCAATTCTTGCAACCCATCCTGCCCGACCTCAGTTTCGCCAATGCTCGATTCCCATTCGTCTAGGATCAAAGAGTTGAGAACTATTTCGGGCTTTCCTGCGAGCGACGTGATTTCATCGTCTTCGAGTAGCGAACTCTTGTATCGCTCGTGCCGCGTGGCCTGATCGAGACGCATGACGTGTTTGCTGGACGGGCCAATCACCCGCAAAAGTTCCACCGTATGTGAGGCCGATAGTCCGGCGCCCTTGGTAAAATCTCCGCTTTCATCTCTACGGCCCTCTCCAAGCAACTGTTTGACACCATCTACGCCCAGACGATCCAATTTGTCGATTGCGCGCAGCACCGTAAGTCGTCGTCCTGCATTGTTCTCCCCGCTGAGTCCAATGGAGTCGAGTATTCCATCTAGCACTTTGCGACTATTGACCTTCACGACATAAGATCCACGAGGAACCCCGAGCGCCTCCATCGTATCCGCCGCCATCATGCACATCTCGGCGTCGGCCGCGGGCGAAGCCGAGCCCACCGTGTCGGCATCGAACTGCATGAACTGGCGGAAGCGTCCCGGCCCCGGCTTCTCGTTGCGAAACACCCAGCCAAACCGGTAGGAGCGATAGGGTTTCGGGAGGGTGTCGAAATTCTCCGCAACGTAGCGCGCGAGCGGAGCGGTCAGATCGTAGCGCAGCGACAGCCATTGCTCGTCGTCGTCCTGGAACGAGAACACGCCTTCGTTCGGGCGGTCCTGATCAGGCAAGAATTTGCCGAGCGCGTCGGTGTATTCGATCGCCGGGGTCTCGACCGGTTCGAAGCCATAGCGCTCATACACTTGGCGGATCGTTTCGATCATTTGCCGCGTCGCCGCGATCTCCGCCGCTCCGCGGTCGGCGAAACCGCGCGGCAGGCGGGCCTTCAGCCTGCTCGTTTCTTTCTTCTTGTCGGCCATCCGCCGTGCTCGTCACATCGATTTGAGAATGGCGCGGTTGGTAACGCACTGGCGCACCGAGCGCAAATCGGGTCGGCCGCCTGGCTGCGCTGCAACGCCTTCAGAGAGCGCGGCGCTCGCGCCCGACCTCTGGCGGAGCAAGGTGCAAGCCAATACCTACCCGCCACGCATTTGTTCAGCGAGGTTCCCCATGATTTCCCGACGCAATGTTATCTTGTTGACTGTCACTAGCCTTGTCGCAGCGACACCGGCCGCGGCACGGGCCAAGCGTTCGAGCCCTGTCGCCCGACTCGATGCCGACAATGACGGCACCGTCGACCTTGCCGAAGCCAAGAAGGCCGCCGGCGACGTGTTCGACAAGCTCGACACCGACAAGGAAGGGACGGTCAGCCTGAAGGAACTGGGCGGCCGTCTGAGCAACAAGGATTTCTCCACCGCCGACCCCGATCACGACAGTACGCTGACGAAGGACGAGTATCTGGCCGTCGTCGAGGAGCGGTTCAAAGCGGCCGACCCGGACAATGACGGCACGCTGAGCGCGTCGGAACTTTCATCGCGCGCCGGCCGGTCGCTGTCCCGGCTGCTGCGCTAACAATCGCTGCCGTGATTCGGACTTGACCCGTCACGCCCCCTTACGTGCGTCGGGGGTCGGACGTTCGCGAGCCCTGCGGTTGTGTGCCGCCCTCATGGCTGGGCGCGGTGGCGCGTTGGCCTGCCTCGGTTCCACCGATTTTTGGCGCCGGTCCGGTGGCCGCCAGTTTCAGCAGCGCGTATGAGCTTTTCAGTGTTCGGCGGGCATTCGCAATCTCGTTTTTCACTGCGGCAATCTGCAGGCGGTGCATGGCCGCAAGCGTGTGAAAAGCGCGAAGCGTTTCACTCAATTTCCCTCTCTGATCGGCCAAATTTCCGGCGCGAGCCGATGGGGCGATGTCCGCGCCGACGAACGCGGCATCAGCCGCGGGCTTCGGCGCATCGTCGGCGTCGCGCCACCTGAAGGTCGGGACGTAGGCGCCGCGCGGTATCTCGATCACGAGCGAGTCGTTACAACCAGTAGTCGCATAGTAGCGCGCCAGCGCCCGGCGCAATCGCCCGGCTTCCACCCGCACGATCGGGTCCGTCTGCGGATCGAAGGCCGACCCGCGCCCCAGCGCCTCAACGGCAATGGTGTAGGATTTGATCCTGTCGCCCTTGCCCTCGAGCACAGCCTCGACGACGAATTTGAGGAAGCAGGTCAGGCGCAACGAATCGCGAAATGCCAAGCTTTCCAGCAGCCTGCGGAGCTCGCGGCGAACGTCATCGGCCTTCGGTGTGTCCGCCGCCGCCTCGAAGCTAGCTTTCCACTTTGCCGAGTTCGCCGTCATTCCCCAAGTTGCCTTGCTGAAGAGCTTGGCAGCCGATGCACCCCTAGCGATCCCGACCTCGGCCTTCCATTCGCGAATCTGACAGGCAATCTGGCGTTGACCTGTTCAAATTTGCACATCCCCGGCGCCGACTGTGGAAAACTACCGCTTCAGCCAGGCGCCGAGAGAGGGCTTATGCACGCTGACTTGGCCGTTTCTGGCGTAGGCGATCAGGCCCTGGCGTTTGAACTTGTTGAGGAAAACGCTGACGCGTGATCGCGTAGTGCCGATCATGCTGGCCAGCAAGGCCTGATTGATGCCTTCCGGAATGAAGTGCGCATTGTCACCGCCGACCTCGGTGGCAAGTTGCAGCAGGGTCCGCGCCAGGCGCTTGTCTGCCGAATTGGTCAGGTGATCGACGAGGCTTTCCTGGTCGCAGATGCTTCTGCGCACCAGCGAGGCCACGAATGTTGCGGCGAAATCCGGTTGCTCGCGCAGCAGCTGGCTGACAGCGGACTTGGTCACGCGCACGAGCGAGCAGTCGGTCAAGGCGGTGGTGGTCGCCTGGCGCCGTGCGGCGACCATGCAGCGGGCGCCGAAGAATTCGTCCTCGCGGCGCAGCGCGATCACCGGCTCCTTGCCGCTGGGCACGACCGCCGACATTTTCACCCAGCCGGATTCTACGTAAAACAGTGAATCAGCCGCATCGCCTTGCGCATAGATGACCTGCTCGGGGGCAAGCTGCAGGCGCGACTGACCGGCGCCGCGTCCAGTCAGGACCGCGCGCAAATCGAACTCGTCCGTTGCTCGCCGGTCTTTTGTCATTTTCTTCCAGCGCGGCGTCGGTATGTGGCATGGTTCTAGGCCAACGCCGGCGAGGGATCGTATTGGCATTTGTGACGGTGCTGCCCGAGCGCATTCAGCCGTTTAGCGGGAATGCTTTGCACCGCTTCTGGATGCGCCTGGCCGCGATCGCAACTCGCTCACGCCGGACGATTGGTCGGTGAGCGGGCAGCCCGACGACTGAACGCCTAGACGCTGATGAGTCGCTCACGCAGGGCGGCGACGACGGCTTGCGCCCGGTTGACCGCGTTGAGCTTGCGGCTTGCGGTCTGCACATGCTCGTCGACAGTGCGCTTGGCGATGCCGAGAATCTCGCCGGTCTCCCAGGCTGACTTTCCCTGGGCGGCCCACAACAGAACTTCGCGCTCCCGCGGCGTCAACGCGATATGCACGCGGGACGGGGCACGCCGCAGCCGGCGCAACAGTTCGAACGCGGAAAGCGCAATGAGGTGAAGGAGCGGCAGATCGCGGTCGACGACTTCTGCGCGCGGGCCGCCCATCCAGACACCGGCGATGGTCCCGCGTTTGCCCGGAATCGGAAACCAGAAGCCGTTGGTCAGCGCAAAGTCGGCCGAGCCCTTCAGGAACGGAATGACCTGCGGCTCGCGCTCGGCATCATAGGGAGCATCGCTCGTCCTGAACGGGCGGACCATCTGCTTGCAGTAGCGGATGCTCGGATCGATGCGGACGTAGTCCCGTTCGTTGTAGAGCCGGAGCCATTCCGTGGGGACTTGGACCGCAATCGTCACATCCTCGAACCGCTGCCGTTCGCTCGGAAATGTGTTGAAACAAAAATAGTCGAAGCCGAAGCGCGTGAGTGCACGCCGGGTTACGGCGAGCACGCCTTCGGTGGTCGTCTGGCGATCAAGATTCGCCAGGACCTCGTACGTTTCCCGTACGAAGCTGCTGTCGGCCTCTGACATGCGCATCGCCCCGGTTCAGTCATTGAACCTGCGCAGCGGAGGTATTGCAACCCGCTGTCGAGCTTGCGTCAAGGGATGAGGGCTTCGCTGCGGATCATGAGGAGACGCCAAGGCCGTTCCGTGAAGCGCTGGAATGCGTTAGCTTGCCGTGATCGCCAATGAACGCCGGGAGAAACCCGTGGAAACTTCGCTACAGCGCAAGCCTGCAAATCCTCGCACCACCAGCGTGCCGAACGATCTGGACGCATTTTGGCTACCGTTCACGCCCAACCGCGCATTCAAGCGGGCGCCGCGTTTCATCACGCGCGCCAAGGATATGCATTATTTCACGCCCGACGGGCGCGCGGTGCTCGATGGTCTTGCCGGACTCTGGTGCACCAATGCCGGCCATAACCGCGATCCGATCGTCGCCGCCATCAAGCGCGAGGCCGAGGAGCTCGACTACGCCCCCGCCTTCCAGTTCGCCCATCCCAAATCGTTCGAGCTGGCGAGCCGGGTCGCTGCCCTGGCCCCGGCCGACCTCAACCGGGTGTTCTTTTGCAATTCCGGCTCGGAGGCGGTCGATACCGCACTCAAGATCGCGCTCGCCTACCATGGCGTGCGCGGCGAGAGCGCTCGCACCCGTCTGATCGGCCGGGAGCGCGGGTATCACGGCGTCGGCTTCGGCGGAATTTCCGTCGGCGGTATCGTCAACAACCGCAAGCTCTTCGGCACGCTCTTGGCTGGCGTCGATCACTTACCGGCGACCTACAACCGCGAGCATCAGGCCTTCACCAAGGGTGAGCCGGAATGGGGCGCTCACCTCGCCGACGAACTCGAGCGCATTGTCGCGCTGCACGACGCCTCGACCATCGCCGCCGTGATTGTCGAGCCGATGGCCGGCTCGACCGGGGTGCTGCCGCCGCCCAAGGGCTACCTGCAGCGCCTGCGCGCGATCTGCGACAAGCACGGCATCCTCCTCATCTTCGACGAGGTGATCACCGGGTTCGGCCGCCTCGGCCACGCCTTTGCCGCGGAACGTTATGGCGTGACGCCCGACCTCCTCTGCTTCGCCAAGGGCGTCACCTCGGGCGCCGTGCCGATGGGCGGCGTGATTGCGCGCGACAGCGTGTACGAGGCCTTCATGCGCGGGCCGGAGCACGTCATCGAGCTGTTCCACGGCTATACCTATTCGGCGCATCCGCTCGCCTGCGCCGCCGGGCTCGCGGCGCTCGACCTCTACCGCGACGAAGGCCTGTTTGAGCGGGCGAAGAAGCTCGAGCCTGTCATCGCCGAGGCGGCAATGACGCTCAAAGGGGTGCCGAATGTGCTCGACGTGCGTGCCGTCGGCGTCGCCGTAGGCATCGACCTCGCCTCCCGGCCGGGAGCCGTAGGCAAACGCGCCTATGAGGTGATGGAGCGCGCGTTCCACGACGAAGATCTCCTGGTCCGCGTCTCCGGCGACACACTCGCGATTGCCCCGCCGCTGATCGTGACCGAGGCGCAGCTTGCGGAGATGTTCGAGAAGACCGCGCGGGCGATCAGGGCGGTAGCGTAGCCTTTGTACTTCCGCTCTATCGTTTCGACCGCGGCCGGGCCGCGAGTGGAACCCGGCAATAGCGCCGGCGCCGACTTGCGGCGCCAGGCTGCTTGTGGGCACTGGTAGCCTCAAGGCGATTCGTTTTTGCGGGGCATAGCGTCCGACGCTTCCTTGCCAGCGCCTTGGTGCTTCAGGCATGCTCCGGCAGGAGTGATCACGGGGTTGTTCATGGTGCGCATTGGCGCGATTTTCATCGTCGTCTGCATGGCGCTGATCGCCGGTTCGCTCGCCTTTGTGCTCTATTTTCGCTTCGGTCTCGGCGCTGCCGAATCGGGCTTGGCGGGGCTGGGAGCGCTCACGGCGCTGGCGCTCTACAGCGGCGTTTCCGGCCGCAAGCAGGACCGCACCGAAATGGGCGATCAGGTCGCCAACCTCGCGCGCGGCGGCGACGACCTGGCGCGTCAGCTCGCGGAATTCGGGCGGCGGCTCAACATCATGGAGACGAAGGTCGGAACCGTTCTCGACAAGGCGCTGGCGACGGCGCAACCGCTGGCCGCGGAGATCGAGGAACTTTCACGCCTGGTCAAGCAACTTGCCGAATCGGTCGCCGCCCACGATACGGCGCTGGCGCGCACCGGCACGGCGCTGCCGGCCATCAATCCGCTGGAGACGGCCGCGTCGGCCTCGGTGATCCTGACCGACCCGGCGCCGCCACCGGTCCTGCCGACCGGGCACGCGGTCGCAACTTTCGCCGGCCTCGACAGGGGTGCCATCATCGCGCTCCTGCGCACCGCCATCGAGGCCCACCGCATCAATCTTTATCTGCAGCCGATTGTGACGCTGCCGCAGCGCAAGGTCCGCTACTACGAGGCGATGTCGCGGCTGAAGGCGGAGAGCGGCGAGGTCGTCGCGGCCGCGGATTTCCTCCCGTATGCCGAGGCGGGCTCGCTGATGCCGAAGCTCGACGGCCTTTCGGTGCTGCGTTGCGTGCAGGTGGTGCGCCGGCTGCTGCTCAAGAACCGCGATATTGGCTTGTTCTGCAATCTGTCCGGCGCCAGCTTGACCGATTCCGAGTTCCCGCAATTGCTCGAGTTTCTCGAGGCCAATCGCGCCATCGCCTCGGCGTTGGTGTTCGAATTCACGCAGAGCGCCGTTCGCGCCATGGGACCGCTCGAGCACGAGAGCCTCGCCGCGCTCGCCGAGCGTGGCTTTCGCTTCTCGATGGACAATCTCACCGACCTGCGCGTCGAGCCACGCGAATTGAACGAGCGCGGCTTCCGCTTCATCAAAGTGTCGGCGATGCTGCTGCTCAACCGCGTCGGCGCCGCTTCCACGGATATTCATCCCGCGGATTTCTCCGATCTCCTCGGTCGCTTCGGCATCGACCTCATCGCCGAGCGGATCGAGAGCGAATCGACCGTCGTCGATCTCCTCGACTACGACGTGCGTTTCGGCCAGGGCTACCTGTTCTCGCCGCCGCGCCCGGTGCGCGCCGAGGCGCTACAGGGCGCCGCGGGTGAAGCCGTGAAGGCCGTGCCT
>Ga0207644_10002277_pt1 | contig 12448 bp, 15 predicted proteins | sample KBSS73metaG_FD_184326 | JGI IMG/M metagenome (GOLD analysis project Ga0207644, IMG submission 184326) | Switchgrass rhizosphere microbial communities from Kellogg Biological Station, Michigan, USA - KBS S7-3 metaG (SPAdes) (version 2) | ecosystem: Host-associated > Plants > Roots > Rhizosphere... | reverse complement strand
ACCACTACCGAGGAAAAGAAAGAAGCCCCGGACGGGATATGGAATAAATGCCCGAATTGTAAAAAACCTTTGCATTACAGCGAACAAGTTGAGAACCAATATGTTTGCCATTACTGCGGCTACCATATACGTATTGGCTCACAAGAATATTTTGCTATTCTTTTTGATGATAACGAGTTTACGGAATTATATCCCAATTTACGCTCAGGCGACCCGCTGCATTTTGAGGATACTAAAAAATATACTGATAGGCTTGTTGAAACCATTAAAAAAACCGGCCTTAATGATGCCATCCGCGCCGGCGCAGGCAAAATTGATGGCCAGGATATTGTGATCGCCTGTATGGATTTTAACTTTATTGGAGGTTCAATGGGATCGGTAGTAGGTGAAAAGATAGCCCGCTCTATCGACTATTGCATCGAGCATAAAATACCTTTTTTGATGATATCGAAATCAGGTGGTGCGCGCATGATGGAAGCAGCTTTCTCATTAATGCAAATGGCTAAAACATCAGCGAAGCTAGCCTTATTGGCTCAAGCTAAAATACCTTATATCTCCTTGCTTACTGATCCTACTACGGGTGGTGTAACGGCATCATATGCTATGCTGGGCGATATCAATATAGCTGAACCTGGTTCGCTGATTGGCTTTGCGGGTCCACGGGTTATTAAGGAAACAATCAAAAAAGATCTTCCAAAAGGTTTCCAGACTGCTGAATTTGTTCAGGAGCATGGTTTCCTTGATTTTATAGTTGACCGCAGGGAAATGAAAGAGAAGCTGGCTACATTCTTAAAAATGATGGCTAACTGATCATCAGGATAGTTCAAAAGAAAAAGGCTTTGGTTTTAACCAGAGCCCTTTTCTTTTTGATGCGCTTTTTCAACGCCCGTCAAATATTTGACTATCCGACTGATTTGCAATACTCCGGCTTTAACTCCGAAATATTTACTATGTGATACCAAGTTACGACTTTATTTGATCTTTCCGAGGTATTTTTTTATTTTATGTGCCAAGGCCTACGGTGCCTTCTAAAGCGCCGCCACCAGGCTCATTATTATAAGGCAAATCAGCAAGCCTGCCGTCTTTCTTTAGCATTTTAAAATCTTTTCCCTTTGCAGGGCCCTTCTTTTCAAGGGAACCTTCGGCCTTGTTACCGCCGGATGAATTATCAGATTCTACAACTTTATTTTTATCCTGAACTTCATCTTCAGGATCCAGATACTCACTCATGATATTTTAATATTTGAGAAAAGACAAACCACAGGCATCGAAAAATAGCCTTGCGATGTGCCTTCCGATAATTATATGCTTTCTGTTCCCGGTTCATGACCGATCATACGGCCTGTAGTGCGCCCCAATTTGCGGGCTTCAAAGTCCGTTTTGGCCGGGCCGACTGAAGGGAACTCTTTCTTATTTGGTGGAGTAACATCATTACGCCCGGTGAACGAAGCGTCCGCGCCTTCACGTTGCGCACCTGCCTCGCTTTCGTGAGGGTAAAGTATCTCCTTTTTTGAAGTACGTTTTCCTGGGTTTTCGTTCGGCACATTACCGTGGCCCGGGGTTTCCTTCCTGTTATTTTTCTTCGGCGCGTGGCCGGATTTATTTTTACTGGCTATCATAGGTTTATACATTTAATCCATAATATAAAACCCATTGAATCGCCCTATTGTTTTTATTTGTTTTTAAATAGGAATAGGTTTACTATAAATCGGAGCCCATTTAGGCATATGCCAGGCACAATTCTTTTAATTTTGACACGGTGTAATCTACTTCTTCTTTGGTATTATATTTTGAAAAAGAAAAGCGGACCGACGGGCGGTTAGGATCGCCGCCAATAGCGGTTAATACGTGCGAACCAATGTCGCTGCCCGAGCTGCAAGCGCTGCCGCCTGATGCAGAAATGCCTGCGATATCCAGGTTGAACAGCATCATATCGGCCATATCATTACAAGGGAACGACACATTTAAAACGGTATACAAACTTTTAGCCGGATCGATCTCGCCATTAAACTCAATTCCTAGTATATTGTCTTTAAGCTGACCAATCATATAGGTTTTAAGTGACTGTATTTGATTATGGTGATCCTCCATATTGGCATACGCAATCTCCAAAGCCTTGGCTAGACCTACTATACCATACACATTTTCGGTACCGCCGCGCATATTGCGTTCCTGCGAACCTCCATAGATAAAAGGTTTGATCTTAACCTTGTGGTTTACATGCAAAAAACCTATCCCTTTAGGGCCATGCAATTTATGTGCTGCACAAACCATAAAATGAGCTTTCAACTTGCTAAGATCATGCTTGTAATGCCCCATGGTCTGCACGGTATCCGAATGATAAATGGCATTATAATGCTCGCACAAATCACCAATGCGCTCCATATCACTGATCGTGCCCAACTCGTTATTGGCATGCATCAGCGATACCAGGCTGCGGTCGTTACTTTTCAGTAATTCTTCAAGATGGTTATAGTCAATATTGCCCTTGCTGTCTGTATCGACATAACTCAATTGAATAGTGCCTGCCTTTTTCATAGCTTCCAGCGTATGTATCACCGCATGGTGTTCCAAACGGCTCGATATAGCGTGTTTTAAGCCATTATCGACAATTCCGCAACGAATAGCAGTGTTGTCGGCCTCTGTGCCGCCTGAGGTAAAAAAAATCTCGGCAGGTGAGGTATGCAATAAATGGGCAATGGTTTTTCTGGCTTTTTCTATTATAGACCGAACCTCGCGGCCGTGAGCATGTATGGAAGACGGATTACCATAGTTGTTCTCCATCACCCTGTACATTTCTTTCAAAACTTCATGGTCAATAGGCGTAGTAGCAGCATTATCAAAATAGACACGCATGGGGTAGTAATTAGTAATCAGTTAATCAGAGATTAGTTAAACAGGTTAGCTAATTCTGCTATAAATTGAGAATTTCTTTTATATCAGTAATGATCTTGTTGGCCAGATTATCAGCTATCGTTTCTGAGTTTCCTTCAGAATAAATGCGGATGATCGGCTCGGTATTTGACCTGCGCAAATGTACCCATTCTTTATCAAATTCTATCTTCAGACCGTCAATGGTGGTATGAGGCTGCTTCTTATATTTATCCTCTACCTTAAGCAAAAGATGATCGATATCCATTTCAGGTGTCAGCGTGATCTTATTTTTGGAGATATAGTACCCTGGATACGAGCTTCTTAAACTTGAAACAGATTTGCCATATTTAGCTAAATGCGTCAAAAACAAGGCAATACCCACTAAAGCATCACGGCCATAGTGTGATTCAGGATAAATTACTCCGCCATTTCCTTCGCCTCCTATTACTGCATTAACTTCCTTCATTTTATTCACTACATTCACCTCGCCTACCGCAGCGGCATGATACTCGCCACCTGCTTTTTCGGTAACATCGCGTAATGCGCGGGTTGACGAAAGGTTGGATACGGTATTACCTTTTTTATACTTCAGTACATAATCGGCAACAGCCACCAAAGTATATTCTTCCCCGAACATATTGCCATCCTCGCAAACAAATGCCAGGCGGTCAACATCCGGATCGACGGCAATACCTAAATGCGCTCCTTTCTTAACAACTTCGTTTGATAATGCGATCAGGTTCTCAGGTAATGGCTCCGGGTTATGCGGGAAATTACCATCCGGATCGCAGTATAATTTATGAATGGTTTTTACACCCAATGCCTTCAATAAAGCTGGTACAAATATGCCTCCGGTTGAGTTAACGCAGTCAATAACAATTTTAAAATCAGCGTTGGCGATTGCAGCCACGTCCACCAGCGACAGAGCCAATACATGGTCTATATGTTTTTGCAAATAACTGTTATCAACGGTGATCTTACCCAGATCATTTACCTCAGCGTATTTAAAATCGCTGTTTTCGGCAATATCAAGTACTTCCTTGCCATCTGCATCGCTGATAAACTCGCCTTTTTCGTTCAGCAATTTAAGCGCATTCCATTGTTTTGGGTTATGGCTCGCAGTGAGTATAATGCCACCGGCTGCGTCCTCCCACGGAACAGCTATCTCGACAGTTGGTGTAGTAGAAAGTCCAAGGTCGATCACGTCAATACCTAAACCCTGCAAGGTGCCCGCTACCAGGTTATTTACCATTGTACCTGAGATGCGCGCATCCCGGCCTACTATGATCTTCTTTTTCCCGGATCGCTTTAAAGCCCAGGTACCAAATGCCGAAGTAAATTTTACGATATCCAATGGTGTTAAACCATCACCTGCCGCGCCGCCAATGGTGCCGCGTATCCCTGAGATTGATTTTATTAAAGTCAATGTATTAAATTATTTGAGTGCAAAATTAACAATATTTGAACTATAGCTATACAAAATCCGTAGGTTTAAACCGTATTTTGATAAACAGTATATTTGTGGCCACACAAAAACACTATGACCAAGGAATGGTTTTACGACTGGTTTAATTCTCCGTATTACCATCTTTTATATCATAAACGCGATGATGCCGAGGCTCAGTATTTCATTGACAATTTACTTTTAAAACTTCATATTCCACTCCACTCAAAACTTTTGGATATAGCCTGCGGGCGCGGGCGGCACGCCATTTATTTGAATACTCATGGTTATGATGTTACGGGCATCGACCTTTCCGTCGAAAATATCCGCTTCGCCAGTCAATTTGAAAACGATACGCTGAGATTTTTTGTGCATGATATGCGCGAGTTGTCCTATGACTGCTATTTTGATGTTGCTTTCAACCTGTTCACCAGCTTTGGTTATTTTGCAACGGATGAGCAGCATATCGGTTCGCTCATTAACTTTCATAATGCGTTAAAGCCGGGCAGTTTATTGGTACTGGACTATTTCAACAGTCACAAAATACTACAAAACCTGGCAGCCAATAATGTAAAAAAGGTAGAGGACGTTGAATTTCATATTCAAAAGATTATCAATGGCAATAAAGTCATTAAAACCATTTCATTCGATCACGGCAATAAAAGCTACTCGTTTAAAGAAATGGTAAGCTTGTTTACGGAAGCTGATTTTATGAGATTCTTTAAACAAAGTGGTTTTGAAATTATAAGTACTTTTGGCAGCTACGGACTGGACGGGTTTGATGCGGAACACTCCGACCGATTAATATTTATTTGTAAAAGATCAGATGCTTGAACACCTTATACAGTTAGACCGGCATTTATTTCATTTTATTAATCATGATCTGACCAATCCGCTTTTTGATTGGCTCATGCCGATATTGCGCAATGCCCGTACGTGGATACCGCTGTATATTTTCATCCTGGTATTCTGCCTATGGAAGTACAAAAAAACAGGGGCTTTGATCGTCATATTGTTCGCGCTTTCGGCTGGCTTTGCTGATTTTACCAGTGTGCACTTAATGAAGTACAATGTACAAAGACTCCGGCCCTGCCGCGACCCTGTTGTTTCGCAAACGGCAATAGTACGTGTACCCTGCGGAACCGGTTATAGCTTCCCCTCAACACATGCAACAGACCACTTCGCGATGACTGCTTTTATCAGCTTGGTTTTTTTCAAGAGATGGCGATGGATATGGCTTTGGGCGATTTTATGGGCAGGCTCGATCTCTTTTGCGCAAGTATATGTAGGCGTCCATTTTCCTATCGACATTACGATAGGGGCTCTGTATGGCATTTTTGTGGGATGGTTATTCTACCTGGTATTTAAAAAACTTCAACTCGATTTTTAATGGCTCTTTGGAAAATATTTGTTTTGTTTTTGGGCGCCTTTACAGGCGGTATGTCTGTGTTCCTGTTTAAAGGCGATAATCATAAAAACCTGAAGCTGGTGCTATCCTTTAGCGGGGCCTATCTTTTTGGCATCACCGTTTTGCATTTGATACCCGATGCCTATCATGGTAATGACAATTTTGTAGGTGTATTTATCCTGACAGGCTTTTTATTCCAGATTGTATTAGAGCAGTTTTCTGAAGGTATTGAGCATGGCCACATGCATAAACCAGACCATGCCCATGTGGCATTCCCTTTAGGTATATTGATCAGCCTTTGCATACATGCTTTTTTAGAAGGTATGCCGCTTGCCGAGGGTAATCAAAATCAACTGGTTTGGGGTATTGCGCTGCACCACGTGCCCGCTGCATTCGCGTTGGCGACGGTATTGCTGTCTAATCATCAAAGTAAAAGCAAAACCATATCCTTTGTAATTCTTTTCGCCATTATGGCCCCGGCGGGCTATTTTGTGAGCAATGCGCTCAGCACTGGCGGTATAGGCAACCTGCAGCAATATTTTAACCGGATAATGGGCGTAGTGATCGGGATATTTCTGCATATCTCTACCACTATCCTGTTTGAATCGGGGCCAGACCATAAGTTTACCATACGAAAGCTGATTGCTGTATTGTTTGGGGTGGCACTCGCGTTGGCGGGATTTGTCAGTGAATTATAACCTCCTTTGTCATTACAATGACAATTTCAGCTTATCCTCTGAGTTTATCCAGCAAATCGCTCAGTTTGCCTGCTTCTTCCTCAGTAAGGTTGTTTTTTAGCAGATCGCGGGTTTTGAATTCCTCATCCATTTTGGACAATATATCCAGCCCTGCTTCGCTGATGCGGATATCCACGGCACGGCGGTCTTGGCTATTGGTACAGCGGGAAACCAATCCTTTTTGATTCAAACGGTCAACAATGCGGGATGCGTCAGACATTTTATCCAGCATGCGCTCTTTGATCATGTTTACGGTAGCTGGATTAGGATATTGCCCGCGAAGTATGCGCAACACATTAAATTGCTGCTGGGTAAGGTTGTGCTTTTCAAACCGGCAACGAAAGGTATTACCCAACCACCCATAAGTGTAAGTAATATTGATAACTGCTTTGTGGTAGTTATCTTCAAATTTGTTGCTCTGGATTTCTTCCCCTATCTGCATATCAACTTTCACTTTAATAATTGCTTAATACAAAGATGTCGATTATTTTTTTATTTGTTTAGCGTCCTTTTGTTTTCCATATTCCCAGGGACAGTGCAGGCATTTATTTTTACAGCAATAGCCCCGTTTTAAATGGTACTCTTTGGTAAAAACAAAATTACCATCTTCATTGATGTAATAATCTACATTCTCTTTCAGCATAGTTAATTTAACAGTTTTATGAGAATATTATCGCCAAAATGTTGCTTTAAATAATTCCCGTCTCCGTGCAAAGTCCAAACCTGCTTAGGTTGAGTCTTTTCTATAGTCAGTAAAATATCATTCCAGTCAACATGATCCGAAATAAACAGGGTATCATTTTGGTTTACCTGCAAATTTTTCCACCCCGAAGCAAATAGCCTCTTTACGCCTACTGCCCTGATATAACTATCAAAAGTAAACGGAGGCACAATGTACACATACTCCTGCTGGCTCTTCATCAGTTTGCGGCTGTATAGTTGATACTTCCCAGGAGAGAATCCCATCTTTTCGTAAATTACATTCAGGGGCATAATCTTGTGATGAACCAATATGGTCTTTTGCGGTGCGTGTTCTGTAATAAGTTTTATTAAGCGCTGACTTTTACCTAAGCCGTAAGCGCCTAACAGGATATTGCTCTTGATATCGTTCAGTTTTTTAATTTCTTCAATAGGATCAGGGTGAATGACTTCGGGATTAGCAAAGGTGCTTTCAGTGATCAGCACATCCGCCTTCATCCACTCCAATGGTTCGCAGGTAGCATCTGATTGTAGTTTATAGTCGCCTGTGTACAGGTATTTCGTCCCCTGGTATTCCATCAATATCTGAGCCGATCCCAGCATGTGACCTGCAGGGATGAAAGTTACCTGCACGTCCCCAATCTTAAATGAATTATCGTAACTAACGATATTAAACTCTTTTGCAGCATTCTTCCCGTATCTCAATTGCATAAAAGCCGATGTCGCTTCGGTGCAATAAACCTGGTTGTTACCGGCGATGGCATGATCGGCATGGGCATGCGAAATAATAGCCGTTTTTACCGGTTGCCTGGGGTCAATATAAAACTGGCCATACTTGCAGTATAAGCCATTTATGTCCAGATAAACAAAGTCGTCGAGAATCATTGGTCATTGGTCACTAGTTACTGGTCATTGGTCATTCAGCACAAAACACTAATGACTGATGACCAAATGACTAATGACTACTTATTGTTAAAAATTTCCTGTGCAGTTCCAAAACCTGCGGGATCACCAATTCGGTGTCATCATTTCGTATAATAAAATCGGCCAGCTGAATTTTCTTTTCTTCTGAGAACTGCCTTGCGTCACGGCCTTCTACTTCATTACGGCTTAGGTTATCACGTTGCATTGCGCGATTAATCCGAAGTTCCAGAGGTGCGGTTATCATGATGGTTTGATCACACGTCTTGTAAGATGAGCTTTCAAACAGCAAGGCTGCTTCTTTCATCACATACGGAACATTTTCTTTGGTGGCTACCCAGTTATCAAAAGCCCTGAAAACTGCGGGATGAACAATAGAATTCAATTTGGCCAATTCGGTCTCGTTATTAAAAACGATGGAAGCGATATACTTCCGGTTTAATGAACCGTCATCAAAATAAGATTCTCTGCCAAATTCCTTTTTCAAAACATTGATCAGGATAGGATCTTCCACCATCACCGTTTTGGCGGCATCATCAGCATAAAACACAGGGACACCCAATATTTCAAATATTCTGCTTACGGTGGTTTTTCCGCTGCCTATATTCCCCGTTATTCCTATTTTAAGCATCTATTTTCTGACGATGAAATCAATATTCTGCGGCTCTATTTTTACTATTTTGCAATAAGCTGGTCGTCTGGAAAGTTTTACCGGCAAACTGGTATAGCCACTATTTTGCCAAAGATTCAGATCGGCCGAAGCCTCAAAAAGATCCTCATCCATTTCGGCATAGCGGTTTAATGAAGTGGTGAATGTTACCTTCACCTTTTGAGGGAATATCTTCACCTTATAGTAGTCGTGATTATTAATAAGCTTAACGGGTATAGATATTTCTTTTTCTGTATACTCTTCCACCGGTACCACTACCTGCACCGATTTAGGATAGATGTTTACGTTCCCCTCTTTTAACGGCTGCAACTCCACCGTTGTTCTTATAGTCTCATATACACTATCGGCGGTAAGTGAATCTGTATCCCACGATTCAATATGCTCCAGCACATTACCCGGTCCGCTTAATGTGACATATGCCGGCTTTATCGATACATCGTTTGATTGCGCATACTGTTGCTGATAATTGATACTGGATATTAAACGAATGGGCACCCGCTTTACAGCCCTGTTCGAAAAATCAAAATAAAGAGTATCAGGTGTAAAACCGATGATCTGGTTATCAAAATCCTTATGGTCGTTAATCTCTCTCAGCTGTGAGCTTAAAACAACATAGTCCTTACTGTCAAGCGTATGCAGATCGACAGTAATTTTCCTGTTCTCGAAATTCATTTTAGAGAATAACATATCCCACCCGGTGCCCTGCAGGGTTGTATTGATGGTATCGGGCTGTAAGGAATGGAAAGCACGCTTTTGAGGCATATTTTTATAAGCCAGCACCTCTTTCACCGTAAAATTATAGGTATTGGACAGTGTAGTAAAAACCCAGGCCACCGCTGCTAATATTAAGCAGGTAAAAAAGGCCGAAAGCCGCCTTCGTTCCGATGCCGAGAGTTTTATAAATGCCATTTTTTGAGGTGAAAGCTTCCTTTTGAGGTGAAAGCTTAAAGGTAAAAGGCGACTATTTACCGTTCACCTTTCACATTTCACCTTTAACCTTACAAACTCTTACTTAGCTACCGCAGGTGGCGTATTCAGTGCTCTTGAAGCTTCTAATGATATAGAGGACTTTTCAAAGCGTATTTTATGGCCACCTTCTGTTTCAATCAAAAAGGTTGTATCAGCTACGTCCACAATTTTGCCATGTATACCGGCAGTAGTGATCACTTTATCGCCTTTTTTAAGTTCTTCAACGTATTTTTTTTGATCCTTTTGTTTTTTAACCTGCGGACGGATCATAAAGAAATAAAATACCACTATGATCAAAACCAGCGGGATAAATGAACTAAAACTACCGAATCCGCCAGCCCCACCGGCCTGTAATAAAATTGTTGCTATCATGATTTTATGTAAAAAAATTATTTTGTTGTTACTTCGCCAATCAGGTGAACCAGGTTTTGTGCCGGGTTTGTGTTGGCGGTTATTGTTATCTGTTTGTCTTGTAAACCCATTTTGCTGCGGCTGTCAAAGGTAACTTTTATAGCTCCGTTTTCGCCCGGCTTTATTGGCGCAGAGGGCCACTCGGGTTTGGTACAACCACATGAAGCGATCGCATCTTTAATGATCAGCGGCGATTTACCGGTATTGGTGAACTTAAATTCATAGGTAACCTTATCACCGGATTTTATTTTACCAAAGTCATGTGTTTCTTTCTCAAATTTCATGATTGGCCCATCGGCAGTCGCCGAAGTACCAGATCCATTGTCTGCCACATTGTTTCCATTCGAATTACAAGCGACCATCAGCATGCTCACCGCTACGAGTGCCAAAAACAAATTTCTCATTGATCTTTAATTATTATGCACTAATTATCAGTTCAAATTTAGTTATTCTTCAATTAAGCCGCGCCCTACTTTTCGAATTACGTTATCCGCCTTTAATTCATATAAGATTTTATCTAAAATACCATTTATAAACGAATTACTCTTAGGCGTACTAAACTCTTTGGATATCTCGAGGTATTCGTTTATTGTTACCTTAACAGGTATGGATGTGAAGTTAATAAACTCAGCAATCGCCATTTTCATCAACAGGGTATCCATCATGGCAATACGTTCCGGCTCCCAGTTTTGTGTTTTTTTGCCGATCATTTCCTGATATTGCTCGTCATGACGTATGGTTTGCTGGAACAGATTGGTAATGAATTCCCTATCTTCGGCCCAATTTCCGGTAACTTCAGCCAGCTTATTCTGCTTATAATCGTCACTTGAGAAGTTTTTGAATGTCTTTGCGATCAGCGCCTGCAATACATCTCTGTCAACCGGCCAGAAAATAAACTTATCTTCAAAGACTTGCTCGGCCAGCAATGATTTCAGGATCACTTTTTTGAAAATGAACTTGATGATATCCTTATCGGTCTGTAAAGTATCCCCTGTTTTTTGCAGATATTCGGCGTACTCAGGCGAGTTTTTCAGGATAGTGAATAATGATTTCGCCAGTTCGGGTTCGAATGTCCAGGATACTTTATATTTTTTTACGGCAGCAAGGTATTCCGCATTCGCCATTAACGATAAAATAAACCTGTTTGTAAGGATTTTAAGCTGAGGGTTAAGGTCTTCGGCTGTGGGTAGGTGTTTGTGTTTGCGCTCTTCGGCGTCGGATTCGGCATACTGCACCACTTCCGAAATGAGGGAAAGCATCCAGATATACATTTCGTATACCATATCAACACTCTGGAGCAGGTTCTTTTCGTGTTGTTTTACTTCCTTATTATCAGATTGGTGGTAGGCATATAATGCCTGTAATACTTTTACACGTAGGTGTCTTCTGTTTAGCATAGTGGTAAAGAACGATTTAGGGGGTAGTCCCGTTGTATTTAATTGTGTTTATTAATAGGTTGATTTTACTTTCTTAATGTCTAATATACGTTTTTCGGCAATTTTATTGGCAGCCTCGATAGTTGAAATATTTTCGGCTTTTGATAATCTTAACACATTGCGTGTTGCTTCATAAATATTTTCTGTAAGCTGTAAGGTACGCTTTTTACTAAAACCCATCAACTCTGAATAACAATTAATTACACCACCGGCATTGATCACATAATCCGGCGCAAACAATATTCCCTGTTCCAGCAACATCCTCCCATGAATATACTCGTCCTCGAGCTGATTGTTTGCCGACCCTGCAATTATTGCAAATTTAAGTTTATTTATTGTTTGTTCATTAATTGTTGCTCCTAAAGCGCATGGCGAGTAAATATCGGCATCAATATCAAAAATGGTATTATTTGACACCGCTTTTGCCCCATATTTTTTTGCCACCTGTGAGGTATGCTCTTCATTAATATCACTCACATATACCATTGCATTCTCATCGCGAAGCAAGCGGGTCAAGTTTTCGCCTACATGACCAATACCCTGTACAACTACTGAGCGACCTGCCAGCGCATCATTGCCATAAAGTTCTTTTACTGCAGCTTTAATGCCCATAAAAACGCCCTGCGCAGTTATTGGGGAAGGATCGCCGCTACCACCAATGGTCTCCGGCACCCCCATCACGTACTGTGTCTCCATACGGATAAACTCCATATCGCGGGGATTGGTACCTACATCTTCCGCTGTGATAAACTCGCCATTCAGGTTTTTAATAAAACGTCCGAATTTGCGCAGTAAAGCTTCGGTTTTGTCTTTGCGGGAGTCGCCAATGATGACTGCCTTACCACCGCCCAGATTAAGGCCTGCTACAGCAGCCTTGTA
>Ga0207644_10002276_pt1 | contig 12448 bp, 8 predicted proteins | sample KBSS73metaG_FD_184326 | JGI IMG/M metagenome (GOLD analysis project Ga0207644, IMG submission 184326) | Switchgrass rhizosphere microbial communities from Kellogg Biological Station, Michigan, USA - KBS S7-3 metaG (SPAdes) (version 2) | ecosystem: Host-associated > Plants > Roots > Rhizosphere >... | reverse complement strand
GCTGTGCGTCGCCCGCGGCGCCGCGGTCCTCGAGTGCGCCCGGCGCGAATCGAGCCTGAGCGAGATCTTCTCGGAGATCATCACGGAGGATGCCCGCCATGCGGACCCTGCGTAAGGTCGGGGCATTCGTCAGGCGCGACGTCCTGGAGATGGCGTCGTACCGCACGAACTTCGTCTTCTCCATGGTCGGCATTCTGTTCTCGTCGCTGACGTTCTTCTTCCTGTCGCGGCTGGTCGACGCCCACAGGGTCCCGGAGCTCGCGCCGTACGGGGGGCAGTATTTCCCGTTCGTGCTCGTGGGCATGGCGTTCTACCAGTTCCTCGGAACGGGGATCGGGGCGCTGTCGGACAGCCTCCGGCGCGCCCAGACGACAGGCACCCTCGAAGCGCTGCTCGTCACACCCACGCCGCTGCCGGTTGTCATCCTGTCCTCGACGATCTTCCCCTTCCTCTTCTCGGCGCTGCGCGTGTTCGTCTTCCTCGCGGTCGGCGTCGTCGTCTTCGGTGTCGATCTGTCGCACGCGAACATCGCCGCGGCGCTGTTCGTGCTCGCGCTCTCCACCGTCAGCTTCACGGCGATCGGCATGCTCTCCGCGTCGTGGATCATGATCTTCAAGGGAGGCAGTCCGACGGGCTTCGTCTTCGGGGGCATCTCGGCGATGCTCGGCGGCGTTCTCTTCCCGCCAACCGTCCTATACCCCTGGATGCGGCCGCTCTCGGCCGCGCTGCCGATCACGTACGCGCTCGAGGCCATGCGGCGCGCGGTCCTGCTCGGCGACGGCCTGCCCCAGCTCGGCGCGCCGATCGCGGCGCTGCTCGTCTTCACCGCGGTCCTTCTTCCGGCCGGCGTGGCGGCATTCAGCCTCGCCGTGAGACGCGCGAAGCGCACCGGGAGCCTGGTCCAGTACTGATTCATGACAGGCGGGGAAGCCCTCCCTGCTGCGGATGGAGCTGGAGCTCCTCGGGAACGTGCCGCTCGCTTCCTTCGGGCTGGTACTCGGGGACGAGCCCCTTGAGCTGCTCGACGATCCCGCGCTCGTTCATTTCGACGGCCAGCCGCGTGAGGACGCGGATCTGACGGTCCAGCATCTCGAAGTCGAACCCCGGCGACTTCACGCGCCGGATCTTCTCGTGCAGGGTCGGCTCGAGCGCCTCGGTCGGCAGCCACAGGTCCTCGTGGAGCTTCTCGCCGGGGCGCAGTCCGGTGAACCGGATCTGGATGTCCTCGTCGGGCTCGAGACCGGCGAGGCGGATCATGTCGCGGGCGAGGTCCACGATGCGGACCGGGTCTCCCATATCCAGAAGGAACAGGTCGCTCGCCTGCCCCAGCGCGCCGGCCTGGATGACGAGCTGGCTCGCCTCCGAGATCGTCATGAAGTATCGGCGGATCTCGGGATGCGTGACGTTGACCGGACCGCCGCGCGCGATCTGCCGCTGGAAGACCGGGATGACGCTGCCGCGGCTGCCGAGGACGTTGCCGAAGCGCACCGCGCACGCGGTCGTCCCCTTGAAGTGGCCCGACTGCACGAGCATCTCGGCGATGCGCTTGCAGCAGCCCATCACGCTCGTGGGATTGACGGCCTTGTCCGTGGAGATGCAGACGACCCGGCCGACGCCCAGGGTGTCGGCGACCTCCAGGACGTTCTTGGTCCCGATGACGTTGTTGAGGACCGCCTCGTCCGGGTTCAGCTCCATCAGGGGGACGTGCTTGTCGGCCCCCGCGTGGAAGATGATCTCGGGCCGGTAGCGGCTGACGATCCCGGCCAGCTTCTTCCGGTTGATGACGTCTCCGATGACCTGCCGCAGGGTCACGCCCGTGTCCGCGTGCGTCAGCTCCTCGTAGAGCGCGAAGATGCTGTTCTCGCCGCGGCCGAAGAGGATCAGCTCGCTCGGCTGGAAGCGGACGAGCTGCCGGCAGATCTCGGAGCCGATCGACCCTCCGGCGCCGGTCACGAGGATGCGCCGTCCCGTGATGTAGGACGAGATCGCCGCGATGTTGAGATCCACCTTTTCGCGGCCGAGGATGTCCTCGACGCGGACGTTCCGGATGTCGGAGATCTGGACGCGGCCGTCCACGATCTCGGCGAGGCCCGGGACGATCTTCAGCTCCGCTCCCGTGCGCTCGCAGGCCGCGAGCAGGGTGCGGATGTCGCGCCCGCGGGCGGACGGGATCGTGATGACGATCTGCTCGACCCGGAGCTCGTTGACGAGCCGGGAGATGTCCTCGCGCGAGCCGAGCACCGGAAGGCCGTGGATGCTCTTGCCGTACTTGCCCGGATCGTCGTCGACGAACCCGAGCGCGCGGTACCTCTCCGAGAACTTCCCGCGGTTCATCTCGCGCAGGATCATCTCTCCCGCGTCGCCCGCGCCGTAGATGAGCACCCGCCGCGCCCCGTTCTTGCGGCTGATGCGGTCGGACACTCCGGGCACGATGGGCTCGGACGTGTTGCGCTCGCTCAGGATGCGCGCGGAGAAGCGCACCGCGCCCAGCAGCATGATGCTCAGCAGCCAGTCGATGATGACGACGCCGCGCGAGTGATCGAGCCCGAGCCACGGCGGGATCGCGAGGGCGACGATCGAGCCGACCGTCGTCGCCTTGAACAGGCCCACCAGGTCGGTGATGCTCGCGTACTTGTAGATCCCGCGGTAGGCGCCGAAGTAGTAGAGGAGCGCGACCTTGACGGCGACGACGAAGGGCAGGCTCGTGGTCAGCGCGCGCAGCTGGACGGCGTCGATCGCGCCGTCGAACCGGAGCATGTAGGCGATGACGTAGCCCGCGGCCAGAAGGGCGACGTCGGCTCCGCATTTGCCCGCGGCGCTGGCGGCGGAGCTCGAGAACAGCTCCCTGCGCAGGTACCGGGTCACGGTGAGGCGATCTCTGGAGGGTCCGGTATTCATTTCTTTTTCTGGTAGTAGTAGTAATCCCGCCGGTTGTAATAGCGGTCGAGCGGCGTATGCCGCAGATCGTTGAGGATCACCCCGAGGAAGCGATGCTTCGAGACCGTTTCCACGGCCTGCGCGACGCGCCGGCGCAGCGTCTGGCCGGACCTGACGACGAGGATCGTCGCGTCCGCCACGGCCGCGAGGCCGTCGGCATCGACGAACGCGCCGACGGGCGGCGTGTCGATGATGACGTAGTCGAACCGCGACGCGAGCACGCGCAGCAGCTCCTCCATCTTCGGCGAGGAGAGCAGCTCCGCGGGATTCGTCGCGCGCGCCCCCGAGGGGAGGACCACGAGGCGCGACCCGTCGAGCCGGAACAGGCCCGCGGAGAGGCCGACCTCCCGGGCGAGCAGCTCGATCAGCCCGATCTTCGGCCGGTGCGCGAAGTAATCGCGCAGGCCGGGCTTGCGCAGGTCCGCATCGATGATCAGGACGGCCTTCGACTCGTCCTGCGCGAGGACCAGCGCGAGGTTGAGCGCGGTCAGCGTCTTGCCGTCGCCCGGACTCGGGCTCGTGACGACGATCGTGTGGATCGCGCGCCCCTCGTTTCGCGAGATGTAGTCCAGCCGCGCCTTGACCGTACGGTATTGCTCCGTGGCCGGGGACATGGGGTCGTGCAGGGCCGATAGCACGTGGCCGTTGCGCAGCGGGTGGACGGGAAGCGCGGCGATGAGGGCGCGGCGCGTCGCGTCCCGCTCGGGTGAGCGGCCCTTCTCCGCCGCCGACGGGAGACGGAAGAGCGCCTCGAGATCGAGCCGCTTATCGTCCATCGAGGTGCTCACTCAGACGGCCTTCCGCCGGTAGTTGCCGCTGGGTCCGCCCTTCAGCGCCTCGTCGATGCGTACGATCGTGGCGATGACGGGAACGTTCAGGTCCTTCGTGAGCTCGTCGGGCGATTGATACGTCTGGTCCATCATCTCGGCGACGACGGCGGCTCCCGCGCCGACGGCCAGCCCCGCGCCGAGCCCGATCGACAGGAACAGGAGCAGGAGCGGGCCGACCGGCGCCGTGGGAACGCTCGACAGCTCCAGGATCCGGTAATCGTTCTGGAGCGTCGTGTTCTTCACCATGTCGGTGTTGAGGTCGGCCTTCTGGGCGGTCGTCAGCAGGTTGTTGTAGTCGTTCTGGAGGTTCGTGCGCTCGCGCGAGAGCGACGACCAGTCGATGGCGTTCTGCCCGGCCGAGGAGATCGACGCATTGTGCCGCGCGATCTGACCGTTCAGGCTCGTGACGCGCCCGGCCAGCCGGGAGATCTCCCGGTCCATCCCGAGCACGCGCTGGTAGTTCGCGATTCCGATCCGTGAGGGATCGAGGGGACCGGCGCTCGCCGCGGGCTGGGCGGGGTCCTGCCGGACCGGCGGAGCGGAGGCGATCTCGGCCTCCAGCGACCGGATGTCGCGGATCTTCTGCTGGACGTCGGGGTGCTTCTCGGTCAGGTGCGTGCGCAGGTCCGCGAGCTCGCCCTGGAGCTTGCGCAGCCGCGTCTGGGGATCGTCCGGCACGGGCCCGGCGGTCCCATCGCCGGCGGCCGCCGGCGAGGGCATCTGTGCCAGCGTCGACACGAAGGTCTCGCGCTCGTCGCGCCGCGCCTGCAGGTCCGACTCGGCCTGCGAAAGCTGCGTCTGGAGCTGCTGGACCGCCTGCATGTGGATCGTCACATCGTCGGGAAGCGTTCCGCGGTGCGACGCCGCGAACTGCGCCAGGCGGCGCTCGACGTCGTCGAGGGCCGCCTTCTTCGCCTGGAGCTGATTGTCGTAGAACGACGCCGTCTGTCCCGAGCGGTTCTCGCGCCGTGACTGCGTCGAGTCGATGAAGACCTGGGCGTAGGCGTTCGCGACCTTCGAAGCAAAGTCGGGATCATGGTCGCGCGCCTTGAAGTAGAGGAGGTTGCCCACCATCTCGACGTTGAGCGCGTTGCGCACGCGCCCCGTCACCTCGCCCCCCACCGGGCCCCCGGGCTCGATGCCCTCGATCCGCCGGGAGACGGGAATCACGAAGTCGTCCCTCTGCAGGCGCTCGAGCGCGGTGCGCGGGTTGTCCCAGACCGTCTTGCGGTTCCCCTCGTAGCCCACGGGCTCGTGCTCGTCGACGAGCGTTGCGCGCGCCTGGTACGTCGGAGGCGTGTACTTGTAGGCGATCACGGACGCCGCCACACCGAGCAGGGCGGGCAGAAGGACGAGCCACTTCCGCCGCCAGACGATGTTCAGGTAGTCGTTGATCGCGGATTCCGAGCTCACGAAGCGTTCTCTCCTAGCGGGTCGTGAAGAACATCCCCAGGGTGGCGGTCTGCTTGGCGTAGTCGAGGTCGGACAGAAGCTGCGTTCCCGGCGCGTCCTGAGTCGTGTACCGGTAGGAGACCCTCAGGCCTCCCCAGTCCGCGAACTGCAGGTCGTAGCCGATCGCGGCCCCGATCGCCGTGACCCGCGTCTGGCCGATGTCCGCGGTCTCGTTCTGGAAGTCGAACTCCCGGTTCGAGATGCCGGATCGCCGGGTCGCGTTGAGCGAGAACGCGAAGTGCGATGCGCGGGTGAGCGTGAAGACGTACGACCCGTAGAGCGTCGTCCGCACCGCCGACCCGGCAGGCACCTGGACCTCCGTGTCCAGAGTGCCGTCGCCGTTGGTGTCGACGGTCTCGCGGCGGCCCAGCCCCTCGAAGGTGCTGACTCCGTGCGTGAGTCCGGCGGACAGCGCCCCGCGCCCGTAGGTGCGGATCAGTCCCACCTCTCCCGAGTATTCGGTCGACGTCTCCGAGTTCTCGGCGGGCTTGAGGATCTCCTCGAGCTGCTTTCCGATCGTGTCGGTCACCCGGTACACACCGACGCCGCACCAGATGTTGAGGGAATCGGTGGGCAGCTCGAAGAACCTGCCCGATCTCACGCCACCGGCGCGCTGCGCCGCGACGCGCGCTGCCTGGATGCCGCCGTGCGGACGGCCGTCCGAGCCCGCGGACAGCGGGGCGATCGGCTGGTCGTCGCCGGGGCGGCGCGTCACCGGAGGCGGCTCGTTCGGGGTCCCGGGAACGGGCGCGCCGGGCTGCTTCTGCACGTCCATCGGACCGGTCGTATCGGTCGGCGCCTCGCCTCCGGTCTTCTCGCGCCACCAGGCATAGACCACGTTGCCGCCGTAGGAGTGCGACTTGCGGATCGTCGAGCCGCCGAAGAGGTCGTCGGTCGTCGTGTTGTGCAGGTAGGTCGCGCTCACGGTCAGGTCCGACGCGAGCGAGAGCTGGCGCGTGAACCCGACGTTCGCCGTGTGCCCGCGCTCGTCGAGGAGATTGAGATCCTCGACGGTCGGTTCCAGCTCGTCGGGGGTCCCGTCGCCGTTCTCGTCCACGATGCCGCCGGGGATGCAGAAGCCGCCGTTGCAGTCGGCCGTCGAAGGCGGAGCGTCGTCCGGACGCTGGATCTCGCCGTTGTTCAGGAGGCGATAGGCGTAGTCGGCCCGAAAGCTCCAGCGCGGGGTCATCTGCGTCGTCACGCCGAGGCCGGTCATGTTGCGGAACTGGCGAGCGCGCGTACCGACCGTGAGCCCCTGGTCGACGCCCCGGTCCTCGTAGTTGTCGACCTCGGGAGAGCTGCTGGCGTTCTCGAAAAGATTGAACGAGGTCTTTTGCGTCACCAGGGTGCTCCAGGTGATGACCAGGTACTGCTCGAGGTTGTTCGCGTTCGTCTCCTGCGGGAAGTTGCGGTAGGAGCCCTTCCAGCCGATGTCGAACTCGCTGCGCGGCGTGGACGAGGTGAGCCCGAAGCCGCCTCCCGCGGAGGCGCCGCCGGAGGAGACGGCGGGCGTCTGCGAATCCTTCGACTCGAAGTAGACGTTGTCCGTGTAGACGGCCAGGAGCTCGCCGCCGGCCCTCCATCGGATGTCGGCGGCCGTGGCGAGCCCGCACGGGGCCGTCGCCAGAGCGAGCCCGAGAATCCAACGCTTCGCTGTGGTCATAGGGCGATTCCCCTTACGGAACGATGACCGTGTCGCCGGCATGGAGGACGATGTTGTCCTCCAGGCGGGCCCCCGACACGATCTTCTTGAACTCGACCTCGATACGCGTCTGCCCGCCGCCTCGCGAGCTGAGCACGATGATGTGCGAGGTGTCCGCGAACTGATCGAACCCGCCCGCCGAGGCGATGGCCTCGACGAGGCGCGTCGGGTTCTGGAACGTGTAGACCCCCGACCGGAGCACATGGCCGAGCATGTAGATCCGGTAGGAGTTGATGGCCTCGACGATGACGGTCACCTGCGGGTCCGTGACGTAGTCCTTGAGCTTCTGGGTGATGATCGAGGATAGCGCCGAAGGGACGAGCCCCGCCGCCTGGACGTCCCCCACCAGGGGAAGCGAGATCCGGCCGTCGGGACGCACCATCACGTTGGGCCGCGAGACGTCCGGGTCCTTCCAGACGTGGATGCCGAGGATGTCCCCCACCCCGATCGTGTACACGGCCCCTTCGGTTTCGTGCGCTGCCGCGGCCTTGGCCGATTCCTGAGCAGGCGCGGGGGCCGCGAGCAGGTTGCCAGCCGAGGCGCAGAGGAGCGCCGAAGCGAGGTACACCCGGCGCGGGATGTCGTGTAGAGGCAGGATCACGAGGGACCTCAATCGATAGAACAAGTTAGGGCGAGAAAAACCTGGAGCAACCCATGTGCCGGAAACGCCCTGAATGCGGCCGTCCCTTGCAAAAACGCTATCCCTAGCCGGAGGAATGATTTACAAGGGTCGAATCGGAGCCGTTCGAAACCGATCGAACAACGATGGACGGCTTCTTCCAAAAATACCGTCCGGAAAGTGGACTCAAGAGAGCTGTCCGGCCATTCGCGTCTTCTTTCTCTTGTAGTTCTTCTTATCGAGTCCGTATTTGTTCATCTTTCGGTTGAACGACCGCGGATTGAGCCCGCTGTGCCGGGCGGCGGTCGCGATCCGTCCCTCGCAGCGCGCCAGCACCTCTTCGCAATAGCTCCGCTCGAAGATGTCGCCGGCCTCGTCGAGAGGCAGGTCGTAGAGCGCCCGGTTGAGCAGAGGGCCCGCCGACGGCTCGGCCTCCGGCTGGGGCGTCTCCTCGGGCAGGTCGACGCTCTGGATGAGCGTCCCTCGCGCCATGATCACCGCGCGCTCGATGACGTTCTCCAGCTCGCGCACGTTGCCGGGCCAGGGATAGAGCAGCATCCGGTTGAGCGCCTCCTGCGAAAGGGCGTCCACGTCCTTCTTGAACTTCTCGCGGCACTTCAGGAGAAAGTGACGCGCCAGGAGCGGGATATCCTCGCGCCGCGCGCGCAGGGGAGGCAGGCGCAGCGGGACCACGTTGAGCCGGTAGTAGAGGTCCTCGCGGAACTCGCCGCGCGCGATCGCCTGGGGAAGGTCCTTGTTGGTCGCCGCGATGATCCGGACGTCGACCTTGATCGGCTGGTTCCCGCCGACCCTTTCGAACTCGCGCTCCTGCAGGACGCGCAGGATCTTGACCTGGAGGAGAGGCGGTATCTCCCCGATCTCGTCGAGGAAGACGGTCCCGCCGTCGCCGTACTCGAACTTGCCCACCTTCATGCGGATCGCGCCCGTGAACGCGCCCTTTTCGTGGCCGAACAGCTCGCTCTCCAGGAGATCGGCGGGGAGCGCGCTGCAGTTGATCGTGATGAAGCGACGGTCCCTGCGCGGGCTCGCCCAGTGCAGCGCGCGCGCGACGAGCTCCTTGCCGGTCCCCGTCTCTCCGGTGACCAGGACGGTGGAGTCGGTCTCCGCGACGATCTCGATCGTGTCGTAGATGGACTGCATGATGGGATTGCGTCCGACCAGGTTGGAGAACGAGTAGCGCTCCTGAGCGGCGCGCGACAGGTACTCGACCTTCTCTTCGAGCTCCTGCTGGCGCAGGATCCGGTCGACGCAGAAGAGCGCCTCGCCCTGCTTGAGGGGCTTGATGAGGTAGTCCGTCGCGCCCCGGCGGATGGCGGCGATGGCGGCGTCGGCGGACGTCTCGTGGGCGGTGACGACGACGACCGGGAGGTCGCGCGCCTCCTTGCGGACCGCCTCCATGAGCTGCAGCCCGTCCATCCCCGGCATCACCAGATCGGTCAGGACGATGTCGAAGCGCCTGTCGCCCATCCGGGTGAGGGCTTCCTCGGCGCTCGCCGCCCCGACCACATCGTGTCCCCCTGACTCGAGCTCCTCGCGCATGATCTCCCGGATGGTGCGGGAGTCCTCGACGATGAGTATGGATTTCTTCATGTGGGAATCGGGGATTTCGGACGATCCCGCCCTTTCCCCCATAGCCTCGAGTCCGATAATGGCTATGCGATTCGACAGGCGAGTCCGGCGGCGAAGAATATAGGGCTGATACGGCGCACCGTCAAACCGTTTCCGACACGTTTGCCTGTTCTGGAGGAGGACGCGCGTGCTGCGCGGGCGGCTCCGGGCCGGGCTCGCTTATGGTAGGATTCCGGGCTTCCGAGTGCGCCCGTAGCTCAGCTGGATAGAGCGTCTGGCTACGAACCAGAAGGTCGGGAGTTCGAATCTCTCCGGGCGTACCATTTTCCCCCATGAAACCGTCCGAGACCGCCCGATTCGCATCGCCGCATGCCGCGAGCGATAAGACCGCCGCGCGCTCCGCGCGTGGAAGCGCCGAGGACCCGCGCGACCTCGCGCTCATCGGCGAAGCGCTCGAGGAGGCGCGCGACGCCGGGCGCGGCGGCGAGGTCCCCGTCGGCGCCGTCGTCTGGCTGGAGGGGCGGATCCTCGGGCGCGGGTCGAACAGGCCCATCGCGTCGGGGGATCCCACCGCCCACGCCGAGATCGTGGCGATCCGCCGGGCGGCGTCCGCGATCGGGAACTACCGGCTGACCGGAGCCGTCCTCGCGGTCACGCTCGAGCCCTGCCTGATGTGCTTCGGCGCCGCGCTCGCCGCCCGCATCGAAGAGGTGGTCTACGGCGCGCCCGACCCGCGGCAAGGCGCCGCGGAGAGGACCCTGCTCCTACAGGAGGAGTCCGGAGTGCTCAACCATCGGATCCGGATCACGTCCGGAGTGCGCGAGGAGGCCTGCGCGGGCCTGCTGAAGGACTTCTTCGCCGCGCGCCGCTAGCCGCGGGAAACCGGCGCCCAGCCTTTCGGGAATGGCTCCGGCTGGGGTAATCTATCGAGGAACGACGCGCGGAGAGGTACCGAAGTGGTCGTAACGGGGGCGCCTCGAAAGCGTCTTGTCGGGTCAAACCGGCACGTGGGTTCGAATCCCACCCTCTCCGCCAATAAAGCTCCACGAGGACAGTAGAGCAGCGGTTTTTCCAAGGATGCGTCGCCGGAGAGATGACCGAGTGGCTGAAGGTGCACGCTTGGAAAGCGTGTTTAGGGGAAACTCTAACGGGGGTTCGAATCCCCCTCTCTCCGCCAGCAGGAAGGAAGCATGATCCATCGCATAGCGCAGCCGGTAGACCGCGCCCGCTTCAACAAGCATGCACAACGATGACTCAGTTTGCGGGGCTTGAGCCCCGTGCAATGCGGTCCTGCAAACCCCGCCAGGCCCGGAAGGGAGCAACGGTACCCAGGTCGCCGCATGTGATACGGGATCACTTGAGCCCCTCTTGATGAAGGGGGGCGAGGCGGCGCGGCCGTCTCGCCCCTTCCGTACCGCCAGGCGCGCGGGGCACGATCGCGCCTCCCCGGGAGGATCTGTTGGCCTACGAAGCGCTCGCACGCAAGTACCGGCCCCGCACCTTCGAGGAGGTCGTCGGCCAGGAGCCGATCGTCAAGACGCTCGGCAACGCGCTGCGTGAGAAGCGCATCCATCACGCGTACGTCTTCTCCGGCGTGCGCGGCGTGGGAAAGACGACGATCGCCCGCATCTTCGCCAAGGCCCTCAACTGCGAGAAGGGCCCGACCCCGACGCCGTGCCTGAAGTGCGATCCGTGCCTGGAGATCGCGGCGGGACGCGATCTCGACGTGATCGAGATGGACGCCGCGTCGCGCACGGGCGTCGACGATGTGCGCGACCTGATCGACACGACGCGCTACGCCCCCGCGCGCGACCGTTACAAGGTCTTCATCATCGACGAGTTCCACATGCTCTCGAAGCCCGCGTTCAACGCGCTCCTCAAGACGCTCGAAGAGCCGCCGGCGCGCGTGGTCTTCCTGATGGCGACGACGGAGCTCCACAAGGTCCTGCCCACGGTCCTCTCGCGGACCCAACAGTTCGACTTCCGCAAGGTCGGAGTCCGTGAGATCGCGGATCAGCTCGCGATGATCGCCAAGGCCGAAAAGGTCAAGGCGCCGCGCGCCGCGCTCGAGATGCTCGCGCGGGCGGGGGACGGGTCGGTGCGCGACGCCGAGTCGCTTCTCGACCAGGCGATCGCCTTCTGCGGGTCCGAGCTCGGCGAGCCCGAAGTGCGCACCCTGCTCGGGCTCGTTCCCGAGGAGACCGTCGAGGGGTTCCTCGCCGCCGTCGCGGAGAAGGATGCCGGCGCACTCGTGCGGATGATCGCGGCGGCGCTCGGCGAAGGGCACGACCTTCGGATCTTTCACGCGGGGCTCGTCGAGGGGGTCCGGCGGCTGCTCGTCCTCAGGTCCGTGCCCGGACCCTCGGAGATCCTCGGACTCGCGCAGGAAGACGAGCAGCGGCTCGCCGCGCTCGCGGCGCGGTTTTCGACGGACAGCCTGCTGCGCGCCTTTGCGGTCCTCGCCGCGCTCGAAGGTCCCCTCAAATACTCCGATCAGCCGCGGTATTTGCTCGAGGCGGCGGCGATCCGCCTGGCCGCGATCACCGAGCTCGCGCCGATCGAGGAGCTCATCGCCCGGCTCGAGGCGGGCGAGCCGCCGCGCAGCGGCCCCACACCCCGCTCCACCGCCGCGGCCACGCCTCCTCGCTCCTCGCCTCCCGCCTCATCGGCGCGCCCCGCGCCTCCCGCCGCGCCCACGCGGCGGACGCGAAGCGAGGCGATGGACGCCTCCGGCGGACCGGCCGCTCCCTCCGGCGCGGACAGGCCGCCCGAGGCGGACCCGTTCGACGATCCCGCCGGTCGCGAGGAGCCGGGCGGGCCCCCATCCGAGACCGGCGAAGCGGAGTCGGTCTTAGAGCTCGCGGACGCGGGACCCTCGTCCGGTCTCTCGGACACTCCCGAGGTGCGCACCTTCCTTGCGAGGATCCGCGAGCGGAAGGAAGCGCTCGCGATGCTGGTCGAGCACGCCGCGGCGGTTTTCCTCGACAAGGGCAGGCTCGTCGTCCTCTTCGACGATTCACAGTCGTTCCTGCGCAAGAGCGCCGAGCAGTCTGCGAACGTCGCGATCCTCAAGGAGATCGCCGCCGCGATCCTGGGTCCCGGCGGATCCGCCGAGATCCGGCGTGGGACGGCGCCGGCAGGCGCGGCTCCCGCGAGGGGAACCATCCCGTCGGAGGCGCCTCCGCGCGCGGCGGGATCCGAAACCGCCGTCGTGGGAGCGCGTGTCGCGGAAGGCGGGCCGGGCTACGAGGCGGAGCCGGAGTCGGAACCCGGGCTGCCGCTGGACGAATCCGCCCCCCGGCGCTCTCCCGCCCCGCG
>Ga0207644_10002274_pt1 | contig 12453 bp, 9 predicted proteins | sample KBSS73metaG_FD_184326 | JGI IMG/M metagenome (GOLD analysis project Ga0207644, IMG submission 184326) | Switchgrass rhizosphere microbial communities from Kellogg Biological Station, Michigan, USA - KBS S7-3 metaG (SPAdes) (version 2) | ecosystem: Host-associated > Plants > Roots > Rhizosphere >... | reverse complement strand
CCACCAGAAACAAGTGTTCGAAAGCCATCATGAAATGGCCGATGGCCATCAGCGTGGCGCCGATGATCACTGTTCGGCGCTGGCCAAGCACGCGGTCGGCCAGCAGTCCTCCCAGGATCGGCGTCAGGTAAACAAGCCCGGTATAGAAGCCGTAGATCTGCGAGGCGAGTGGTTGCGGCGCCAATGGCCCGAATACAAATTCCAGTCCGTGCCTGAAGGGCGCAAGGCCGAGGACATCGCCGGAACCTTGCGGCGTGAACAAGTACTTGACCATGTAAAGCACAAGAAGGGCGCGCATTCCGTAGTAGGAAAAGCGCTCCCACATTTCAGTTGTGAACAGATAGGCCAGCGCCCGCGGATGACCGAAAAGTTCGTCACGCGCGCCGGACTGCGAATTGAGAGGGCCGCGTATAGACGTCATGTCGGTTCCGGTGGAATGATTGCTGGGCACACAATATCACATCCGACAAACATGTTTTCCGGCGGCTGAACTCGGTGTACGGTTTTTGCAAGTCTCACCGGGAAGCGTAAGCGGGGTTATGATGAAGGGTCGGAGCGGTTTCGTTTTCGCTGTGTTCATGTTGTTCGCGGTTTTGTCCGCTGGGCATTCGCTGGCGCAAACCGATTATCCGACCCGGCCGATACATTTCATCGTCGGGTTCGCCGCCGGCGGCGGAAATGATCTCTTTGCGAGACTCGTTGTACAGAAATTTCAGGAGAATACCGGATCGACTGTGGTGATCGAAAACCGCGTCGGTGCGGGTGGACGCATTGCCGGCGAATTCGCCGCGCGTCAGCCGGCTGACGGGTACACAGTTCTGGTCGGCGCGACCGGACAGATGTCGATCGCGACGGCAATTTTTCCGGATCTTAGTTATCACGCGAGCAACAGTTTCATTCCCCTGAACATGATTGCCTCGTTCCCGCTGGTGCTGGTGATACCGGCGGATCACCCGGCGAAGGATGTGAAGGAACTCGTTGCCTGGGCGAAATCCAATCCGGACAAATCGAATTACGGCACTTCGTCCCCGGCGTTTACAATTGCAAGCGAGCTGCTCAAGCTCAAAAGTGGGATGCCGGCCGTGGCGATCCCTTACAAGAGCAGCAATGAGTCAAATCTCAGTGTTGTCTCGGGACAAAGCCTGTTCACAATTTCGGACGGGCCGCCGGTCATCCCGTTAGTTCAGGGAGGCAAGATCCGCGCTCTCGCGGTGACGGGTTCGGAGCGCTCGCCTGAGTTGCCCAACGTCCCAAGCATGGCTGAGGCCGGGTTTCCCGACGTCGATACCCAGCTTTGGAGTGGCTTCTTTGTACCTGCGGGTACGCCGGGCCCAATCGTGGACAAGCTCACGGCTGAGTTGGGCAAAGCACTCGCCGACCCGGCAGTCCGGGAGGGATTGCAAAAGATGGCGGTTAAACCGGGCGGACCTACCGGTAACGACTTCAAGAAACGGATCGAAGCGGACATCAAGTCATTCGCCGACGTCGTGAAAGCCGCTAACCTAACTTTCAAATAGTCTCCTTTTCGTCCACCCGGCTTGACGTTGCTGCCTTAAATCAATTGCCGCGGCGTCGACCGCTGCTATTGTAGCAATGGGTAGAGTGGGGTTGCCATGCGGCGGCTTGCAGCGTTTGCGTTGCTCGTTGGAGCTTTCGTCGTTCCGAGTCAGGCGGATGCTGCATCGGCCGAAGACTTATTCCGGCATTTCAATTTGTTCGGAACCTGGGCCACGGACTGCAAGAATCCGCCGACGCCCAGCAATCCACACGTCAACATCACAACGCCGAGCCCGGGGCTGATCCTCGAGGACCACAATCTTGGTCCCGACTATGCGGTAAATCGCTACAGTGTTCTTTCGGCCGAGCAGGTTTCTCCGACGAGCGTAGCGGTCAACGTGATCTTCCAGCCCGGTACCGACGTCGAGGAACGGCAAAAACTCATCTTTGCGGTTCGCGACAAGACCCGCCGCACTATGTTCAATCAGACTGACGGCGGGCCCGTGCGCGTCAAAGATGGGATTGCAGTTGCCCGCGGGAGCAAGACGCCGATGCTGCGAAAGTGCGAAGAAAGCAGCGTCACTCACTGATCGCGCCGGGGAGGTCAAACCCCACGTGCCAACTGTGGCGACCGCGAGGGCCGGCATTACGAGCGCAGTGACCAGCAGGAAGGCGTAGATTGCGCCGTTTGTGCGCCGCACTATCAGTCGAGTTCTGGGTACTCGACATTGATCCGATCCTACCGGTTATCGACACTCTGCGCCCGCTGACGAATGACGATAACACTATGTTTTAGAGCCTATGCTCATTTTCTTATTTATCTGAATCAATGGCGGCGGGGCAGTATCCCCGCTGCAGCAGCGCGTGCGGCCGCGAGGCGAATAATTACGGCCGCGCGGCGCAAGTGAACGCGTCGCGTTCAAGCTTTTTTCGTTCTCTTTTTTTCGGTTGTCTGCGTCGGAGACGATTTACGATTGGATGGTTGGTTGTGCCAGCTCAGGACATCGTATGCAGCCAATGGCTTGTCGAAACCCTTCAAGGTCAGTTCGCCTAGAGCTTTTACCTTCACCGATTGGTCAACAGAGGCCAGCACGCGAGCGGGGATCACAATTTGGCCCGTCGCCGCCTCATCGCAAAGCCGCGATGCAAGATTTATGACGCTACCTATTGCGGTGTATTCCCGGCGCTCCTGGAAGCCAATTTGTCCGACAGTCGCAAAGCCGGTGGCGATCCCAATTCCAAATCCAAGTTCGTGGCCCTTGCGTCGCCACTGCGTCCCCAGTTCGTTCACTCGTTCACGCATGTCCAGCGCCAGCCGGATGGCACGCTCGGTGTGATCGACACATGGAATTGGATCGTTGAACACAATCATAATCCCGTCGCCGAGAAATCGTTCGAGTGTGCCCTCGTAACGGAAGATGAGTTCTCCCAGGTTCTCGTGGTAATCACGCAAGACCGCCATGACCTCTTCGGGTTCGGATGTCTCGGTAAAGTTGGTAAATCCACGCAAATCGCAGAACAGAACGGTGATCTCTTGTCGATGACTGGCCAACACCGAATCGGGTAAGTCGGAGGACGCAATCATCTGCGCCACCTGCGGCGCCAAAAATCGCTTCAAGCGACCGATCCGTTCGATTTCCATTAGTTGTTCTGCCACGCGCTCCTCAAGCAGACGATTCCAGCTGGAAAGTTGCTCGGTCTGCTCCTTCAATTGTGCTGCTTGGTGCTGAACCGTATCGTGAAGTTCCTTCACTCGGAGCAGCGATCGAACGCGGGCAGTTAACGCGGCATGTTCAAATGGCTTTGTGAGATACTCATCGCCACCCGAGTCAAGGCCGCTCACAACGTCACGAACATCGGATTTTGCAGTGACCAAGATAATTGGCACGAAGCGCAGCATTGCGTCTTGCTTAAGTTGTTTCAGCACCGCGATTCCGTCGAGCTTCGGCATCATGATATCAAGCAGAACCAAGTCAGGTTCGAGCTCGCGTGCCTTTGCTAATGCCTCTTCGCCGTCTTCCGCCGTAATGACCTCATAGCCTTGGGCTTCCAGCCTGACACGCAGGATTTCCAGATTGGTCGGCATATCGTCGACGGCAAGAATTCGAGGGGGAGTTCGCACCGGCTCCTCTCACGATCAACGCAACAAATCGCGCATCATTGCGAGAATTTTTCGCGGGCTAAATGGCTTGGCGATATACCCGTCGCATCCGGCAGCCATTGTCTTTGCCTCGTCGCCGGACAGGGCGTATGAGGTGACAGCGACGATCGGAATGTGCCTCAAGTCCGGATTGGCCTTAATCTGACGCGTAGCCTCATAGCCGTCTATTGTCGGCAGCTGGATATCCATGAGGATAAGGTCCGGCCGATGTTCGGCCGCCATCGCGACGCCCTTCGCGCCGTCATCCGCTTCAATTAAATCGTATCCAGCGTGGGTGAGCAAATCTCGAAGGATGCGCCGATTGTCCTCGGTATCCTCTATGATGAGAATGCGTTTCTTCACGCCGGCCTCTGCTGTTGCACGCGTACTGGAACGACGATGTTGAAGGTGGAACCTACGCCGACGGTTGAATTCAAATCGATACGGCCGCCGTGCATGCCGACCAGCTGGCGCGAAATCGATAATCCAAGTCCAGTGCCGCCTTTCTTCCGTGTACTTGTATTGTCAATCTGCTGGAACTGCTCGAATATTGTTGCTTGATCTTTAGGTGCGATCCCAGGCCCGGTATCACACACCATAATATTGAACTCTCCATTGACTGACTGGACGCGCACCTCGACCTCGCCGGTATCAGTGAATTTTATAGCGTTGCTCACGAGGTTCAGGAGTACCTGAGTAAGACGACGCTCGTCGCCGCGACCCATCGGAAGGTCATTAGGTACGCTGGTCTTCACTTCGATCCCTTTGGCCTGTGCAAGCGAACCTGTTGCGGCCACGACTGATTGCACCATTGCCTCGACGGAATAGTCATCCAGCGCCAACGTGAGCTGGCCGGCCTCGATTTTCGATATGTCGAGCACGTCATTGATTAAACCCAAAAGGTGCTTTCCATTGGCTTGAATTCGCTCCAGGACGTCTAATCCTTTTTGCGGAATGCTGCCGTAGAGCCCATCGGCGAGTAGTTCGGAATAGCCGAGGACGGCGTTCAACGGCGTACGCAGCTCGTGGCTCATATTGGCGACGAACTGGGATTTGTGCTCACTCGCAATCGCGAGCTCTCGTCCCTTCTGATCGACTTCACGGAAGAGCTGCGCATTCTTCATCGCGAGGACTGATTGATTGGCAAAGGTCTGCATGAGGTCGACTGTACTGGCCGGAAAATCTCCGACTTCGCGGCGCTGTAATACCAAAGCGCCAAGAATGTCATCCTGAGCGAAGAGCGGAACGATTAGGACGGAGTTGAATCCTGCCGAAAGGACGATTTCCTTAAGCGAAAAACTCGGCGCTTTCGAAAGATCGGGAATAGAGACAGGACTTCGCTGCTTGGCGGAGAGACCCAAGGCGCTTTCGTCGAGTGTGATCCTGGTGCCCCGGACTTTATCCTGAAACGATTGATCAAGCGCATGGGCTTCAGCGAGCTCGAAAATGCCCCGTGAAGCGTCATAGCTGTAGATCGCGCCAGCGTCTGCACGGGAAAATTTTACAGCTTGGGTAACGATCGTGGCCAACACCGCGTTAATGTCGAGAGACGACGCGACCGCGCGTCCGATCTCCTCAAGCGCCTTCAATTCACTATTCGATTGGGCAAGATCGCGTGTGCGGTCAGCGACTTTCTGCTCTAGCCGACTGTAGGACCCTTGAAGCTGATCAGCCATGCGATTGAAATGGTCGGCCAGTTCCTCGATTTCATCTGCCGTTTTTACGTTGATACGGTGGCCGAAATCGCTTGCCTCCAATTGCCGGGCGCCAACTTGTAACGCTCGAATCGGGGTGACCAATTGGCGCGCCAGCAGCATGCCGGCAAGCACAGCAAGCATGATGGCCACAGCAAGCAGCCACCCGGTGCGATAAAGCAGCCCATAGACTGGCTGAAGTGCCTTGCTCAACGGCTGCTCAAAAAAAACGTACCAATTCATTCGAGGGATAGCTGCCGACCCGGTCAAGACCGCGTGTCCGTCGGGGTCTTGCCCGAGAGTCACTGGTCCGGCCGGCGACTTGATCAAGGATTTTACCTGGGGAAGATTTGCCAAGTCTGCGCCCAAGTGATTGTGACCAATGTCGGAGTGAGCGAGCAATCGCCCCTCCGGCCCCAAGACATAAGCGTCGATGTCCGTACCGGTCTGGCCTTGGTCTACGAAATCTGACAGGAACTTGAGATTGATTTCCGCAACGGTTGAACCCGCATTTCGACCGGAATGCGCCATTGCTATCGCAATGAATGGATCAAAACCGTCGAAATGAACCGGCGACAGCCAAACTGGCTTATCTTTCGTCTCCTTGAACTTGGGATCGTCCGAGTAATCGACCCCGCTCGCAATGACGAACTGTGCGCGCGTAAGCCTCAATTGCTCCTTCCCAGCGCCATCAAGGTAAATCAGGCTGTCGATTGCGGGCACTTGCTGAAGAAGCTGCGCGTAATCTGAACGACGTTGTTCAACTGTGGTGGAACTGGCTCGTGTGGCCCAGCTAATCTGTCGTTCGATATCCGACAAGAACTGGTCAATGCGATTGGCGGTGCTGGTCGCTTTTTCCGATTGGGCTTTTGCCAAAATTTGCGTGGTTTCGCTGTACATGAACCACGTCTCGAGGGCACCATTGACCAGCAGCACAAGTACGACCAGCCCAACGAACGAGACGACGAACTTGCTGAAGATGCCTCTTCGGCGAAACAAGCCCTTACGTGGGGCACTGTCCAGTTGAGATAATTTCGTTTCAATTGTCGACATCATCTAGCCCGACGTGGAGGGCGATTTAGCGCGGCTCCGTGAGTACGGCGTCGGTTAAAATCGGCCTCACTTTGTCGCCATCGTGTAGGGAACTGCCGGCCTTGGTCACGACCATGTCGCCTTCACAAAGCCCTTTGCGGATTTCAGTAGCGGGGAGCGAATGACTCTCGGTCGCAGTAACGGTTCCACTCGAGATTACGGCCAAGCAGCTAGCGACGAGCACGGCCACCCCTTTTGCCGCAGTTGCCGCCATGACAAAAGGCCTCATCACCGATACCGACATTGGAGTTGCCAATCGGTAACGCAACTAGTTCAGCTCCCGCACTACGCGAAATCCGTTGGCATAATATCGCACATCGAAATCATATCTGAAGCGCGCCATTGACCGTGTATAGGTAGATGCACTGTCGAAAGAGCCGCCGCGTAATACCCGCAGCCGACATTGCCCACTGGTCCGCGCCGAGCCATCTGTCGGGGCACCGACATAATTGTCGTTCCAGCAATCTTCCACCCACTCCGCCGCATTGCCCGCGGTGTCATAAAGACCGAACCGATTTGCCTGGAATGTGCCGGCCGGCAAAGTCTGTTCAGATTGACCTGTATTGCATTCCCGGCAGTTGGCTTGGCGCGAGCCGACGGCGCCACCCCACCAAAAGGAAGTATCGGTTCCAGCACGGGCGGCATATTCCCATTCAGCCTCAGACGGAAGCCGATAAACCTGTCCCGTCTTCCGAGATATCCAAACCGCGTACTCTTTTGCATCGAGCCAGCTGACGTTGATGACCGGACGGTCGCCACGCCCCCATCCTCGATCCTGGGGACGAGATTTGCATCCGCCATCGTCCGCACATTTATCCCATTCACTGAAGGTCACTTCGCGACGACCGATCGCAAAGTTCTTCGCAAAGTTCACGCGGTGTACCGGTTTTTCGTACTCCGATGAGGATCCCATTGCGAACGAGCCGGCGGGCACCACCACCATTTCAGGACAGTCGGGACAATCACGAAAAAAATCTCCTGCCTTGAATCCGGAGCGAGGGGATTCGCGCGGCGGGGGCGTTGAGTCGGTCGGCGAACTTCTTGAAGTTGTCGAGGTGCTCGGTGATGGCGCCGGGGGCTGGGGTGGCGGTGATGGGGCGGGTGCGGGCGTCATCACGACTGAATTTGATGGCCTGAAGTAGAACTCCTCGGCAAGAGATGAAGTCACCCAGGGAACTTGCTCGTTATTGGAGGCGCGAGATACGCCGATGCGGGCGCGATTGAAAATTTCTTCGGCCGTCAAGTTCGGAGAACGGAGCTCCTTGATCAGTTCGCCGACGAAAAGACTGTTCGCGCCAGAACTTTCGTCTATCACCTGGCCGGGCGCAGTGGAGTATAAAGCAAGCGTGCCGACTGGCACATCAATCGGGGCAAGCCCCGCGACTGACGCTCGGAAGCGGCGCTCGAATGGGTTTCTTCGAGCAGCATCGAGTACGATAATTTTTACTTTCGCGCCCGCGCGATGCATGTCGGCGAGCACTGCATCAACGCTGATGCCGTCACGGCGGACGTCGGCTTCGGTCCAAATTTGGGCGTTGACCGGAATCAGATAGGTCTGTCTCCCAACATCAAGGCCGAATCCGCTGAAGTAGAGAAGCGCAACCGTGCCGTTGGTGATCTTGCCGGTAAAGGCCGCGATCGCATTTTGCATATTTTGCTTGTTGAGGTTCTCCTTGAAGTCGACGTCGAAATCAATTCGACGAAATTCATCGGCCAATGTTCGAGCATCCTTGGTCGTGGTGGACAGCGGCGTTCTTGCATCTGGGTAGTTGGCATTTCCGATGACGAGGGCAACGCGTCCGGCGGGCAGCGCCCCCGACGTGAGCGATGAGGAAAGGACCAACAAGCATAGCCAGAACAGAAGCCGTTTGTTCATGCCGCACCTGCTGTTACCATGCAGTGGTCCGATGGTGTCTAAGGTATTGCTGTGATGTAGTCTTCGCAGACGAAACCTTTTCGTCATAGAAGCCAAACTTACATTTTGGCTTTAGTCGAGACTTCTATCGTCTCGCAAGAATCCACCACTCTATTTTGGACTAAGTAGATTAGACATATTGATGATTTTGGACAACAGCGAGAACCAAAGCCGCTGCGATCGAGAAAACATCGCGCCGAAAGTCCGAGGGGGCGCCGGCAGCACGATACCATTCGGTTCCGTTGCAGGTCTGCTCATGGCGAGGTCTATGAAGACGTGTGCACTTCCCACCAGAGTCGAATTCACCTAAATTATTCATCCACGGGCGGATCGATGAGTTCGTCACAAGAATAGCGATCGCAAGGAATGGCGGCGATGCGCGTGTGCGGCAAAGCCGGGGACCAGTGCAGCAAGACTGGCATTGCGGTCTTGGCCTTGGTGCTTGCGGGCGTCACATGCGGTGGCGTTGCGGTTGCCCAGGTCAAACGCACCGGCGGACCTAGCCCATCGCCGGCCGGGGCGGAGGTCTATTTCATCGATCTCAAGGACGGCGCTACCGTCCCCGCAACTCTGAAAATCTATTTCGGGTTGCGCAACATGGGCGTTGCCCCCGCGGGATCGGATCGTGAGAACTCAGGGCATCACCATTTGCTGATCGATACCGAATTGCCGCCGCTCGACCAACCGATTCCGAACGACTTTAACCACTTGCACTTCGGCGCCGGCCAGACCGAGGCTGAGATCACGCTCAAGCCGGGCCAGCACACATTGCAGTTGCTCTTGGGAGACCAGAACCATATTCCGCACACGCCGCCGGTCATGTCGCCGCGCATTCGGGTTAATGTCGCGCTAACCGGAGGGCCGACGGCCTCGGCTCCCGGAGCCGCGGTTTATTTTACCGATCTCAAGGATGGAGCCACCGTTGACCCCAAAGTGAACATTCGTTTCGGCCTGAAAAACATGAACGTCGCGCCCGCAGGCTCGGATCGCGCAAATTCAGGGCATCACCATCTGCTGATCGATACCGAACTGCCACCGCTCGATCGACCGATACCGAACGACTTCAATAATCTCCATTTCGGCGGCGGCCAGACTGAAGCTACGGTCACGCTGAAACCTGGGGATCACACGCTGCAACTGCTTCTCGGAGACAAGGATCACATTCCGCACACGCCGCCGGTGCTTTCGCCACGCATCAAGGTGCGTGTCGTCGATGCCTCGACCCGGACTGCTGCGCCCGCGGACGCCCGGGTTTATTTCATCGACGTGCAGAACAGATCCGTGCTTTCGCAGAAGGCGACCATTCACTTTGGTCTTGCGAACATGGGCGTGGCGCCGGCGGGCATCGAAAAGACCAACACCGGCCACCATCATCTCCTGATCGATGCCAAGCTGCCTCCGCTAGACCAACCGATCCCGAATGACTTCAACCATCTGCACTTCGGGGCGGGACAGTCCGAAGCAACAGTTGAACTTCCTTTGGGCAAGCACACGCTTCAACTGCTTCTCGGCGACGCCAACCATATACCGCACAACCCTCCAGTAATGTCCAAGCCGATCGAGATTTCAGTGGTTTCGCAAGACCAAGAAAGCCGAGGCCGCAAAACCAAACTCCGGCGCCACAGAGGCCAAACTCGCGACCGAAATCAATAAAGGGTGGCCGGCTATATCGAGCGCGTAGGCCACAATTCCATTTGCGCCGGCACCTCACGCTTTCGCGAAACAAAATTTCGGAATTAATTGGAAAGTGCCCACATGATCTTCTTGCACTCTGTCGCGGGGTAAGCCGCCACGCTCTTGGAGAGCCCACCCCGTGGCGGGATGTCAGACGTCGAGCAAATCCGCGCTCGCGAATTCCGCTTTCTCTTGAATGAACTCGAAGCGCGCTTCAGCCTTCGTCCCCATCAGACGTTCGACGCTGCGCGCTGTCGGTTTCATCTCCTTCTCCGCCAGAACCACTCGCAACAGCGTGCGTTTGCCCGGATCCATGGTGGTTTCCTTGAGCTGCGCCGCCATCATCTCGCCGAGGCCCTTGAAGCGGGACACTTCGACCTTCGCGTTGGCATGGAACTCTTTCTTGAGAAGCACTTCCTTGTGCTTGTCATCGCGCGCGTAAAAGATCTTGCCGCCGTGCTGCAGTCGGTAAAGAGGAGGGACCGCTAAATACAGCTTCCCGCCTTCGATCATCTTCGGCATCTGACGATAGAAGAAAGTTATAAGTAACGACGCGATGTGCGCGCCGTCCACGTCGGCGTCGGTCATCACGATGACCTTTTCGTAGCGAAGGTCCTTCTCGTGGTAATGGGCGCCGGTGCCGCAACCGAGCGCCTGAATGAGGTCGGCAAGCTGCGCGTTCTGCGCCAGCTTATCTTTCCCGGCGGACGCAACGTTGAGGATCTTGCCGCGCAAGGGCAAAACGGCCTGCGTGCGTCGATCGCGCGCCTGTTTGGCCGAACCGCCGGCGCTATCGCCCTCGACGATGAAGATTTCCGAGCCGTCAGAGGCCGAGGAGCTGCAATCGGCGAGTTTGCCGGGGAGACGCAGCTTGCGCACCGCGCTCTTGCGGGCAATGTCCTTTTCCTGACGCCGGCGAATGCGTTCGTCTGCGCGTTCGACGATGAAATCGAGCAGCTTGTTGGCCTGCAGCGGATTGCCCGCGAGCCAGTGGTCAAAGGGATCTTTTATCGCTTGTTCGACGATGCGTTGGGCTTCGGCCGTAGCCAGGCGGTCCTTCGTTTGTCCCTGGAATTCGGGCTCCCGTACGAAAACCGAGAGCATGCAGCCGGCGCCGGTCATGACATCGTCGCTGGTAACCGGGGCAGCGCGCTTTTCCTGTCCGATACGAGCGGCGTGGTCTTTCAGTCCGCGCAGAAGTGCCGTCCGCAAACCGGATTCGTGTGTCCCGCCATCGGGTGTCGGGATTGTGTTGCAGTAAGAGTTGAGGAAGCCGTCGGTGTCGGCAGTCCAGGCCACGGCCCATTCGACCGCCCCGTGCCGACCGGTCTTGCCGGCGGAGCCGGTGAAGATGTCGGGATGAACGAGCGTTGCGCCCGTGAGATTGGACGCGAGGTAATCTTTCAGACCTTCGGCGAAATGGAACGTGGCCTTCTCGGGCACGTCCTCAACGCCTTTGAGCAGCGCCTTGTCGCAGTGCCAGCGAATTTCGACGCCGCCATACAGGTAGGCCTTCGACCGTGCCATCTTGAAGACGCGTTCGGGCTTGAACGCGGCCTTGGCACCAAAAATATCGGGGTCGGGCTTGAAGCGCACGCGTGTGCCGCGCCGATTGGGTGCACGACCGGCTTTCTCCAGCTTGCCTTTTGGCTTGCCGCGTTCGAACGCCATCCGATAGAGCTGCTGCTCGCGTGCGACCTCGACTTCCATGCGCTCGGAAAGCGCGTTGGCAACCGAGACGCCGACGCCATGCAGGCCGCCGGACGTTTCGTAGACTTTCGAGTCAAATTTGCCGCCCGCGTGCAACGTGCACATGATCACTTCAAGCGCGGACTTGCTCTTGAATTTAGGGTGGGGATCGACCGGGATACCGCGGCCATTGTCCGTCACGCTGACGAAGCCATTTGCCTCCATCTCGACATCGATCCAGTCGGCGTGGCCGGCCAGCGCCTCGTCCATGGCATTGTCGATGACTTCAGCGAACAGATGGTGCAACGCCTTTTCGTCGGTGCCGCCGATATACATGCCGGGGCGTCGGCGGACGGGTTCGAGTCCCTCGAGGACCTCGATGTGCTTGGCGGTATAACCGGCTTCCGCGCTCGATCCGCGTGCGGAGGGCTTTGTGCGGGCGGTCCGCGCCGATGCCTTCGGCGCCTTGCGCGCGGACGATTTCCCGCTTCGCGGCCCGTCGAAGAGATCTGGCTGTTTTGAGGGTTTTTTCTTGGTCGCTGTCTTGGCCATCGAAGCCTTCAAATAGGGTCACGGCGAATCAGTTGCCAGCCACTATATGCCATGGCTGCACAGCCTTGACGGCACAACCTGCGCTGTACCGCTTAAGGGAAGGTTTAAAGAAGCACTTTTTAGGGCGCCAGTCGGCCAAAAGCCCTGTGGAAAGGGGACTGGCAACCAAAAGGAACTTCGCCCGTTATCCTGCCCATGGA
>Ga0207644_10002269_pt1 | contig 12469 bp, 9 predicted proteins | sample KBSS73metaG_FD_184326 | JGI IMG/M metagenome (GOLD analysis project Ga0207644, IMG submission 184326) | Switchgrass rhizosphere microbial communities from Kellogg Biological Station, Michigan, USA - KBS S7-3 metaG (SPAdes) (version 2) | ecosystem: Host-associated > Plants > Roots > Rhizosphere >... | reverse complement strand
GTTCGCGGCCGCCGTCTCGCATGCGTGTCGCGTCGCCCCCGGCCTCGACGTCCCGGTGACGCTGGGTGTCTATGGCGGTCTTGGTGAGGGGCCGGAGGCGTTCGATACGAGCCCGGTCCGCGAACTGGCCGAAACCGTCGCCTGGCTGGGTCCACTCGCCGTGCCACCCGACGCGCCGAGCGAGTGTTGCGCCGAGCTTCCCGAGTCCATCGCGCGGCTCGTGCACTGGCGGGCCGCGCCGCGGCGCCGCCTCGATGCCGGTCTCGATCGGGTGGTGCTCGAAGACCACCGCGGCCACTCGTCGTCGTTTCGCGCGCTGTTCCGCAGCGGCCAGCCCGCCATCGTCGCGTTCTTCTACACGCGGTGCGACAACCCGTTCAAGTGCACGCTGACGGTGGCGAAGCTGGGACGGGTGCAACGTTTGCTGCACGAGCGCGGACTCGGCGACTCCATCCGCACGGTAGGGATCACCTACGACCCGGAGTTCGACGCGCCGGGGCGGCTGGCACGATACGGGCAGGATCGCGGACTCCTGCTCGATGCGCATCATGTCCTGGTGCGCGCCACCGGAGGCTTCGACGAGCTGAAACGGTATTTCGACCTGGGCGTGAGCTTCTTCGAGTCGCTGGTGAGCCGCCACCGCATCGAGGTGTTCGTGCTCGACCGGACGGGCCGCATCGCCAGCACGTTTCACCGACTGAATTGGCACGAGGAACAGGTCGTGGACCAGGCGGCGGCTCTGATAGCGGGGGAGAAGGCCGCGACCGTCGGGTCGTCGATGGCGTCGCTCGTGGGGCTGGCCGCCCTGGCGGTGCCGAAATGCCCCCTGTGCTGGGCGACGTATGCCGGCGTGCTGGGCTTCTCAGGAGCGCTGGCGTTCCCCGCGCCGTGGGCCTTGCAAGTGCTCGCGACGTCCCTTCTGCTCGTCTACTTTGGCGGCATGCTCTGGCGGGCGCATCGAACGGGCATCCGCCTCGAGCACGCCCTTGCCGTCGGCGGAGGCGCCGTCGCCGCGTTCAACACGTTCGTCGTGCCTGCCAGTCCGGACACCCCGCCCGTGATGTGGGTCGGGGCAGGGCTGATGGCCTGTGCATCGATCCTGAGCGTGGCGCGCCGCGCGAAGCGCCCCGTCACTTGAACTGGGCGCTTCTGACCATCGCCTCATAGGTCGGCTTCAAGCGATCGAAGTCCCGTTGCGGTGCCACGAAGATCATGAAGATCACCGAGCCGTCGTTCCGCGGCACGGTCACGAGCCAGTCCCGCTCCTTCAGCGACTCGCCCTCGTCGCCGGCGAACGGCGACGGCGACTGCAGGAACGTCGACCGGCCATCGATGCCTCCCACCTTGATCGGCTGTGGGTCGCCCAACTGTTGCAGCTCGTTGCTTTGCTGGATGCGTTGTATCAGCGCTGTGGTCAGCTCGTCGATGCCCAGACGCCGGCCGCCCGGCGCCGGGGCGCCGTTGAGCAGCACGCCATAGCCGACGCCGCGGTTCGTCATCGCGGCCTGCGGGGCGATGGTGACGAACTGCCCCTGCTGCTGCGGCAGCGCCACCTGCCAGTTCTCGGGCCGCTGGATCTTCATCGGCCCCAGGTCGGCGATGACCATCTTGCCGGTGGGAAGGACGCTTTGCAGCGAGACGGCCGACGGGGGAGCGGTAGCGGCGGTCGGAAACGCGCTGGCGCCCGCCGACCCCCGGCTGGCGCCGTTGCGTTGATTCAGCGCGGCCCACTGGCCAGTCTTGGCGCCCTGCGCGATCTCCTGGGCCGTGTACGCCTTCTGCTGCGTCGCATGCTGGCGGAGCGTGTTGAAGTCGGCACTGTCGCCGGTGTACTCCGTCGGTGGCCACGCGGCAATCTGCTGCGCGATCGCTTCCTGGCGGTTCTTGGGATTCGGGTGCGAACTGAAGAACTCGGGGGGAGCCTGCCCGCTCTCCGCTCCCATCGTCTTGAAGAAGTCCACCATCCCCTGAGGGTTGTACCCGGCCTTCTGCAGGATGACGGCACCAACCGCATCGGCCTGCGATTCGTCGCCGCGGGAATACTTCATCATCAGCCCCTGGGCCCCGACCTGAATGCCCATCTGGCCCAGCTGCCCGACCATCCCTCCCGCTTTGCCGCCCACGGTGCCGCCGAGCACGGCGCCGGCGAGGCCCGCGATCATGCTCGTGGTCTGCGCCTTGCCGGCCTGTTTCGCCGAGTGCTGCATGTACACGTGCGCCATCTCGTGGCCCATCACGCCGGCCAACTCGGCTTCGTTCCTGGCCGCGTTGATCGTGCCGATGTTGACGAACATCTGCCCGCCCGGCAGGGCGAACGCGTTGATCTCCTTCTGGGGAATCACGTGGAACTCGAACGGCCACGAATACTCCTCGGGAATCGTCGCCACCAGCTTCTGGCCGAGCCGCCGGACGTACTGCGACTCCGGACTGCTGTCCGGCAGCACCGGCATCTTCTGAAAGACCTCGTTGGCGACCTGCTGCCCGAGCGCGCTCTGCTGCTCCCTGGTCATGGACGTCTTGCCAGGATTGGGGAACGTGGGAGCCGCCGACTGCATGTAGGCGTGCGCCGGGACGATCCAGACGACCAGCCAGAACAGCCTGGATATGTCCGCACGAGTCATGGGGATGCCTCCCTGTGCGATTCGGGGTGATCTGTCAGCCGGCCGTCACTGGACGACCTGCCGTCGCGCCTTTTCCGCTTCTGCCTGCGCATCGAGCATCAGGCGGTAGGCGACGTAGTACTTGTAGATGTTGCGCACGTACGTCGTGGTCTCGATACCGATCGTCTCGGCCACGACGATCTCCACGTTGTTGAACCACTTGTCCGGATCGAGGCCGCGCCGCTCGGCCTCACGCCGCGATCTGGCGATGTTGCCGGGGCCGGCGTTGTAGCTGGCGAACGCGAAGAGCGGCCGGTTCCCCTCGCTGAAATTGGCGTCGGAGAAGTACCGCGACATGAGCTGGTCCATGTATTTCGTGCCGGCGTGGACGTTCGAATCGGCCACGTGAATGTCGCCGACCTTCATTTCCTGCCCCGTCGCGGGCATGAGCTGCATGATGCCCACCGCGCCGACGTGGCTCCGGGCCTGCTGATTGAGCTGCGACTCCTGATAACCCTGCGCGGCGAGCATCAGCGGGTCGAACCCGTAGCGCGACCCGTACTTCTCGAAGGTGGCGAGCGTGGCCAGGAAGCGCTTGTGCTCGGTGCTGCCGGTCGGGTCCTTCAGCTGCTTCACCCGCCGCATGTACGTGTTCATCCGGTAGGCCGCGACGCCCTGCTTCATCGCCCAGTTCCTGAAGAAGTCGTCGATTTCGGCGGCGAGGCCCGGACTGCCCTTGCGGATGGCCCACCCGGTCTTCGCGCCGGCGCGCAGCACGAGATCGGTCCTGACCTTGAGACGGGGCAGCACCTGCGCCCACATCTGCGCCTTCCAGTCGTCCACCACGAGCAGCTCGATCAGCCCGGCGTCGAGCATGTCCATCAGGTCCTCGTCTTCGAGCGAGTCGGGCACCAGGATCAGCGCGATCGGCTTCTTGCCCGCGGCCGCCAGGCGCTCGTTCTGCTGCTCCAGGCTCTCGTAGTAGCTCGAGGCCTTGCGCACGTGGACGCGCGCTCCCGAGAGGTCGTCGAGCGTTTTCAGATCGGGAGACTTGGGCCCGGTGACGACGACCTCGTCGATCGTGCGGCGGCCATCGTCGCCGGGGACGAAATCGACGGTTTTCAGGCGCTCTTCGGTGACGGTCAGGTTGCCGATGGCCACATCGGCCATGCCGTCACCGAGGTAGGGCAGCAGCTTGTCGCGTGTACCCGGAAGAATGTAGATCGTCAGCGGCCGCTTGCCGAGCTGCTTCGCGTACTTGATGTTGATGTAGCGCTCCCAGTCGCGCACCAGCTCGACGGCGAGCCCGCGCTCCCGCCCTTTGTCACTGAAATACAGCGAGCGTGAAAACGGCACGTACACGCGGACCATCCGGCGCTCGAGCAGCTTGTCGAAGTCACCCGTCCACGGCTTGTTGTTGATCGCGAGCCGCCGCGGTGTGGGCGCGGCCGCCGTTGCCGGCGCCGCCGGGGATTGAGCCGCGGCGTCGAACGCCAGGAGCACGAGGCCAAGGATGGCAGCGATGCCGCCGCGCCACGCTCGTGCCGCCCTCATCGCATCTCCCACGGCTGACCGGTGGAGGTGACCACGCTGCTCCAGAGTGCGTCTTCGGGGTCGATCTTCTGACGCTCGGATACGGCGAGCGAGATCGGCACGTGGGTGAACTGGTGATTCCAGAAGCTGACCACCATGTTCGTGCGCCCGCTGAGCCCCGCATGAACGGCGCTCTGCCCGAGGAGCAGGCAGAAGGCTGCGTCGTGCGCGGTCGCCGGCACGCTCCTGATGGTGTAGCTGGGATCGATGTACTTGAGAGTGACGTCCATGTTGATCTGCTTGAAGTGGTTCGTGATCGCGTCACGGAGAAAGATGCCGATATCTCCGTACTTGACGTTTCCCGAGGCGTCACGCCCCTGGCCCTGCGCCATCAGATCCTGGCCGGCGCCTTCCGCCACCACGATCACCGCATGCCCCCGGCGCGCGAGCCGCTGCTGCAGCGCCGACAGGAATTTGTCGAGGGTGAACGGCACTTCGGGAACCAGGCAGAAGTTCACGTGGCTGTTCACCAGGGCCGAATACGCCGCGATGAACCCCGAGTCGCGGCCCATCAGTTTCACGAGTCCGATTCCGTTGCGGGCCGCTTCCGCCTCGGTGTTGGCCGCCTCGGTGGCGCGCCGCGCCTCGGTGACCGCGGTCTCGAATCCAAACGTTCTCTGCACGAACGAGATGTCGTTGTCGATCGTTTTCGGTACGCCGATGACGCTGACCTTCACACCACGCCGGGCCGCCTCCTCACTGATCGTCTGCGCGCCGCGAAGGGTTCCATCTCCGCCGACGGTGAAGAGGATCCCCACGCCGAGCTCCTCGAGGTAATCCACCATGTCCGCCGCATCCTGCGGCCCTCGTGACGACCCGAGGATGGACCCGCCGCTTTCGTGAATCCGGTGCACGGATTCGGGCGTCAACTCGAGCGGCTCGTGCCCGATCCGGCGCACCAGGCCTTCGTAGCCGAAGCGGAAGCCGTAGATCTTGGTGACGCCGTAGTGACGGCGCAGGCTCAGGACGATGGCGCGGATCACGTTGTTGACTCCGGGGCAGAGGCCGCCGCAGGTCACGATCCCGCACACGAGCGTCGCGGGGTCGGCGAACAGCAGGCGCCTCGGCCCGGCGCACTCCATCGCGGGAGGAGCCGCACCCGTGGCCAGCCAGCCGTCGATCCCCTCGACGGTGGAGTGATAGAGCACGCGCTCCTCGTCACGCGTGAACCGCACGCCGCACATCGGCGACGGGAAGCGGCACTCGCCCAGCCTCGCTATGGTGAAATCGAGAGCATCGTCGCGCATGTGCCACCCACTCCCGCTCACGCCATCATCGTCGTGCCGGCGGACCGCAGCTCCGTCGTCGCCCGCACGACTCGGGCGGCCATCGCGTTCTCGGCCCGGGTCATGTAGGGGCGCGGATCGTAGGCGTGCTTGTTGCCCACCTCGCCGTCCACCCGGAGGACGCCGTCGTAGTTCTTGAAGCAGTGGTCGGCGATGGCGCGCGTGAACGCGTACTGCATGTCGGTGTCGATGTTCATCTTCACCGTGCCGTGGTCCAGCGCCTCGTGAATGTCGCGCAGCTCCGAGCCCGATCCTCCGTGGAAGACGAAGTGGAACCGCGCCTCCTCGCCGAGCGTGGCGACGACAGCATCCTGGCAGTCCTTCAGGATGGACGGTCTCAGCGTGACGTGGCCCGGTTTGTACACGCCGTGGACGTTGCCGAACGTCGCGGCCAGCAGGTAGGGCGCGCCCGACACCGCCCGCAGCCGCCGCGCGACCTCCAACGTGTCCTCGGGCGTCGTGTAGAGTTTCGCGGCGGCGCTCGCCCTGACACCGTCCTCCTCGCCTCCCACCACTCCGACCTCGATTTCGAGGATCAGGTCGCTCTTCTTGAACCGCTCGAGCAGCTTCACGGCGATGTCGAGGTTCTTGTCGAGCGGCAGCGCGCTGCCGTCGAACATGTGGCCGTTGAACAGGTTTGGTTGGCCGGCGGCCCGCCGCCGCTCGGTCTCTTCGACGAGCGCCATCACGAAGGGGTCCAGCTTGTCCGCCTGGCAATGGTCGGTGTGGAGCGCGACGTAGATCGGATAGCGCGGCGCCACGCGGTGGACGTGTTCGGCAATCGAGATGGCGCCGAGCGCCATGTCCTTCACCGCGGCGCCAGACGCGAACGCGCCGCCGCCCGTCGAGACCTGAATGATTCCGTCGCTCCTGCTGTCGGCCAGCCCTTTCAGCACGGCGTTGGCCGTGGTGAGCGACGTCACGTTGATGGCCGGATAGGCGAACCGCCCCTTCCGCGCCCGATCGAGCATCTCGCAGAACTGCCCGTAGTCGGCGATCGGCATCGAAACCCTCCTGGGCCGAGTTTGGTTGGTCGTGCCGGCGACAACCGGCCGTGACGCGTTCCCGCCGATGGGCAACGACCAGCACGGAACCTCGCTGAACTGGCCGCTGGACGCCGTTTTGACTACTTCCTGCAAAGAGCTTGCTGGTCTGTGGCGGGTACCGGCCTTGCGTAGTCAGCGGCACGTCACCATGGAGAAGGCCGCGGGTCCGCGATGAAGATCGGCGTCGTCGGCTGCGGCATGGTCGGCTCGACCTCGGCGTACGCGCTCCTCATGAGCGGGGTGGGGCGTGAGATCGTGCTGGTGGACGTCAACCGCGCGCGCGCAGAAGCCGAGGCCAACGACATCCAGCACGCGGTTCCGTTCGCACACCCGTTGACGATACGTGCGGGGGAGTACGCGGATCTCGAGGACGCGCGCGTGGTCGTCATCGCCGGCGGCGTGGCGCAGAAGCCGGGCGAAACGCGCCTGCAGCTGCTGCGGCGCAACGCCGAGGTGTTTCGACAGATCGTGCCGTCGGTGCTGCGCGTCGCACCCGACGCGGTGCTGCTCGTCGTCACCAATCCGGTGGACCTCATGACGCACATGGCGGCGCTCTTTGCCGCCGACTTCGGCGTGCCCCATACCCGGGTGCTCGGATCGGGTACGACGCTGGACACCGCGAGATTCCGCGTCCTGCTGGGGCGTCACTTCGAGGTGGATCCGCAGCACGTGCACGCTCACGTGATCGGTGAACACGGCGATTCGGAGGTGCTGGTCTGGTCGCAAGCGACGATCGCCGGGATCAGCCTCGACGAGTTCGTCACGGTCCAAGGCACGCGACTCACGGCAGAGGAGCGGCAGCAGATCGACCACAACGTCCGCCACGCCGCGTATCAGATCATCTCCGGCAAGGGCGCGACTTACTACGGCATCGGCAGCGCGGTCGCCCGCATCGTCGACGCCCTGCTGCACGACCAGCGCGCCATCCTTACGGTCTGCTCGCGCATCACCGGTCTGCCCGATTGCGAAGGTGTGACGCTGGCCCTGCCACACCTGGTCGACGGCCAGGGTGTGCGGGCCGTCATTCCATTGGCTCTCGACACCACGGAGCGCGACGGGCTGCGCCGGAGCGCAAACGTTCTGCGCGCGGCGACGGCGTCGCTGATGCTGTCACAGGGTGGCGATCTCCGTCACTGATGAGGAAACTGTCATGGTCAGGATTGCAATTCATGGTTTTGGTCGCATCGGCCGCTCGCTGATGCGGGTAGCGCTCGAGCAGGAGCTGTTCGTCCCGGTGTCGATCTCCGACGTGAAAGACCTTTCGACCCTGGCCGCGCTGTTCGAGGTCGATTCCAACTACGGCCGCTGGTCCGAGGCGGTGGCGACGAAAGGCAGCGGTTTCGTCATCGGCGGTCGCGACATCCCCTACTTCGACTCGATGAAGGCGCTGCCCGACTGGAAGGCCCTCGGCGTCGACCTCGTGATCGACTGCACCGGCCGGGCGAGCACGCGTGCCGGTGCCCAGGCCCATCTCGACGCCGGCGCCAAACGTGTGCTGGTGAGCGCCCCCAGCAAGACGCGAGACGACTGTGACGCGGTGCTGCTGCCAGGCATCAACCTCGACACTTTCGACCCGGAGAAACACAAGATCGTCAGCATGGCGAGCTGCACGACCAACGCGCTGGCTCCGGTGGTCAAGGTGGTGATCGAGAACTTCGGCATCAAGTACGGCCTGTTCTCGACCATCCATGCCTACACCAACACCCAGTCGCTCACCGACCAGCCGATGAAGGATCGCCGCGATTCGTGGGCCGCGACCGAGAACATCATCCCCTCGTCATCCGGCGCCGCGCGCGCGCTCGCCTTCATCTGGCCGGGCCTCAACATCGCGGGCAAGGCCTACCGCGTGCCGACGCGCACCGGCAGCATCGCCGAGCTGAATCTGCTGACCGAGCGTTCCGTCAGCGTCGAAGCGGTCAACGACGCCTTCCGGAAGGCCGCTGCGGTCCCACCCCTCAAGGGCGTGATGTCCGTCCTCGACGATGAGTGGGCGTCGTCCCGCATCGTCGGCGACCCGCATTCCTCAATCGTCGATCTGCCGCTGACGGCGATCCAGGGCGACCTGCTGTCCGTCGCTGCCTGGTATGACAACGAGATGGGGTACTCGAGCCGCCTGGCGGAGATGGCGGCTCGGATCGCGGTCGGGTCCGCTTTCTCCAGGGCGCAGGAAGTCGGCGTCTGACGCTCGTCGCGTAGTCAGTCGCCGACGCGCAGGAACTCGAGGCGGTGGTTGGTGTCCGGGTTGCGTGTGGACGGACCGGCCACGAGCATGGCCAGCGCGTCGGGCAGCTGATGCTCGCGAAACCACTGTCGGGCAAAGTCACGCCAGCTCTCCGGTTCCTGGGCGAGCTGCAGCGGATACACGCCGTAGGAAAACGCCAACCCCTGGCACACCGCCGCGTTGCGGCTCAGGGCCACAATCCACACTGCCGGATTGAAGCGCGAGATCATCCGCGCGGTGGCACCGGTCCTCGTGGGCACGAACACGGCGGCGCACGGCACCGTCGCCAGCGCGTGCTCCACGACGGACGCAATCGCCTCGCCCTTCGTCGCCGCCGGCGGCTGGCTGGCGATCCCATTCAGACCATCCAGACTGGCGGGCGAGCGGTGCGCCTCGGTGTAGGCGGCGATTCTCGCCAGCATCGCCACCGCCTCCTCCGGATACCGGCCCATCGCCGACTCGCCCGAGAGCATGATGCAGTCGGTGCCGTCGAGGATCGCGTTGGCCACATCCGTGGACTCGGCCCGCGTGGGCAGGCGGTTGGCCGTCATGGATTCCAGCATCTGCGTGGCGGTGATGACCGGCTTGCCAACGCGGCTGGCCCGGAAGATCAGCTGCTTCTGGATGATCGCAATCTGTTCAACGGGAACCTCCACCCCGAGATCGCCGCGCGCCACCATGATGCCGTCGGCGGCCTGCAGGATCTCGTCGAAGTGTGTGAGTGCGTCGGCGCGCTCGATTTTGGCGATGATGAACGGATGTCTGCCGATGGCGTTCGCCGCCGCCCGCACGGCATCGACGTCCGCCGCGTTTTCCACGAACGACTGGCTGACGGCGTCCACGCCATGTTCGAGCGCGAATTCCAGGCAGGCGCGGTCGTGGTCGGTGAACGCACCGATGCCGAGATCGATCCCAGGGAGATTGAGCCCCTTCTTCGAGCGTAGTTCACCGCCGACCGCGACGGTGCAGTGGACATCAGTGCCCGCGACGCGCTCGACGACCAGTTGGACCAGGCCGTCGTTGAGAAAGAGGCGATTGCCCGGCTTCACCACACGCGGCAGCTGTTCGAAGCTCATCGAGGCACGCTGCGCGTTGCCCACGATGTCGTCGCTGGTCAAGGTGAAGGGGTCGCCAGGACACAACTGGATCGGCTCCGGCTCGATCACGCCAAGGCGCATCTTGGGCCCCGGGAGGTCGGCCATGATGGCGACGCGCAGGCCGGTGGCCTGTTCCGCCGCGCGGATGCGGGCGATGCGCCCGGCGTGGCCGGTGAAATCGCCGTGCGAGAAATTGAGCCGCGCGATGTTCATGCCCGCGCGAATAAGCCGCTCCAGCATCTGCGGCGACTCGGAGGCCGGCCCGATCGTGGCGACGATCTTGGTCTTGTGGTCGGCCAGCGGCACGGTCCCTCTCGTGGTCACAGGGCCTCCGTCACGCCTGACCGGCCGGGCGAGGCGTCGATCAGCCCCAAGCTCACGCCGGTGTGCCTGGCGATCATCAATTCCTCATTGGTCGGGATCATCCATGCCGCCACCCGGCTTCCCGCGCGAGAGATCCGCGGCCCCTGTCGCGCGTTCGCGTCCTGGTCCAGATCGATCCCGAGCCATGAGCAGGCCTCCGAGATGCGGCGGCGAATCTCGGCGGAGTTCTCGCCGATGCCGGCGGTGAACACCAGGCCGTCGATGCCGCCCAGGACGGCCGCGAGCCCGCCGATTTCCCTGGCCGCCCGGTAGACGAAGTAGTCCACGGCGAGCCTGGCGCCGGGCTCAGTGCTCTGGAGCAGCACTCGCATGTCGTTGCTGACGCCCGAAATGCCGAGCAGCCCCGACTGCTTGTAGAGAATGGTTTCGACCTCGCGGGCGGTGAGACCGAGGCTTTGAAAGAGGTAGAGGATCACGCCGGGATCGATGGCACCCGGCCTGGTTCCCATGCACAGCCCGTCGAGCGCGGTGAACCCGAGGCTGTGGTCGACGCTGCGGCCGTTGTTCAGCGCGCACAGGCTGGCGCCGTTCCCGAGATGCGCCACGATCACGCGGCCCCGCGCGATCTCTGGTGCGACCTGTGGCAGTACCGACGCGATGTACTCGTACGACAGGCCGTGAAAGCCGTAGCGTTGCACCCCCGAGCGGCACAGCTCCCTCGGCAGCGGAATCACTTCCGCGACAGCCGGCTGACCGCGATGGAAGCTGGTGTCGAAGCAGGCGACCTGCGGTACGCCCGGAAGCCGCTCGAGCACCGCGTCGATCGCCGCCAGGTTGTGCGGCTGATGGAGCGGCGCCAGCGGGATCAGCCGTCGCAGATCCTCCAGAACCGCCGGCGTGACGATGGTGGGTGCGGCATACTTCGCGCCGCCGTGCACGACGCGGTGGCCGACACCACGCACGCGCGCGCCGCCGTACTGGGATCGGAGCTTCTCGGCCAGGGCACCGAGCGCGGTGGGCACGTCGCCCTCGATCTGGCCCCGCATCTCCAGGCGCCAGGCCTCGCCCTGCGGCTGCCGGTAGACGCAGAACTTGAGGCTCGAGGAGCCGGCGTTGAGCACGAGCGCGTAGTCGTTCACGTCGCCTGGTGCAGCGCCTGCCGTCGCGCATGGGCCGCGAGCACCGCGACCGCGCAGCTCGCGATCCTCGACCTGACGCTGTCGGCGCGGCTGGTCAGGATGATCGGCACGCGCGCGCCGAGGACGAGACCGGCGCTATCGGCGTTGGCCAGGAAGGTGAGCTGCTTCGCCAGGATGTTGCCGGCCTCGAGGTCGGGCGCGATGAGAATGTCCGGATCGCCGGCGACGTCCGATCGGATGCCCTTCGTGTTGGCGGCGTCCCTGCTGATGGCGTTGTCGAAGGCGAGCGGGCCTTCGAGGACGCCGCCGACGATCTGCCCCCGCTCGGACATCTTGCACAGGGCGGCGGCGTCGACGGTGGCCGGCATTCTGGACGTGACCGTCTCCACCGCGGCGAGAATCGCGACCTTCGGCCGGGTGAGGCCGAGCGAAACGGCCAGGTCGATGGCGTTCTGACAGATGTCGACCTTGTCTTCCAGGGTCGGCGCAATGGCGATCGCCCCGTCGGTGACGATCAGGACCTTGTGATAGGTCGGGACGTCCATGATGAAGACGTGGCTGATGCGGCGCCCGGTGCGCAGACCGGTCTCGCGCGCCACGACCGCGCCGAGCAGTTCGTCGGTGTGCAGGCTGCCCTTCATCACGAGCTCGGCCTCCCCCCGGCGAACCAGATCCACCGCCATGGCCGCCGCCGCGTGGCTGTGAGGCGCATCGACGATCCGCGTGTGCCCGAGATCGATGCCACGCTGGCGGGCGACCTCGTGAATCCTGGCGGCAGGGCCGACGAGAATGGGCGTGATCAACCCTCTGGCGCCGGCCTCGAGCGCGCCCGCGAGGGCTGATTCCTCGCACGGGTGCGCCACGGCCGTGGGCACCGGCTCGAGGCGCCGGCACCGCTCCAGCACCTGTTCGTACTTGCCGGTTCCGGTCTCGCGACTCATGCTCCCTCGCGCGCTTCTCGCGGCATTGGCATGAGAGCGCTGGAGCACAGGTCGTGCCGTCTCCGACCATCCGCACGCCGCCCCCATCCCCGGATGGCCATTACGGCTGGTCGTGACATCCGCCGAAATCCCGTGCCAGCCCACGCCACAACTGAGCCGCAGCGCCTTGAGTCGACTCGGGAACCTAGCGCGCAGATTGCTTTGGGATTGGTGACCCGGACA
>Ga0207644_10002268_pt1 | contig 12471 bp, 10 predicted proteins | sample KBSS73metaG_FD_184326 | JGI IMG/M metagenome (GOLD analysis project Ga0207644, IMG submission 184326) | Switchgrass rhizosphere microbial communities from Kellogg Biological Station, Michigan, USA - KBS S7-3 metaG (SPAdes) (version 2) | ecosystem: Host-associated > Plants > Roots > Rhizosphere... | reverse complement strand
ATGATTGACGTGCATCGCGATCGCGGCGAAGGTAGTGGATATTGTACGGTAGTTTTCGCACTTTCTAGCGGAGGTAGCCCTCCATCTGGTTTACTTGGAATCGCCAACCGCCAAGAGCCAGAAAGGAGGACCACTCCATGGGGAGTGATACACCGAACGCGCGTCTCGGTAATGTCATCCAGATCGACGAGGGCCAGTTGAAGGACCAGTTGGGCGCCCTAGTTCGGGAGTCGGTCGAGGAGACGCTGAATGGAGTTCCTGCGCGAAGTGAGACGTCGAACGCGCGTCGTAGACGCGTTCGACGACGGGCACTCCGCCCTCATACTCGTGGCGGCCCGTCTTCGCCACATCGCAGGGACCAAGTGGGGAACCAAGAAGTACGTGGACACCGGACTGCTCAACGACTCACGAAAGGAAAGGACTGTTCTGAGGGGGTGATCCCCCTGCGGGGATCACAAACAGAAACGACAACAGCAGAAACAACCGAACCAAAGTTCGAAAGATCCTTGACACTACCCTCGTCCGCGGTCGAGTTCGCTGAACCTGGAGCATCCTACGTGTTCGTTTCAGCCTATGGATCCTGCCGGAGCCGTGGAAAACGCAAACAGCGCGTCCCGCCGGACGCTTACCCCGGCCAAGTACTTCTCGATCAGCGCCTCTTCGACCGAGTTCCGGCGATATCGCTCGATGATCGCCGTTTCGAACGGCACCGAGCGCAACTTCGGCATCTGAAGCATCACTTCCCCAGCCTTGGTGTGCAGCTTGGGCTCGTAATGACCGGCACGAGTCGAGGCCCGATCGGAGCTGCGCTCGTACCGCTTGGCCTGGCATAGACGATCCGCCTCGATCTCCAGCATCCCATTCACGTCTCCTCGACCGACTCCCGAACCAGGGCGCCCAACTGGTCCTTCAACTGGCCCTCGTCGATCTGGATGACTTTACCGAGACGCGCGTTCGGTGTATCACTCCCCATGGGGTAGTCCTCCTTTCTGGCTCTTGGCGTTTGGCGATTCCAAGTAAACCAGATGGAGGGCTACCTCCACTAGAAAGTGCGAAAACTACCGTACGTTATCCGAGATGGCCTGTCCCCGGAAGTTCGGATTTGCAAGTCACATGTCGCCTTTCGTGTCATCCATGACATGTGGCAATCCACCAGCATCCGGGGCGGTTCTGCTTTGCTCCCGCGCTGTAGGTGGGACTGCTGATATCGGCTTACGCCCCTGTGAAACATTTGGTGAGCGCGACCCAGGTGGACGACTTAGGGTTCCACATGCCGACCGCCGGGCGACGGGTTATCCTTCTTCATGACCGGCTCCTTTCGCATGTAGCTCTGCGCTACGCGTTTACCGACTCGCAGCGTAACCTACGGCCTGCGAATCGTTCCGGTCGTTCCATCTTGACTAGAGTGTCTTGAGGAAGTGACGGCGGAAGAACCTGTCGAGGGCATTGACGGGGGGCTCTATCTCGATGCTCGCCGTCCACCTTCGTCGCGCCGCCTCCCCCCCAAGCCCTGATTCTTGACTTTCGTGGGGCTGCGGCGTAGAAGCCTGGTTTCAGGAAAGCAACTGGCGTCGATGCGGGGTTGGCAAGGATGGGGCGCTCTAGAAACCGCTGGATCATCGAACTTACAGTCGTCGTAGCGCTCGTGGTGATCGCCGCGGCCCTTGCGATCCCGAATTTCCTCAATTCCATCGATCGGTCCATGGTGCGGAAGATCCCCTCCGTTGGCTCCAAGGACGAGCCCGGACCACGATCAGGGGACGGCGGATCCTCTTCACCGCCTGCACCAAGCCCTGCGCCAGCCGAGGCTGCCCCCCTCCCTCCCAGAGTTCACAGGTCCGGCTCGTCGCACGCGAAGCCGGCGCCTCCGACGGCCCCCCCTCTCGCGCCCGGCATCGCATTCGAAATCCCATTTGAAGACGACCACCCCTCGAAGGGGGCCTACTGGAACAATTGGGCTAGGACGGACGGGCACGAGGACGTCAAGCTGGCCGGCGACCGGATCCATCTGCGTCCCCAGTCCGCCTACACGCTCCTGTTCGATCTTTCGGCTCACGACTACAACCGCCTTTTTGCCGGCGCCGCCACATCCACGTCCGCCGGCAGCACGTTCCAGGATGAGCTTTCGAAGATCCATTCGGAGGCGCTCGACGCACGGGTCGTCTTCTTCGTCGAAGGGCGCGGACTCAGACTCGGGAGCACACAGGCGGCCTCGACAACGGTCTCGATCGATCTTAAGGCGCTTCGCCAGCCAGGAACCATGTTGCCCGGCGAGCCCTTTCACGAGTTCGCGGATCGTACGAAGGCCGCCAGAGTCGCGGTCGACATCGAAACGACGGAGCCGGGCGAGGCCATCGTCGGCTTCTGCGTCTTCCACAAGACACTCAAACGACCAGTCGAGGTCGTCCAGAGCCGGATCGTGGTCGACTATGAGTCCCAAGCGATCGCCGCCCTCCCCCGGTCTTACGGGGGCACGCCCTTGCTCGCGAGCCTCCTGGCACTGCTGTCGACCTCCAGCGGAAGGACGGCGGATGCGGCGCTCTACGTCTTCGAGATGGCTCTCGGCGACGGACAGGTACGCAGTCATGCCGTCCTCATCGATGCGCAGGATCACGTCTTCACGTGGCGGCTCCTCGAGACCCTCGGTTCATTCGTCAGTTCCCAGTCGGGGCTACCCCACAGCGTCGAGGCGGCGCGGCACACCCACGACTACGGCCCGCTCTCCCGCGCCCTGGAAGAAGGACTCTTCAGCTCCGATCCGATGGATGACCCGGAGGCGCAGGCGGCCAGGAGCGCCCTGGCAGCACTAGCCGGTGCGCCCGAACGCCGCCTGCTGCTGGTCAAGCTCGTCGACGTGTCGGGGAGCACCCTCTTCATCCCCCTGGGTCTCCTCCCCCACGGAACGGACGGCGTACTGGCGGACGCCGTCGACATCGTCCAGCCTCTTCCCTACGAGGATTGGTCCTACCCGCGCAAGTGCATTCGGAGCGCGCAGGTCCTCGTCCCGGCGGTTCTGGAGGGTCTGACCGGTGACGAGCTCACTGGTTACCTGGTGCCGGACGATCCGGCCGATCCGGTCCCCCGCGTCGACGGGATGGACCCGCTGTCGCACTACTTGGACGGAACCGACTCCCAAGGAGCGCCGCCGGGCCCCGAGTACCTGCTCCTCCTCTGCCACCAGGGCGGCGGGAACGTCTGGTTCAGCGACCCGATGTCCTTCCTACGCTACACGACCGTGAGGCATTCGTTCGACCACGGGAGCGCGGCCTTCTTCATCGCCTGCCGGGCGGGAAGCCTGCACGACCCCGAACAACGGAAGTTCCTGACGCAGCTCAACCATCAGGGAATCGATGCCGCGATCATCTCGCCTTTCGATGTGCCGCCGCGCGTTGGCGCGCGCTTCGCCGTCCACCTGGTGCATCGGATCAACGAGGCCCGACGGCAGCATCGATCGGTGACGATGCAGCAGCTCTTCGCCGAAACTCGGCAGGCCATGCTGGTGGACGCAATGCTAGGTGATGATGCCCGAGCTATCAACGAGTTCATCCTGGCCGGAGACGGCCAGATTGAGATCTGCCTCCCATAGGTGCCTTCCATGCGAACCCTGCTCACGCTCGGCTCCGCCCTCCTCACCCTTTCGTGTGCGACGCCTCAAAAACAGGTGCCGTCGGATCCCGCGGTCCCCGGCTCTCACCCGGCCGCGGTCCTTCCCTCAGCCCGGGACAATCTCTCGGTGAGCGCCGAGCCGGCTGCGGCGTCCGCGCCCGCGTCCGCTCCGACCTCAGCGCCGGCGCCTGCCAGCGGCCCTCGTCTCGCCGTCTTCATCAGCGACCTGCACCTTGGCCTCGGTCGCACGAGCGACGGCCACTGGAGCCTACTCGAAGACTTCCGCTGGCCGAAGGCCCTGAAAGCCTTCCTCGATCGGATCGGCAGTCTGAGCGGCCAGCGAACGGATTTGATCGTGGCCGGCGACCTCCTGGAGATGTGGCAGCACCCCGACGTCGCCTGCGCCACCGGGGATCCGGAGCACGGATGTACGGAGGACGAGGTAGGGATGATCGCGGACGCGATCGTCGCCGCTCATCGACCTGACCTCGCGGCCCTGGGCGCCTTCGCGTCGGCGGGCGAAAACCGCCTCTATGTCATTCCGGGCAATCATGACGCCGGACTACTCATTCCTACGGTGTGGGGAAGGGTCTCCCACGCCATGGCGGCGGCACCCACGGGGCGCGTCAACCTCGTGGCTTCGGGTATTTGGGAGTCGTCGGACCGAAGGATCGTCGCGGAGCACGGCCACCAGATCGGGAAGGACGTCAACCAGTACAAGGAGTGGCCCACGGTCACCGGTCCCCACGGGGGTAAGAGCTATCTTCTACGCCCCTGGGGAGAGCTGTTCGTCCAGCGGCTCTACAACGATCGCGAGACCGATCACCCCATCATCGACAACCTGATGCCGCAGACCAACGGCGCTCGCTATTACATGGCGGAGAAAGGCTTCTGGGGCTCTCTCGCCGACGTCGGCCGTTTCTTGAAGTTCAACCTGCTCGATGCCTCGTTCCGGCAGCTCGGCAGCCTCGGGGGAGACGCGCCCCAGGATGCCAAGAAGTGGGACGTCGCGGCCGCGCGATTGCGTGGCTACCGTTTGTACACGAATGCGCTCTCGCCCGGCGACGTCTTCCGGAAATCGCTCGAGTCGCCTCCGTCGCAGGAATGGACGGACCTGCGTGCGGTCCTGGACGCCCAGGCCGGAAGCGCAGCCGATCTCTCCGAGGATGAGGTCCTGTCGCTCTGCGACGCGACAGCACTGAGGATCGCGTCCGAAACCGGCACGGACATCACGGAGAGATGTCCGACCACCGCTCTCGGCGGAAGTATTCTCGGATCCCTGCAGCCGCTCCAGCGGACGCTTGCCACGCATCTGCGCTCACGACGCATGCAGCATCCGAACGTGACGATCTTCGTCTATGGACACACACACCTGCTCGCGCCGCAGCTGCGCGTGTCGCTGGACGCCAGCAGCTCTGTCGACGTCTATAACACCGGGGCCTTCCAGCGTCTGATCGACAACAGGGACTTTCTGAAGAGAGCGGCTGCGGCCTCGATGAAACCCTACGAGGCGCTGCGAAGAATAGCGCCGGAGGATTTGCCTGCTTGCTATTCGGCTGTTTTCATCGAGAGCCACAACGGCCACCTGCAGCCCCAGCTGCGCTACTGGGTCATGGATGAAACGACGTCCGACGGAGAGTTGACCGACTTCACCGACTCACGCTGTCCCCAGCTGGCAAAGACATCCAACTGACGCATTCGGACCCCCGTCCCGTAGCCGGGGCCGCGATCACACTTCGTTTACATCATTTGCCGAGGGCTTGCTGCAGTCGCTGCGGGGATGGCTTGCTGCTCGGGGTAGTGTCAAGGATCATTCGCACTTTGGTTCGAGGTAGCCTGGAGTTCCCAGGATTTAGTGGACACGGCGCCGCCGCGGCTTCTGCGCCGCTTCAAACTCCTCAGGACTGACACCGCCCAGATGACGATGACGGCGGGTCGGATTGTAGAACCCATCGATATAGTCAGCAATATCCTTCAGCGCGAGTTCCCGAGTCTTGTAGATGTGTTTTTTGATCCGTTCCTTCTTGAGACTGCCGAAGAAGGACTCGACCACGGCGTTGTCCCAGCAGTTTCCCTTTCTACTCATACTCGGCTCGAGGTGATTTGAGCGGCAGAAGCGACGCCACGCGTCGCTCCCGTACTGCGTACCTTGATCGGAATGGATCAGCGTGTCCCTCGGTCGCCTTCGGCGTACTGCCATCAGCACCGCGTTGAGCACGAGCTCGCGGTGGATAATAGGGCCGGCAGACCAGCCGACGACCTTACGAGAGAACAAATCCATGACGACCGCAAGGTAGAGCCAGCCCTGCCATGTCCGGATGTACGTGATGTCCGTGACCCACGCCTTATTGGGACGGGTAACGGTGAACTGGCGCTGCAGAAGGTTCGGGATCAAGACGGACGGCTTTCCGACCGACCACCGTCGCGTTCGGTAACCATGCAGCGCGCGAAGGTTGTTCACCCGCATGAGACGCGCGACGCGATGCTTGCTACAGGTTTCTCCCGCCTCACGCAGGTCTAGAAAGATCCGGGGAGCGCCATAAATACCGTGGCTTGCGGTGAACGCAGCACGGATTAGCCGAAGCAACCTCGCATCCTCTTGCGCCCGCTTCGAGACTGGGTTCTTGAGCCAATCGTAGAAGCCGCTGGGAGCCACTTCGAGAAGGCGGCACATCATCTGCACGTCGTACTGATCTCGATGGGCCTTGATGAACTCATAAGACAAGCGCACTCGCCCAGCACTCAACCGTGTGGACATCGGCTTGGCCCTCCGTACCCGATCCTACCGCCGTGTCCACCAAATCCTGGGAACTCCACGCCCGGCTACCCCAATCGACTTGTGTTCGTGTGCGACTCCCCTACCACGTCGAACAACTTCACCCCTTGTACGCCTGCGACCTCACGATGGCAAGACCCATTTCGGAAAAATCTCGTTGCCTCGCGACAACGGCACCGCGCCGCCTGCGGAGCTGATGCAGTAACGGCACGCGGGCTGCGTCCGGTTCGCCACAGCGAGTCTTCAGGGGATTCACTTCGCGCAGACTCCGCATCTGTTCCCATAGTCTGGGCGGGCGAACTCGGCACATCGGGAAGCGCCGCACTCTCATCGTCTAATGAAGTCGCGACCTACCATCGCGTCGCTCGCAGACCAAAAGCGGCCTCCGGACCGATGCGTGATCGGTAGCTCATCTCGGAAGAGAAGAGCAACCGGAGACACCACCCGTCACGCAGGTGCGTCCGCGATCCTGCACCGCGAGTGGCGGGACAGGAACCTCAGACAGGAGCGAACTCTCAGGCGAAGCGGCCGAACTGGAAGGCGTCGGGCGAAGGCGGGGAATCCGTGGAGGCTGTGGTTTCCTGGCAACATATCGAAGGGACGAACACCGAGTTCTCGGTTGTACGGCGCAACCCGCATTTTTGCAAAATATTAGATTTTTTCACTTGTCACCCACACGGATCGGTGTATTAAATGGCGGCTGTTTCTCGTCCTCAACACAGGCGAGTGGGTGACTTGAGGCGAAGTTTTCCGACCCCGACCGGAGCTTCGTTCTCACGCGATTGGAAGTGCGTGTGAGGCAACAATCTCAGAGGATGCCGACTGTGTAAGAAACGGCGTCAGGGGGTCATGTGCTGCTACCTAATCTCCGGCAAGCCACGTCCAATTCTGTCCACTCAGCCAGTACCCTAGGAGCAACTCACATGGCAGGTTCCATCTCGAAGCATCTTGGGAGGGAAGCCGGCTAGAGGATTTGAGTTTTCACGAGGACTCTCGAACGAGCCATAGACTGCACATGCCGACTGGACCTCCGACACTCACTTCACTACTCGCCTTGGCCGCTATGCTGCTCGGCCTATCGGTGGCCGTGCAAATCCTTCAAGAGGTATGGAAATTCTTCACGAGTAGCCGAGCGAAGGCCTTCTCGAACGTCCTCTTCGATTTCGTTGGTCCATGGTCGAAGCTGCTTACGGAGGACGGCCCAACCTCGCTCTTGCAGGTGAGGGGACCTTTCCAATTCTTCAAACACCGACCCGGCGGCAAGCTCCTCCCGGCGAAGAAGGAAGACCTGCTCGAGGCCATGGACAAGATGCTTGGCGGATGGATCCGCTACTCTCTCGCAATTCTCAAACGAGAAAGGCGTCTCCAGGCCGCTAGCAGTTCTCGAGGGAAAAACGGAACTGGTTTCGAACAGGTGCCGCCATCGGACGCCTTGCAGAAACTCCGGCGCGACCTCCAGCAGGTAGACGAGAGAGCGCCGGGATACGCAGACGCCACACGCATTGCGGCACTGATGAACCAGTACGCCACATCGGGAGGGGTCGGCGATCGCGGCACGCTCGATGCTGACCTGGCTGTTGAAGCGATTTATCAGGAGTTCTTTTCCGAGAGACTCCTCATCGATCAGCACTACGACCAGCTCATGACGAACTTCACATATGCGTATGAGCGGCGCAACCTGAGGCAGACGTTTGTCATCGCTTTCCTATTCGCATTCGCGTTCGCATTTCCCTTCGAAGATCTATTTCGCCAGGCGACGCAGATGTCTCCCGAGCAGGCCATCGCACTGGCTCAGCAGACCAAGGACCTGTACGAGCGCGTCAACCCTTCCGAGAAATACCCTATCGAATCAAAGCCAAACACCGGATCTGGACCCGAGGCGCCCGGGAAGACTACGGCCGGAAACAATCCCTCAAGCAGCGGGTTATCCGGAACAGAAGCCTCAATCCATACAACCCCCCCCGCGAAATCTTCAGGAAGTGCTGCGAAAGGCCTGTCGGCCGTGGGATCCACAGACACAGGAGACACTTCAGGATCGTTGTCCGGCGGTAGTTCCGAAAAAGCAGTTGGAGATCTCAATTCAGCACTCGAAATCCTGTCGAAGGTCTCTATCGAGTCAACAGGCACGACGAGCGAAACACCGGCCGATTTCTATCTGCGAGGTGTCTATAGGGTTCGAGGCTTCCGAACCCATCCTCTGGGACTCCTCGGCTATCTCTTCGGATGTCTCATCTGTTTCGGAGCGCCATTTTGGAGCCGTCTTACAACATCCCTTCTGAGCAAAGCTCAGCCGTCATCAGCTGTCCCACGCGATCCAGTTCTCGTAACGCGAGAGGACTGAACATGGTCCAGTTCGTCTACCCACAAAACGTCAAGCGCAGTCCCCTCTACTGGTTGAACCCAAGGAACATTTGGGCGGCGAGACAGAAGATCTTCCGTCGAGACAACTCGATCGCTTGGCGTCGTGCCATGGAAGCGCGCTACCCGAACTACAGCCCGGATCGGTCCGTGCCGTTCTCGACACTCGTCGGAGGTGCAGGCTCCCTTCCACAGGCATTTCGCTTCTTAATTTTGGGAGATACAGGGGAAGGCGACCACTCACAATACGGCGCGCTTCCGATAATACGAACCATGGCACCTTCGTTCATCATCATCAACGGCGACATAGCCTATCCCGCAGGTCGCAACGAAGACTTCACCCGGGGGTTCTTCAACCCCTACAAGAACCTTGGCATCCCCATCTGGGCAACGCCGGGGAACCACGAGTACTACAGTGAGTTGAAAGGTTCGGAATTTTTTGAGGTGTTCTGTACGCACACCCGCAATCGGGAGTGGTCGGCGGCGGGCCTTCGTCAGGTGCCTCAACCGGGAACTTACTTCGAACTCAAAGAGCCTGGCTTCCCCCTCGTTCTCCTGGGCCTCGATACGGGCCAGGCAGGTGACATGGATGGCGAACGCTCCGGAATACGTGATGAGTGGCAGCATCAGTGGCTCAAGTGGCGACTGGACCTGGCCCAGCACGAGGCGAAGTCAGTCGTAGTGCTATTCCATATCCCCGCTCTCGTGGACGGCCAAGCCAAGAGCAAGGACACCCACCTTGTCGAGCTCCACCGTATTCTGGCTCAGTATCCCTGCATCCGTCTGATCGTGTGTGGGCACATCCACAACTTCCAAGCCTATACGCCGGCCACGTTCCGGACCTTCGTCCTGCAGCAATACGAGGTCGCACCAACTGGTAATCCAGACTACTGGGTAAGTGGGGGCGGCGGTGCGTATCTTGAAGCCACAGACTTCAAGAACCCTGCGTATCCGCTCAGGTCCTTCCCGACAGCGAAGCAGTGGGGCAAATACGCGACGGGGGCGCGCAAGGCTCTCGAGAATATGGGACTCCTTCAGAACGCCATCGGCCGCGCTGGAATCAAGGCTGCGCCCGCACTCGACCCGGATGAGCCCAAGTATCTAAGCTTCATTTCGATCGAGGTAGGACCCCAGGCCATCGACGCCGTGTCGATTGAGATTCCGGACGCCGAAGTAACCCCTTATCAGGGCATGCCTCTCCCCCCCGGCACGTCAGTCGATGTCATGAGCTCTCAGACGCTCGTCACGCCCCGAGCGATCAATTCACTCCTTGCAGCGGGCCAGCGTGTAAGGCTTTGGTCGTGAGACGCTCGCTGTTAATTGCGCTAGCGTCTGTCACATGTTTTATCGCCTGTCGGCCTCTTCCGGTCGAATACTCTCTGCCAGGGACCGTGCTCCTGCCCATCTCTGCGGCTGGGATCACGGACCGAAGTTCTGAATACGGTTCTGTTTTCTGCGCCGTCATGTCTCATGTGGGAAGCGAAGGAGGGCCTTGGAGCGCTTGCGGTTCCTATGTACGCGGGGCGCACTCCAGGGGTGACGACATCCCGGACCTCGACCCTATGTATCGAGTCCTCTTCATCTCCGGGATCATGAGCCAGTGCGGCTCATCCAAACTCCAGGCCTTCAGTGACGTGCGCGCTCACCTCAGTGCCAAACACGGCATGACTGCCGAATACACCGATGTCCCTGCTCTCGGCAGCTGCGAGTACAACGCAGAGAAGATCGCCGCATACATCCGCGCCCATACTCAGAATGACCGGCGTCCCTACATCGTCGTCGGCTACAGCAAAGGTTCTCCCGACCTCATGGTCGCCATGGCGACCTATCCGGACCTTCGCACATCCGTAGCGGCTTTCCTCACTGTAGCCGGCGCGGTAGGCGGCTCACGTCTCCCCGACATGATAGACACGGCAACTCGAAAGGCCATGCGGAAACTGAACCTCGAGGACTCGAATTGCGACCAGGGTGACGGGAGAGGCATCGACAGCCTACGGCGGCCCAATCGGATGGCCTTTTTGCGCGATCATCCCGAACCCCTCGTCCCTACTTACGCACTCGTCGCCGTCTCAGACGAAACGACGACGTCACAGGTGCTCCTTCCACTCTGGGAGCACGAATCTCTTTATTCGCGGGATCAAGACAGCCAAGTCATCGACTCGGAGGGTATCCCTCCTGGCGCGAACTTCCTTGGCGTTCTCAAGGGAGACCACTGGGCCGTCGCTATGCCATTCGAGCTCGATCCTGCTAACAATGATCTAGTCAATCAGAACCATTTTCCAAGGACTGCTGCCGTTGAAACTGCGCTACGAGTCGTCATCAAGGATCTGAGCGCTAAGTAGGCGTCGCCGTGGAGACGAGAGTTCGCTCTGCTTCTTCGAGTCGCTACTGTGGGATCGAAGACTGGTCATTCATCTGAACGTCCCGCCCCACAAGCCATCACCGCGCTCTCGTACACGATTGACTAGGACCCTCAACTAGGTGTGACAAGTGGAGGACGTTCACGTGTGGGACTCAATCTCCAAAGCCTTCGCGAATCCACTAGTTCAAAGCCTCACAGTAGCACTTGTCACCGGCGTCCTCACTGGGATACTTGTCCCAGTTGTAAAGGGGAAGGTGGATGCTCAGACCGGTGAGAGGCAGAAGCGTCTTGAAGCCGCGCTAGCACGTCAGACTCGTGTCATCGAGACCCAATCGGACCTTCTCCGCGAGACAGCTGATGCGCTGTGGTCTCTTCGCATGTCCATGCTGAAGGTCGCCTACTACTGGCAGGAAGGGCAACACGTCAAGGCGGAGGCGGCGTGGCAACACTACGAGGAAGGCGCATGGGACCTCTTCGCGAAGTTTCGAACAGAAATCAGCAGATCCGCCCGAGTGAGTACTCCGAATGCGCATGACAGGTTACGACGGCTTTACTACGACACTCTCATTCCACTTGACGAGCGACTCGGTCGGACGCAACGGGACCAACTCGACGGTAAGCACCCTGATTGGAACGCCCTCTACACCGACATTTTCGGAACGATCAGTGACGACATCGAGGCGGCTCTGCTTGCGCTCGGGAGAGAGCTTCAGCTTAGTGCCTAAGAACCGCGCCCGTTGCCACTACAAGGATCTTTCCCAATGACCACACCACCGCCCGTCAATCCACCCGTCCCGACTGACGCTGACAAACTCGCGGCCGAAATCGCAAAACTAAAGGCCGAGACACTTAAGGCCGAAGCAGAGGCAAGGGATCTTCGGATTCGGTGGTGGCAACGTCCCGCCAATCTTGCGATCATAGTATCAGTCGTGTCTGCCCTCGCCGGAGGTACACAGTTCCTCATAAATCAGTATTACGAGGTTCAAGCGACCCTTCGAAAGGCCGATGCCGAGCTGGTGTCCGCCGAACGCGCACGAAACGAGGCAGCCAACATTGTTCTCGTACACGACCAGAAGATACTCGAAGCCAAGAAGGTTGAGCTTCAAGCGCAGGAAGCCCAGAAGAACCAGGTGATCGCTGACAAGGGGGAACAGATCGCTCACCTAACCTCCCAGCTACAGAACAGGGAAACCCAGTTTGCAGAGAGGATTGCGCACCTTAATGCGCAGTCCGCTAAAGCCATCAAGGAGTCCATTCGAGATGGCCAGATCCTACCTGTAAGGACACTTGTCGACACCCTCTCGAAGAGCAATGCTTGGGGCCCCGGCAGCTCCGGCGATTTGATCAAGCTAGTGGCGTCGGGTGGTTC
>Ga0207644_10002267_pt1 | contig 12471 bp, 15 predicted proteins | sample KBSS73metaG_FD_184326 | JGI IMG/M metagenome (GOLD analysis project Ga0207644, IMG submission 184326) | Switchgrass rhizosphere microbial communities from Kellogg Biological Station, Michigan, USA - KBS S7-3 metaG (SPAdes) (version 2) | ecosystem: Host-associated > Plants > Roots > Rhizosphere... | reverse complement strand
CGTCCGGCACGCTGCGCAACAACGCGGGCGTGGTGAACATATGTCCGTGACCCGCGCCGCCCTCCTCGCCGCCCTGCTGCTGGCCGCCCCGGCGCAGGCGCAGCAGGTGCCGAACCCGATGGCGCGGGCGCACTAAGTGGCAAACTGGCTCACCCGCATGCTGGGCTGGCCGGCGGCAGCGCCGGAGGGGGCATTTCGACCCGGCCCCTACATGCTCAGCAACGGCTGGCTTCCCGCCGGCTCGCCGTGGAATTACTGGCAGACGGGCGCGAACGTGCAGCCCTATTCGTCGCGTTCAGCGATGCTGGAAGCCTGCATTTCGGCCTATGCGCAGACCGTGCCGATGTGCAGCGGGGACCACTGGCGCCGGCTCGACAACGGCGGCAGGGAGCGCGTCACCAATTCGGCGCTGTCGCGCATCCTGCGGCGGCCGAACGATTATCAGTCGATCTCCGATTTCCTGCTGAACTTGACGCGGCGGCTGTACGAGCACGGCAACGCCTATGCCGTCGCGGTGCGGAACGACCGGGCCGAGATCGCCGAACTGCATCTGATGCGAACCGGCGCCGCGGGCATCGCCGAAGACGGCAGCATTTACTATTCGTTGTCTGGCAACGAAGTGATCGAGCGGCGGCTCAACCTGACGCAAGGCGTGCCGGCCCGCGAGGTATTGCATGTGCGGTTGCACACACCGCGCCATGAACTGAAAGGCGAAACCCCGATCCTGGCCGCGGCGCCTGCTCTCGCGGTCAACAACGCCGCCTTGCAACAGCAGATTGCGTTCTACCTGAACCAGTCGCGCCCATCGTTTATTCTGCAAACCGACTTGCCGCTAAAGACCGAAGAAATCGAAACCATCCGCAATAAATGGATGGAGCGCTCGTCGGGCGCGAATGCCGGCAACACGATGTTCGCGACGCACGGGCTGAAGGCGCAGCCGATCCAGACGACCGCGGTGGATGCGCAACTGGTCGAGACGCTGAAGATGAGCGACGAGGCGATTGCGCTGGCACTGCGCATACCGCTGCAAATCCTCGGCATCGGCACCACGACCTTCGGCAGCACCGAGCTTCTGATGCAGCAGTGGGTTGCGACCGGGCTCGGCTTCACGCTCAACCACATCGAGGAAGCGTTCGGGCTGCTGTTCCGGCTTCGCGGCGTGCCTGACGAATACCTCGAACTGGACACCCGCGCGTTGCTCCGCTCGGCCTACCGCGAGCGCATCGAGGGGTTGGCACGCGGCGTCATCAGCGGCATCTACAGCCCCGACGAGGCGCGGGCGCAGGAGGATCTGCCGGCTGTGCCGGGCGGGCACGGGGCTGAACCGCGAGTGCAGCAACAGGTCGTCCCGCTGAGCTATGGCAGCGACATGCAGCCGCCCTCGCCGCAACCGGCAGCGGCGGCGCCGGCGCCGGCCGACCAACCCAATCCCGATACCGGGGGCGCCGATGGCGGCGACACCGCAAGCAAGCTCGCTGCGTTCCGCGCTGCGTATGACGAACAGCGCCACCTTGCCGCGTGACCCGCTGGCGGCCGAGCTCGGCTCGGTCGTCGGCACGCTGGAGCGGGAATTGCGGTTGCAGATGTCGGCGATGCTGGCCGAGGCGCGGCAGGAGATCGAGGCGCTGCGGGCATGGCGTGCCGAGGCGGCGTTGCAGGTCGCGGCGTTGAGCGGGCCGCCGGGGCCGCAGGGCGAGCGTGGGGAGAGGGGAGAGCCCGGCGAGGGTATCGCAGGCCCACCAGGCGAACCGGGCATCCAGGGGCCGCCAGGGCGGCTCGCAACGCCTGCTCCGTGGCAGCGCGGGGTGCATTACGACGGCGCGCTGGTGACGCATGCCGGCGCGACGTGGTGCGCCGCGCGCGACACCGCCGAGGAGCCGCCGCATGAGGATTGGCGGTGCCTTGCCGGGCGCGGCACCGATGGGCACACGCCCACCTTCATGGGCGCCTGGAAGCCCGCCAGTGCGTATGAAGCGCTCGACGTGGTGATGTGCGACGGCTCGTCGTTCGTCGCGCTCCACGACGCGCCAGGCGCGTGTCCCGGCGACGGCTGGCAGATCATGGCCCGGCGCGGCAAAGCCGGGCCGCCGGGGGCGGCTGGCCCGCAAGGCGAGCGCGGTTGGCCGGGACAGCCGGGACCGGCGCCGAGCTCGCTCGACGTGGACAGCGAGGGGCTGCTGACGCTGCGGCTCGGCGACGGCTCAGCGCTGACTTGCGACCTGTACCCGGTGCTGGCGAAATTGCGATGAGCCGCTTGGGCTACCGCATCACCCGCGTCGTGACGCCGGCCGAGAGCCTGGCTTTGGTCAGCGTGGATCAGGCAAAGGCCGCGCTCGGCATTCCGGCAGAAGATACTTCCCAGGATGCTGCGCTCTCGGCGCAGATCGATTCCGTCTCGGTGGCGATCAACAATTACTGCGACCGCATTTTTGCGGTGCAGACCTACCGCGACCAGTTGCGCAATGCCTGCGGTTGGTACGGCGAGCCGCTGGTGGTGCGGCAATATCCGATCGTGGTGGACGACGGCGGCGAGCCGCTGGTGGCTGTCGCGGAAGACGGCGGGGCACTCGACCCGACACTGCTGGAGGTGTTCCCCGAGCAGGGCGCGGTGTACCGGCTCGACGCGAGCATGCTGCCGAGCGCCTGGGGCGCGGCGCTGGTGGTGCTGGACTATACGGCCGGGTTTCAGACGGTTCCGGCGGATGTGCAGAGCGCCGCGCTGGAATGGCTCGGCGCGCGGTGGGGCGCAGTCGGCCGCGACCCGAGCCTGCGCTCGGAAACAATCCCCGACCTCATCACGCAGGCATATGGCGCCGACGCTTCGGCAAGCGCCGGCAGCATGCCGGGCGGCGCCCGCGACCTGCTGGTGCCTTACAAAATCTGGACGGTATGACGCCGCAAGTGCTGATCGCCCGGCTCGACGCGGCGATTGCCGGCTACCGGCAGAGCGTGACGTTGCAGCATGTCGCGGTCGACCCGACGACCGGCGGCACCACGGTCTCGGAAGAGATCGAGTGCCCGGCCGCGGTGAAGGCGTTCGGGCCGCAATCGCTCGAGCCCGGCGAAGCGCAGGAGATTCAGGTCGTGGTGTCGCCGACCGGGCTCGGCGCCTTCGGGCTGCCGGCCCGCGACGACGTGATCCTGATCGACGGCAACCCGTCTAACATTACGCAGGTTGCGCCGAAGTATTACGGCGGCGCGCTGTGCCGGGTGAATTTGCTCTGCCGTGGCTGACACGCGGGAAGTGATCCTGTCGCGCCTGGCGGCGCTGTGCGCGGCGACCAGCGGCATCAATGCGGTCGTGCGCAACGCGCTCGATGTGCCGGGCAATGCGCGGCCGGCGGTGATTATCCAAGACGGCATCGAGACCATGCTCGACCAGCCGGGCACGGTGCGGCATTCGGAATTGCAGCGGATGGAGTTGTCGCCGGCCGTCAGCGTCTATGTGCGGGCCGGCGGCACGGCGGATGCCGGCGTGCTGCTCTCGCGATACCGCAGCGCCATTGTCGCCGCGGTGCTGAGCGATAGCACCTTGCGCGACGCAACCGGAACCAATGGCCGGATGCGCTATGACGGCTGCGTCGTGCTGCCGCCAGACCCGGAAGCCAAAGAGCACCGGATCGATATCACCCTCACATTTCAATATCCCTTCCGGCTGGAGGACATCGCCGCGTGAGCGGCGGCATCGAGTTCCGCATCGATGAGAGCGACACCGGCCGGATTATCGCGCGGCTCGACCAACTCCCGCAGGAGTTGCGCGCCCGGCTGCGCGATGTCATCACGCAACTGACCAACGAGCTTCTGCGCAAGGTCGAAGCCGCCGAGCCGGTGCGCACCGGGACATTGCGGGCACAGACGCACGCCTATGTGGACGAAGGCCCGACCTGGCTGCGCGGGCGGGTCCGGGTGCTGCGCAACGGGCGGCGGAACTACGGCGCCATTGCCGGCGCGCTCGAATATGGCGGTCCCGGCAAGAGGCGCGCCGGCCCGGTTAGTGTGCGGGCCTACCGGCGCGCGGGCGTGGCGGTAAGCGCCTATCAGCGGCGGCAACCGCACATCAAGGCGATGCGCTTTCTGCACGGCCCGGCATCGGCGCAACTGCCGCGGGCGCGGGCGGCAATCCGCGCCGCTATCAACGAATTGATTCTATAGGAGCAAGCAATGTCAGTCACACCCGGCACGTTCAACATCTTTGCCCAGACCGAAATCATCGGAAAGGTAAAGTTCGAGGGCGCCAACGACATCGGCCCGCACCTCATCATGGAATTAAACAAGGTGATGTTTCGCCCGGCGGCGGCGGTTGGGCTCATTCAAAATGAATGGGGCGAACTGCATGTGACCGGCGAAGTATTGGTAGACGACACCGGCATCTTCGGCACACTGACGCATCCCGATAGCGGCGCGGTAAGCCCGCTGGTGGATATGTACTACATCGGCAAGGGCGTCGTGAGCATTCAACTGGAAGCCGAGAGCACTTACCGCGACATCGGCAATGTGCCGACGTTCGAGTTCACGCCTAATATAACCACGCTGCCGCATTTCTCGTCGCGCTACGGGGTTCGCGCGAAAGACCTCGAAGTTATCACGGAAAAGAATGCTTCGTTGAATATCGTGATGGATGAGTTCACCCACGCCAACCTGATGCTTACCCTGATGGGCGAGCCGACGACGCCCTGATGGTTTCGCTGGTCGATATTGTCCCGCAGACCCGCGCAGTAGAGATCGGCGCGGGGCAACTCAAGCTGCGCGGGTTGGGCTTGCGGCACATCGCGGAGTTGCTGCTGCGCTTTCCCGAGCTTCGCAAGCTGTGGGTAGACGGCGCGCCCGTACTCGATATTGAAGTGTTGATCGAGACGGCGCCGGATGCCATCGGCACGATCATCGCGGAAGCCGCCAGCCAGCCGGAAGCAGCCGGCAATATCTCGCTGTCGCTGTCGCTCGAAGACGTATTCGAGTGTTTGATCGTCATCCGCGAATTGACAATGCCGGGTGGCGTCAACCCTTTCGTGGAAAGGCTCGGCCGGCTGCTCGGCGCCGACGACGCCCCATCTGGCAAGGCAGCGGCTACGAATACGCGGCGGCAGCCGAGCAACTCATCGCATGCGGCCACAGTCCCGGCGACGTGATGGACTACACGCCGACGCAGATCGCTGCCTTTCTCACCATTGCGTCGCACCGCCGCCGCCGCGAGCTTGCCGAGCAACTGCACATCGCGACGTTGGGCGCGCAGGGCGAAGGCAAGGCTATCAAAGAGGCAATGAAAGAACTGAGCGACGATGCCTGACAACCTAAGCATCAGCATATCGGCCGACACCGGCAAGGCGCGGGCCGACCTTGAGTTGCTCAAGGGAAAGCTACAAGAACTCGGCCGCGAAATGCGGGCCGCCAGGGCCGAGGCGTTGCAGACCGGCGACCGGACCAATCTCGACCGGCTCGCAAAAGATTATGAAGCCGTCAGCAAGTCCGCCAAAGGGTTGCAGACGCAACTACGCGCGCTCAATCGCGAGGTTGCTTCGCCGGCATGGGCCGCCGCGACCAAGGCCACTCGCGCGCTCAATGAGGAGTTTATTGGCCTCGCAAAATCGAGCCTGGGGTTCGCCACCGGCATCGGCAGCGCACTGCTTGGCACCATCGACCTGATCGGCAAAACCAAAGACCAGATTCTGGAACTGCGGCGGATTTCGCAATCCACCGGATTTTCGCCGGGCGCCATCAAGGCGGTGAACGAAACGCTGGAGGACACCGGGCAGGAAGCCGGCGCCGGCAACAAGGCGCTGATCAAGTTGTCTCAAGCGTTTGGCGAAGTTCGCCAGGCGGCAAGGGCTGCCGGGCAGTCCGTTGGCGATGCGGTGACGGTATTCCGCGGCACTGATACCGCAGCCCAGCCGCAGGATCTATTCGGCGTAAAAGTACTGGGCCGGGCGCCGCAGGAAATCAAGAGCGCCAGCGATGCGTTCCGCGCGCTCGGCGTCGACATGCGCCGTTTCAAGGACGATGCGGCGGGCAACGACGCCGCGCTGCAAGCGATCATCGACGGCTTCGAGCGGCTGAGTAAACGCGGCAAGATCGATGAGGCAAACCTCGCCTCTATGCAGCTTTTCGGCAAAGGCATGCGAGAGATGGTGCCGGCGCTGAGAGAACTGGCGGACGAAGCCGGCGGCCTGCAAAAAAAGATGAACGAGCTTCGGGAGCAAGGCCGCTTCCCCGACCAAGACGCGATAGACCGGGCGATGGCCTATCAGAAGGCGATGAAGGACGTCGGCGATGCGGTCGATGCCGTCGGCTTCAGTTTTCTGAAGGCCTTCGGGCCGGAAATTCAAAATCAAATGAAGTTGATCTCGGGCGAGATCGAGACGCTCGGCACTGTCGTGCAGGATCTCAAAAACATCCTGACCGGGAATTGGAACTGGCCGGAGCCGCCCGCGTGGCTGATGCGCTTTCTCGGTGCCGGCCCCGACACGCTGCCGCCCGCCGACACTCCTCGGGTTTTCGAGTTCCCGATTCCGGGGCAGGCCGCCGGCGGCATGATCCGCGGGCCGGGCAGCGGCACCAGCGACAGCATCCTGGCGCGGCTCAGCAACGGCGAGTTCGTCATGAAAACCCGCGCCGTCGAGCACTGGGGGCCGCGCTTCATGGCGGCGCTCAACAGCCTGCAAAACCCGTTCGGCTATGCCGGCGGCGGGCTGGTGCGGCCACGCTTCGCGGCGGGCGGCATGGTGACGGCGCGGGCCAGCGACGGCACGACCGTCAACCTGCACTTCCCGAGCGGCAGCAGCTTCGCGTTGCGCGGCGACGCGGGCATCGTCGCCGGGCTGGTGCGCGAGGGGCGCCGCGCCGGCATGCTGAACGCCGGCCGGCTGCCGGGCGCCTTCAACTGATGGCGGATACTCTGCTCGTCATCAGCGGGCCGGGCATAACAGACTGGAGCGCGCGCGGGCTGACGCAGACGCTCGACCCGATCGATGCGAGCGGCAACCTGGCGCGCACCGTCAACGGCGCGCTGCTCGATCTCAGCGCCACGCAGATGCGCAAATACAAGAGCACGATCTCCTGCACCGATCAGGAGATGCCTGCATTCGATGGCGTCTGGCCGGGCATGGTGCTGACGGTGGATTGCGTGCCCGAGCTTGGGTATCTGACCGCGGGCGGCTCGCCGGGGCGAACCGTGGTTTCCGGCTCGTCGCGGGTGTCGGGTGTTTGGACTTATTACCGGGCGCAGCTAACCATGCGGGTTGTTACTTATACCGTCAGCCGCGACGAGTGGGGCGCGGCAACGAGCTGGCAACTCGACCTCGAAGAAATCTAAGTGCCGGGACCATTTCATTTCGCCTGGATACCGGCGCCGGTTGCTTACAACTCGACGGTGCATGCCGTCGAGGACGAGGCGATCATCAGCCTGTCGGTGACGCAGAGTGAGGGCGACTTTGCCGGGCTACAAATCGAGGTGATCAATCCGTTTTACGGGCTGCTCGCAGCGACGCGCTATCAGTGGTGCTGGCTTAGCTGGCACGACGGTTCCGCCTATCGCCCGCTGTTCTGCGGGCGCCTGGTGGCATTCCCCGAGAGCATCGACGGCGAGGTTGTCCGTCTGCTGTTCAGCGCCAAGCCGCCCGGCTTCGATGCCGTGAAGCTCGCCTATGCCGAGACGCTGATGGTGCTGCCGTACTACGACCCGGTGTGGATCACCGGCGACACCGAGAACCCCGACACGGTGCTGAATGCCTACGGCGCGCGCTGGCACATCGACCGCACGACGCTGGCGGTGACGCACAGCGACGAGCTTGAGGGCGAGGACGGCATCGTCAGCATCGGCGAGGCGGATCACCTCTACAGCGATTTCTCCGCATCCTACAGCGAGCCGCCGCTGAGCCGGGTGGACATCGAGGGATCGCTGACGTGGACGCAGGGCGGGCGCGGCACCATCGACTTGACGTGGCAGGTTTACGATATCTGCCTGATCCAGAAATCGATCTACACGCACCCGAAGGCAGGGATCATTTCGAGCCTGACCGGCGACGGGCTGATGAGCGATTGGCCGAAGCCGGGTACCAGCATTGACGGCGGGTGGACCGTCAACGCCGCGACGGGAGCGTTCGAGGCGAACAAGAGTTACAAGCGGTACAACTACCACGTCGAGTATCGCCAGGTTAACGTAGACCCAAACGATCCCGAACGGGCGAACACCAATCTCGCGTATTACTACTACGGTGCGGAAGGCGACTACGCGGTAGACTTCCCGGTGTCCGCAATCCAGCAATTCACGTTGTTCGATTGGGCTGCGGATCGCAAGCGCTCCGAGACGATCAAGTGCTCGGTGTATGGCGACATCCAGCCACTGCTAGCCGAGCCGGATCTCGATGAAAACGTCGGCAAGATCAGCATCAGCGCTGCCGATACTGTGACCGATCCGAGTTTCGGGCCGATGCCGATCGGCGACGTGCGCCGCAAATCGTACCTCAACACCGACCGCGGCAACCTGTCGGTGCAGTATTTGATGTTGCTGGCCCGCACCGAGCTACGGCGCCGGGCGCGGGCGGTGGAGGTGTCGTGCCGGGTGCCGTGGGCGCTCGGCATTGCGGCAACGCTGCGCAAGAGCGCGCATATTGTCGACTACCGGCTCCCCGGCGGTGAGGCGCACGGCAAGATCATCGGTTACACGCTCTCGGCCGCGGGCACGGGCGAGATCGTGGCCGATCTCACCATTGGCTGCGCTATCGGGCATGACGGCACCGTATCGGCGGCGGCGGGCACGGGCAGCTATGTCGATGCCGGCTATGTGATGGACGGCTACCAACAGATGCTCGGCGCCGAGATCGCGCTGCCGACCGGCGATCTCGTGTACCAGGCGCTCGACACCTTCCCGGTGGACGACGATGGCGTGGACCTGCTGACGCTGGACGCAGAGAGCGCGGTTGTCAGCCTGACCTTATCGGGCGGCATGGACACGCAGACCCAGGTTGTCGATAACGTCAGCGACCCGATTGATGCGCTGCGGCAATACCCGACACGACTATGCGTGACGCTGGTCCCGGTCGCCGGGCAGAGTTTTAACACGGTCTACACGCCCGAGGTGCAGCCGATGCCGATCCCGCGCTGGATCGATCTGGAAGCGCCGGCACCCGGCGTGGCGCGGGCGGCCTAGATGGCAGCAAGCTCGGCCGGGCTATCGTACCAGTACGCGAGGCACCTACCGCTCAAGCCGACCAGCACCGAGAAGAGCCCGTATTCCTGGTTCCGGCTGCCGGCGCCGGCCGACACGGGCGAGCCGCCGCCAGGCTCGATCTGCTGGGGCACGGTGGGGGAGATGCCAAGCCCGGTCGCGCTACGCAGTACAGACTTCAATGTTCGCGACTCAGAGACCGGCCGCAAGTCGCATCCTGTCCGAATCGAGAACCCGGACGACCCGGCGCAATTCATCAACGTGGACCGGGCCGACGAGATAACGTTTAACCGGCGGGAGCCGAAGCCGGCAGCCGGTGCGAACACCGCGGCGAGCGATGCGGGCGGCATCGCGGCCTACGACCCGGCGCGGCAAAAAGCATTTAAGCCGGCGTCTACTGCCCCGGCGACAGATACCAAGGTTGTCGTCGAATACAAATACGGGCCGCCTTCCGGCGTCGGCTACGGGCCTCCCGGCGGTCCCGGCTACGGGCCTCCATCTGGTCCCGGCTACGGCCCGCCTTCCGGATGATCGGCTACGGCTCGGTAGACAAACCCTATACCGAGCACCCGGCCGAGCCGATCCGCGACGTACACTGGGGCGGCGGGCTGGGGGTCAAGTGGAAAGCCGACACCTACGTCCATGCCGGCGGGCTGACGGCGGCCCTTAACAGCCCGACCGGCACGCTCAGCGTGTGGCTCAAGCACAATGTCGACCTGGCGGCCTATCGCGAAATCACGCTGATCGACGGCAACCTGCTGGCCTACCGGCTGCGGCACGCGCCGCTCGACATGACCGGGCACGGCAGCGGCGACATGAGCGTGGACTTCGCGCCGGGCGACCCCGTGGACGTGCGGCCGGTGAGCCTGCGGTTCGATCTGGCGATGGTGAACGAGCCCGGCGTCTACAGCGTCGATAGCACCATCTACGACTTCAACTTTGAAGGCTCGATGGTGAGCGACGGCATTGTGTTCGGCGCGCTCAACAAATGGTGGCACGTCTATTGTGAATGGAACACGCAGACCGGCGCGTTCCTGCTGAAGGTCAACGGCCAGACCGTGGCATCGGCGGCGTTGCCGGGGACCACGGTAGGCACCGAGAGCGACGGTATTTTCGGGTTCGATGTGCCATGGCACCAGCAGCCCGACATGATGGGCCAGGAGTACCGGCGGGCCAATCAGAACACCGTGTTCTTCTGGTGGGATCAGGTGCCGTTCGGCGAATGGGCTTCTGCCCCGACGCCTTACTCTGTCGCCGAGTTCTGGCTCGATCCTGGGCGCACGGGCGTCGGCGTCGATAAGTTTGTGGATACCACAACCGGGCGGCCGAAGAGCCTGGGGGCGAATGGCGAATTGCCGCTGGTCGGGCTGCCCGAGATTGTGCCGGGGCAGACCAAGCCGGCCTTCTATTTCCACCGGGCCGGCGCGCCAAAGACGATCCTCGAAAACCGCGGCCATGCCGGCGCCTTCACCCTAGCGAAGACCATCGCGGAGGGTTCCGGGTTCATGGAGCTTGTGCGGGTGCCGCTCGACCCCGACACGGACGGGCCATTGGATGAACCGGACGCGCCGCACTTTGACCCGCCGACAGGATAGCGCATGCCCGTGATCTACCGCACCGATGGCGCCTGGGGCACCGGCAAGGGCAGCAACCTCGCGCCGGCCGAGGTGGACGGCAATTTCTACGACGTCGATACCCGCGTAACCTTTATCGAAGATAATCCCGTCGAGCCGATCACGCCGACCGCGATCAACATCGAGGGCGGCCTATTCACGATGGGGCTCTCTGACGGCTCGACGCTCGGGCCGATTGTGATGACCTACCCGATGCCGACCTGGCGCGGCGATTGGGGGCCGGGCGTCGCCTATAACGAGATCGACTTTTTCATCGCGCCCGACAATGGGTTCGGCTCGGTGATGATCCCGCACACATCCGCCGCCACCTTCGATTGGGGCGCGCTCGATACCGGCGGCACCGGCTTGCCGGTCTACCGGCAGCTTATCGGCGGCAGCGGCACGACGAGCGGCATCGCCGATCAGGTCGATGTCGCGCTCGGCACACAGGCCGACGACGATCTCCTGATGTGGGACGCTGCGCCTAGCCTGTGGCGCAACCAGACGCCAGCATTTCTGCTCGACAATGCGCTGGGCACGACACAGGGCTCGATCGTCTACCGTAGCGCAACGGCGTGGGTGGCGCTGGCGCCGGGCACCGCGGGGCAAGTGCTGGCGACGGGCGGCGCGGGGGCCAACCCGGCGTGGTCGTCCAGCAGCGGCGGCGGCGGCATCACCCAGCTTACCGGCGATGTGACGGCGGGGCCGGGCAGCGGCAGCCAGGCCGCGACGCTCGCCAATACCGCGGTCACGGCCGGCAGTTACACGCGCGCCAACATCACCGTGGATGGTAAAGGCCGCATCACGGCGGCAGCCAACGGCACGGGCGGCGGCGATGTCGTCGGGCCGGGCAGCGCCGTCAGCGGCAATGTCGCGACCTACAGCGGCACGACCGGCAAGCTCATCGCTGATGGCGGCGCGTCGATTGCCGATCTGAAAAAGCAGGCGATACAGGTCGCCGTGTCCGACGAAACGACGAACCTCACGACCGGAACGGCGAAACTGACCTTCCGCATGCCGTTTGCCATGACATTGACGGCGGTGCGCTCGAGCCTCTCGACGGCGAGCTCGTCGGGGCTGGTCACGGTGGACATCAAGGAAAGCGGCACGACGATCCTCTCTACGGCGCTCTCCATCGATGCAACCGAGAAGACCAGCACGACGGCGGCAACCGCGGCGGTGATCTCCGATACCGCGCTCGCCGACGATGCCGAAATCACGGTGGACATCACGGCGGCCGGCACCGGAGCCAAGGGGCTCAAGGTTACCTTGATCGGTACTAGATGACGGCGCTGATCAACCCGTTCTGGTATGGCGCGGCAGCCGCCACCGATCCATCCTTCGCCAGCGTCGTGCTCTTACTACATTGCGAGGGCGCCAACGGTTCGACGACGATTACCGATAGTTCGAGCCGCGTTCACGTTCCGAATGCAACGCTTAACTCCAGCTTGACGACAGCGCAGCAGAAATTTGGCAGTTCTGCGTGGGGTAATTCTGCGAGCAATGGTGCCATACAATATGTCGATGACCCGGATTGGGACTTCGGCGCCGGGCAGTTTACGGCCGAAGCGTGGATCAGGTCCACGGGGACCATATCAGGCCAACAATACATTTTTTCCCAATTTCGTAATTCATCAAGTACCAATCAAGCTTGGGCCGTGAGGTTCAACGGTGCCGCCGCTCCCGGTTACTTAGATT
>Ga0207644_10002262_pt1 | contig 12493 bp, 9 predicted proteins | sample KBSS73metaG_FD_184326 | JGI IMG/M metagenome (GOLD analysis project Ga0207644, IMG submission 184326) | Switchgrass rhizosphere microbial communities from Kellogg Biological Station, Michigan, USA - KBS S7-3 metaG (SPAdes) (version 2) | ecosystem: Host-associated > Plants > Roots > Rhizosphere >... | reverse complement strand
CTCGTCGGCGCGCGCGCCGAGGCTCTTGCCGTCAAGGAACGGATCGAGGCCCAGGCCTCCAGCCGGATAGCCGAGGCGCAGAAGGCCGAAAAAGAGCAGCGCAGCCGCGATCAGAGCCTCCGCGATCGCGACAAGTCCTTGCGGAAGAAGGAGCAGGGGCTCGAGGACAAAGAGCGGTCCCACGAGACCAAGGAAAGAGAGCTCGCCCTCAAGGAATCGGACCTCGAGCGGCTCCACCGCGAGGAGAACGAGCGGCTGGAGAGGGTCTCGGGGCTGACCGTCGAAGAGGCCAAGCGCCAGCTCCTCAACAACTTCCGCTCCGAGACCCGCTACGAGGCCGCGGCCATGATCAAGGAGATCAAGGACGAGGCCCAGAAGAACGCCGAATACGACGCCAAGAAGATCATGTCCCTCGCCGTGGAGCGCATGGCGTCGGAGTTCTCGGCCGAGCGCAACGTGACGATGTTCCCCCTCGCGAGCCCCACCCTGAAGGGGCGGATCATCGGCCACGAGGGGAAGAACATCAAGGCGTTCGAGAAGAGCACGGGCATCCAGCTCGTGGTCGACGAGAACCCCGAGGTGGTGACCCTGTCGGGGTTCAACCCCGTGAAGCGCGAGATCGCCCGGCGCACCCTCGAAAAGCTCCTCAAGGACGGCAACATCAGCCCGCAGAGGATCGAGGAGCTGACCGCCAAGAGCACGCGCGCGGTCGACGAGACCATGCTGCGCGCGGGGCAGGAGACCGTGAAGGAGCTGGGGATCAAGAACATCCATCCCGAGCTCGTGAAGCTCCTCGGACGGCTGAAATACCGCACTTCGTACAGCCAGAACGTCCTCGACCACGTGAAGGAAGTCGCCTACCTGACGGGGATCATGGCCGCCGAGCTGGGGCTCGACCAGAAGCTCGCCAAGAGGGCCGGCCTGCTCCACGACATCGGCAAGGCCATTGACTACGAGCGCGAGGGCACCCACCCCGAGATCGGCGAAGAGATCGGCAAGCGCTACGGCGAGCACGAGATCGTCGTCAACGCGATCGCGAGCCATCACGACGACTGTGAGGCGATCTCGCCCATCTCCGTCCTCGTCGCGGCCGCCGACGCCCTCTCCGGGGCGCGCCCGGGCGCGCGGCGCAAGACGCTGCAGGACTACGTCAAGCGGGTCGAGAAGCTCGAGAGCCTCGCCATGGCGATGGACGGCGTCGAGCAGTCCTACGCGATCCAGGCGGGACGTGAGCTGCGGGTCATCTGCCATCACCAGAAGATCGACGACGCGCACGCCTCGCTCCTGGCCTCCGATCTCGCGAAGCGGATCCAGGCCGAGATGGACTACCCCGGCCGCATCAAGGTCACGGTGATCCGCGAGACGAGGGCGACCGAGTACGCGCGGTAGCCTCCAAGAGACACCATCGGCGGGCCGGGGCCGCGGCCGGCACGTGATGACGCGCTAGAATGGCCATAGAGGCTGCCTCAGCCTCCAGACAAGGACATGCCATGAGATCCGAATGGGTGCGCTCCCGGACGGGAGACAACGTGACGCAGCTCCACTACGCCCGCAAGGGCGTGATCACCGAAGAGATGGCGCACGTCGCGAAGCGCGAGAGGCTCGATCCGGAGCTGGTGCGGGCCGAGGTCGCGCGCGGGCGGATGATCATCCCCGCCAACGTGAACCATCCCGAGCTCGAACCGATGGCGATCGGCATCGCGTCGAGCTGCAAGATCAACGCGAACATCGGCAACTCGGCCGTGACCTCGGACATCGAGGGCGAGCTCGAGAAGCTGCGCGTCTGCGTCCACCACGGCGCGGACACCGTCATGGACCTCTCGACCGGCGGGAACATCGTCGCGATCCGCGAAGCGATCCTGCGGGCGAGCCCCGTGCCGATCGGCACCGTGCCGATCTACGAAGCCGTCCAGCTCGTGAAGAACCCCGAGGACGTGACGGCCGACCTGCTCTTCGAGGTCATCGAGCGCCAGGCCCGGCAGGGCGTGGACTACATCACCGTCCACTGCGGCGTCCTGCGCGAGCACATCCCCCTCGTCGCCGGGCGCATCACGGGGATCGTCAGCCGAGGCGGTTCCATCATGGCCGCCTGGATGATCGCCCACAGGAAGCAGAACCCCCTCTACGACGGGTTCGACCGCCTCCTCGAGATCTGCAAGCGCTACGACGTGACCCTCTCGCTGGGCGACGGCTTGCGCCCGGGATGCCTCGCGGACGCCTCCGACGCGGCGCAGTTCGCGGAGCTCAAGACCCTCGGCGAGCTCACCAAGCGCGCCTGGGAGCAGGACGTGCAGGTCATGATCGAGGGGCCCGGCCACGTCCCCATGGATCAGATCGAGATGAACGTCCGCAAGGAGATGGAGCTCTGCCACGAGGCGCCCTTCTACGTGCTGGGGCCCCTGACCACCGACATCGCGCCGGGCTACGACCACATCACGAGCGCGATCGGCGCGGCCCTCGCCGGATGGGCGGGCGCTGCCATGCTCTGCTACGTCACGCCCAAAGAGCACCTCGGCCTGCCCGGCCCCGAAGACGTCAAGCAGGGGATCATCGCCTACAAGATCGCGGCCCACGCCGCGGACATCGCGCGCCACCGGCCCGGCGCGCGCGACAGGGACGACGCCCTCTCGCGCGCCCGCTACGGGTTCGACTGGAACGAGCAGTTCCGCCTCTCGCTCGACCCCGAGACCGCGCGCTCCATGCACGATGCGACGCTCCCCGACGAGTACTTCAAGAGCGCGGAGTTCTGCTCCATGTGCGGCCCGAAGTTCTGCTCCATGCACATCAACCGCGCCGTCGAGGAGTACAACCAAGAGGTTGCCAAGGCGGGCATCGCGCGGTCCTGATGAAGCCGACAGGCGCTTCGCGCCTGCGGCTTATCGTGGGCGGGTACGATAAGGCGAGGTCACGCCGTCGTCCGGAGTCCGGGCGGATGTAGGCGCGGGGGAGCTCGCAGCAGCCGGAAGCCCGAATTCCTCGCGTACAAAACGCCGAGCGCGGCGGGGCGGCCCTAGGAGCGTTTCCTCAGGCGCTGGTGCGGCCGAAGTCGTCGGCCAGACGCACGATATCGTCCTCGCCCAGGTAGGGTCCGCGCTGGATCTCGATGAAGACGAGGAGCTCGCTGCCCGGGTTCTCGATCCGGTGCGCCGCGCCGACCGCCACGTCGACCGTCTCGTCCGTGCGGACCGTGCGCTCGACGCCGTCGAGGGTCACGCGCGCGGACCCGCGCACGACCATCCAGTGCTCGGCGCGCTGGGCGTGCTTCTGATAGCTGAGGCGCTTGCCGGGCAGGACCTCGATCCGCTTGACCTTGTAGCCGTCCCCTTCGTCGAGGACCGTGTAGCTCCCCCAGGGGCGGACGTCGTGGCGTGACGGATCGTGAGCGGGGGCATCAAATCCAGGCATGGCCGTGTCTCCGTCGTGCATGGTGCCACAGGCGGCCCTGGCGTTGTCCTGCTCACATTGATGCGGGCCGCCGCACCCTGTTAAGCTAGCGCGCTCGAAGGCCCATCAGGAGGATCCCTTGGCTGATTCCGCGCCACCCGACGTCGTCGTGATCGGTGGCGGACCCGGCGGCTACGTCGCCGCGATCCGCGCCGCCCAGCTCGGCCTGAAGACCGCGATGATCGAAAAGGACGCCCTGCCCGGGGGGGTCTGCCTGCACCGCGGGTGCATCCCGACCAAGGCGATGCTCCACACCGCGGAAGTCCTCGAGGCGGCCCGCCACGGGGAGAAGTTCGGTGTCAAGACCGAGGGGGTCTCCCTCGACGTCGCGCGGATGCACGCCTACAAGAGCGGCGTCGTCAACCAGATGGCGAAGGGCGTCGAAGGCCTCCTCAAGCGCCACGGCGTCGAGTCGATCCGGGGGTTCGGACGGCTCGCCTCCCCGACCCGCGTCGAGGTGATGGACGCGGGGAAGGTCGTCCGCACGGTCGAGACCAAGCACGTGATCCTCGCGACGGGAAGCGCGGTGCGCGAGCTGCCAGGGATCGAGTTCGACGGCCGGACGATCATCTCCAGCGACCACGCGCTGCTGCTCGAAGCCGTCCCCAAGTCGATGATCGTCATGGGGTGCGGCGCGGTGGGGATGGAGTTCGCGTCGATCTACGCGCGGTTCGGATCCCAGGTGACGGTCGTGGAGCTGCTCCCGCGCGCGCTGCCGATCGAGGACGAGGACATCTCCGCGGAGATCGTCCGCGCCTTCAAGAAGCGCGGCATCACGGTCCATCTGGAAACGAAGGTCCAGCAGGTCGACCGCAAGGGCGGCGAGATCGTCGTGACGGCGACGCAGGGGGAAAAGACGGTCACGTTCTCGGCCGAGGTGCTCCTGGTGGCCGTGGGACGCAAGCCGCTGTCGGAGGGGATCGGCCTCGAGAAGACCAGGGCGCAGCTCGACCGCGGCTACGTCAAGGTGGACGGCTTCATGCGCACCGCGGAGCCGAGCCTCTTCGCGATCGGGGATCTCGTCCCCACGCCCGCGCTCGCGCACGTCGCGAGCCACGAGGGCGTGGTGGCGGTCGAGTCGATCGCGGGCCTTCCGGTCCATCCCGTCAACTACGACCGCGTGCCTTCGTGCACGTACTGCGATCCGGAGGTCGCCAGCGTCGGCCTGACGGAGGCCGCCGCGAGGGCGCGCGGCATCGACGTGAAGACCGGCCGGTTCCCGTTCGGGGCGATCGGCAAGGCGGCGATCCTCGGCGACACCACGGGCTTCATCAAGATCGTCACGGACAAGAAGTACGACGAGATCCTCGGCGTCCACATGATCGGACCCCGGGTGACGGAGCTCATCGCGGAGGCGACGCTCGGCCTGGAGATCGAGACGACGGACGAGGAGATGATCCACGCGATCCATCCCCACCCGACCCTCTCCGAGGCGATGGGCGAGGCGGCGATGGCCGTCCACGGACGCGCCATCCACTTCTTCCAGGACGCCGCGAAGGCCCTCGCCGCGGCGAGGGCGCGTTGAAGAACGGCCGCGGGGCGGCCGTCGCCTCGCGCGGTGCGGAGCGGGGAACCGGGCTCGACGCCCGATCCCTGCTCGAGCTGCACTACTTCATGCTCCTGGGTCGCCTCCTCGAGGAGCGTCTGGTCGGCCTCCATCGTCAGGGAAAGCTCGTCGGGGGCCTGTATCGCTCGCTCGGGCAGGAGGCGACCGCGGTCGGTCCGGCGTACGCGCTGCGGCCCGGCGATCTCTACGGTCCCCTGATCCGCGATCTCGGCGGGGTGCTCGCGCGCGGCTATGCGCCGCGCGAGATCTTCGCGCAGTACCTCGCGCGCGAGGCCGGGCCCACGCGCGGAAGGGACGGCGTTCTGCACCTGGGGGACATCGAGGGACGAGGCGTCGTCCCGGCAGTCTGCATGCTGGGCGACCTGGTCTCGGTGCTCGCGGGGGCGGGAATGGCCTTCGGCATGACGGGACGGCGAAGCGTCTGCCTCACGCACGTCGGCGACGGCGGCACGAGCACGGGCGCCTTCCACGAGGGTCTCAACTTCGCGGCGGTGCGCAAGCTCCCCGTGGTCATCGTGATCGAGAACAACGGCTACGCGTACTCGACGCCGGTCTCCAAGCAGACGCGCCAGCCCGACTTCTCGCGGCGCGGACCCGCCTACGGCGTCCCCGGCGTGAAGGTGGACGGCAACGACGTCCTCGCGGTCCATGCGGCGGCGCGCGAAGCGATCGAGAGGGCGCGCGCAGGAGGCGGGCCGACCGTCATCGAGGCGCTGACCTTCCGCATGGACGGCCATGCCCAGCACGACGACGCGTTCTACGTCCCGCCCGAGCTTCTCGAAGCCTGGAAGGAGCGCGACCCGATCGCGCTCTACGAGGCCCGCCTCCTCGCGGACGGCGTCGTGAGCGCCGAGGAGATCCGGACGATCACCGCGGGGATCGAAGCCCTCCTCGACGAGGACCAGAAGTGGGCGGAGGACGCGCCCCTCCCGTCCCCCGAGAGCGGCCTGTCGGACGTCATATGCCGGTAGCCACGTATCTCGACGCGATCCGCCAGGCGCTCTGGGAGGAGATGGAGCGCGACGAGCGCGTGTTCCTCCTCGGCGAGGACATCGGCGTCTACGGCGGCGCCTTCAAGGTCACCGCGGGAATGCTGGAGCGGTTTGGAGAATCGCGGGTCATCGACACGCCCATCTCCGAGTCCGCGATCGTGGGCGCGGCGATCGGCGCCTCTCTCGTCGGCCTTCGGCCCGTCGCGGAGATGCAGTTCGCCGACTTCATCGCGTGCGCGTTCGACCAGATCACGAACTTCGCCGCCAAGTGCCGCTACCGCTGGGGCGCGGGCGTGCCGATCGTGATCCGCGGGCCGTCCGGGGGCGGGGTGCACGGCGGTCCCTTCCACTCGCAGAACCCGGAGATGTACTTCGTCCACACGCCGGGGCTCAAGGTCGTGCAGCCCGCGACCGCCCGCGACGCGAAGGGCCTGCTCAAGGCGGCGATCCGCGACGAGGACCCCGTCATCTTCTTCGAGCACAAGTACCTCTACCGGCTGCCGCGCGTGAAGGAGGAACTCCCCGACGAGGACTACATCGTTCCCATCGGAAAGGCCGCGGTGCGGCGCGACGGGAAGGACCTCTCGCTCATCACCTACGGGGCGATGCTCTATCACTGCCTGGACGCCGCCGAGTCCCTCGAGCGCGAGGGCGTCTCGGCGGAGGTCATCGATCTGCGCACGCTCCTCCCGCTCGACCGAGAGGCGATCGTCGCCACGGCGAAGAAGACGGGGAAGGTCCTCGTGGTCCACGAGGACACGCGCACCGGCGGTATCGCGGGGGAGGTCGCCGCGATCGTCAACGAAGATGCGTTCGAGTTCTTGGACGGTCCGGTCCTGCGCGTGACGGCGCCCGACACGCCGGTCCCGTACGCGCCGTCCCTGGAGGAGTTCTTCCTCCCCAACGCGGAGAAAGTCCTCGCCATGGCGCGCAGGCTGGCCGCCTACTAGAGTTCACGGACGGCGCGCTTCCCGGCCCCGTGCCGCAGGCGGCCCGCGGCCGCCGCGGATCGGGGCGGTGACCGTCCCTTTCGCCCGATCGCACGCGATTGAGCGATAATGAGGCCTTCCGGAGGTAACACGATGCCCGTCGACGTGATCATGCCCCAGATGGGGGAGAGCATTCAGGAAGGCACGCTCGTGAAGTGGCTCAAGAAGCCCGGGGATTCGATCGGGCGCGACGAGCCCCTCTTCGAGATCTCGACCGACAAGGTCGATGCGGAGATCCCGTCCCCGGCGGCGGGCGTCCTGAAAGAGATCAAGGTCAAGGAGGGCGAGACCGTCGCGATCAAGACGGTCGTCGCCGTGATCGAGACGGAGGCCGGAGCGAAGGCCGGCGCGAGCGCGCCGGCGCCCGCGCCCGCGGCGGCGGAGCAGCCGCCCGAGGCGGCGACCGCGACCGGCGACGGGCCCAAGCCCGCGGGATCCCAGCCTCCCGCCAGAACCGAGCCCTCGACGCCTTCCCGTCCCACACCCGCGCCCGCGGCGGGTCCTTCGGGCGGCGGCGGCGGCGGCGGACTGAGGACACCCTCGCCCGCAGCCCAGGCGGCGCCGCGTGGCGGCGGCGCCGTGACGCTCCTCGAAGAGCGCCTGCGCACCAAGTCCTCGCCCGTCGTCCGCAAGATCGCGGCCGAGCACGGCGTCGAGATCGGCGACCTCACCGGGACGGGGATCTCGGGGCGCGTGACCAAGAAGGACATCCTCGGCTACATCGAGACGCAGGAGTCCGCGCCGGCCGTGCCGCAGCCCGCGGCCTCGGGCGGGGCGCCCGCCCCCGCGATGGAGGCTCCGCGCGGGGTTGCGGCCTTCGCGCCGGGCGAGCGCTTCGAGCGCGTCCCCATGACGGCCATGCGCCGGAAGATCGCCGAGCACATGATCATGTCGCGCCGCACTTCGGCGCACGTGTCGACCGCCTTCGAGATCGACATGACGCGGATCGCGAAGATCCGCGCCGCGAGGAAGGACGCCTTCGCCGACCGGCACGGCGTCAATCTTTCGTTCATGCCGTTCATCATGAAGGCTACGATCGACGCGCTTCTGGCCTATCCGACGCTCAACGCCTCGATCGACGGCACCGACGTCCTTCTCAAGAAGGACATCCACCTGGGAATCGCCGTCGCGCTCGACTGGGGGCTCATCGTCCCCGTCGTCAAGAACGCGCAGGACCTGAGCCTGGCGGGCCTCGCCAAGTCCATGAACGATCTCGCGAACCGCGCCCGCTCCAAGCAGCTCAAGCCCGAGGAGGTCGCCGGCGGTACCTTCACGATCACCAACCCCGGCATCTTCGGCTCGCTCTTCGGGACGCCGATCATCAGCCAGCCGCAGGTCGCGATCCTCGGCGTGGGGACGATCGAGAAGCGCCCCGTCGTCATCGACGACGCCATCGCGATCCGCACCATGGCCTACTTCTCGATCTCGTTCGACCATCGCCTGATCGACGGCGCCGTCGCCGACCAGTTCATGGCGCGCATCAAGAAGACGCTCCAGGAGTTCGATGAGGCCCAGGTCTGATCTGGCCGTCCTGCGCCCCGGCCGACTGCCGTACGCGGAAGGCCTCGCGCTGCAGGAACGGCTCGTTTCGCAGCGCCGGACGGGCGCCGCGCCCGATACGCTCGTGCTGCTCGAGCACGATCCGGTGGTGACGCTCGGCCGCGGGGCGGACCCGGCCCACGTGCTGCTGGACCGCGATCGGTTGGCCGCGCGCGGGATCGCGCTCTTCGAGACGGGCCGCGGCGGCGATGTCACGCTCCACGCGCCCGGTCAGGTCGTCGGCTATCCGATCCTCGCGCTCGAGGGCGCGCGGAGGGACACGCACCTCTACCTGCGCGACCTGGAGGAAGTGATGATCCGCGTCGCGCGCGACTTCGGCGTCGAGAGCGGACGGATCGAGGGCTTGACGGGCACGTGGGCCGGCAGCGAGAAGCTCGGGGCGATCGGCGTGCGGATCCATTCGGGATGGATCACCTCCCACGGCTTCGCGTTCAACGCGGACAACGACCTTTCCCTGTACGGCGTCATCGTTCCCTGCGGGATCCGCGGGAAGGGCGTCACGAGCCTCGCGCGCCTCCTGGGGCGGGCGGTCCCGACCGGGGAGGTCATGGAGCGCTTCGAGGCGCGCTTCCGCGACGTCTTCGACGTGGCGGGGGACGAAGACGGCGTCTTCGTCCTGACGGAGTGCGCATGAGCGTCCCCGCCACGGAGCGGCGGCCCGAGTGGCTGCGCATCCGCCTGCGCACGACCGAGGAGTTCGCCGAGGTGCGCCGGATGATGGACGGGCTCTCGCTCACGACCGTCTGCGAAGAGGCGCGCTGTCCCAACATCTACGAGTGCTGGTCCAACCGCACGGCGACCTTCATGGTCCTCGGCGAGGTCTGCACGCGCCGGTGCGGGTTCTGCGCCGTCACGAGCGGCCTGCCCTCGCTCCCGCCCGATCCCGCGGAGCCGCGCAAGGTCGCCGAAGCGGTGAGAGACCTGGGCCTGGCGTACGCGGTCATCACGTCGGTCGACCGCGACGATCTCCCGGACGGCGGCGCGGGGCACTTCGCGCGCGTCATCGAAGCGGTCCACGGGATGAACCCCGCCTGCGGCGTGGAGGTGCTCACGCCCGACTTCAAGGGCGTCCCGGACGCGCTCGCGACGATCCTGGGCGCGCGCCCCGAGGTCTTCTCGCACAACATGGAGACGGTCGCGCGCCTCTACCGGTCGGCGCGACCGGGCTCCCGCTACGAGGGGTCCCTCGAGCTCCTGCGCGCGGCGGCGGTCGAGAGGGACCGCGCGGCGTCGTCCCCGGCCGGGGCGGATACACGGGCCGGAGCTGGGGCGGCGCCGTACGCCTTCCGCGTGAAGACGAGCCTCATGGCGGGTCTGGGCGAGACCGACGCGGAGCTGCGCGAGGCCTTCCGCGACATCCGCTCGGCGGGGGTCGAGGTCCTCGCGATCGGACAGTACCTGCAGCCGACGAAGGAGCACCTCCCGGTCGCGCGGTTCGTCACGCCCGCGGAGTTCGACGCCCTGCGCGAGGACGCGCTCGCGCTCGGCTTCGTGCACGTCGTCGCGGGCCCCCTGGTCCGCTCCTCGTACAAGGCGCACGAGCACCGGCCCGATCCCCGTCCCCTCCACATCACCTGAGATCAAAAAGCCCCTGAGCCGCAAGCGCCCGAACGCCCCACGCACGGTTCCCGCGGGAGCGGGCCCGCGGCCCCCGTCCACGGACGGTCCGGCGCCGCGCTCCACGTGGGTCCTGTTCGCGCTGACGGGCCTCGTCACGCTCCTCGTCTACCTGCCGTCGCTCGGGAACGGGTTCGTCGACTGGGACGACGACAAGAACCTCACGGGCAACCTCGCGTACCGCGGCCTGGGCCCCGCGCAGCTCTCGTGGATGTGGACGACCTTCCATCTCGGCCCCTACCAGCCGCTGAGCTGGATGTCCTACGGCGCGGACTTCCTTGTCTGGGGGATGAGACCCTTCGGCTATCACCTGACCGCGATCCTCCTGCACGCGCTCGGCGCGGCCCTCTTCGCGGCGCTCGCGGCGCGGCTCTACGCAATGCGGAGGCCTGTCGCGCCCGGGAGTCCTTCGGCCCGCGGCTCTGTCGGGGCGCGCGAGGCCTGGACGGCCGCCGCCTTCGGCGCGCTGGCGTCCCTCGTCTGGTCGCTCCATCCGCTGCGCGTCGAAGCCGTCTCCTGGGCGACGGAGCGTCGCGAGGTCCTCTGCGGCGCCTTCACGCTGGCCGCCCTGCTCAGCCACGCCGCCGGCAGGCGCCTCCTCGTCACGGGGCTCGCCATGCTCGCGGCGGTGCTCTCGAAGGGGACGGCCGTCGTGATCCCCGTGCTGCTGATCCTGATGGACCTGCATCGCGAAGCGCCCGCTCTCCTGCGCGCGTGGCCCGCGGCCGTCCTGCGCTCGGGGCGCCGCCTCGCGCCGCTCTTCGCGATCTCCGCGGTCTTCGGCGTCGTCGCGGTCCTGGGACAGAAGCAGGCGGAGGCGGTCTCGGGGCTCGAGCGGATCGGCCTCCTCGACCGGTTCGCGCTCTTCGCCAACGGGCTCGGCTTCTACGCGCTCCGGACGCTCGTGCCGGCGCGGCTCGTGCCCCTCTACGAGATGTCCTCGGACCTGTCGGCGGTCCGCATGGGCGCGGCGGTGAGCGCGGCGCTTCTGCTCGCGGCGGTGGGCGTCGCGATCGCCGTGTACCCCCGCCTGCGGACCCTCCTGCTGCTCCTTCTCGCCTACGTCGTCCTCGTCGCGCCGGTGGGCGGCCTCCTTCAGGTGGGCGCGCAGATCGCCGCGGACCGCTATGCCTACGCGGCGGGCTGGGCGCTCTCGCTGCTCGTTGGGGGAGGCGCAGCGCTCCTCGTCGGCCGGGCTCGCGGAAAGCCGGCCGCCACGACAGGCGCACGCGACGCGGCGGGCGCGCTTCTCGCGACGGGGATCGTCCTGGGCGCGCCGCTGGCGGTCCTCACCGTCCGCCAGCAGGCGATCTGGCACGACTCGGTGGCGCTCTGGACGCACCAGCTCGAGGCCTACCCCGACACCGCGACCGCGCACTACAGCCTCGCGCGGCTGCGGGTCACGAGCGAGCCCGGCGAGGCCTCGGATCGATGGGCCGAGCCGCACTATCGCGAGGCGCTGCGCCTGCGGCCCGACTACGCGGACGCCTACCGCGGGCTCGCCAACTCCCTGCGCCGCCTCGGGCGGACGGACGAGGCGGTCCGCGTCTACCAGGACGGCCTGAAGGTCGCCCCGAGGTCAGGTCCCCTGCTCTACGGGCTCGCCATCGCCGAGTGGGAATCGGGCCGGGCGGACGACGCGATCGCGCGCCTGCGGGACCTTTCGGAGGTCCCGCCGGTCACGGCCGACTCGTACCTGGTTCTGGCGCGCGCGCTCGCCGCGCACGGGGACGCGCCGGGCGCCGTGGCGGCCTACGAGCGCGCGATGGCCGCGCCCACGGACAGCCCGGCCGTCGCGCCCATGGAGCTCGCGTGGCTCCTCGCGACGAACCCCGATCCGCGCGCGCGCGACGGCGCCCGCGCGGTGGTTCTTGCGCGCCGGGCCGCCCTGCTCGGTCGCGCGCTGGAGGCGCAGGGAGGTCTCGCGCTGCGAGGGGGGCTTCCGTGGCGCCTCGCGCGCTCGCTCGCGGCGGCGCTGGCGGAATCGGGAGACTACGAAGGCGCGGCGGCGGCTCTGCGCGAAAGCGCGGGACTCTTCCCGCCGGAGCACCGGTCCGAGGTCGAGGCGTGGCTCGCCGCCTTCGCGCGCCGCGAGCCGGTCCGCGCCGAGCCGGGGTTTCCGTAGCCGCGGCCGATCCGCGGTAGTCTTGGAGGGGACCGCGCTGCGAGCACGGCCCCGGATCCGCGCCGCTCCGGGCGAGGAGGCCACATCAGGCAGCACACGACCGAGCTGACGATCCGCACGAAGGGTCCGGGACTCTACGAGTTCACGGACGCCGTGACATCGTGGCTCGACGGCACGGGCATCGTCACCGGACTCCTCA
>Ga0207644_10002261_pt1 | contig 12495 bp, 9 predicted proteins | sample KBSS73metaG_FD_184326 | JGI IMG/M metagenome (GOLD analysis project Ga0207644, IMG submission 184326) | Switchgrass rhizosphere microbial communities from Kellogg Biological Station, Michigan, USA - KBS S7-3 metaG (SPAdes) (version 2) | ecosystem: Host-associated > Plants > Roots > Rhizosphere >... | reverse complement strand
GCAGGCGGTCAAGGCCAAGGACGCGCACCACTACCACCTCCTCAACCTGCGCTTCCACGATCGCCTCGTCGAGCTCGCCGGCAACGGCAAGCTGACCGCGATCTACCGAAAGCTCATCAAGGAGCTTAGCCTGTTCCGCCGCCTCAATCTCGCCGACGGCGGGCTGATGCCGATCTCGGCCGGCGAGCACCGCCAGATCGTCAAGGCGATCGCCTCGGGCGACGCCGACGCCGCGGGCAAGGCGATGTACGACCACGTCATGGAAAGCAAGGAGCGAACGATCAAGAACCATCAACGACCCCACGGCGCCGCGCGTGCCGGAGCGGGCCCCGAAAGGGCACCGCGATGATCACCGTCAACGGGCGAAGCTATGCGCTCGCGCACCAGCCCACCGTCATCGTCTGTGTCGACGGCTGCGAGCCCGACTACATCGCCCAGGCGGTCGCGCACGGCCACGTGCCGTGGCTGAAGGAGGTGCTCGCGACAGGAACGACGCTGGTCGCCGACTGCGTCATCCCGAGCTTCACCAATCCGAACAACCTGTCGATCGTGACGGGCGCGCCGCCCTCCGTGCACGGCATCTGCGGCAACTACCTGTTCGACGTCGCCACGGGCACCGAGGTGATGATGAACGACCCGAAGTGGCTGCGCGCGCCGACGATCCTCGCCGAGCTCGCCAACGCCGGCCAGTTCGTCGCCGTGATCACCGCCAAGGACAAGCTCCGCAAGCTTCTCGGTCACCGCATGAAGGGAATCTGCTTCTCGGCCGAGAAGGCCGACGAGGCGAGCGAGGACGAGAACGGCATCGCCGACGTCGTCGAGCGCGTCGGCATGCCGGTGCCCTCGGTCTACAGCGCCGAGCTCTCGGAGTTCGTCTTCGCCGCCGGCTGCGAGCTGATGTCGCACGAACGGCGCCCCGACGTGATGTATCTCTCGACGACCGACTACGTGCAGCACAAGCACGCCCCGGGAACCGACGGCGCCGACGCGTTCTATCGCATGATGGACAACTACCTCGGCAAGCTCGACGCGATGGGGTGCACGATCGTGCTCACGGCGGATCACGGAATGAACGCGAAGACGCGGATGGACTCGCAACCCGACGTCATCTACCTGCAGGACGTCCTCGACGCGTGGACCGGCGCGGCGGCTTGCCGCGTCATCCTGCCGATCACCGATCCGTACGTGGTCCACCACGGCGCGCTCGGATCGTTCGCGACGGTGTACCTCCCGGACGGCACCGATGCCGACGCCCTGCTGGAGCGCATCCGCGCCCTGCCCGGCATCGAGTCGGTTCGAACCCGCGCCGAGGCGGCGGAGTACTTCGAGCTGCCCGCCGACCGGATCGGCGACCTCGTCGTCGTCTCCGAGCGGTCGACGGTGATCGGCACGTCGGCGGCTCGCCACGACCTCTCGGGCCTCGACGCGCCCTTGCGATCGCATGGCGGCGTCTCCGAGCAGCGCGTGCCGCTGATCGTCAACCGCAAGCTCCGCGACATCGATCCGATGCGGCGCTGGCGCAACTTCGACGCCTTCGACCTCGCACTGAACCATGTCGCGTGACGACGGCCCCGCCCGGCCGCCCGAAGGGGCCGGCGCGCCCCCTCGGGGGGCAGCGAACAAAGTGAGCGTGGGGGCCGTCATCTCTTACCGCCACGAAGCGATGCGGCTCGCGGGCGAGAAGGTCGGCGCCGGCCGCAGCGGCGAGCGCGCGATCGACGTCTTCAACCCGTTCACGAGGAAGCGCATCGGCAGCGTGCCGAAGGCGACCGTCGACGAAGTTCGCCAGGCGTTCCGGATTGCGCGCGCCTACCGCGCGACGCTCTCGCGCTACGAGCGCGCCCGCATCCTCGACAAGGCGGCCGCGCTCGTGCGCGAGCGCACGCCCGAGATCGCCGGCCTGATCAGCGCCGAGTCGGGCCTGTGCCTGAAGGACACGACGTACGAAGCCGGCCGCGTCGCCGACGTCCTCTCGTTCGGCGCCAACGAGTGCCTGAAGGACGACGGCCAGATCTTCTCGTGCGACCTGACGCCGCACGGCAAGCGGCGCCGCGTCTACACGCAGCGCGGGCCGCTCATCGGCGTCATCAGCGCGATCACGCCCTTCAACCACCCGATGAACCAGGTCGCGCACAAGGTCGTTCCCTCGGTTGCGACCAACAACCGGATGGTGCTCAAGCCCTCCGAAAAGGTGCCGCTGTCGGCGCTGTTCTTCGCCGACCTGCTCTACGAGGCGGGGCTTCCGCCCGAGATGCTCTCGGTCGTCACCGGCGACCCGCGCGAGATCGCCGACGAGCTCGTCACCCATGCCGACGTCGACCTCGTCACGTTCACCGGCGGCGTCGCCATCGGCAAGGCGATCGCCGCCCGGGCGGGCTACCGGCGCATCGTCCTCGAGCTCGGCGGCAACGACCCGATCATCGTCATGGACGACGCCGACCTCGACGAGGCGTCGACGCTCGCCGTCCAGGGCTCGTACAAGAACTCGGGCCAGCGCTGCACCGCGGTCAAGCGGATGCTCGTGCACCAGGCGGTCGCCTCCGACTTCACCGAGCGCGTGGTCGCCAAGACCAAGGCGTGGCGCCACGGCGACCCCAGCGACAGCGGCGTCGACATGGGCACCGTCATCGACGAGGCCGCTGCGCGCCTGTTCGAGGCGCGCGTCGACGACGCCGTCGCGCAGGGCGCGCGCCTGCTCGTCGGCAACGAGCGCGACGGCGCGCTCTATTCGCCCACCGTCCTCGACCGCGTCCGGCCCGAGATGACCCTCGTCCGCGAGGAGACCTTCGGCCCGGTCTCGCCGATCATCACGTTCGCCGACATCGACGAGGCGATCCGGATCTCGAACGGCACCGCCTACGGGCTGTCGTCGGCGGTCTGCACGAACCGGCTCGACCACGTCGCCCGCTTCGTCGCCGAGCTCGACGTCGGCACCGTCAACGTTCGCGAGGTGCCGGGCTACCGGCTCGAGCTGACGCCGTTCGGCGGCATCAAGGACTCGGGCCTCGGCTACAAGGAAGGCGTCCAGGAAGCGATGAAGAGCTTCACCAACCTGAAGACGTATTCGCTTCCCTGGGCCTGAGGAATCGCCGCGACCCGATGCTCCCGCTCCTCAACCTCCTCGCCGCGATCGCGCTCCTCGTCTGGGGAACGCACATCGTCCGCACCGGCATGCTGCGGGTGTTCGGCGAGAACCTGCGCCGCGTCCTCGCCGCCAGCTTCGCGAACCGCTTCCGCGCCCTCGTCGCCGGCCTCGGCGTGACCAGCATCGTCCAGTCGAGCACGGCGACGTGCCTGATCGTCGCGTCGTTCGTCGGCAAGAACCTGGTGACGACGAGCGCCGCGCTCGCCGTCATGCTCGGCGCCGACGTCGGCACGAGCGTGATGGCGGTGGTCTTCTCGTTCGACCTCTCCTGGCTCTCGCCGCTCCTGATCTTCGTCGGCGTCGTCATCTACATCTCGCGCCAGAACAGCGGCCTCGGCGCGATCGGCCGCGTCCTCATCGGCCTCGGCCTGATCACCCTGGCGCTGCAGCTGATCGTCGCGGCGACCCGGCCGCTGACCGAATCGCCGGCGGTGCGCGCCCTCCTCGTCGCGCTGCCGAACGAGGTGCTGCTCGACATCGTCGTCGGCGCCGCGCTGACGGTGATGTCGTACTCGAGCCTGGCGATCGTCCTCCTGATCGCGACGCTCGCGTCGCAGGCGATGATCCCGCAGACGGTCGCGATCGGCCTCGTCCTCGGCGCCAACATCGGCAGCGGCGTGCTGGCGATGCTCGCCACCGCCAACGCCTCGCCGCAGGTGCGGCGGCTGCCGCTCGGCAACCTGATCTTCAAGGTCGCCGGCGCGCTGCTGTTCATGGCGTTCCTGCCGCAGGTGCACATCCTGCTCCAGCAGCTCGTTCCCAGCGCGCACCAGCAGGTCATCGCCTTTCACCTCGGCTTCAACCTGGTGCTGGCGACGATCTTCATCGGCTTCACCGGCCTGGTCGGACGAACGGTCGACCGCTGGCTGCGCGAGCCCTCGGCCGGCGCCGGCAACCTGCGGCCGCGCCACCTCGACCCGCTGGCGCTGTCGATGCCGTCGCTGGCGATCTCGTGCGCGGCGCGCGAGGCGCTGCACCAGGCCGACGTCGTCGAGACGATGCTGCGCGGCATCGTCCCGGTGATCCGCAACAACGACCTGCGCCTCTCGGAAGATCTTCGCAAGCTCGACGACGTCGTCGACGAGCTGTATTCGGCGATCAAGTTCTACCTGACGCAGATCTCGGGGGAGGCGCTGTCGAAGGAGGAGAGCCGGCGCTGGACTGACATCGTCTCGTTCACCATCAACATGGAGCAGATCGGCGACATCATCGAGCGCGTCCTCCAGGACATCGAGGACAAGAAGGTGAAGAAGAACCGCAGCTTCTCGGACGCCGGGATGGCCGAGATCGTCCACCTGCACGAGCGGCTGCTCTCGAACCTGCGGCTGGCGATGAGCGTCTTCCTCGACGGCCACGTCCGCGACGCCAAGCGGCTGCTCGAGGAGAAGGCGCACTTCCGCGACCTCGAGCACGAGTACGCCGCCAACCACATCGCCCGCCTGCGCGAGAACACCGCGCAGAGCATCGAGACGAGCTCGCTCCACCTCGACCTCATCAGCGAGCTGAAGCGGATCAACTCGCACATCTGCGGCGTCGCCTACCCGATCCTCGAGTCGGCCGGCGCGCTGACGGCGACGCGGATCCGCCAGTCGCAGTTCGCGGCCCTCGGCACGCCTGCCGAGGAAAGCAGTCGCTGAGCGGGAACGGCGTGCTGAGCCTGGCCGACATCGAGGGGCTGTTCGCGCGTCACGGCGCCGAGCAGTACAGCGGCGAGCCCGTCACCCAGCTCGAGCACGCGCTGCAGACCGCCCACTTCGCCGAGCAGAGCGAGGCGAGCGACGCGCTCGTCACCGCCTGCCTGCTCCATGACCTCGGCCACCTGCTCAATCATCAAGGCGAGACGCCGACCCTGCGCGGAATCGACGACACCCATCAGTATTTCGCGCTGCCTTTCCTGCGCGGCCTGTTCCCCGACGCGGTGCTCGACGCCATCAAGCTGCACGTCGACGCCAAGCGCTACCTGTGCCAGGTCGACAGCGGGTACCACGACAGGCTTTCCGCCGACTCCAGGCGGAGCCTGGCCCTGCAAGGCGGCGTCTTCGACGCGGCGGCCGCGGCCGCCTTCATCGCCCAGCCCGGCGCGAACGACGCGGTGCGGCTGCGCCAGTGGGACGACCTCGCCAAGCAGGCCGATCTGGCAACGCCGCCGCTCGCCCACTTCATTGGTCGCGCCGCGGCGTGCGCGCTCGCGCCGGGCGATCGCATCACGCAGCCATGACGCCGGCGCTCAGCTGGAGCGTCGTCGCGGCGGTCCTCTTCGGCGCCCTCCTCCACGCGTCTTGGAACGCGCTCATCAAGTCCGGCCCCGACAAGGCGCTCGACACGGCGCTGATCCACGTCCTCGGCTGCGGCGTCGGCGCAGCGCTCGTGCTGGCCGTCGGCCTGCCGAGGCGCGACGCGCTGCCGTGGCTCGCAGCCTCGGTTGTCATCCACATCGGCTACTACGTGACGCTGGTCGGCGCCTACCAGCACGGCGAGCTCGGCTTCGCCTATCCCCTCATGCGCGGCACCGCGCCGCTGCTGGTCGCCCTGCTGAGCGGCAAGCTCATCGGCGAGCACGTGCCGCTCGCCGCGTGGTTCGGCGTTGCCGGGATCAGCGGCGGCGTTCTCGCGATCGGCCTGACGCGTTCGACGCTCGAGACCGGCTCGCGCCGCCATGCGCTCGCCTACGCGCTGACCAACGCCGTGATCATCGCCGCCTACACGATCGTCGACGGCATCGGCGTTCGCGCGTCGGGCAACGCGCTCCAGTACGTCGCGCTGCTGTTCCTGATCGACGGGCTGCCCTATTTCGCCATCGTCATGTGGCAGCGGCGCGCCGCGCTCGCCCCTGCCTTCGCCTACATGCGCGGCCGCTGGCCCGTCGCCCTGCTCGGCGCGTGCGCCTCGCTCGGTGCGTACGGCATCGCGCTCTGGGCGATGACGCGGGCGCCGGTCGCCTCGGTCGCCGCGCTGCGCGAGACCTCGGTGCTGTTCGCGGCGCTGATCGGCGTCTTCATGCTGAAGGAGCGCTTTCGCCTGCAGCGCGCGGTCGGTACCGGCGCGATCATCGCCGGTGTGATGGCGCTCAGGCTGGCCTAAAGCGCGAACCTAGCGGCTAGCGAGATTGAAGATGTTGCCGTCGGGGTCCTTGAACCAGGCCACGCGCAGGCCGCCGCCATGATGGATGTCGCCTTCGCGAGCCAACCCGGGCATGTCGTAGTGCTCGAAGATGACGCCCTTGGCCTTCAGCTCGCTGACGGTCGACTCGAGCTCGTCGCCGACCGGCCAGGTCACCGCGGTCGCCTGATTCGTTCCGGCGAACCGGGAGACGTAGACGTTGAGGCGCGTCGCTCCGGTCCGATAGCCGATCACCTGGTCGCCCTCGCGCGCGTGCACCTTGAGTCCGAGCTTGCCCTCATAGAACGCGGCGGCGGTTCTCAGGTCCTTGACGGCGACCGTGGCGATCGCTTCCTTGTCGCTGAGCATGGCCCCGGCTCACGCGTTCGCGGTGTCGCTGATGACTTCGAAGCCGCCGTAGATCATTCGCTTGCCGTCGAACGGCATCTGCATGTTCTTCATTTCCGGGTCTTCCATCATCGCCTTGTTGCCCTTGTCGCGCACTTCCTTGGAAGGCCATTCGACCCAGCCCAAAGCGACGTTCTCGCCGCCTTGCGCGGCGACTGCACGCTTGAAATCGGTGACCTTGCCGTCCGGCACGTCGTTGCCCCAGCAGTCGACCACGCGGAGGGCGCCGAGGCGCTTCAGCACCGAGGTCATCTTGCGGGAGGAGGCGAGATAGGCCTCTCTGTTGCCGGCGGGAACCGGGATCACGAATCCGTCGACGTAGCTCATCGCTGTCTCCTTCGAGTTTCGACCAAGGGTCGATCATCGAAGTCCGACGCGGCTCCGCCCACCGGAACGGGCCCTCGCCTCGGGTAGGACGGGTCCGACATAACGACAATGGCCGGCCATGACCCTGCCTAGCCACGCCCGCATCGTCGTCGTCGGCGGCGGCATCGCCGGCTGCTCGACCGCGTATCACCTCGCCGCTCTCGGCGAAAAAGACGTGCTGCTCCTCGAGCAGGGCAAGCTCACCTGCGGAACGACGTGGCACGCCGCCGGACTGATCGGCCAGATGCGGCCGAACCGGACCATGACGCGGATGAGCAAGTACGGCATCGGGCTGTACGCGACGCTCGAGGCGGAGACCGGCCTGGCGACCGGCTGGAAGCAATGCGGCAGCGTCAACGTCGCGCGAACGCGCGAGCGGATGATGGTGCTCAGGAAGCAGCTCGCGCTGGCGCGCGGCTTCGGCGTCGAGTGCGACGAGATCAGCCCGAAGCGCGCCGGCGAGCTGTTCCCCCTGCTTCGCGCCGACGACCTCGCCGGAGCGATCTGGATCCCCGGCGACGGCAAGGCCAACCCGGCCGACCTGACGATGTCGCTCGCCAAGGGCGCGCGCCTGCGCGGCGTGAAGATGATCGAGGCCGCCGAGGTAGTCGCCGTGCGCAGCGCGGCGGGCCCGACCGGTCCGCGCGTCACCGGCCTTCTCGTCCGTCACGGCGGCGAAGAGGTCGAGATGACATGCGAGGTCGTCGTCAACTGCGCCGGCCAGTGGGCGCGCCAGCTCGGCGCGCTCGCCGGAGTCAACGTCCCGCTCTGGTCGGCCGAGCACTTCTACATCGTCACCGACCGCATCGACGGCGTCCACCCGATGCTGCCGGTGCTGCGCGACCCCGACGGCGCGATCTACTACAAGGAAGAAGTCGGCGGCCTCCTGATGGGCGGCTTCGAGGCGAACGCCAAGCCGTGGCCGGTCGACCCGATCCCGTCGACCTTCCAGTTCGAGCTCCTCGACGAGGACTGGGACCAGTTCGAGCCGCTGATGACGGCGGCGATCCATCGCACGCCGTGCCTGGAAACGGCACGCGTCAAGATGCTTCTCAACGGGCCCGAGAGCTTCACTCCCGACGGCAACTTCATCCTCGGCGAGGCGCCCGAGCTGCGCAATTTCTTCGTCGCGGCGGGCTTCAACTCGGCCGGCATCGCCAACTCGGGCGGCGCGGGACAGGCGATCGCCGAATGGATCGTCGCCGGCAGCGCGCAGAGCGATCTCGCCGACGTCGACATCCGCCGCTTCGGCGCGCACAGCGCCAACAAGAAGGCGCTCGCCGAGCGGACCGGCGAGACGCTCGGCCTGCACTACGCGATGCGCTGGCCGCGCCAGGAGCTCGAGACGGCGCGACCGCTGCGGACGAGCCCGCTCTACGACCTGCTCGCCGCCAGGGGCGCCGTTTTCGGAGCGAAGAACGGCTGGGAGCGGGCGAGCTACTTCCGGACTGACGATGACGTCCACCGGCGCCAGGCCTACCCGAACACGCTCGGCAAGCCGGCCTGGCTCGGCGACGTCGTTCGCGAGCAGCGCGCGACGCGGCGCGCGGTCGCGCTCTACGACCAGACGTCGTTCGGCAAGATCCTCGTGCAGGGCCGCGACGCCCTCGCCCTGCTGCAGCGCGTGTGCGCGAACGAGATGGACGTCGCCCCCGGCCGGATGGTCTACACGCCGATGCTCAACGATCGCGCCGGCTTCGAGAGCGACGTCACCGTGATCCGTCTCGGCGTCGATCGTTTCATTGTCGTCACCGGATCGGCGCAGACGCCGCGCGACCTCGACTGGCTCGCGCGCCATTCGCGCGCCGGGGAGTCGGCGGCGCTCGTCGACGTCACCGCAATGACGTCGGTCCTCTCGCTGATGGGACCCGGCGCGCGCGCCCTCCTTGGTCGCGTCGGCTCGGCCGACGTCTTCGCCGCGCTCGGCCCCGAGCGCCTCCGCTTCGCGAGCACGACCGAGATCGACCTCGGCTTCGCGCGCGTCCGCGCCGCGCGGATGAGCTACGTCGGCGGCCCCGGCTACGAGCTTCACGTGCCGGTCGAGATGGCGCGCCACGTCCATCTCGCGCTGCACGAAGCGAGCGAAGGGCTCGGTCCCGACGGCGCCGGCCTTGTCGACGCGGGCTACTACGCGCTCGACGCGCTGCGCATCGAGGCCGGCCGTCGGGCCTGGGGCGCCGAGCTCGGGCCCGGCGAGACGCCGCTCGAAGCCGGCACCATGTTCGCGGTGCGGCCCGGCAAGGGCGACGATTTCATCGGCAAGGCCGCGCTCGTTCGCTTGCAGGACGAGCCGCTGCGCAAGAAGCTCGTCACGATCGTCCTCGACAGCGAGGATCACTACGCGTGGGGAGGCGAGGCTCTCGCGATCGATGGCGACCCGGTCGGCGAGATCGCGTCGGCGGGCTGGAGCGACGCGGCCGGGCGATGCGTCGGCCTCGGCTACCTTCGCGGCGATGACGCGGCGCGCCGCCACGACGGCACGGCGATCGCGGTCGACCTCTGGGGCGACGCGGTCGCGGCATCGGCCTGGGACGCCTGGAGTCTCGGGGCCGGGGTATCGCGACCGCCACGCTAGATACGTCTCATGCATCGCGCTGCGCTTGAGGCGCGCGACGACTCAGCGAAACGGCGCGGCGCGTTCGAGCAGCTCGGCGAGGCCTGGCTCGTTCGGGTCGCGTGGCTTGCCGGGATGGATGATCGCGACCTGGCAGCTTTCCGCAGCCTCGACGAGCTGGCGATAGGTCCCCGCGCCGAGGTCCTTGATGTAGGCCTGCTTGCGCTCGTCGTAGGTGAACATGCGGTCGTTGATGAGCTGGCATTCGTTGCAGCTCGGGCAGCGCGCGGTCTCGATCCAGGCCTCGTCGGGCGAATGCGCAGGTGAGGCAGCGTCGTCGGCTCGAGGTGGCGTGGCGCCCGTCGCCGCCGCGGCCCCTGAAGTCGCGGCAGGCCACGCCGGGGCCGCGATGTCCGACGTCGCGGTCAACGAGACCTGCGCCGCGGTCCAGGCCGCCTTCTCGAGCGCCAATATCCGCTCGGCGTGCGAATCGTGGACGCCGCCATGCTCCTGCAAGCGACGCCACAGGAGCAGGCAGCGCCGCGCGGCCTGCATCAGGCGCAGATCGACGACGACGCGATGCAGCGCATCGTCGCCATCGACGGCCAGCACGTAGGGAACCCGCCGTGCCGCCTCGCCTTCGTCGAGCGCGAGCCAGTCGGCGGCCGGCAGCATCGCCTCGCTGCACGCCGCGCGGTCGACGCGGGCGAAGTGCGCCGCATGCCGCGCGTCGCACAGCGCGAAGTCTGCGAACATGAACGCCCAGGGCTCGCTGACTCGCTGCAGCGCCGCGTCGACGTACTCGACGTTCTCGACCGGCCAGTCGTCGTCGCGCCGGGGGTTGTTCTCGAGCGAGAAGCGAGCCGCCCAGTTGCCGCCCGCCGACGCGTCGTAGCTGAACGCAGGAAAGGCGCGCGACTGCAACGCGGCCGCAGCCATGAGGTAAGGCGGCAGCCCGCCGGCGCATGCAGCCGGAACGGAGAACACGCTGAACAGCGCCGGCGCCGGCGAAGCCAGCCCGCGGCCGACCTGCGCGCGCAACGCGTACAGGTTCGAGCTCGGCGACTGCAGGACGAACATTCCGCCCAGCGCCATCGCCGCCGTCGCCAGGCGCGCGCTGCGCACGCCGAAGGCGAAGCGACCGGTGCCGATCGACGTTTCCTCGAAGAGATCGGAGGTCTGCACCAGCACCTTGGCCGGCAGGCCACTTGACAGCATCTCGAGCAGGCCCGCGTTCTCCGCCGCGTCGTTGCGGTCGGGTGGGATGCAGACGAGGTAGTCGGGGAAGCGGGCGAGATCGTCGGCGCTGAGCGACATCTCGCCGAACGACTCGAAGACCTCGTCGTGCTCGGCCTCGACGTAGCGGCCGTCGGCCTCGAGCTCGGCGAGCGAGAGGGCCCGCACCAGCTCGGCGAGCTGCGGCATGCGCTCGCGGAACGCCCGCGCCGCGGCGGCGCAGTTGTCGAAGGCGAACTCGAAGAGTTCTGCCCCCTCCGCATCGCCAGGCGCCGCGACCGCGAAGAACCGTTGCGATTCGAGCACGCCCAGTGTCCGGACCAGGCGCTCGCGGCGCGCGGCGGGCAGCTCGTCGTCGGCCGCGCCCTTGGCGACGATCCGCGACAGCACGGCGAAGTCGAACGCGTCCTGGTGCGGCCCGCCGATCGATTCCTTGAGGCTTTGCGGCTGCATCCCCGCCTGCGAGTGGCTGAACGCGGCGCGCAGGATGTCGGAGAGCCGCAGCACGAGACGGCTCGCCTCGGCCTGGAAGCGACGCGCCTTCACCCGCTGTGCGGCACGCCAGGCGTGCGTGACAAGCCGGGCCGGCATGTCGGCCGAGCAGCCGAGCAGCTCGCCGTCGGCGGGCAGTGCGGCGCCCGCCTGGCGCAGCACCTGCTCCAGCGTTTCGCCTTCGCGCCCGCCCAGCGTCGCCGCCGCCTGCTCCCACAGCTCGGCGAGCGTGCCGGTGACGCCGCGGTCGACGGCGCGACGGATCTCCTCCTCGAGCTGCAGCCCGTGGCGGCGCAGGCGCTCCCCTTCGATGCCGCGCGGCGCGATGTCCTGGAGCACCGCGTCGACGAGGCTGCCCAGCGAGCGAACGAACTCGGGCGCGCCTTCGCGTGCGGCGAGCACGATCGGGAAGTCGTGGCGCAGCGCCGCGAGATCGCGGTACGGCGCGAGCATCGCCGGGCGCAGGCCGAGCCCGTCGATCGGCGCCACCCTCGCGACCTGGCAGCGGCCGGTGAGGTGGAAGATCAGCGCGTCCGGGGCAGTCTTCGATTCCATCGCCACTCTCGATCTTGCGGTGTCCGCTCGGACGCGCGGCTCACGCGGCGCGCGTCGCCAGCGCGTCGTCCTCGGGCCAGACGGTGAACTTGTCGAGCTCGCGGTTGAAGCCGGCACGGATGTACTCGGGCGAGCGCAGCTGGCCGGCGTGGCGCAGGTCCTCGTAGCACGGGGCATCCGGGTTGCGATACAGGATGCCGACCGGGATCGGATCGTCGAGCGAGGCGATCTCGCGCGCCTTGTCGATGTCGATCGGATCGTGCTCGCGCTGGTTGCGGTACGCGCTGGCCATGCTGGGGCTGAGCTGCACGCCATCGGCATGCGTCAGCAGCATCGTCCGCTGCGGATCGTGCAGCCAGGGGTCGAACGCCTTGGGCATGAACTCCGGGCAGCGCTGCAGCACGCGAACGAACGAGAAGCCGCGATGGTGGAAGGCGGCGCGCATGATGTCGTAGAGGACCTCGGGGATCCAGTCGACGGCCTGCGCGACGAACGACGCGCCTTGCACGCCGAGCGAGACCGTCAGCGGATTCATCGGCTCGAGCAGCGCGCCGTACGGCGTCGTGTTGCTCTTGAGGCCGCGCGGCGACGTCGGCGAGGCCTGCTTCTTGGTCAGGCCGTAGACGTGGTTGTCGTGCAG
>Ga0207644_10002259_pt1 | contig 12496 bp, 10 predicted proteins | sample KBSS73metaG_FD_184326 | JGI IMG/M metagenome (GOLD analysis project Ga0207644, IMG submission 184326) | Switchgrass rhizosphere microbial communities from Kellogg Biological Station, Michigan, USA - KBS S7-3 metaG (SPAdes) (version 2) | ecosystem: Host-associated > Plants > Roots > Rhizosphere... | reverse complement strand
TGGCCTTGCGCGACGCCGGGCGCGAGCCGATGTTGAGCTCGGCGATCTCGCGGATCGGCGTCGCGCTGAAGAAGTAGTCGACGAAGCCCGGCGTCTCGTAGACGAGGGCACGGTACGCCGCCATGCTGGCCTCGCTGATCTGCTGCGCGGCGTCGTGGAAGCTCTTCGGCGCGCCGCGCGTCGGCTGGAGCAGCGTCGCCTCGAGCGTCGCCGCGACGAGGGTCTCGAGGTTGCGCCGGCCGATCTCGGGCTGCGCGTACTTCGACGCGATCACCTCGCCCTGCTCGGTGAGCCGGATCTGCGCGTTCACCGTTCCCGGCGGCTGCGCCAAGATCGCCTGGTAGCTCGGGCCGCCGCCGCGGCCGACGGTCCCGCCGCGGCCGTGGAAGAGGCGCAGGGTGATTCCGTGCGATTCGCCGAGCTCGGCGAACAGCGCCACCAGCGCGATCTCGGCGCGATAAAGCTCCCAGTTGCTCGTGAACGCGCCGCCGTCCTTGTTGCTGTCGCTGTAGCCGATCATGACGTCCTGGACGGCACCCGATCGCTGCATCATGTCGGCGATGCCGGGCAGCGCGTAGTACTCGCGCATGATCGTCGCGGCGCTGCGCAGGTCGCCGATCGTCTCGAAGAGCGGCGAGACGATCAGCGCGGTGGCGGCATGGTCGTCGAGCGTGGCGCGAACGAGGCCGGCCTCCTTCAGCAGCACGAGCACCTCGAGCAGGTCGCTCACGCTCTCGGTGTGCGAGATGATGCAGTGGCGCAGCGCGTCCGGGCCGAAGCGGCGCAGCATCTCCGCCGCCGTCTCGAAGATCGCCAGCTCCTTCAGGCTCGCTTCGCTGTACGCCTCGATGCGCGCGCTCTCGACGACGCGCAGCGGCCGGGAATCGGCGAGCACGGCGAGGAGGACGCGCCTTCGCGCCGGCTCGTCGAGCGCCGAATAGCCGGCCTCGATCCGCGCCACCGCGAGGAGCTCGGCGACGACCGCCTCGTGCTTGTCCGAGCTCTGGCGCAGGTCGACCGTCGCGAGATGGAAGCCGAACACCTGCGCGGCGCGGATCAGCGGCGCGAGGCGCGGCCCGACCAGCGCCTCGGCGTGGTGGGCGACGAGCGACGCCTCGATCGTCCTCAGGTCGGCGAGGAAGTCGCCCGCGGAAAGGTAAGGATCGCGCGGCGCGATCGCGTGGCGCAGCGCCTCGGTGCCGGTGAGCTCGTGCAGGGTCGCCGCGAGCCGCGCGTAGACGCCGACGAGCGCGCGTCGATACGGCTCGTCCTCGCGGTGCGCGCTCGCGTCTCCGGAAGCGTCGGCGAGGCGCTGCATCTCCGCCGTCACCGGCTGCAGCGTCGCCGAGTTCGAGAGCTCGGCGCCGAGCTCGTGGACCTGCGTCAGGTAGTGGCGCAGCGCGATCTCGCTCTGGCGCGCGAACGCCGTCCGCAACGTGCCGGCGTCGACGAACGGGTTGCCGTCGCGATCGCCGCCGATCCAGTTGCCCATGCGGAAGAAGCTCGCGATCGCGTGACCGGGAAGCGCCTCCTCGACGTCGCGGTAGAGGATCGGGATCTGGGCGAGGAAGGTGACGCGGTAGTAGCTGAGCGCGTTCTCGATCTCGTCGGCGACCGTCAGCTTGGCCGTTCGCAGCATTCGCGTCTGCCAGAGCTGCGTGACGCGGGCACGCAGCAGCGATTCGTTGGCGGCGAGGTCGCGCGCGCTCGCACCGGGCGTTCGCGCCGCGAGCAGCTCGGCGATCGCCCGCTCGGCGTCGAGGATGCTCTTCCTCTGCACCTCGGTCGGGTGCGCCGTCAGCACCGGCGAGATGTAGGCGCGGTCGAGGGTCTCGACGATCCGGTCGGCGCCGATGCCGCGCCGCGCCAGCCGCTCGAACGCCATCGCCAGCGAGCCTTCCTGGAGATCGCCGCGCGCGTCGTGGACGGCGCGCCGGCGCAGGTGGTGGCGATCCTCGGCGATGTTGGCGAGGTGCGAGAAGTAGCTGAAGGCGCGGATCACGCTCACCGTGTGGTCGCCGCTCAACGACATCAGCAGCCGGTCGAGCGAGCGGCCGGCGCCCTTGTCGCGCTTCAATCGGTAGGCGACGGCGAGCTGGCGGACGCGCTCGACGCGCTCGAAGGCGGCCTTGCCTTCCTGCTCGCGGATGACGTCGCCGAGGATCCGGCCGAGCAGGCGGATGTCGTCGACAAGCGGCTGGTTCTTCTCGGCGGCACCCTTGGCGTCGCGGCTTCGCTTCGTCGTCATGGCCACGATGATGCAGGAGACGTGCCTGCTAGCATGACCTTCATGTCGCGACCCGTCGTCATCGCCACTCGCGAAAGCCGTCTCGCGCTCTGGCAGGCCGAGCATGTGCGGGCGCTGCTGATGCAGGGTGGCGATCTCGTCGTCACGCTGCTGCCGATGACGACGCGCGGCGACCAAATCCTCGACCGATCGCTCTCGAAGGTCGGCGGCAAGGGGCTCTTCGTCAAGGAGCTCGAGACCGCGCTCGCCGATCGCCGCGCCGACATCGCCGTCCATTCGCTCAAGGACGTTCCGATGGACCTGCCACCCGGCTTCGCGCTCGCCGCCGTGCTCGAGCGCGAGGACGCGCGTGACGCCTGGGTCTCGAACCGCTATGGCGCGCTCGCCGAGCTGCCGCAGGGCGCCGTCGTCGGCACTTCGAGCCTGCGCCGCGTCGTCCAGATCGCCGCGCTGCGCCCCGACCTTCGCCTCGAGCCGCTGCGCGGCAACCTCGACACCCGCCTCAGAAAGCTCGACGAAGGCGGCTACGACGCGATCGTCCTCGCCGCGGCGGGACTGGTCCGGCTCGGGCTCGCCGGCCGAATCCGCGCGCTCTTCGATCCGGCCGACATGGTGCCGTGCGCCGGCCAGGGCGCGCTCGCGATCGAGACTCGCGCCGACGACGCCGACCTGATCGCGCGCGTGACGTCGCTCGGCGATCGCGCCACGCGGCTCGCGGTCGCTGCCGAGCGGGCGGTGTCGCGCGCGCTCGGCGGCAGCTGCAGCATGCCGCTCGCGGCGCACGCGACCTGGCAGGGCGACACGCTCGTGCTGAACGCCGCGGTTGGGCATCCGACCGAGCGCGCCGCGCCGCTGCTGCGGGCGCAGGCGGCAGGCGCCGTCACCGACGAGCGCGCCGCCGACGCGCTCGGCCGGGGCGCCGCGCGCTCCCTGCTGGCGGCGGGTGCGGCGCCGTACCTGGCCGCCGCCGAACGACTCGGCGCGAGCGCCGATCCGCCTTGACGCCGGCGCGCGCCTGCCACGTCCTCGTCACGCGGCCCGCCGCGCAGGCCAAGGCGTGGGTCGCGAGGCTGCGCGAGCGCGGCATCGACGCCGAGGCGCTGCCGCTGATCGAGATCGCTGCATGCGACGACGCGTCGACGCTGCGCGACGCCTGGGCCGGGCTGGCGACGTTCAGGCTCGTCGTCTTCGTCAGCGCCAACGCGGTGCTGCATTTCTTCGCGGCGCGTCCGCGCGAGATGGGCTGGCCGGAGGGCGTCGACGCCGGCGCACCCGGGGCGGGCACCGCGGAAGCGCTGCGCGACGCCGGCGTTCCGACCGCGGCGATCGTGACCCCGTCGGCCGATGCGGCGCAATTCGATTCGGAGGCGCTCTGGGAGCGCTTGCGCGGCCGCGACTGGCGCGGCGCCGGCGTTCTCGTCGTCCGCGGCGACGGCGGTCGCGACTGGCTTGCCGATCGCCTCGTCGAGGCCGGCGCCCGCGTCGATGCGGTGAGCGCGTATCAACGCCTCGCGCCGGCTTTCGTCGGCGCCGGTCGCGATCGCCTCGACGCCGCGATCGCGCGCGCCGATTCGGTCTGGCTCTTCAGCAGCTCGGAGGCGATCGCCACCCTCGAGCGCGCTGCCGGGGCCGGTCGGTGGCACGCGGCGCGCGCGGTCGCGACCCATCCGCGCATCGCCGCGCGCGCGCGCAGCCTCGGCTTCGCCACGGTGTTCGAGGCACGGCCGACCTTCGACGAGGTGGTCGCCTGCATACAATCGATCGAACCGTGACAGACGATCCCTCGCCAGCCTCCGCGCCTCGCGATCTCGCCTTCTCGCCGACTCCCAACGCGCCTGCAGTCACGGCCCCGGCGCCTCCCACCGATCGGACCGATGCAGCGACGTGGCGCGGCTCGCGCGGCCTGCAGCTCGCGGTCCTCCTGCTCGCCGTGCTCGCGATCGTCGCCCTCGTCTTCGCCTGGCGCGCCGACCAGCGCGTTCGCAGCAGTGAGCGCGAGCTCGTCAAGCGCGAGCAGGAGAGCGCGGTCCTCATCACCGAGGCGGCCCTGCTCGCGCGCCAGGCGCAGGAAGGCGCGCGCGACGCGGCCGCCAAGGTCGCGTTGCTCGAGGCGCGCCTGAACGAGGTCGCGGTCCAGCGCGGCCAGCTCGAGGCGCTCGTCCAGTCGGTGGCCCGCTCGCGCGACGAGAACCTGGTCGCCGACAGCGAGGCGACGCTGCGGGCCGGCCTGCAGCAAGGCGCTCTCACCGGCAGCGCCGAGCCGGTCGTCGCCGCGCTGAAGCAGATCGACGATCGCTTCGCCCGCGCCAACCAGCCGCGCCTCGAGCCCGTGCGTCGCGCCATCGCGCGCGACCTCGATCGCGTCAAGGCGGCGAGCGTCGCCGACGTCGCGACGCTCTCGATCAAGCTCGACGAAGCGGTTCGCCTGATCGACGAGCTGCCGCTGCTGTCGGCGGCCGAGCCGCGCCGCGACCTCGCGCGCGGCGGCGCGAAAGCTGCGGCCGTGCCGGCGTCGGCGCCGGAGTCGGCAAGCGGCTTCGGCGCCTGGCTGTCGCGCGAGTTCGGCCACGCCGGGCGGGTCGTCGCCGAGGGCGCGTGGGCGGAGATCCGCTCGCTGGTGCGCGTCACGCGGATCGACCAGCCCGAAGCGATGCTGGTCGCTCCCGACCAGGCGTTCTTCCTCAAGGAGAACCTCAAGCTGCGCCTGCTCAACGCGAGGCTGTCGCTGCTGGCGCGCCAGTTCGACGCGTCGCGCGCCGACCTGCGCTGGGCCAAGGGAGCGATCGAGCGCTACTTCGATCGCTCGTCGCGACGCACGCAGATCGCGCTCGACCTCGTCGGCCAGGTCGAGCAGCAGTCGCGCCAGTCGACGGCGGCGCGGCCCGACGACACGTTCTCTGCCCTCGCCGCCATCGCGCGATGAAGGCCGGGCGCGAGTCGCGGGCGAGGCTGGCCGACGCGGCAATGCGACCGGCCGCGGCGCGGCGCGCCACTCGCCCGGGTTGAGCGGTGCGCCTCGCGATCTGGTTCGTCCTGCTGTTCGCGGTCGCGGTCGTCGCGGCGGCGACGTTCGGCACCAACGACGGACTGGCGAGCTTCTACTGGGGGACGTGGCGGCTCGATCTCTCGCTCAATCTCTTCGTCCTCCTGCTGATCGGCACATGCTTTCTCCTCGTCGCCGTCATCCAGGGAATCAACTCGCTGATCGGCCTGCCGCAGCGTGCGCGCGAGTGGCGAACCGCGCGGCGCGATCGAACCGGGCAGGCGGCGTTGCGCGATGCGCTCGCGCAGTACTTCGGCGGCCGCTACACGCGCGCCCAGAAGGCGGCGCAGCGCGCCCTCGCGATCCAGGCCGAGACCCCCGAGCTCGCGCAGGACAACGAATTCACCGTGCTCGGCCACCTTCTCGCCGCCGGCAGCGCGCACCGGCTGCAGAACCGCGCCTTGCGCGACGAGGAGCTGCGCCGCGCGCTCGACCTGTCGCAGCGCAGCCCGGCAGCGCGCTCGGCCGAGGAAGGCGCGCGCCTGCTCGCTGCCGAATGGGCGCTCGACGACCGCGACGCGCCGCGCGCGATCGAGCTGCTCAACGCGCTTCCCGTCGGGGTCGCGCGGCGCACCCACGCGCTGCGCCTCAAGTTGCAGGCGGCGCGGCTCGGCCGGCAGCCGCAGGAAGCGCTCAAGATGGCGCGGCTGCTGATCAAGCACCAGGGCTTCTCGGCGGTCGCGGCCGCGGGCCTCGTCCGCTCGCTTGCGTTCGAGTCGCTCGACACGGTCCACGACGCCGATCAGCTGCGCCGGCTCTGGCTCTCGTTCGATTCCGCCGATCGCCGCGATCCATTCATCGCGGCGCGCGCGGCGACGCACGCGACCCGGCTCGGCGCGAACGACGACGCGCTCGCCTGGCTGCGGCCGCTCTGGGAGCAGATCGCCGAGCTCGGCGTCGAGGAGCGCGCGGTGGTCGCCGAAGCGCTCGCCGGCGCCGCCGCCGGAGTCAGCCTCGAATGGTTGCCGCGGCTCGAGGCTGCGATCCAGGCGCTGCCGCGCGACGGCGCGATCGCCATGGCCGCGGGCAGCGCCCTGGTCGTTCGCGGCTTGTGGGGCAAGGCGAGGGCGCTGCTCGAGCAAGCGGCCGACGACCCGACGCTCGCGCCGACGACGCGCCGCAAGGCCTGGATCGGCTTGGCCGAGCTCGCCGCGAACGAGGGAGATCACGCCCGCGCGGCCCGCTGCTGGGAGAAGGCCGCGCGCCAGGCGTGACGGGGCGCGCTGCTAGAATTGCGGGCAGAGCGGCTGTAGCTCAGCTGGATAGAGTACTTGGCTACGAACCAAGGGGTCGTGGGTTCGATTCCTGCCAGCCGCACCATTAAATAGTCAGTCGATTGCTTCCTCATCGCGGCCTGGACGGTCACCCGTCCAGGCCGTTTTTGTTCTCGCTTTCGGCTTGACCCCGGCGATCCCGCAAGCCCGCGTAGCCGGGCCGGCGTCCCGCCATTACGTCGCGCGCGCCGCCGCGGTCTTTTCGATCCAGGCCGCGAACGCGGCGAGGAACTTGTCGAGGAACTGCTTCGTTTCGGGCTTCTTGAGCGCGCCGGCGTCGTCGAAGAGGTCGCCCGCGCCGCCGATGTAGGCCTCGGGCTGCTGCAGCACCGGCATGTCGAGGAAGACGAGCGACTGGCGCAGGTGATGGTTCGAGCCGAAGCCGCCGATCGCGCCGGGAGAGAGGGAGATGACGGCCGCGGGCTTGCCCTTCCACGCGCTCTTGCCATAGGGGCGCGAGCCGACGTCGATCGCGTTCTTGAGGACGCCCGGGACCGAGCGGTTGTACTCGGGCGTGACGAAAAGGACGGCGTCGGCTGCCTCGATCGCCTTCTTGAACGCGACCGAGGCCGGGGGCGGCGCGACGTCGTCGTCCTGGTTGTAGAGCGGCAACGCGCCGATCTCGACGATCTCGAGGGAGAGCCCCGCCGGCGGCTGGGCTGCGAGCGCCCTTGCCAGCTTGCGGTTGAGCGAATCCTTGCGCAGGCTGCCGACGACGACGGCGACGCGACGAGGGGTGGTCATATTGGAATTCCTTTAGAGAGGGATATGAGGCGACGGCAGAATCATCGTCCAGCCGGGATTCCCCTGCAGCGCCACGACATGAACAAGGCTTTCACCCGCGAGGTCGACCGCGAGGACGAGGACGACGACGAGCTCGAGGCGCCCGTCCTGCCGGCCGGCGCGAAGAACTACATCACCGTCGCAGGCTACCGGCGCCTGCGCGACGAGCTGATGACGCTCCTCGACGGCGAGCGCCCGAAGGTCGTCGAGGCCGTCTCATGGGCGGCGAAGAACGGCGACCGCTCGGAGAACGGCGACTACATCTACGGCAAGAAGCGCCTGCGCGAGATCGACCGGCGCATCCGCTTCCTGACCCGGCGCCTCGATATCGCCGAGGTCGTCGATCCCACGCTCCACCACGGCAACGAGCAGATCTTCTTCGGCGCGACGGTGCGCTACGCGAGCGACCACGGCGACGAGCGGACGATCCGCATCATCGGCGTCGACGAGGCCGAGAGCGCGCGCGGCGAGGTCAGCTGGATCGCGCCGATCGCGCGCGCCCTGCTGAAGGCGCGCGTCGGTGACGAGGTTCGGCTGGTGACGCCACGCGGGACCGAGACGCTCGAGGTGCTGGAAGTGCGCTATCCCGCGCCGGCCGCAAAGGCGTCCTGACGCAGCCGTCTTCCTGCGTCTTATTGCGCTTCGTTGCCCGGCCGCTCACCGGCGTGCGTCAGGGCTTGACGCGCGCCACCCGCAGCACGGCCGAAGAGCGCTTCAGCGTTCGCATCACCTCGGCGAGGTGGAGCCGGTCGCGAACGCTCAGCAGCAGCGTCAGCTCGGTCGTCTCGCTCGCCGGCTCCTGGCCCATGTCGATGTGCGTGATGTCGGCCTCGGCCTGGCTGACGGCCGAGGCGACCTGCGCGAGGACGCCCTTGCCGTTTTTGACCAGCAGCGACACCGCGGTCTCGAACGATCGGGTCGGCTGCTCGGCCCAGTCGACCCGCATCCAGCGCTCGCTGTCGCGCTCGAGCAGGCGCTTGCCGATGCTGCACTCGGCGGTGTGGACGGTGAGGCCCTCGCCGCGGCCGAGGTTGCCGACGATCGCGTCGCCCGGAATCGGCCGGCAGCACGGCGCGAGCTGCACCGACGCGCCCTCGCTGCCGTCGATCAGGACGAGCCCCTGTGATGGCGCCGAGTCGTCGCTGCCGTAGCGACCCATCGTCAGCGAGAGCGCGTCGGCGCGGATGCCGCCTTCGGCGAGCAGGCGCGCCAGCCGCGTCGCGACGATCGTCGCGATCTTGCGGCCGACGCCGATGTCGACGAAGAGGTCGTCGCGGCTCTTGTTGCCGGTCCAGCGGATCAGCTGTTGCCAGATCGGCGCGCCGGCGCCGTCCGCAGGCGGCAGCGACAGGCCCTCGGCGCGCAGCGCCTGCGCCAGCATCTTCTCGCCGAGTCCCTGCGATTCCTCCTGCTCCATGTTCTTCAGGTAGTGCCTGATCTTGGAGCGGGCCCGGCCGGTGCAGACGAAGTTGAGCCAGGCCGGATTCGGACGCGCGTTCGGCGCGCCGATGATCTCGACGACGTCGCCGCTCTTCAGCTCGGCGCGCAGCGGCACCGGCTCGCCGTTGACGTTGGCGGCGACGCAATGGTCGCCGACGTCGGTGTGGATGGCGTAGGCGAAGTCGACCGGCGTCGCGCCGCGCGGCAGGGCGAGGATCTTCGACATCGGCGTGAAGACGTAGACCGCGTCGGGATAGAGATCGATCTTGACGTGCTCGAGGAACTCGCCGGCGTCGCGCGTCTCGTCCTGGATGTCGATCAGCGATTGCAGCCAGAGCGCGCCGAGGCGCTGCGCCTCGGTGCCGTGCGCTGGACCGTCGTCGTGCTCCTTGTAGAGCCAGTGCGCGGCGATCCCCTTCTCGGCGACGGCGTGCATCGGCTCGGTGCGGATCTGGAACTCGACCGCGGTGCCGAGCGGGCTGACCAGCGTCGTGTGCAGCGACTGGTAGCCGTTCGCCTTCGGGATCGCGATGTAGTCCTTGAATCGCCCCGGCACCGGCTTCATCAGCTGGTGCAGGACGCCGAGCGCCGAGTAGCACTCGGGCAGCGTGCCGACGACGATGCGGAAGCCGAAGATGTCGTTGACCTGCGCGAACGACAGGTGCTTCTCGCGCATCTTGGCGTAGATCGAGTAGAGCGTCTTCTCGCGGCCGAAGATCTGCGCCTTCAGCTTGGCCTGCGCGAACGCCTTCTCGACGTCCTTCCTGATCCGCTCGACGATGTCGCGCCGATAGCCGCGCGCCTTCTGCACCGCCTTCGAGAGCGCCGCTTCGCGCCAGGGCTTGAGCTGCTTGAACGAGAGCTCCTGCAGCTCGCGATAGGTCTGGTTGAGGCCGAGCCGGTGCGCGATCGGCGCGTAGATCTCGAGCGTCTCGGCGGCGATGCGCTGGCGCTTGGTGCGCTCGACCGCGTCCATCGTCCGCATGTTGTGGAGCCGGTCGGCGAGCTTGACGAGGATGACGCGGACGTCGCGCGTCATCGCCAGCAGCATCTTCCTGAACGACTCGGCCTGCGACTCCTCGCGAGTCGAGAAGCGCAGCTTGTCGAGCTTGGTCAGGCCGTCGACGAGGTCGGCGGTCGGCGCGCCGAAGCGCTCGATCAGCTCGGCCTTGCTGATGCCGCAGTCCTCCATCGCGTCGTGCATCAGCGCGGCCATGATCGCCTGCGCGTCGAGCTTCCACTCGGCGCACAGGCCCGCGACCGCGATCGGATGCGTGATGTAGGGCTCGCCGCTGGCGCGGAACTGGCCGAGGTGCGCCTCGTCGGCGAAGCGGTAGGCGTCGCGGACTCTTCTGATGTCGGCGGCGTCGAGGTAATCGAGCTTGACGGTCAGCGCCGCGAACGACGCGGCCGCGGCGTCGCCCGGGGTGATCGGATGGGCGGGCGGCGCGCTCGGCCGCTTTCTCGCCGCGGGCTTGGAGGTCCCGGGCACGGCGGTGGATGAGCGCGTGACCATGGCCGGAATTTAGCGCGGAACGCGCGCCGGCAAGCGAGGGCCCGGCGCGCGCCGGGCGTCGAAAGGTGCGGCTAGACCGGAACCTTCTTCAGCATCTCGATGCCGACCTCGCCGGCGGCGATCTCGCGCAGCGCGGTGACTCCGGGCTTGTTCTTGGTCTCGACCTTGGGCGCGTGGCCCTGGCTCAGCATGCGCGCGCGATAGGTCGCGGCGAGGACGAGCTGAAACCGGTTCGGAATCTTGACGAGGCAGTCTTCGACGGTGATGCGGGCCATGGGGATACCGGTGGGCGAACGATGGACAGGCACGCAGCAGGCGTGGACTCAGGGCAGGTCGAGGGCGGCGAAGACCTTGGGCCGGGACCGCCGCAGCGCTGCGTACTTGAGCCGCTGCGAGTGGACGATCGCCTTCAGATCGAAAAGCGCCGTCTCGAACAGGGCGTTGATTATAACGAAGTCGAACTGGCTCGCCTTGGCGACCTCGACGCGGGCGTTGGCCATCCGCTGCGCGATCACGTCGGGCCCATCCTCGCCGCGCCGCTCGAGGCGAAGCTGCAGCTCGTCCCAGCTGGGCGGCAGGATGAAGATCAGGACGGCGTTCGGATAGAGCCGCTTGATCTGCAGCGCGCCCTGCCAGTCGATCTCGAGCAGGACGTCGTGGCCGCCGGTGATGCGCTCTTCGATCGCGCCGCGCGACGTGCCGTAGAGGTGGCCGTGCACCTCGGCCCACTCGACGAATTCGCCGCGCCCGATCATGGCGCGAAAGGTCGTCTCGTCGACGAAGTGGTACTCGCGCCCCTGCTGGTCCTGGCCGCGGGGCTTTCGGGTCGTGTGTGAGATCGACAGCGTCAGGTGCGAGTCGAGCTCGAGGAGTGCCTTGACCAGCGTCGACTTGCCGGCGCCGCTCGGCGCGGCGACGGCATAGAGGTTTCCGGGATAGTCCATGCGGGGCTGAAGGCTGCGCGAAGTTTACGTGGCGGCGATCGGCGCGAAGCCGTAGAGCTCGGCGGGGTTGTCGACAAGTGCCTTCATCTGCGCCGCCGGATCGGTGCAAAAGCCGAGGCCCCAATCGAGCATCGCCGCGTTCGCCGGCGCCGGGTTCCGGTTCGGGTGCGGCCAGTTGCTCGCCCACAGGCATCGCTCGGGATAGCGGATCGCGATCTCGCGCGCGATCCAGGCGATGTCGTCGTAGCCCGGCGGCCCGCTGCGCGAGCTTTCATACGGCGCCGAGATCTTGATCCAGCAATTGCCGCTGTCGAGCAGCCGGCAGAGCGCGCGCAGCGGCTCGCTGTCGGGCTCGACCGGGCCCATGAATCGGCCGACGTGGTCGATCACCGAGCGGCACGGCAGCCGGCGCAGCATCGCTTCGTGCTGCGGCAGCTCGCGGCCGTCGAGCTGCAGGTCGATGTGCCAGCCGAGCGGCGCAATCGCCGCGGCGCTCCGCTCGAGGCCCGACCACGGCAGGACGCCGCCGGGCAGCATCATGTAGCGGACGCCGCGAACCCCGGCCTTGTCGAGCGCCTGCAGATCGTCGGCCGGCGTGTCGGCCGGCACGACGACGATCGCCCGCGCGTCCGGGCCGAGCGATGCGAGCGCGGCGAGCGTGCAGCGGTTGTCGAAGGCGTAGCCGGTCGGCTGGATGACGACGGCGCGTTCGAGTCCGAGCTCGCGCTGGACGGCGCGATACGCCGATGCGGGCGCATGCGGCGGCTTGAACGTCGCCGTCGGCGCGAGCGGATAGTGGTCCTCGTAGACGTGCATGTGGCAGTCGCACGCGCCGCGCCACGGTGAGGTCGTGATGCTCATCATGAGGCTCGCGACGTTTGCTGCCGATCGCGCCAGCGCCGCCAGCGATGCGCGTCGGACGGGTTGACCGCGCCCGTCGGCAGGGTGCCGTCGATGAGCGACCCCAGCTGCTCGACGGTCTCGAGCGCCTGGTGCTCGATCGCCGGCTGGGTGAGCCCGCCGACGTGCGGCGTCGCGATCACCCGCGGGTGGCGAGCGAGCTCGGGCGCGGGCATCTGGTCGGGCGCGCGGCCGACGTCGAGCGCGCAGCCGCCGAGGTGACCCGAGTCGAGCGCGGCGAGGAGCGCGGCGTCGTCGACGAGCTCGCCGCGCGCGGCATTGACGAAGAAGGCACCGCGCCGCATCGCCGCGAACGCTGCCGCGTCCATCAGGTTGGCGGTGTCGGCC
>Ga0207644_10002257_pt1 | contig 12501 bp, 8 predicted proteins | sample KBSS73metaG_FD_184326 | JGI IMG/M metagenome (GOLD analysis project Ga0207644, IMG submission 184326) | Switchgrass rhizosphere microbial communities from Kellogg Biological Station, Michigan, USA - KBS S7-3 metaG (SPAdes) (version 2) | ecosystem: Host-associated > Plants > Roots > Rhizosphere >... | reverse complement strand
TGCGTCTACTCCTATGCTCAATGTAATGGCAAGTACCAATTGGAAAATAACTGCTCCCAAAAGTACAAAGGTAAGACTGAGCCAGACTGATGTGATCCTTAGCCAATTAATAATTGATTCGGCGATAATGACCGACCCGAGTCCTGTGATCACGATACCTATTCCCATGCTTATATCTGCAAAATCTTGCAATTGTGCAAATAATGAGCCACTCAATGCTGTCAATGCATTAGCCAACGCTAACCCTATAATCTTCATTTTATCTGTATTCACGCCCAAAGCACGGATCATTGATTCGCTGTTGCCGGTTGCGCGCATTGCGATCCCAAAATCAGTTTTTAAGAGATAACCAATGATCAACGTAATAATCACCACAAAAAGTAGTAGTATCCAGAAGTTATTGTGATTAGGATTGCTTGAAATATTAATCCATGTAAATACCGACGAAAAATTAATTAATGGGATGTTAGAACGTCCCATTATTGATAAATTAACTGAGTACAAAGCATACATTACCAATATGCCTGACAACAAAGGATTTATTTTCAGCTTAGTATGTAGAAAACCAGTTGTTGCACCTGCTAACGCTCCAGCAACCACCACTATCGGTAAAATGATTAATGCAGATAAATGATGCGTAAGCAGTACCGCTGTAATCGATCCTCCCAGTGTATAGCTGCCATCCGTAGTGATATCGGGTATGTTGAATATCTTCATCGAGATATAAATACCCAATGCAATAGCCGAAAAGCAGAACCCTTGTAATAATGCGGTGAGATAGAAGTCCATTATTTCACAGCTTCAAAGTTTGGCGGAATAGTAATGTTATATTTTTTAGCAGTAGCCGGATTATATACCCGTTTGCGGATCTTCACCATTTCGGGTTTCAATCGATCTGTTTTATGCGTCTTTAAATATTGTGCAGCCTGCTCCCCTGCCTGGTAACCCCATTGGTAAATATCGGCGCCAAAGGCCGCCACTGCACCGCGCTGCACCAACCCGGCCTCACTGGTAAATATAGGCACGTTGGCCTGATTACAGCTTTTTAAAATCGTCTCAAACGAAGCAAAAACCGTATTGTCCGGGTTGGCAAAAAAAGCGTCGATATTTTTACTCAAAAGAGATTTTGTTACTAACTGTGCATCGGCTGACGAGTTCAAAGGCAAGGCCACCAGGTCAACGTTCATCTTACCGGCAAGCGATTTAATGCGGTTCATGGCATCGGCTGATTGAGGTTCTGATTGATTGTAGATCATTCCAATCACCAATTTGCTGCCTTTGGGTTTCAATAGTTTAGAGATAATGGAAAAAGAAGTATCGATATAAGCCAGCTCCTCTACCGCACCAAACAGGTTGGCGGGTGCTGCGCCTGTCGAGCTAATTACATTCATACGTGCGGGCGTTGGCGAAACCATTGCAAAAACGGGGATGGTTTTGGTTTTTTGAATTGCAGTAATAGTTGATAGTGTGGTACAAGTAGCCAGAATATCCACTTTTTCTGAAACAAAATAATTGACAATCTGCGTCAGGGTCGGGATATCACCTTGTGCATTTCGGTACTCTATTTTAACGGTTTTCTGCTCTTCAGTAAAGCCATTTTTCTTTAACGCATCGGTAAAACCCACACGAGCCTGCGATATGGTTGCATCTTCAAAAGCATCTACAAACCCCACAACCGGCACATTACTTTTTTGGGAACTACAGGATATGAAAAGAATAGTGATAAATAATAAAGGCAGATATTTTTGAGGCTTCATGTGGCTAAGTTAACTATTGAAGCGGAAAGCTAAAAGCACAAAGGCAAAAGGGGAAGATGTTATGTTCAATTAGCAAAAGTTTTACAGGTGTTTGATGAATGAATAAAGGCCGCCATTACAGCAGCCCTTTATCCTTCTTGATGATATCAAAAATCACATGGTTCCTTCTCCTTCATATTGCATCAATAGCGAAACCTTCCCGTCCTTGTTAAATCCCCACACCTCATGAATACGGTGATTTACCTGTTTCCCATCTTTATCGATAAAACTTTCAGTCCCCCAAATGCAAACAAAATTTTGATTTTTATCTAAACTTTTTACGCTCATCCAGGCATCTGCCGTAACCTTGTAATTTTTTACGGAACCCCTAAATGCTTTTGCACCGGCAAGGTTTTCTGCTTTGCCTTTTACAGGAGCCCCTTGCGCAAACATCATGGTTACGGTATCAGCAATCAGGTCCACGTGGTTGTCCAGGGTATTGTTTTCAAAATCCTTCCAAAGCGTAAGTATTTTGTCTGAATAATTTGGATCTCCCATCGCAAATTTTGAAGAATAAGTTGCGGTATAAAGTGTTTTCCCGCCTTGTGCAAAGCATACGCCTGCAAACAAAAGTGCCACTAAAGTAGCCAGAATTAACTTTTTCATGTCTTTAGGATTTAATTGGTTTGTAACTGTTTCGTTACATTAAATGTATAACTTAAATACCTAATAATCAAAATTCTATAAATAAAAAATCGTCAACTAACAACTATCGCACTTGTTGAAATAAAGGTCTGTATATTAAAACATGTGGTTAAAATATTATTTCACTATTTTAGCCCTCACATGATACCTGTTGTTTCAAAATTACCCCAGGTGGGTACAACTATTTTTACCGTGATGTCGGCATTGGCGAGCGAGCTGGGGGCCGTCAATCTCTCACAGGGCTTTCCCGATTATGAGACCTCGCCCGAACTGATCGAGCTGGTAAACCAGGCTATGAAGAATGGTCACAACCAGTACGCACCGATGGCCGGTGCAATGACACTACGCGAAGAGATCAGCAAAAAAACGGAAAAGCTATACGGTGCCTATTATAATCCCGATACCGAAATAACTATAACAGCCGGGGGTACACAGGCTATTTATACGGCAATTACTACTATTATTCACCCTAATGATGAGGTGATCATTTTTGAGCCTGCGTTTGACTGTTATGCTCCTGCGATTAAGATAGCAGGCGGCATAGTAAAATCGCTGGAATTAGAACCGCCGGATTATAAAATAAACTGGGATATGGTAAAAAGGCTGATCAATAGCCGAACCAAAATGATCATCCTTAATTCGCCTCACAACCCTACCGCAACTATACTACATCAAACTGACATTGAAGAATTGTCTGCGATCGTAAAAAACCAAGACATCCTGATCCTGAGCGACGAGGTTTATGAACATTTAATTTACGACGGACAAACACATCACAGTATGGCGCGTTATACTGAATTGAGACAGCGCAGTTTTATTGTTGCTTCATTTGGCAAGCCATTTCATGCTACCGGTTGGAAAATTGGTTATTGTATGGCGCCGGGTTATTTAATGAATGAATTCAGGAAGGTGCATCAGTTTCTGGTGTTTTGTGTAAACGCTCCTATGCAGGTGGGCATTGCTGAATATTTAAAAAATGAGGAAAACTATCTCGGTCTGAAAGATTTCTTTCAGCAAAAAAGAGATTATTTCCGGGACGCGTTGAAAAGCAGTCGTTTTGAGTTGCTACCATGCGCTGGATCTTACTTTCAATCAGTTAGATACGGACGAATAAGCGATGAAAAAGATGCAGAACTTGCTATAAGACTTACAAAGGAGATAGGTGTAGCTTCTATTCCTGTTTCAGCCTTCTATAATATGGGAACGGATCATCATGTTTTAAGATTTTGTTTTGCTAAAAGACAAGAAACTTTAGATAAAGCCGTTGATAGATTAATTAAAGTTTAAATTTTGGAGATGCATTTTCTCCAAAGTTAATTAACGATCTAAATTACTTACATGGAAAATCTAAAGATTACGTTATTTCAGGGCTATCTGTTTTGGGAAAATATTGACAAAAACTTGCAGAATATTTCGCTGCGTTTAGCCAATATCAGGGAGAAAACAGATCTGATCATTTTGCCCGAAATGTTCAATACTGGTTTTACCATGAATGCTGAAGCATTGGCAGAACCCATGAATGGAAAAACCATGCTTTGGATGCACAAAATATCCAAAGAGTACGATTGCGTCGTAACAGGCAGCCTAATTATTAAAGAAGGGGGCCAATTTTATAACCGTTTGATATGGATGCGCCCTGATGGTAAATATCAATGCTATGATAAAAGGCACCTGTTTAAACTCGCTAAAGAGCACCATACCTATACACCTGGCAATAAAAAGCTGATAGTAGAGCTAAAAGGCTGGAAAATATGCCCGGTAATATGTTACGATCTCCGTTTCCCGGTATGGCTGCGCAATGTACATGAAACTTATGACGTATTGATCGTTGTTGCTAACTGGCCCGAGCGCCGGGCTTCGCATTGGCGGACCCTGCTACCTGCACGGGCTGTTGAAAATCAATCGTATGTGATTGGCGTGAACCGCGTTGGCCACGACGGCAACGAAATCTATCACTCAGGCGATTCAACCTGCATTACACCCAACGGAAACGCTATTTATTATAAGCGTGACGAGGAAGATGTATACACCTTTTCTATCATACCAGATGAGGTGGTAAAGACAAGGCGCACCCTCCCATTTCTGAAGGATGCTGACGACTTTACAATAAATGATGTAGAATCGCTGGTGATAAAGGAATAATACCCTTTCAATATATCATTTCAAAGCGCTTAATTTGTTGATTGATTTTAGTCAACAGCATTTTATCAATCTATAATTTAAGCCCTAATGAAGCATTCCCTTTGCGCTGCTTTTTTAATTGTCTGCACGGTATTTATTGCATCAACATCATTCGCACAAAAGAAAAACGATTACACCAAACTGGTTAATCCATTTATCGGTACAGGAGGTCACGGCCACACCTACCCCGGCGCAGTAGCTCCGTTTGGTATGGTACAGCTAAGCCCCGATACCCGTTTGGAGGGATGGGATGGTTGTTCGGGCTATTATTATACCGATACGGTAGTGTACGGCTTTTCACATACTCATTTAAGTGGCACCGGCATAGCAGATTACTGCGATATACTGTTTATGCCGACTACAGGTCAGCCACAACTAAAGAATACTGATTACCGTTCAGGGTTTAAGAAAAAGAATGAATTAGCTTCACCCGGCTATTATAAAACTACATTAGACAAATATCATATCGATGTTGAACTAACCGCAACCAAGCGTGTAGGCGTTCACCGTTATGATTTCCCAAGCACGAAGGAAGCAAATATCATCATCGACCTGCAGCATCGGGATAAAGTCCTGGACTCATGGATTGAAGTAGTAAACGATCACGAGATAAAAGGTTTCAGGAGATCAAGCTCATGGGCTGCTGACCAATACATTTACTTCTATACTAAATTCTCCAAGCCGTTCAAAACATATGGCATAGCATCAAATGACACCTTACAGCCAGGCAAAAACAAAATACAGGGCGCCAACATTAAAATGTATATCCAGTTTGATAATCCGGGTGAGGTGATTGCAAAAGTGGGTATATCATCCGTAAGCGATGAAGGCGCACTGAAAAATCTGGATGCAGAAGTTCCTGATTTTGACTTTAAAAAGGTTCAAAAAGCTGCCAAAACTGATTGGAACACCGAATTGAATAAAATACAGGTTGAGGGCGGTGCTCCTGAAATATCGCAGGAGGCACAACGCCAGCAATATCAAAGTGGCGGCTATAACCCGACGGCTTACAATCGCCCTCAACAAAAGAAACAGCCCTCTGTTACCGACTGGGCCAAAATAAAGCAAACCGTATTTTATACATCGCTATATCACGCCATGCTCGCGCCAAATGTTTACAGCGATGTTGACGGGCAATACAGGGGCATGGATCAAAAAATACATAAAGCGGAAGGCTTTGATTATTTTACGGTATTCTCCTTATGGGATACCTATCGTGCCGAAGACCCGCTATTTACGATCATTAACCGCAAACGAACCCTTGATTTCATAAAATCATTCCTGGCGATGTATGAGCAGGGTGGTTTACTACCTATCTGGCCGCTTGCTTCTAATGAGACTTATTGCATGGTAGGCAATCACTCTATACCTGTTATTGTTGATGCCTATGCAAAGGGCATCCGGGATTTTAATGCAGAAGAAGCCCTTACAGCCATGAAAGCTGCTGTAAACCGTAACCAATTCGGCCTTGATAGCTACCGCAAAAATGGTGCTGTATTGGCTGATGATGAGCACGAGTCGGTATCGAAAACATTGGAATATGCTTATGACGACTGGTGCATAGCCCAATTTGCCAAAATGCTGAGTAAACCCCGGGATTATGTCGAATTTATCCAACGGGCACAGTACTGGAAGAATTTATTTAATGATCAGAGTGGTTTTATGCAGGCGCGTGTTGACGGAGGCTGGTATGAACCTTTTGATCCGACAGATCTCAACAATAATTACACTGAAGGCAATGCATGGCAATATACCTTCCTTGCGCCGCAGGATGTAGATGTATTGATTAACCGTATTGGTGGCAAAGATAAATTCGAAGCTAAACTGGATGAGTTGTTTACTACAACATCAAAACTGAGCGGCAAACAAGTGGATGATGTATCGGGCCTGATTGGTCAGTACGCGCATGGTAACGAGCCTAGCCATCACATGGCCTATTTGTATAACTTCACTGATTCGCCCGATAAAACCCAGATGTGGGTTAACCGTATCCTTAAGGAAGAATACAGCAATTCGCCCGACGGTCTGTCAGGTAATGAAGATTGCGGGCAGATGTCGGCGTGGTATGTGATGAGTGCATTGGGTATTTATACCATTCAACCGGGGCAAACTGAATACCAGATTGGTATACCGCAGTTTGACAAAGCGGTGATCAATCTCGAAAACGGTAAAAAATTCACCATTACTAATTCAGGTTCAGCTGTCAGCTATCAGAATACTTATTTGCAAGGAATGGTGTTGAACAAAAAATCTTACAACAAACTGTTCATTGATGATAAGGATATAGAAAACGGCGGGCAATTTGATGTTTATACCGGTCGACTTGCCAATAAACTTTTTGTTCAGAGTTTGGAGAAACCAGTATCAAAAATTTCTGACAATCTCATCATATCCAATCCTTACTTTTTAAATACGCATCCTACTTTCAAAAGGCCGTTCGATCTGAGGATCGCGTCCTTTGATAAGGATGCAAAAATTTACTACACGCTGGATGGTTCAAGTCCAACTGCCTCCTCTACGCTATACAGCAAGCCCATTACTATATCTGCTACTACCACAGTAAAGGCTATTGCTATAAAAGATGGGAAACAAAGCTTTGTTGATGCCGGTACCTTCCACAAAATAAGGGATGATATTAAATTAACACTGCTGACTAAATATCAACCAGCCTACGCTGCCGACGGCGAGGAAAGCCTGATAGATGGTTTGAAAGGCACATCTAACTGGAAAATAGGTCACTGGCAGGGCTACCAGGATAATGATCTGATTGCGGTGATAGATATGGCGCAATCAAAAACAATCAAATCGGTGTCGCTTGGTACTTTGCAGGATACCGGCTCTTGGATAGTATTCCCAAAATCCGTTGAGTATTGGGTATCTGAAGATAACCAAAACTTCAAACTGGCTGCTACAGTAAGCAACAAAGTCGATATTAAAGACATGAACGCCCAGACACAGGAGTTTAAGGCGGATCTGAATGTAAAAGCCAGATATATTAAAGTGGTGGCAAAACAATATGGGCCGCTACCCGACTGGCACGAAAGTAAAGGGCAACAATCGTACATTTTTGCCGATGAGATAACTGTGGAATAATTTGGTTAGCAGTCATTGGTCACTTGTTATTAGTACATAATTCACTAATGACTAATGACAAGTGACTAATAATCGAATAATTTGGATTTCTCCGGATAATTAGTTTAATTTTACTATAAGTAAATGAACCTAAATAACTAATTATCAAATGGAACCAAACAACAACATTTCAACTACCGACCACGGGAAGAATGTCGGTATCGTTAGTTACATCACCATTATTGGTTGGTTGATCGCCTATTTCGGTATGCATCAGAATAACAAAACCGAACTGGGCAGCTATCAGCTCAGGCAAACGCTGTTACTACATATTGTATCGTTCCTGGTTTCGTGGATATTGGGAATGATCTTCGCTGCGATATTCTTTTCGTCTGTTACCAGTGGTGGTATTGCGGGGAGCTGGTTTGGAATAGTAGGCATAAACTGGATAATTAGACTGATATTTATTGTGCTTTGGCTTATTGGGTTTATCGGCGCAGTTAACGGCGAAAAGAAACCAATCCCCTTTATTGGCGAAAAAGCGCAAACCTTGTTTCGTGGCATTTGATTTTTGATATAACAAAGAGAGGCGTTCGTGGCTACCGGGGTGCCTCTATTCTTTTTCCAATCCGGCTTTTATCTCTTCTAATTTAGCCTTCTCAGCTTTAGGCAATACAGGATATTTTAATTTCAAGCCTTCAATGGTATGCAAAATGATCTCTGAAATGGCGATCCGGGTAAACCATTTCTTATCGGCAGGGATAATGTACCACGGGTTTTCGGGCGTTGCTGTTTCTTTTATGGCCTTTTCATAAGCTTGCATATAGTCATTCCAAAACTCTCTCTCCTTAAGATCATCCGCCGAGAATTTCCAGTTTTTTTCGGGATCATCAATACGCTTAATAAAGCGTTCTTTTTGCTCGTCTTTTGAAAGATTTAGAAAAAACTTAACAATCACAGTTCCATTATGATGCAGATGCTTTTCAAAGGCCCGTATACTGTTGTATCGTTCGTCCCAAAAATCATTAGTAAGCTTTTTTAAACTATGTATGCCCGGTATATTTTCATTCAAAATAAGCTCGGGATGTACTTTGGTGACCAGTACATTTTCATAATGCGAACGGTTGTGAATACCGATGTGCCCACGTTCGGGCAGTGCTTTATAATGTCTCCATAAAAAATCATGTGCATATTCTTCACTGCTGGGCTGTTTAAAGTTGAATACCTGGCAACCTTGCGGGTTGAGCCCGGACATGGTATGTTCTATTGCGCCGTCTTTACCCGCTGCATCCATTGCCTGGAAAATGATCAATAAGGAATATTGCCTATCAGCATACAATTCCTCTTGTATTGTGGCCGTTTTTCTTATCAGTTCTTCCAAAATCTTGCCGGCCTCATCTTTTTTATATTCGGCAGTAAAAGCGGTGTCAAAATCTTTAAGAGAAAACTTTCGACCGTTTGAAATTTTAAAGGCGTCAATAAACTGTTTCATATCAGGATTGTATCTGTATTAAACCATGTTTCTACTAAGTTAGTTTAAAATTTAACCGTTAAAAATGCGTTACTTATATTTGCCACGCTGAATCAAGTTAGCGCCATAATTTTACCATCTTTACCGAATGTTCAGACGTATAAAAAACAGGTTCCTAAGGTATCTCGTTATATTTATCTATTTTATTATCATCTTCTTTTGTGCAATTGAACTAAACTTCCTCTGGCTCTTTGGTTATTCGCCCACAATTCATGATATAAAAAACCCCGAATTATCTATCTCGTCAGAGGTTTATTATGCTGATGGTAAATTAATTGGCCGGTATTCAAAAGAAAACCGTACTCCTGTTGATTTCAAGAGTATTTCACCAAGCCTGGTAAACGCTCTGGTAGCTACTGAGGACGTTCGTTTCTATAAGCATAGCGGCGTCGATTTTTACTCTTTCTTCACCAGTATGCTATCTACCGCCAAAGGTGATAAACGGGGCGGTAGTACCATCACCCAGCAATTGGCCAAAAACCTTTTTGAAACGCGTAAAAAGAAATCGCAGGGGCTTGCAAGTCATATACCTGTTATACGCACCATAGTCTCGAAAGTAAAGGAATGGTTCACCGCCTTCCAGATAGAGCGTAATTACAGCAAGCAGGACATATTGACGCTTTATTTCAATACGGTTCCGTTTGGCAATAACACGTTTGGTATCCAGGCGGCTTCGCTTAAATATTTTAATATCACTCCTGATAAGGTAACGGCCCCACAAGCAGGCATATTGATTGGTATGCTTAAAGCTACATCCACCTACAACCCTATTAAGAACCCGGCAAAAAGTTTGGAAAGGCGCAACACGGTGTTGAGCCAGATGGAGAAATACGAATATATTTCCAAAGCTGAGTATAATGCCGATATTAAACAACCATTAAACCTTAATCTGACCTATATTGATAACGAATGGCAGGGAGATTCGTACTTACGCCGTGCAGTAGAAAAATGGTTGGATAAGTGGTGCAAGGATAATGGCTATAACCTTTATGAAGACGGCCTTAAGATCTATACTACTATTGATTCGCGCCTGCAGCAATATGCAGAAGAAGCGGTAGCAGAAAAAATGAAGATGCTCCAGAAGCGTTTTTACAATCTTTGGGGCAATAAAATACCGTGGCGCGATCTGGATGGTAATATTATACCGGATTTTATCCTGAAAGCTGAACAACGTTTACCCATTTATAAACTGCTTGTACAACAATATCATGGCGACACTACCCGGATAAATCAATATTTCGGAAAGAAAAAGAAGATGACTATCTTCTCGTGGAGCGGCGACAGGGATACGCTTTTTTCAAGCATCGACTCGATAAAATATTACGCTAAAATATTGAATACGGGCATGATGACCATCGAACCATCAACCGGAAAAATAAAGGTGTGGGTTGGCGGGATCAATCACCGTTATTTTAATTACGACCACGTAAACCAGTCCAGGCGCCAGGCGGGCTCAACCTTTAAACCTTTTGCTTATGTCACCGCGTTGGATAATGGTTTTACGCCATGCGATAAATTTACCGATAAGCCGGTATCCATCAACTTTATGGATAATGGTAAACCTGACGTATGGGCTCCTCAAAATGCCGACTTCCACTTTACTTACATGGATATGTCGCTACGTTGGGCAATGGGTAAATCTGTCAATTCGATCACCGCACAGGTAACCGAAAAAGTAGGCTGGGATAAAATTGTGCAGTACGCACACAAATGCGGCATCGAGAGTCCATTAAAGTCTGTTCCATCGGTTTCATTGGGAACGAATGATGTTTCTGTATATGAAATGGTTCGTGCTTATAGTACCTTCCTGAATAAGGGCAACCGTATCGATCCTATCCTCGTAAGTAAAATAACTGATCAGGATGATAATACGCTGGCTGAGTTTAAGCCAAAGACCGAAAAGGTGCTGAGCGATGAAACTGCATGGCTGATGCTATACATGTTCAGGGGTGGTATGGATGAACCGGGGGGTACTTCTCAGGCTTTATGGGAATATACGGGGTTATGGAAGAAGGACAACAACCAGATAGGCGGTAAAACCGGCACCTCATCAAAATATGTTGATGGATGGTACATGGGCATTACGAAGGACCTGGTGACGGGCGTTTGGGTTGGTTGCGATGACCGTAGTGTGCATTTTAACAGCTCGGAGACCGGTGAAGGTTCACATACGGCTTTACCGATCTTCGCACGCTTTATGGAAAAGGTTTATGCTGATCCAAAATCGGGATATACTTATGGGCCGTTCCCGAAACCGTGGACAAAGATCACCAAGGAGTATAACTGCCCATCACCCCGCATAGAGGTTGACAGTTTGCAGACCGATAGTTTGAATGCGCCTAAGATTGATTCAGCGCAATTAGAGGATATGCGTAAGGAGGAAGAAAACCCGGAAAACAAAACGCCCGATCAGCAAAACAGATAAATTAACATCAGGTGCGGCATAGAATAATTTTTTCTATATTGAACTGTTTATACAAAAAAAGAAAACCAAATTCATCTGCAGATTTATCTTTAAATGAATCTATGAATAAACTATACCCAACCTTTATCCGGCTCAAAAAATGTGCATTAGCGCTTTTGTTCATTATTGCTGCGTTAACTATCAGCCAGGATGCCAAAGCACAATATTTCGGACAAAACAAGGTACGTTACAAGAATCTTAAATTCAAGGTATATAAAACTCCGCATTTCGAGATTTACTACTACATCAAAAATGATAGTACTATCAAACGTTTTGCACAGGAAAGCGAACTGTGGTATACTATACACCAGCAGGTTTTCAGGGATACTTTCAGGAGGCCCAATCCAATTATTCTTTATGCTGATCACCCTGATTTTCAGCAAACAACAGCTATTGATGGCGAAATTGGTGTAGGTACAGGCGGCGTTACCGAAGGATTAAAAAACCGTGTGGTAATGCCGATGATGGAAACCAACCAAACCACACGCCACGTAATTGGCCACGAATTGGTGCATGCCTTTCAGTATCACGCTCTATTGAGCCGCGATTCGGCTATGTATGAGAACATCAACAATATACCACTCTGGATGATTGAAGGTATGGCCGAGTATCTATCCATTGGTAAAAAAGATGCGTACACAGCGATGTGGATCAGGGATGCTTATCTCAACAAAAACATCCCAACTATACGCGATCTGACTGAAACCAACAAATATTTCCCCTACCGCTATGGCGAAGCTTTCTGGTCATTCGTCGGATCAACTTATGGTGATACCATTATAGTGCCGTTCTTTAAAAATACGGCACGCTTT
>Ga0207644_10002253_pt1 | contig 12512 bp, 10 predicted proteins | sample KBSS73metaG_FD_184326 | JGI IMG/M metagenome (GOLD analysis project Ga0207644, IMG submission 184326) | Switchgrass rhizosphere microbial communities from Kellogg Biological Station, Michigan, USA - KBS S7-3 metaG (SPAdes) (version 2) | ecosystem: Host-associated > Plants > Roots > Rhizosphere... | reverse complement strand
CGACCGGCCAACCCGCTCCTGCGCAGTGGCCTCGCCAACCTCCACCGCCCCGGCGCGCAGACCGGCGCGCTGGTGACCGCGCTCGGCTTCGGCCTCTCCGCCTTCGTGCTGATCGCGGCGGTCGAGACCAGCCTCGATGCCAACATCCGCCGCACCGTGCCCCAGCGCGCGCCCGCCTACTTCGTGCTCGACGTGCCGCGCGACCGGGCGGAGGACTTCCGCCGAACCGTCGCCGCCACCGTGCCCGCCGCCAAGGTCCGCCTGATCCCCAACTTGCGCGGCCGCATCCTCGCTTATGGCCCCGCGAACGCGATGACCCGCGTCGCCGATCTCAAGACCGTGCCCGACGGCGCCTGGGCGCTCCAGGGCGAGCGCGGGCTGACCTATTCGGACACGGTGCCAGAAGGCAACACGCTCGTCGCCGGACAGTGGTGGCCGCAGGACTATAGCGGCGAGCCGCTCGTCTCGGTCGACCAGGACTTCGCCAAGGCCATCGGCCTCAATGTCGGTGACGGCCTCACCATCAGCCTGCTCGGCGTCGAGCGCAGCGCCCGCGTCGCATCGCTGCGGCGGATCGATTGGGATTCGCTGGGCTTCAACTTCGTGCTGGTGTTCTCGCCCAACACCCTGCGCGACGCGCCGCACAACCTCGCCGCGACGATCGACCTGCCGGGCAAGGCCACCGCGCCGACGCTGCTGCCGCGCCTGGTGCGCGCCTTCCCCTCAAGCTCGGTGATCGAGACCGGCTCGCTGCTGCGTGATGCCCGCGACTTGCTCGCGCAGATGTCGACCGCGATCCTCGCCGCCGCCTCGGTCGCGGTGATCGCGGGCCTTGCCGTTCTGACCGGCGCCATCGCCGCCGCGCGCGCCAGCCGGACGTACGACACCGTGATCCTGCGCATCCTGGGCGCCAGCCGCGCGCAAGTGCTGCTGCTCCAACTGGCCGAGTACACCCTGATCGCCGCCGTGCTGGCGGTCGTCTCGCTCGCGATCGGCAGCGGATTGTCCTGGCTGGTGATCGACCGCCTGTTCGGCTTCACCTGGCTGCCCGACTGGCCGCGCGTTCTCGCCGTGCTCGCCGCCGGACTGCTGCTGGTCCTCGTGGTGGCGCTCGCCGGCTCGCTCCCGCTGCTGCGGACCAAGCCAGCGCAGGCCCTGCGCGAGCTTTAGACTCCGCTAGAAGCGGACACGGCGCCGGCCCACGCCGCTTAAACAGAGCAGACTCTAGCTCAGGCGAACACCTCGGTGCCGCTCGGATCCTTCGGGTCCGGGCCGAAACGGTTCGCACCCGGCGTTCCCGGCAGAAGCATCAGCACCAGGAAGGCAAGGCCCACCAGCATGCCGATCAGCGGGATCATCGAGAGCACGACGACGCCCAGATACCACCAGCCGCTCATGTCGCGGTCGTGGAAGCGGCGCACCGTCACCGCCACGTTGGGGACGATCGTCGCCAGCCACCAGATCGCGTAGAGCATGCCCGCGCTGCCGAACAGCAGCGAGCTATAAGCCGACATCATGCCGTTGCCCGAGTCGGTAAACGCGGCGAAGCTGCCGCTGGTCGCCAGCACGATCGCCGTGATCACCGCCATCACGATGATGTTGAGCAGCGCGAACGACCAGAACTCCATCCGCCGCGATCGTCCCGAGAAATCCGCATAACGGCGAAACGGCATGAGCATGTAATCGAGCATCGCGGCACTCCCCAGTTGTTTGCCCTCGGACTATACCTATCTTGAACCCCGGCGATCGCGCAACGAAATGCGGCGCTGGCAAGCGCGTGTCTCGCCTTGATCGACTCGCGCGACTTGCCCGGAGGCGCCACTTCGCGTAAGGGCGCGCCGATTGTGCGGTGCAGCGAAGTGCCGCGATCCGCTTCCTCGAACGTACAGGCTACCGAATGTCCGCCCCGCTTCCGCTGCGCAATATCGCCATCATCGCGCACGTCGACCATGGCAAGACCACGCTCGTCGACCAGCTTTTCCGCCAATCCGGCACCTTCCGTGACAATCAGCGCATTGAAGAGCGCGCGATGGATTCGAACGATCTGGAGAAGGAGCGCGGGATCACGATTCTCGCCAAGCCGACTTCGATCGAGTGGAACGGCTATCGCATCAACATCGTCGACACCCCCGGCCACGCCGACTTCGGCGCCGAGGTGGAGCGCATCCTCTCGATGGTCGACGGCGTGATCCTGCTGGTCGACAGCTCGGAAGGCGCGATGCCGCAGACCAAGTTCGTCACCGGCAAGGCGCTCGGCCTCGGCTTGAAGCCGATCGTCGTCGTCAACAAGATCGACCGTCCCGACGGCCGCCACGCCGAAGTGCTCGACGAGGTGTTCGACTTGTTCGTCAGCCTCGACGCCAACGACGAACAGCTCGATTTCCCGACGCTCTACGCCTCGGGCCGCAACGGCTACGCCAGCTACGACCCCGACGCGCGCGAGGGCACTCTCACCCCGCTGTTCGAGAAGATCATCGAGCACGTGCCGGCGCCTGAAGCCGACGTCGATGGCCCCTTCAAGTTCCTGGTGACGCTGCTCGATCGCGACAACTTCCTGGGCCGCATCCTGACCGGCAAGGTCCAGTCGGGCCGGGTCAAAGTCAACGATCCGATCCGTGCGCTGGATAACGACGGCAACCTGGTCGAGACCGGCCGCGCTTCCAAGCTGCTGGCGTTCCACGGCCTCGACCGCATCCCGGTCGAAGAAGCGAAGGCGGGCGACATCATTTCGATCGCGGGCCTGACCACCGCGACCGTTTCGAACACCATCGCCGACCAGACCGTGACCGAGCCGCTGCACGCGCAGCCGATCGATCCGCCGACGCTGTCGATGCGCTTCGCCGTGAACGATTCGCCAATGGCGGGCCGTGAAGGGTCCAAGGTGACCAGCCGCATGATCCGCGACCGCCTGGAGCGCGAAGCCGAATCGAACGTCGCCATCCGCGTCACCGAGAGCGCCGACAAGGACAGCTTCGAAGTCGCCGGCCGTGGCGAACTCCAGCTGGGCGTCGTCATCGAGACGATGCGCCGCGAAGGGTTCGAGCTGGGCATCAGCCGTCCGCGCGTGCTGTTCCGCACCGACGAGAACGGCCAGCGCACCGAGCCTTACGAAACCGTCGTGATCGACGTGGATGACGAGTATGCCGGCACCGTCGTCGAGAAGATGAACATCCGCAAGGCCGAGATGACCGACATGCGTCCGAGCGGCGGCGGCAAGACCCGCATCACCTTCTCGGCGCCCTCGCGCGGCCTGATCGGCTATCACGGCGAATTCCTCTCCGACACGCGCGGCACCGGTATCATGAACCGCCTGTTCGAGAAGTACGACGTTCACAAAGGCCCCATCCCGGGCCGCCAGAACGGCGTGCTGATCTCCAACGGCACCGGCGAGGCGGTGGGCTACGCGCTCAACTCGCTCGAGGAGCGCGGCGTGCTGTTCGTCAAGCCGCAGGAGAAGATCTACGAGGGCATGATCATCGGCGAGAACGCCAAGCCCGACGATCTCGAAGTCAACCCGATGAAGTCCAAGCAGCTGACGAACTTCCGTTCGACCGGCAAGGACGACGCCATCCGCCTGACCCCGCCGCGGATCATGACGCTGGAACAGGCGATCGCCTATATCGACGACGACGAGATGGTCGAAGTGACGCCGCAGTCGATCCGGCTGCGCAAGGCGATCCTCGACCCGAACGAGCGCAAGAAAGCCAGCCGCAAGAAGGAAGCGGCCTGATCCAATGCGAAGGGCGCTCCCGCGAGGGAGCGCCCTTTCTCTTTCACCCGCGTCCCGGCCCTCAGGCGATCGGCGCCAGGTGGCTCGGCTCGTGGCCTCGCTCGCCCACGTAGCGGTCGTATTCCTCGCTGAACCGCTTGGTCAGCGCCTGCTGGCGGTCCGCCGGAAGGTTCTGAAGGATGTCCGGGAACCAGCTGCTTTCCTCCTGGTAGACGTGCTGCTGCACGGCGCCCAGGATATGCTCCAGCTTCTCGTTCCAGTCGCCGCTCGCCGGATCGATGTTCTCGAGGATCGCGAAGTTGATCTTGGCCGCGGCCTGCTCCTCGTAGGCCATCGTCGCATGCGCCTTGCTGCTGTATTCGACCACAGCAGGGTACAGCACCGATTCCTCGGCGTTCGAGTGGCCGGTGAACATCAGCTTCAGTTCGCTGAGCGCCGCGAGCTTGGCATCGGCGCCGCTCGCGTTCAGCGCCTTGTCGAAGGCGGCCTCGATCTGCCGGTGGTGATCCAGCACGACGTCGAGCCAGTCATGGCCTTGCGTCAGCTGCTGTGCCTTCTCGCGGGCTTGCGCGCGATCCTCGTCCGAGGCGGCAGGCATGACGGTCGCGGCGATCTTATCTATAAAGGACATGGGCTTGCTCCGGGGTCAGGGGTTACAGCCTAAAGTGCGCGGCAGGGCTCGACCGTTCCTGTGAACCCACGCATCCGGACGCGTTGTGGCCACGGCTGGGCATCGAGCCAGCGGACGACAAGGGCGTCATTCCTTTCCGGCACCTCAGGATTGTTCATGCAAGGCGACGAAATCCTGAACAGAAGCTGCCAGAGCTATCCCGATCCGGTTCAGGAGCGTTGCTCTAGATAACGAATCACACCGGGACAGACCCCGCAGCCGGCATCGGGCCGGCAGCCTCCCTGCCCCGTCGGAGTTTGGACATGAGCATCATCAAGAAGGGCATTCTGGCCACCACGCTCGCGGCTTCGGCGCTGACCGCCTCGGCTCCCGCCATGGCTCGCGACTACTACCACCGCGACCATGACAACACCGCAGGCGTCGCGATCGGCGCGGGCATCATCGGCCTCGCCATCGGGGCGATCGCCGCCTCGTCGAGCCACCGCGACCGGTATGACGATCGCTACTACGCCGACAATGGCGGGTACTACAACAACGGCTACTACTACGACCGCAGCGGCCGCAACTACTCGCGTGACGAATGGCGCCGGCGGTACGATAACCGCTATTACGACAACCGTCGCGACCGGGCTGGCTGGGATCGCGACCAGTACTACAGCCGTCGCGGCTACTGATTGCCTTGGCGGGTCGATGGGTTGACGGGCGGCTTAATCCCCTTGACCGCCCGTCAGCACTGGCCCGTCAGGACCAGGACGCCCGGCCTTCCGCGGAAGGCCGGGCGTTTCCTTGTTCACTCAGAAGTGGAAGCCGAGCACCGCCCGGAAGGTGTGGTAATCGAACTTGTCGTCCGAAGGCTGGATCCGCGTACCGCTCGAAGCGAGGACGAACGGGTTGGTGGCGGGCGCCGTGCCCTGGCCGGCCAGGACGTAGTACTTGTCGTCCTTGTAGCGGTTGTAGAGGTACTCGACACCGAGGCTGACCTTGTTGGTGACCATCAGCTCGGCGCCGCCGCCAGCCTGCCAGCCCCACACGCCCTTGCCGTCGCGCGCTTCGCTGAACGAGTTGCTCGTGTTGGTGGTGAAGAAGCGGTGGTTGAGCTTGGCGTAGCTGGCGCCACCGGTCGCGTAGAACAGAACGCCGCCGCCGGGCGTGTAGCCGGCGCGCAGGCGGGCCGAAATGTTGTAGTCGAGTTCGCGCTGGAGCGCGTAGCTCGCCGGCGTCGTGCTGAAGCCGGTGGTGGTGTCGATCGCGCGGTTGCGGCTCGCCTCGATGAGACCGCCGACAACGAAGTTGTTCATCCGACGGTCGTAACCGACGCGCGCACCGTAATCGACGTTGTCCTCGTCGCTCTTGCAGCCGTTCGACGGGCTGGGCCCGAGCGCCTGGCCATCGCAGAAGCCGGGGCTGAACGCATTCGTGCCGCCTGTGGTGGTGACCGTGTCGCCGTAGGTGCCGTCCTGGTTGGTGTCGAACTTGAGGCTTGTGCCGTTGTCGCTACCGCGCGCGGCGAGGCCGCCGAAGACGCCGACGTACGGTCCGTCGAAGTGAGTGGTGCGGTCCTGGTCCTGGGCAGAGGCCGGAACAGCGGCGCCGGCGGCCAAGGCAAAGGCCAGAGCGCCGGTCGCAATGTAGGTGAACTTCATGAACATTCGATCCTAAGCAGTTATTGGGATAGTTCCCTTCCCGAGCCGCCTAATCCCTGGATGCCGCTCTAGGTTGCACGGCTCGTCGTTGTTGGTGGAACCTGTGGCATTGCGGCAACGTTTATCCGGCACGCCATCGAAGCGGCAATTAAGACCCGGTTCAGCGCCGATCTGCTGCTCTGTCCGCCTCGATCGGCACATGTCGAGCATAGAGGCGTCGCCCGGTCTCCGCCGTAGATCGGACGGCTCCGCAAGGAGAGAGACGATGAAGACCACCTTGAAAACCTTGGGCGTCGCGGCGGCGATCGCAGCCACCTCGCTTGGATTCGTGCAAAGCGCCGAGGCGCGTGACCGCTGGGGCCATCGTGGCGGCGGCGATGACGCCGCCATCGCGATCGGTGCGGGCGTGATCGGCCTTGCCGTGGGCGCCGCACTGGCCGACCGCGACGACGGCCGGTACTACGACAGCCGCTATTATCGCGCGCGGCGCTACGTCACGATCCGCGATTATCCGGGCTACTACTACTATTACGATGGCGCCCCGCGCCGCTATTACCGCGACCGCTATTACGGCCAGCCCTATTACGGCAATCGCTGGGGTAACGGTTGGGGCCGTGGCTACGACCGGCGGGACTGGCGCGGCGGACGCGGATACTACCGCGATCACGATCGGCGCTGGGGCCGGGGCGATTGGGACCGTCGCGATGATTATCGCGGCCGCCGCTGGGGCTACTAAGCAAGGTTGCAGCCGGTGCCGCCCGAGAGCGGTGCCGGCCAGCCTCGCCAAACCACCTAGCCCTCGCTATGGGCCGCGGCGATGGACATTCCTGACCTGCGCATCGCCCTGTTCTCCGGAAACTACAACTACGTCCGCGATGGCGCCAACCAGGCGCTGAACCGCCTCGTCGGCTATCTCCTGCGGCAGAACGCGGCGGTGCGGGTCTACTCGCCGGTCGTGGCCGAGCCGGCCTTCGAGCCAACCGGCGACCTCGTCGGGGTCCGCGCGCTGCCGATCCCGAGCCGGGCGGAATATCGCATCCCGCTGGGCCTCCCCTACAAGGTTCGCCGCGACCTGAAGGCGTTCGCCCCGAACGTGGTGCACGTATCCTCGCCCGATCCCACAGCGCACCGAGCGGTAAGCTGGGCGAGAGCGCGCGACCTCCCGGTGCTCGCCTCGGTCCATACCCGGTTCGAGACTTACCTGCGCTATTACAACATGGCCTGGGCCGAGCCGGTGATGGAAGCGATGCTGCGCCGCTTCTACCGGCGCTGCGACGCACTCGTCGCGCCCTCCGAGAGCATGGCGCAAGTGCTGCGCGAGCAGCGGATGAACTACGACATCTCGATCTGGTCGCGCGGGGTGGACCGCGAGGTGTTCCACGCCGGCGCGCGCTCGGCCGAGTGGCGCCGGGAGCACGGGATCGCCGATAAAGACGTGGTCGTCGGCTTTCTGGGCCGGCAGGTGATGGAAAAGGGGCTCGACGTCTTCTCCGACACCATCGATGCCCTGGCGCGGCGCGGCGTGGCGCACAAAGTGCTGGTGATCGGGGAAGGACCCGCGAAGGCCTGGTTCCAGGCCCGCCTGCCCGATGCGGTGTTCGTAGGGTTCCAGCAAGGGCACGACCTCGGCCGCGCGGTCGCCAGCATGGACGTGTTGTTCAACCCCTCGGTGACCGAGACGTTCGGCAACGTCACGCTGGAGGCGATGGCCTGCGGCCTGCCCGTCGTCGCCGCCGCCGCCACCGGCAGCGAGAGCCTCGTCGAGGACCATGTCTCGGGACGGCTGATCCGCCCGGGCGCGGTGCACCAGTTCGCCGAAGCGCTGCGCGCCTACATCGAGAGCGCGGACATGCGGGCAGCCCACGGCGCCGCCGGCGAGCGCCGCGCTCAGGACTTCGCGTGGGACCGGATCAATCGGGTCGTGGCCGACACTTACCTACGTCTCGTGCGCCAGCACGCCTCGCGCTGAAGGCTCAGCGCAGCACGCCCTTGGCACGCATGCGCAGCGCGTAGAAGAGCTGCGCGAGGGCGAGGATCCAGATCACGGCGGTCATGCCCCAGTTCCCCGGCGTGCTCATGCTGGCAGGAAGAGTGCCCGAAAGCTGGTAGAAGGTGGTCAGGGCGAGCCCCAGGACCGAGAAGGCAAAAGCATAGCCGGCCCACACCGAACGGCCAAGGAGCCCCAGCGCGCCCAACAGTCCGCCGCCGACGCCCACGCCCCAGGCGATGATCGCCCAGAAGGGGAAGGCATCGATATAGTCGATCATATCGGCCGGCAGCTGCGCCACGTACGCGGGCACGCGCATGTTGGTCATCGCATAGTCGAAACAGCCGAAAGCATTCCACAGCAGGCTCAGCAGCCCCACGATCCAGAGGTGTGCGGGCGCCTTGCCGCCGCCGCTTTGCGTCGCGATCGCTTCCATGCCGTTTCCCCAGCAGCCTTGCCGCAAGCTACGCCTCGCGCGCGGACGATGCAAATGGGCGCAATCGTCGCTAGATGGTCGCCATGGCCGACCTGTTCGCCGATGACCTGCCCCAACAACCCGCCACCAGCGCGGCCGACGCCCCGCGCGCCGATGCCCCGCTCGCCGATCGCCTTCGCCCGCGCGCGTTGTCCGACATCGTCGGGCAGGAGCACCTGACCGGCCCCGAAGGCGCGATCGGGCGGATGGTGGCGGCCGGCCGGCTGTCCTCGATCGTCCTGTGGGGTCCGCCGGGTACGGGCAAGACCAGCATGGCACGCCTGCTCGCAGACGCGGTGGGCATGCGTTTCGCCCCGGTGAGCGCGGTCTTCTCGGGCGTTGCCGACCTGAAGAAGGTCTTCGCCGAGGCCGATGTCGCCGCTCGGGCCGGACAGCGCACGCTGTTGTTCGTGGACGAGATCCACCGCTTCAACCGCGCGCAGCAGGACAGCTTCCTCCCTTACGTGGAGCGCGGCACCGTCACGCTGGTCGGCGCCACGACCGAGAACCCGAGCTTCGAGCTCAACGCCGCGCTGCTCAGCCGCGCGCAAGTGCTCATCCTGCACCGGCTCGATGCCCATGCGCTGAACGCCCTCCTTGCGCGCGCCGAGGCGCTGGAAGGCCCGCTGCCCTTGACGGACGACGCGCGCGAGGCGCTGGTCGCTTCCGCCGATGGCGACGGTCGCTTCCTGCTCAACCAGGCCGAGACCCTGTACGCCGCCAAGCTGTCGGCGCCCCTGGACCCGGCCGGCCTCGGCACGTTCCTGCAGCGCCGTGTCGCGGTCTACGACAAGGACCGCGAAGGCCATTACAACCTCATCTCGGCGCTGCACAAATCGCTGCGCGGTTCGGACCCGCAGGCCGCGCTCTACTACCTCTCGCGCATGCTCACCGCCGGGGAGGAGCCGCTCTACGTGCTGCGCCGCCTGACGCGCTTCGCCAGCGAGGACGTGGGCCTCGCCGATCCCCAGGCGCTGGTGCAGTGCCTCGCGGCGAAGGACGCGTACGAGTTCCTGGGCTCGCCCGAGGGCGAACTCGCGATCGTGCAGGCCTGCCTCTATCTCGCCACCGCGCCCAAGTCGAACGCGGCCTATGTCGCGCAGAAGGCAGCCTTCAAGTCCGCGCGCGAGACCGGCTCGCTCATGCCGCCCGCCACGATTCTCAACGCGCCCACCAAGCTGATGAAGGACATCGGCTACGGCAAGGGCTACGCTTACGACCCCGACACGCCCGAAGGCTTTTCCGGCGCCGATTACTGGCCCGACGAGATGAGCCCGCAGACTTACTACAAGCCGGTCCCGCGCGGCTTCGAACGCCAGGTGATCGAGCGGATGGAATGGTGGGACAAGAAGCGCCGGGAGCGTCAGGACCGTCAGGACCGTCAGGAACAGGGCGATTGAAGGCCGATCCGGCACCTTGCCCAACCGCGCCCTGATGCCGGGCGGACGTTTCCGGCACTTCCTGGCGATCGACTGGTCGGGCGCGGTGGGAGAGCGCCAGCGCGGGATCGCACTTGGCCTGTGCAGCGACGCGGGCGAGGCTCCGCGTCTGCTGGCGCCGCCCGACCATCGCCACTGGTCGCGCGAAGGCGTGCGGCGCTACCTGCTCGACGACCTGCCGCCCGACACGCTGGTCGGCCTCGACCTGGGCATCTCGCTGCCCTTCGCCGATGCCGGGGCCTACTTCCCGGGATGGGCGGACAGCCCCGGCGACGCCCGCGCGCTGTGGGCTCTGATCGACGAGGTCTGCGCGAGCGACCCCCACTTGTCCGCGGGCAGCTTCGTCGATCATCTCGAGGCGAGCGCCTACTTCCGGCGCCATGGCGGACGCGAGGGACGCGCGTTCCACTTGCCCGGAGCCGCTCACCGGCGTGGCCGCTTCCGCGTCACCGAGGTTGCGCAGGAGCGTGCCGGGTGCAAGCCCTACAGCAACTTCAACCTCGTGGGCGCCGCCCAGGTCGGCAAGTCGAGCCTCACCGGCATGCGGCTGCTGCAACGGCTCGGCGGCCGGCTGTTCGTCTGGCCGGTGGACGGGCTCGAACCGCCGGCGCAGGGATCGGTCGTCGTGGAGATCTACACCACCATCGCGGCCCTTGCCGCGCAGCGAACCGCCGGCCGCTCTAAGATCCGTGACGGCGAGGCGCTGGATGCAGCATTGGCCGCGCTCGGCTCCGCGCCGGCGGGCCTGTCGGGGCCGATCGACGATCACAGCACTGACGCGCTGCTAACCAGCGCCTGGCTGCGCCGTCACGCGCATGACAATGCCTTGTGGCGCCCTGCGGAACTGACGCCCGAAATTGCCCGTACCGAGGGCTGGACGTTCGGCGCACGTTAGCTCACAACTGGTCGTCAGGAGGGGGGTGTTCGCCGCAGGGCGAGCGCCCCCTTCACTCGTTCTGAAGGGGACACGATGAAAACACCCAAGATACTGCTGGCGGGCCTGAGCTGCCTGGCGCTCGGCGCCTGCGCCACGGCCACGCCGCCACCGACCGCCGAGGCGGAGCCCACTCCCCCACCTGCCGCCGAGAGCCAGCAGCAGCCCTGGAGGACATTCGTCCAGTCGACGATCGACAAGTGGTTCGCACTCGACCCGTCGACCGCCGTCTACCAGGGAGACCACCGCTTCGATGGCAAGCTGCCCGACTGGAGCGATGCCGGCATCGCGAAGCGCGTTGCCTTCTACCGCTCGGTGATCGCCGACGCCAACGCGTTCACCGGCCTCTCCGCGCAGGACGCGTTCGAGCGCGACAACTTGGTGGCCTATACCAAGGGCCAGCTGTTCTGGATCGTCGATGCCGACCGGCCGCACCGCAACCCGGCCTGGTACATCGATGGCGGCCTCGACCCCAACGTCTATGTGACCCGCGAATACGCCGACAAGCCGACGCGGATGCGCGCGATGATCTCGTTCTTCAACGCGATCCCGACCGCCGCGGCGAACATCCGCGCCAACTTGCGCGCCCCCCTGCCCGCAAGCTTCGTCAAGCACGGCGTCTCCGGCTTCGGCGGCTTTGCCGACTATTACCGCAGCGATGCGCGCACCGCCTTCGCCGACGTGCAGGACCCGGCGCTCCAGGCCGAGTTCAAGGCCGCCTCGACCAAGGCGGCGGACGCGATGCAGGCCCTGGCCGACTGGCTCAAGAGCCAGCAGGCGAGCGCCACCGGCAGCTATGCGCTGGGGCCCGCGCTCTATTCGCAGATGCTGCGCAATACCGAGGGCGTCGACATCTCGCTGGCTGACATCGAGGCGATCGGCCGGGCCGACCTCAAGCGCAACCAGGACGCGGTGAAGGCCGCCTGCGCCAGCTTTGCGCCCGGCAAGACCGTGGTGCAGTGCTTCGCCAAGATGAACGCGGACAAGTATCCCGAAGGTCCGGTCGCCGCCGCGACCAAGCAGATCCCGATGCTGACCGCCTTCGTGCGCGAGAAGGACCTGGCCACGATCCCCGGCACCGAGCAGGCGCTCGTCAGGCAGAGCCCGCCCTACAATGCCCAGAACGGCGCCTACATCGATCCCCAGGGACCGTACGAGAAGGGCATTCCCTCGATCTACTACATCGCGCCGCCGGACCCGACCTGGTCGAAGGAAAAGCAGCTCGCCTACATCCCCAGCAAGAACAACCTGCTGTTCACCAGCGTCCATGAGGTGATGCCGGGGCACTTCCTGCAATTCCTGCACTCGAACCGCGCGCCTTCGTGGATCGGGCGGATCTTCGTGGGCTACGCCTATGCCGAAGGCTGGGCGCACTACTCCGAGGAGATGATGTGGGATGCAGGGCTGGGCAATGGCGACCCCGGCGTCCACGTGGGACAGCTGTCCGAAGCCTTGCTGCGCGACTGCCGCTTCCTCTCCTCGATCGGCCTGCACACGCAAGGCATGACCCTGGCGCAATCGGTCAAGCTGTTCGAGGACCAGTGCTACCAGGACGAAGGCACCGCCGAGCAGCAGGCGGCGCGCGGTACTTACGATCCGGCCTACCTCAACTACACGATGGGCAAGCTGATGATCCGCAAGCTGCGCGAGGACTGGACCGCCTCGCGTGGCGG
>Ga0207644_10002251_pt1 | contig 12526 bp, 13 predicted proteins | sample KBSS73metaG_FD_184326 | JGI IMG/M metagenome (GOLD analysis project Ga0207644, IMG submission 184326) | Switchgrass rhizosphere microbial communities from Kellogg Biological Station, Michigan, USA - KBS S7-3 metaG (SPAdes) (version 2) | ecosystem: Host-associated > Plants > Roots > Rhizosphere... | reverse complement strand
CCGCCGCCCTCGGCCTGGCGCCGCGTCGCGACGTGGAGTTCTTCTGACGTGGATGCTTCGAACCTGACTCTCGCGCAGATCGCCGACAAGGTCACGGCCGGCGGCCGCGTGGACCGCGCCGAGGCGCTGCGACTCTATCGCGAGGCGCCGACGATGCTGCTCGGCTGGCTCGCCGACGGCATCCGCGCCCGCAAGCACCCGTCGCGGACGGTCACCTACATCATCGACCGCAACGTCAACTACACGAACCTGTGCGTCGCGCGCTGCAACTTCTGCGCGTTCTATCGCACGGTGGGCTCGCCCGACGGCTACGTGCTCGGCTTCGAGGAGATCCTCGCCAAGATCCAGGAGACCATCGACCTCGGCGGCAACCAGCTGCTGCTGCAGGGCGGGCACAACCCGGACCTGCCGATCCAGTGGTACGAGGATCTGTTCCGGACCATCAAGGCCACGTATCCCGACTTCAAGCTGCACGCGCTGTCGCCGCCCGAGGTGCTGCACATCTCGCGGCTCAACGGGCTCAGCACCAAGCAGGTGATCGATCGGCTGATCGCGGCCGGACTCGACAGCATTCCCGGCGGCGGCGCCGAGATCCTCGTGGACCGGGTCCGGAAGGCGCTCAACTGCTACTCGAAGGCCACCTCGGACGAATGGATCGACATCATGCGCGAGGCGCACCAGGCGGGGCTGCGCACGACCGCCACCATGATGTACGGCACCGTGGACACCGATGAAGATCGCATCGACCACATGCTGCGCCTCCGCGCCCTGCAGGACGAAACCGGCGGCTTCACGGCCTTCATCACCTGGAGCTATCAGCCCGAGCACACCGAGCACGGGGGCTACGAAGCCACCGGCGTGGACTACCTGCGGACGCTCGCGATCGCCCGCATCGTCCTCGACAACTTCGACAACCTGCAGGCGTCGTGGGTGACCCAGGGCGGCAAGGTGGGCCAGTTGAGCCTGGCCTACGGCGCCAACGACATGGGCAGCGTGATGATCGAGGAGAACGTCGTCCGCGCGGCGGGTGCCGCCTACTGCATGGACGAGGTCGAGATCGTCACCAACGTCGAGGCCGCCGGCTTCGCCGCCAAGCGCCGCAACATGCACTACGAGATTCTCGGGGAGCCGGTGTTCCGCGAGCGCGACGTGCCGCGGCTGCTGTCGCTCGCGACGGCGCGCGCGGACGGCGACACGTCGGTGCCCGAGGAGCTGAAGAACTATCCGGCGCGCAGCCGCGCCGGCAAAGCGCTGCGACTTGCGCAGTAGCCTGAGAGCGGACTGGGTCCTGCCGATCGCGGGCCCGCCGATCGAAGGCGGCTCGGTCACGATCGAGGACGGCCGGATCGTCGCGGTCGAACCGGTCGCGCCGCCTGGCGCGACGAATCTCGGCCGCCGCGTCCTGATGCCCGGCCTCGTCAATGCGCACACCCATCTCGAGCTGTCCTACCTGCACGCTCGCATCCCGCGGGCGGCGTGCTTCACCGACTGGGTGCGGCCGCTGCTTGCCGCCCGCCGGACGCCGCCGGACCAAGAGACGGTGGAGGCCCACGCCGCCGACGCGATCGACGAGGCAGTGGAAAGCGGCACCGTCCTGTTCGGTGATGTCAGCAACGGCCTTGCCGGTCTGAGCGCGCTCCGCCGGTCACGCATGGCGGCGCACGTGTTCTACGAGCTGCTCGGGTTCAACGCGCCGGAGCCCGACGCCCGCGTGGCCGAGGCGCGCGCCCGCATCGACGTCGAACATCAGGCCGCCGAGAGGGACGGGCTCGAGATTCGGTTCAGCCTGGCCCCGCATGCGCCGTATTCGGTGTCGCCGGCGCTCTTCGATGGCATCCGGCGCGATGCCACCGCCCATGGTTCGCCGACGACCGTGCACCTGGCGGAAGGGCAGGAGGAAGTACGGCTTCTCGCCGATGGCACCGGCCCGTGGCGCGCCCTGCTCGAGACGCTCGGCGTCTGGACCGACACCTGGAAGGCGCCGGCGTGCTCGCCGGTGGCCTACCTGCAGCAGCGCGGCTTTCTGAACGGCTCGACGCTCGTCGTCCACGGCGTGCAGTGCACGGCCGACGACATCGCGCGCCTCCGCCACGTCGGGGCAACAGTGGTGGCCTGTCCTCGCAGCAACGCCTACGTCGGTGCCGGCGAGCCGCCGCTGGCCGACTTCTATGCCGCTGGAGTACCTGTCGCGTTCGGCACCGACAGCCTGGCGAGCGTCGAAGACCTGAATCTCTTCCGCGAGCTCGCCGAAGCCCGCCGCGTGGCCCCCGCGGTGCCGGCGCGGCGCCTGCTCGAAAGCGCGACGCTGACCGGGGCGCGTGCCTTGGGATTCGAGCGGGACTACGGGAGTCTCGAGCCGGGCAAGCGCGCGGCGCTGGTCAGCGTCGGCGTACCGAGCGGCGTAACCGATGTGGAAGAATACCTGCTGTCCGGCCTCACCACGGAGATGAGGTGCGAGATGCCGTTCCCGCCGCCGCAGGCATGACCAGACTCGCGACCTACTTCTCGTTCGTCCGCTTCAGCCACTCGGTGTTCGCGCTGCCGTTCGCGCTCACCGGCGCGCTCCTGGCGTGGCGCACCGAACCCTTCTCGTGGGCGCAGGTCGGCTGGATCGTCGTCTGCATGGTGAGCGCGCGGAGCGCCGCGATGGGCTTCAACCGCGCGGTGGACGCGCGCTTCGACGCGCTCAATCCCCGCACCGCCATGCGCGAGATCCCGCGGGGCGCGATGAGCCCTCGCGAAGCGAAGATCTTCGTGCTCGTCTCGTCGGCCGTCTTCGTCTTTGCCGCCACGCGTCTCGGATGGCTGTGCGGCGTCCTGTCGCCGGTGGCGCTCGGCATCGTCTTCTGGTACTCGCTGGCCAAGCGCTACACCGCCTATACGCAGCTCTTTCTCGGCCTGGCCATGGCGGTGGCGCCGGTCGGCGGCTGGATGGCGGCGGGGGGCGGTGCCGGTCCGGTGCCATGGCTGCTCGGCCTGGCCATCGGCCTCTGGGTCGGCGGCTTCGATGTGCTCTACGCCTGCCAGGATGTCGACTTCGATCGGGGGCACGGCCTGCGGTCGATTCCGGCGCGGTTCGGCATCGCGGCGGCGATCGGCATCTCCCGCGCGATGCACGTGGCGACCGTGCTGGCGATGGTCGCGCTGGGGATGGCCGCCGGCCTTCCGGCGCTCTACTTCGGCGGCGTGGCGGTGGTGGCGGCGCTGCTGGTGTACGAGCAGTCGCTCGTGTCGGCCAGCGATCTCTCGCAGGTGAAGCGCGCCTTCGATCTCAACGGCTACGTGGGCATCGTCTATCTCGCCTCGACGGCGCTGGCGCTCTATGTCGGCTAGCGTGCGTCCGGCCGTGCCTGCCGCGGCTCCGGACAAGTCGCCGGATCGGATTGCCGGCATGTTCGACGCCATCGCGCCGCGCTACGACCTGCTCAACCGGCTGCTCAGCGCTGGAATCGATCGCCGGTGGCGCCGCCGCGCCATCGACTCGCTGGGGCTCACCGGACGCGAGGTGCTCGTCGACGTCGCGACCGGGACGGCCGACGTGGCGCTCGAGGCGTGCGCGCCACGCCGCGGTGGCGCGCGAGCCGCGCGAGTGGTCGGGGTGGATTTCGCTCGCGCGATGCTCGCGCTCGGCGTCGGCAAGGTACAGGCGGCAGGCGAGTCGAGCCGCGTCGTGCTGGTGCACGGCGACGCCATGCGGCTCCCGGTGGCCAGCGGGTCGGCCGATGCCGTCACGATCGCGTTTGGCATCCGGAACGTCCAGACCGCCAGCGTGGCGTGCGCCGAGATGGCGCGTGTCCTCAAACCCGGCGGCCGCCTGGCCATCCTGGAGTTCGGCGTGCCACGCGTGCCCGGTTTGAGCGGCCTGTATCAGTGGTACTTCAGAGCCGTGCTGCCGCGCGTCGGGCGGATGATCTCTGGGCACACCGGCGCCTACTCGTATCTTCCGGCCTCGGTCGGCACCTTCACGCCGCCGGCGGAGTTCGCGCGCATGCTCGAGGCGGCCGGCTTCCGGGACGTCCGAGCCGACCCTTTGACGATCGGCATCGTCTATCTCTACACCGCGCGACGGGTCTGAGGGGTTGGCGAGCGGGGCGGCGGGCCATCACGGTGCTTCCGTAAGTCCTTGCAAGGACGAGTGTTATAATCCACTACGGCGGCGCTGTTGATACATTTCGACTTCGAGGATCGCTATCAGGACGAAGCCGTCGTAGGGAGCGCGGTCTCCGGCGGCTCTCGGGTGCTGCTCTCCGGCGCCTTTCACACCGCCGTCATCCTCCTGCTGATTTTCGGCGGCCGCCTCCTCAGCTTGTTCGGCCCGACTCCGGAAGAACTGGAGCGCCGCCGCCAGGAACTCGTGCAGCAGGAACTCGAGCAGGAGAAGAACGTGCGGCGGTTCGTCTTCGTGCAGCCGCGCGTCGACAGGCCTGCGCCCAAGCCGCCGCCACGCCCGGAGTTGAGCGACGCCGACCGCAAGGCCGCCGCACCGGAATTGGCGAAGAAGCCCGACAATCCGCTGCCGTTCAGCCGCGGCAACTCGGCCGAACGGCTCGAGGCGTCGAATGCGGCAAAAGCGCGCGGGGAAGAGACGCCGCCGACGCCGGATCCCCCGTCGCCGGAGCCGCCGAAACGGGAGGCCGCCAAGCTGCCCGACTCCGAGAATGGACTGCCGCGGCCGCTCGAACTGCCGAAATCAGCCACCGGACCGCTGCGCAACGGTCTGCGCAACCTTCAGCAGTACGTACAGAACCAGACCTTCAACAACCCATCGGGCGGGAACAAGGATCCGGGACAGGCGATTCAGTTCGACACCAAGGGCGTCGAATTCGGACCGTGGATCCGCCGGTTCGTGCAGAAGGTCCGACGGAACTGGTTCGTACCGGAGGCGGCCTTCTCGTTCCATGGCCGGGTTGTGCTGCAGTTCAACATCCACCGCGACGGGCACATCACCGATCTCGTCGTGGCGCAGCCGTCCGACGTGGATGCGTTCAACCGGGCGGCGTTCAACGCCATCCTCGGGTCGAACCCGGTCGAGCCGCTGCCGCCCGAGTACCCGGACGACCGCGCCTTCTTCACGGTCACCTTCTATTACAACGAGTCGCCCGTCAACTAAGACGGGGCGTTGGATTCTTGATTGTGGATGTGCTGGTCCCTGGTGCTTGGTTCTTGGTTCGTCCCTGGTCCTGGGTCCTGTTGTCCACGGACGACTTCCTTTCGGACCCTCGCTTCATAGTCACGAAGGGACCGAGGACCAAGGACCGAGGACTGACGTTGCGCGCCCCATCGATCGGAAAAGCGCGCTAGGCTGTGATGCCGACCCGTACGCAACAGCTTGGTCTCATCCTGCTGCTCGCCGCGCTCGTCGCGTTCGTGGCCTGGCGCCTGGCCTGAGACTGGGATGACGACGCGCCCGCGGGTGCTCGCCGTGCTCGGCCCCACCGCGTCTGGGAAGAGCGCGCTCGGGCTGGCCCTGGCCCGCCAGTTCGACGGCGAGATCCTCAACTGCGATTCCACCGCCGTTTACCGCGGGTTCGACATCGGCACCGACAAGGTGGCTCCTGACGAACGGCAGGGCATCCTTCACCATCTCATCGACATCGCCGACCCCACGGAGGTCTATACAGCGGCTCAGTTCGCGCGCGACGCCGCGGCCGTGATTCGACAGGCGCACGCGCGCGGCCGCCTGCCGATCCTGGTCGGCGGCACCGGGTTCTACTACCGGGCCCTGGTTCGGGGCCTGTTCCCAGGGCCGGGCGCTGACCAGGCGCTCCGCGATCGCCTGGATCGCCTGGCGGCGCGCCGGGGGCCGGAACGGCTTCACCGAGTGCTGGCACGCGTGGATCCGGCATCGGGAGCGCGCATCATGCCGCGCGATCAGAAGCGGATCGTCCGTGCACTCGAGGTGTACTTCGCCACCGGCACGCCGCTGACGGCGCACTTTGCCGCCACGCGATCGCTCATCGACGACTGCGACGTGACCGCGATCGCGCTGCGGCTGCCGGCCGAGGCGACGGCGGCGCGCGTCGCCCGCCGCGTCGAGGCGCAGTTTGCGCGCGGAGTCGTGGAAGAGGTGCGCGGACTGCTCGCACACGGTGTGCCGCCGCACGCGCGCCCTTTCGGCGGGCTCGTTTACCGTCAGATCATGGAGATGCTGCGCGGCGTGCGCGACGAGGCGGCGACGCGCGCGCTCATCGCGCAGGAGAACCGTCACTACGCGCGCCGACAGTTGATCTGGTTCCGCAAAGAGCCTACTCTTACCTGGTTCGAGGGGCCGGGCGAGTCGATCGACGTGCAGCGGCGCGTCGCCGACGCCGTGGTGAACACGACCGGTCGCCGAACGCTTGAGGAGAGTTCACTGGATGACGCACGTGCCTGACTCACTTTCGTCGCGGCGACCGGTGGAGCGGGCGCTCGCGGACGCGTTCGGAGAACGCACCGCGACCCCGAGTGTTCAGGATGTCTTCCTCAATACCGCACGGCGGGATCGGGCGGCCATCACGGTGCACCTGATGACCGGCGTGTCGTTCGATGCGCGGATCAAGGGGTTCGACAAGTACGCCGTCGTCGTGGACGTCAACGGCGCCGAGCACCTCGTCTTCAAGCACGCCATCGCCTTCATCGAAACCGCCCGCGCCGGCGTCAACACGTTCAGCACACCGCATTCTTGAGGCGCCCCGCCTTCACTCGCGTCATCCTGCTCGTCATCGACAGCGCCGGCATCGGCGAACTGCCCGATGCGGCGGCCTACGGCGACGAGGGCAGCAACACCATCGGCAACATCGCAGCGCAGGTCGGGCTGGCGGTGCCATGCCTGCGCTCGCTGGGGCTCGGCCGCGTCGCGGCGCTCGACCGCCGTGACCCGGGCACGGAGCCGACGCCACGGGGCGCCTTCGGCCGCATGGCGGAAGCGTCACCGGGCAAGGACTCGGTGACGGGGCACTGGGAGATGGCCGGGGTGGTGCTGGAGCGCGCGTTTCCCACGTTTCCCTCCGGATTTCCCGCGGACATCATCGCCGAGTTCGAACGGCGGATCGGCCGTGGCACGCTCGGGAACGTGGTGGCGTCGGGTACCGACATCATCGATCGGCTCGGCGACGAGCACGTGCGGACCGGCAGGCCCATCGTCTACACCTCGGCCGACAGCGTATTCCAGGTGGCGGCGCACGAGGACGTGATCCCGATTGCCGAGCAGTACCGCATGTGCGAGGCCGCCTTCGACATCGTGGGCCGCGGCCTCGGCGTCGGCCGGGTGATCGCGCGGCCGTTCCTCGGTACGGCCGGCGCCTACAAGCGCACCACCAACCGTCACGACTACGCGCTGGAGCCCATGGGGACCACGCTGCTCGACGCCCTGACGGCCGCGCGACAGACGGTGGTCGCAATCGGCAAGGTGCGGGATCTCTTCGCCGGCCGCGGCATCACCCGCGCCCTGCCCACCGTGAGCGACGCCGACGGCATCGGGACACTGACGCGCGCGCTCGCCGAGGTGCCCGACGGGCTCGTCTTCGCCAACCTCGTCGACAGCGACACGCAGTACGGCCATCGCAACGACGTGGCGGGCTATGCCGCCAACCTCGAGCGCATCGACGCCGGCCTGGCCGGCGCCATGCAGCGGCTCCGTGCCGGCGATCTGTTCGTGGTCACGGCGGACCACGGCAACGATCCCACGACGCCGAGCACGGACCACTCGCGCGAGTACGTGCCGCTGCTCGTGGCGGGTGACGGCGTGCCCGCGGGGCGCGATCTCGGCACCCGCGCCACCTTCGCGGATCTGGGCCAGACGATCGCCGCGAATTTCGGCGTCGGACCGCTGGCGCACGGCACCAGCTTTCTCGCCGATCTGACCGGCGAGACGGGTGGAGGCGCGTAGTGGCGAGTATTCGAGAGACGTTGGAGCAGCTCGAGCTCGACACACTGGCGCCAGAGGCGGCCAAGAGCGCGCGCTCGCGCGGGCGCCTGCGCCCCGAAGTCGAAGACGACGTCCGCCCCGCGTTCCAGCGCGATCGCGATCGCATCATCCACAGCAAGGCCTTCCGCCGCCTGAAGCACAAGACGCAGGTGTTCTTCGCGCCGGCCGGCGACCACTACCGCACGCGCCTGACGCACTCGCTCGAGGTCTCGCAGATCGCTCGCACCATCGCCAAGGTGCTGCGGCTGCACGAAGAGCTCACCGAAGCGATCGCCCTCGGGCACGACCTTGGCCACACGCCGTTCGGCCACGCGGGGGAGCAGGTGCTCGACACGCTCGTGCCGGGCGGGTTCAGGCACTACGAGCAGAGCCTTCGCATCGTGGACGTTCTGGAGGGCGACGGGCGCGGACTCAATCTGAGCTGGGAAGTACGCGACGGCATCGGCCGCCATTCGAAGGGCAAGAACGGCTCGCCGGTCGGCCTCGATCCGGCCAAGCGCGCCGCCACGCTCGAGGGGCAGGTGATGCGCGTGGCCGACCTCATCGCCTATGTGAACCACGACATCGACGACGCGGTGCGCGCCGGCGTACTGCGGGAGCAGGACCTTCCGCGCGGGCCGGTGTCCGTGCTGGGCGATTCGTCGTCGGCCCGCATCGCCTGCATGGTCAAGGACGTGGTCACCGAGACCAGCCGGGGCGGCCTGACGGACATCCGCATGAGCGACCCGGTGCTCGAGGCCACCCTGGCCATGCGGTCGTTCCTGTTCAAGGCGGTCTACGAGAACGAGACGGCCACGGCCGAGTTCAAGAAGGCCGCCGGCATCCTGGGCGGATTGTGGGAGAAGGTTCGCGAACGGCCTCAGGAGTTCCTGGACGCCGCCATCATGGAGCGCGAGGGGCTGGACACCGCGGCGAAGGACTTCGTGGCGGGCATGACCGACCGCTATGCCGTGTCGCTCTACGAGCGCCTGTTCGTGCCCAGACCCTGGGTAGGGGTAGGCCCGTTGACCGGCAATCAGCTATAATCGAAAGTCTGCCTTTCGCAGGATCTTCGCGAAGGGGAGGCAGTGTTGGATTGAAAGCCGTGCAACTCGACCTCACCCGGTATCGCCAGCCGCTGACCCACGTCTCCAAGACGTTTCAGCCCGCCGACGCCGGCGGAGAGGGCGAGGCGTATCGGATCGTGGAGCCGGTCGAGCTCGAATTCGACCTGCACAAGGACAAGGATCGGTTCCGCCTCGAAGGCACGGTCCGCACGGTGCTGGAGCTCCCGTGCAGCCGCTGTCTCGAGCCGTACCGCCTGCCGGTAGACGCCGCGATCGACTTGCGGTACTTACCGGCGTCGGAGCGGTCCTCGAACGACGAGCAGGAGGTCGCCGAGGAGGACGTGGACGTCAGCTTCTATCAGGATGACCAGATCGACCTGACCGGGCTCCTGCGCGAACAGTTCTACCTGGCGCTGCCCATGAAGCCGCTGTGCCGGGACGACTGCCGCGGTCTGTGCCCGCAGTGCGGGGTGAACAGGAACACGGGCACCTGCGACTGCGAAACCGGCTGGGAGGACCCCCGGCTGGCGCCGCTCAAGGGTCTCATCAAAGGAACATCGTAGACATGCCGAATCCGAAACGCCGTCACTCGAAGACCCGCACCGCGAAGCGCCGCACGCACGACGCGCTGTCGCCGGCGACGACCGGTCTCTGTGCCCAGTGCAAGGAGCCCACCGCTCCGCACCGGATCTGCCCGCACTGCGGCTACTACCGTGGCCGTCAGGTGCGCGCCGTCGACGGAGAGTAGATCGCACGCGAGTGCTTCGCATCGCTGTAGACGCCATGGGCGGTGACCATGCCCCGACCGTCGTGGTCGAAGGGGCACTGGCCGCCGCGCGTCATCTCGACGTTCGTGTCCTGCTCGTGGGGCCGGAGGCCCGCGTGACGTCCGTGCTGCGCCCGCTCGCCGGCGGGCACATGGGCGCGCTCGAGGTCGTCGATGCCGAGGAGACGGTGTCGAGCGACGAGCCCGCGGCGCTGGCGCTGCGGCGCCGGCCGCGCGCCGCCATCCGCATCGCTGCCGAGCTCGTGGCCGCGGGCGATGCCGATGCGCTGGTCAGCGCCGGCCACACCGGCGCCACCGTCGTATCCGCCCGCACCGCCTTCGGCATGATTCCCGGAGTCGATCGCCCGGCGCTGGCCGCGGTGATTCCCACCGAAATCGGTTTCGCCGTGCTCGTGGATGCCGGCGCCAGCGTCGAGTGCCGCCCGCAGCACCTGGTGCAGTTCGCCGTCATGGGGGAGACGTACTCCCGCCTGGTGCTCGGCGTCGAGCGGCCGCGCGTGGCGCTGCTGTCGATCGGCGAGGAGCCCAACAAGGGCAACGAGCTCACGAGAGAGGCGCACCGCCTGCTCAAGGGCGCGCCGGTCGGATTCATCGGCAACATCGAAGGGCGCGAGATCTACAGCGGCGCCGCCGACGTGGTGGTGTGCGACGGGTTCACCGGCAACGTCGTGCTCAAGACCACCGAAGGGCTCGTCGAGACGGTGGAACGGCTGCTCCGCAATGAGCTCCGCGGCACCTTCACGAGCGAGAACGACTCCGTGCTCTCGCGACGCGCGTTCCGCCGGCTCCGCCGCCGGGTCGACTACTCGGAGTACGGCGGCGCGCCGCTCCTCGGTGTGGCGGGCACCGCCATCGTGGCGCACGGACGCTCCTCGGCCAAGGCGATCCGCAACGCCATCGCGATGGCCGCGCGGCTGGCCTCGAGCGACGTCGTAGCCCAGGTCACGCACGGCGTCGCCGTCGCGGGGGTGCCGTGAGCGGCCGCATCGCGTTCGTGTTTCCCGGGCAGGGATCGCAGGAAGTCGGGATGGGCATGGCGCTCGCCGCCGCCTATCCGGAAGCGGCAGCCACCCTGGCCGACGCCGAGGCGGCCTTTGCGAGCGCCGCGAACGGCGCTGGCGGCCCGTCGCTCCGGGCGATGCTCGCCGAGGGGCCCGAGGACCAGCTCAGGCTGACGGAACACGCGCAGCCGGCGATTCTCGCCGTCAGCGTGGCCGCCGCCCGCGTGCTGCAGGCGCGCGGCCTCGAGCCGGCGTTCGTGGCCGGCCACAGCCTGGGTGAGTACTCGGCGCACGTGGCTGCCGGCACGTTCTCGCTCGCCGACGGCGTGGCCATCGTGCGCCGGCGCGGGCGCTACATGCAGGAGGCCGTGCCGGTCGGCGCCGGTGCCATGGCAGCGATCATCGGACTCGACGAACCGCTCGTCGAGCAGGCGTGCCGTGAAGCCGCCGAAGGCGAGGTCGTCAGCCCGGCCAATCTCAATTCGCCGGGGCAGATTGCCATCGCGGGCCACGCGGCAGCCGTGGCGCGCGCATCCGAACGCGCCAAGGCGCTCGGCGCCCGCAAGGTCGTCCCGCTGACGGTGAGCGCGCCGTTCCACTGCGCCTTGATGCAACCCGCCCAGGCGCGCCTCGAGCCCGAGCTGCGCGCCCTCCGGGCCGTGGCCTCGCGCGTGCCGGTGGTCGCCAACGTAGACGCCGCGCCGAAGAGCGACGCCCGCGCGGCGGTGGACGCCCTGGTGCAGCAGGTGTCGTCGCGCGTGCGATGGGTGGACGTGGTGCAGCGGCTGGCCGCCGAAGGGGTGACGCACTACATCGAGGTGGGGCCCGGCGCCGTGCTCGCCGGCTTCATCAAGCGGATTCAGAAGGGCGCTCACATCGTGAGCTTCAGCAGTCCAGAGCAGCTGGACGCCGTGTTGGCCGCATGTTCGAACTGACCGGCAAGGTGGCGCTCGTGACGGGGGCCTCGCGCGGGATCGGGCGGGCGATCGCCGTGGCGCTGGCTTCGGGCGGGGCGCACGTGATTGCCGCGGCGCGCGGGAACAACGCCGACGCCACCGTCGAGGCGATCCGCACCGGCGGCGGGGCCGCCACGGCCGTGAGCGCCGACGTCACGGATGGCGCCTCGGTGGACGCCATGCTCGCCGCCGCGCTGCAGCACAACGGGCGGCTGGACATCCTGGTGAACAACGCCGGCATCGCGCGCGATCAGCTGATGCTGCGCATGAAGCGCGCGGACTGGGACGACGTCCTGGCCACCAACCTCACCGCCGCGTTCACCGTGGTGCAGGCGGTGCTCAAGCCGATGATCCGGCAGCGCGGCGGCCGCATCATCAGCATCGGGTCGGTCGTCGGGCAGATGGGCAACGCCGGCCAGGCGAACTACGCCGCGTCGAAGGCCGGGCTCGTCGGGTTCAGCAAGGCGATCGCGCGCGAGGTGGCGTCCCGGCAGATCACGGTCAATGTGGTGGCCCCGGGGCTCATCGCCACCGATATGACGCAGGCGCTCACCGACAAGGCGCAGGGCGACTGGTCGGCGCAGATCCCGCTTGGCCGCATCGGAACGGCCGAGGACGTGGCCGCCGCAGTGTGCTTCCTTGCCTCGGATGAGGCGTCGTATATTACAGGGCAGGTTCTCGCCGTCAACGGCGGGATGTACACCTAGAGAGGCTTCGCGCTCAACTGTTGATGCTCGCCTCTCTAGGAGGCAGTATCTTTTGGCCCCGCTTCGCGGGGCGACGGCACGCTCGCCAGAGCTCGCGTGCCTAATGAGGAGATGTGATGGCTG
>Ga0207644_10002246_pt1 | contig 12528 bp, 9 predicted proteins | sample KBSS73metaG_FD_184326 | JGI IMG/M metagenome (GOLD analysis project Ga0207644, IMG submission 184326) | Switchgrass rhizosphere microbial communities from Kellogg Biological Station, Michigan, USA - KBS S7-3 metaG (SPAdes) (version 2) | ecosystem: Host-associated > Plants > Roots > Rhizosphere >... | reverse complement strand
GCCTACCTGCGCTGGAAGCAATGGCATCCGGCTGTCCGACCATTGGAAGCAATCTCACCAGCATTCCGGAAGTCATCGGCGACGAGAAGCGCCTGTTTGATCCCAGCGATACAAACGAAATTGCGCAGGCAATGAAGCGCCTGCTAAATGATACCGCCGAGGCCGCTCGCGCCGCAGACGAGGGAGTCCGACGCGCGCAGTCGTTCACTTGGGAGGCGGTCGCGGATCGCTTTTGCGAAGCCCTGAAGGAAGTTCCGCCCCGCAAGTCACATGTTGCGCCGCCATCGATCATCAATTCTGTGGCGCGCGTAGTGGGCGCTCAGACGTCGCGACCTTCTGAAGACGATGCAATTCGCGTTGCACAATCGCTATCTGCCAACTTCGACACTGCGATGGCGTTTAGGGGACGCCCACCGGCCGGCAAATCCGTAAAGTGGCGGATCGAAGGACCGTTCGACAGTTCATACAGCTTGGCCCTTCTGAACCGGGAAACTGCCCGGTCACTGGACGAAAAAGGATTTGCCGTATCGCTCCGGTCGATGAAGGAACCCGGCAACGGTTCCGTTGATGAGGCTTATATCGAGCGGCAGCCGCAGCTGGCGCGAATGCACGCTCGTTTTCTCGCCGACGGCGTTGGGACGCGTGCAGTAGCTAGTCGCAATAATTATCCGCCGCTCGTCGACGACATGGTGGGACCGGTTCGCGCGCTTCATCATTATGCGTGGGAAGAAAGTGGCTTTCCCATGAAGTGGGTCGATGGCTTCAACCAGAATCTGACGATGATGACGTGCCTCTCGGAGCATGTTCGCAAGATCATGATCGACAACGGCGTGTCCGTTCCAATGTTGGTGAGCGGGTGTGGCGTCGATCACTGGGAACGGATTAATCCAGAGCCGAGTTATCGCATCGACGCGCGCGGGTTCCGGTTCCTGCACGTCTCCTCATGTTTTCCGAGGAAAGGCATCGAGACGTTGATCGATGCCTATGGGATGGCCTTCAAGGCTAGCGATGACGTCTCCCTAGTCATCAAGACGTTTCACAATCCGCATAACGAGGTGGAGCGGATCGTGGCCGAGCGGCGGGCTGAGCGACCTGATTTTCCGCACGTCGTCACAATCTTCTCAGATCTGACGGACGAGGAATTGAAAGCGCTGTATGGCCAATGCGACGTCATGGTCGGCCCCAGTTGTGCCGAGGGTTACGGCCTTCCCCTGGCGGAAGCGATGCTGAGCGGTATTCCGGTGATTACCACTTCCTGGGGTGGACAGCTGGACTTCTGTAATGCCGGCAATTCCTGGCTTGTCGATTATCAATTCGAGCGCGCACAAAGTCATTTCAATCTTTGGGCTTCGGCATGGGCGAAGGCAGACCAGCAATCGCTGGTGCGTGCACTGCTAGCGGCACATGCAAGCTCCCTGGAAAGCCGTGCCGCAATGGCGGCGAGGGGTCGTCGCCAGTTGCTCGCTGAACACAAATGGTCGAATGTAACGGACCGCCTGTCGGTTGCGGCGCAGACGCTGTGCAAATTGCAACGCCCGCCGGTCCGGGTGGGATGGATTACGACCTGGAACAGCAAGTGCGGCATCGCCACCTATTCTGAGCATCTTATCGAACAGATGCAGTGTGAGGTCCGCGTCTTCTCACCGGCCAATGAACTGACCCTCGAAAGCGCCGACTCCAGCGTGCGGAGCTGGCGCCTCTCGAAGGATAATTCCTTCCTTACGGAAATCCTTAGTTTGAACGGCGCAGACGAGATCGACGTCTTCGTCATTCAATTCAATTTTGGCTTCTACAATCACGTCGATCTCGGAGAATTCATTCATCAGGCGCGGAAGAAGGGTAAGAGGGTCGTTCTATTCCTACACGCGACCCAGCACCCCGGGGATCAGTTTGGCCCTGGGGCTGAGAATTTTCATCTTCGCCATATGATCCCGGTGCTGCGCAGCTGCGACCGCTTGCTCGTGCACTCGATCGACGACCTGAACCGCCTGAAGGAGCTTGGCCTGATCGAGAATGTGGCTCTTTTTCCTCATGGCGTATTAAGCTTTGACTCGGTGGCGGGCGCGAAAACGCGCTCCCGGCGTCGCGCGACAATTGGTACTTATGGCTTCGCGCTACCGCACAAGGGACTCTCGGAGACCGTTCGCGCCATCCACCTCCTGCGCGAGCGCGGGGAAGACATCGGCCTCTGCATGACGAACGCGCAATATCCGGCGCCGGTCTCGGTCGACTACGTAGCCGAGCTTCGGAGCATGATCGCCCAACTCGGTGTTCAAACTCTTGTCGATTTCTGCTCGGACTTCCTGAGTGACGAAGAAGCGACTGCCCGATTGCGAGATACAGACCTGATCGTCTTTCCCTATCAAAATACCGAGGAGTCGGCGAGTGGCGCGGTGCGCTACGGCATGGCCATGCAGAAGCCGGTGATGGTCAGTCCAAACCCCATTTTCAAAGACCTGAGCGGCGCGGCCTTCCAATGTGCCAACGCGACGGCCGAGGGAATTGCGGAAGGGATTCTCGAAGCGCTCCACGAAATTGACAACAAGACCGAGAAGGCGTCGCAGATTGCGGCGAATGCTGCTGCCTGGCGGGAAGAACACGCCTATGAAAACCTCGGACGGCGGTTGAGCGGCATGTGCCTGTCTCTCGTTCACCAATATTGATGGCTTGAGATATTGCGATGGTCAGGTTTGCAGCGACGGCGGCGAGCAGACCGACCTCTAGTGAGTAACGGCAGACCCTGTTAGCCCATCTCCGGCCAGATTTTGAGGGAACGAATGTCCAGCGTTGAGAGAATGTCGAATTACCGTGAGCACGTATTTCCCAACGTCCACGGCTGGCTGGGTCACAAGATCGTCGATACGCTGGAACTCGTTTGTGAGTATCACCGCCAGCACGGCATCCGCGGCAACGCCCTTGAAATCGGCGTCTTTCATGGCCTGTTTTTCCTCGCGCTGCTCGCCGCTATCGAAGAAGACGAGGTGGCTATTGCCGCCGACATCTTCGACGATCAGCACCTCAACATTGACGGTTCGGGAGCGGGGCAAGAAACATATCGCATATTCACAGAGAACGTTGAGCGCTTCGCAGCCAATGAAGGCGCGGTTCGCCTCCTGTCCGGTGACTCTATGCTCCTGCGGCCAGAGGATGTCCTCACGCTGTCCGGGGGAGGCAAGTTCAGATTTATCAGCGTCGATGGCGGTCACACAGCAGAGCATGTGATGAACGATTTGCAGTTGGCTTCAGACGTGATCGTAGGCGGCGGCGTGGTGTTCCTGGATGACTTCTTCGGCCCGCACTGGCCGGGAGTTACTGAGGGCTACCTGCGCTATATGCTCCATGCCAATCGGAACCTGGCGCCGGTCATCTGCACCGCAAACAAGCTGATGCTTACAACTATCTCGGAGCAGCCTCGCATGGTCCAATACATGCGCGAAAACTACCGCCCCCACGACGGTGCATCGATGGCAGAAGTGTCATTGACGGGCTTTAACTACATAGCGTCCAGTTGAGAGCTACGCATAGGTGTCATCCCACTCCAGCAGCTATCGCGCACATCGCCCTGAACAAAGTCTTAGCCGTTCGGCGTTAACTGGGCTGCCTAAGGATCGCCCGTAAATACTCCGCATAGGCGGACTTGCCGTGCACCTCGATTGCGCGCTCAAGTCCGCTCGCTTCGATGAAGCCCTGGCGAAAGGCAATCTCTTCGGGGCAGGCGATCTTCAAACCTTGCCGCTTCTCGAGCACGCGAACGAACTCGCTGGCTTCGAGCAGGCTTTCAGGTGTGCCGGTGTCGAGCCACGCAATCCCTCGTCCCATTAACTCGACGGAAAGCTCACCTTTCTCGAGATAGGCGCGATTGACATCCGTGATCTCGAGTTCGCCGCGTGCGCTCGGGCGCAAGCCTCGTGCAATGTCCACGACCTGCTCGTCATAGAAATAGAGACCGGTTACAGCCCAGTTCGACTTGGGTACGACCGGCTTCTCCTCGATCGAGAGCGCCCGCATCTCATCTGAGAATTCGACGACGCCATAGCGCTCCGGGTCGTTCACATAATAAGCGAAGACGGTTGCGCCGGCGTCGCGCTCGACTGCTGAGCCCATGATCTCGGGCAGACCGTGGCCATAGAAGATATTATCGCCGAGGACGAGGCAGGATCGATGCCCGGTGACGAAGTCGGCGCCGATGATGAAGGCCTGGGCCAGTCCCTCGGGCCGCTCCTGGGCCGCATAATTGATTGCAAGTCCCCATTGGGAGCCGTCGCTGAGAAGCTCTTGATAGGTTGGCAAGTCGCGCGGAGTGCTGATGACGAGGATCTCGCGGATGCCTGCCAGCATAAGCGTCGAGAGAGGGTAATAAATCATCGGCTTGTCGTAGACCGGGACCATCTGCTTCGAGATCGCCTTGGTCATGGGATAAAGCCGGGTTCCGGACCCTCCCGCCAGCACAATGCCCTTCATCCTCTTTTCCCCGTCTTGGCTATCGTGCCGCGCCCAAACGTGCCGTGTCGTAACGCTCGCTCAAGAGCGGTTCCCACCACTGCCGGTTCGCGAGGTACCATTCCACGGTTTGGCAAATTCCGTCCTCAAAGGACGTCAACGGCTGCCAACCGAGTTCGTTTTGAATCTTAGTGGGGTCGATTGCATATCGGCGATCGTGACCCGGCCGGTCAGCAACGAACTCGATCTGATCGGCGTACGACTTGCCGTCGTTTCGCGGCATCTGCTCGTCCAGCGCGGCGCAGATCGTTTGGACGACCTGCAAATTGGTGCGCTCATTGCGGCCTCCGACATTAAAAGTCGAACCCGGTTTTGCCTGCTCGAATACCAGTTGAAGGGCGCGGACATGGTCCTCGACGAACAGCCAGTCCCTGACATTTCCGCCATCGCCGTAGACTGGCAGGCCAAGTCCGGAGATCGCACGGATGATTACCAGCGGGATGAGCTTTTCCGGGAAATGGTACGGACCGTAGTTGTTCGAGCAATTGGTGATGAGGACAGGCAGCCCGAAGCTGTGCCCCCACGCTCGGACGAGATGGTCTGCTCCGGCCTTGGACGCGGAATATGGCGATCGCGGATCGTAGGGGGTGCTCTCCTCGAAATACCCTTCCGCACCCAGTGATCCAAAGACTTCGTCTGTGGAAATGTGATGAAAACGGAACCGTTGCTGCCGCTCCGACGCGAGCTCACGCCAATAAGAAAGGGCTGCTTCTAGAAGAGTGAAGGTCCCGACGAGGTTCGTCTCAATGAATGCTGCCGGGCCATCGAGCGAGCGATCGACATGGCTTTCGGCGGCCAAGTGGGCGATGAGATCTGGTTGAAACTGTTCGATGGCCTGCCGCACGGCCTCTGCATCCGCAACATCACCGCGGATGAACTGGTAGCGGTTGCTGTCCTGTATCTCGCCAAGCGATGTAAGCACGCCTGCATAGGTGAGCTTGTCGAAGTTGAGTACTTCGTGCTCAGATTCCTGGATCAGGTGTCGGACAAGCGCGGAACCGATGAAGCCTGCGCCGCCGGTAACAATGATACGCACGGGATAGGGCCCTCCGGCACACTGGATGGCGGCTCAGTCGATAATACGCAACCGCAATGGGTCCCCATCATATTGGAAAGGACTTTCGAAATCCTTGAGCAGCGGGAGAGCCTGGTCCTTGGCAGATATCGTGGGGGCAGCGCTTCCGATCGGCCATTCAATTCCGATATCCGGACAATCCCAGCGAATTCCTCCGTCCGCTGCGGCCGCATAATAATCACTCACCTTATAAGATATCTCGGTTCCATCCTCCAGCGTTACGAATGCATGTCCGAAACCAATCGGGATGTAAATTTGCTGACCGCCTTCCCGTGATAGTTCAACAGACAAATGATTACCGTACGTCGGAGAACCTTTTCGGAGATCAATGACGTAATCGATCAAACGGCCTCGGCTACACCTCACGAGCTTTGCTTGTTCATTAGGCGGAAGCTGAAAGTGTATTCCCCTGATCGTGTATTTTGTTGCTGAAAAGCTCAGATTGTCCTGAACGAAGACATCCGAAATTCCCGCATTCAGTTCTCGACGTGCGTTGTAGGTTTCTTCGAACCATCCACGGTTATCCCCAAACCGCTTCGGGGTGAAAAGGAAAATCTCAGCCACAATCGCCTCATTTCATTGCGGTCTATTGGTCATTTTTATCCGGTAATGCCCAAGTTTCTAAGGCGCGTTGTGACACCAACTCACACACATTGGACTTTCAATCGTTCGAGGCGACGTTAATAGCCGCCGGCATGAAAACCGCAATCATCACAGGCATTACCGGGCAGGATGGCGCTTATCTCGCCGAGCTCCTGCTTTCGAAGGGATATGTCGTCTACGGCACGTATCGCAGAACCAGTTCGGTCAACTTCTGGCGGATCGAGGAGCTCGGCGTCGAAGCGCATCCCAACCTACACCTGGTCGAGCACGACGTAACGGACCTTTCCGCCTCTATCCGTTTGCTGCAGCGCACCGGCGCCAAAGAGCTGTACAATCTTGCGGCGCAGAGCTTTGTGGGCGTCTCGTTCGAGCAGCCGATCACGACTGCCGAGATCACCGGAATCGGGCCGCTGAATTTGCTCGAGGCGATCCGCATCGTCGACCCAAAAGTCCGATTCTACCAGGCGAGCACGTCCGAGATGTTCGGCAAGGTCCAGGCAGTGCCTCAGGATGAAACGACGGCTTTCTACCCCCGCAGCCCGTATGGGGTCGCAAAGCTTTATGCCCATTGGATGACCGTCAATTATCGCGAAAGCTACGGGATCTTCGGAAGCAGCGGAATCCTGTTCAATCACGAAAGTCCGCTTCGCGGTCGCGAGTTCGTGACCCGAAAAATCACGGACGCCGCCGCCAAGATCAAGCTTGGCCAGCTAGACTGCCTGACTCTCGGCAATCTCGATGCCAAGCGCGACTGGGGATTCGCCAAGGAATATGTCGAGGGCATGTGGCGCATGCTCCAAGCCGATGAACCGGATACGTTCGTCCTGGCTACCAATCGGACAGAAACTGTCCGCGATTTTGTTCAGATGGCTTTCAAGGCCGCCGGGATCGAAGTCGAATTTTCCGGCGAGGGAGAGCAGGAATTGGCTCGAGAAGCTGGTAGCGGGAAGGTTGTGACGCGAGTCGATCCGCGCTTCTATCGAGCAGCTGAGGTTGACCTCCTTATCGGCAATCCTGCCAAGGCAAAAGAGAAGCTGGGCTGGGCTCCTGAGGTAACGCTAGAGGAGCTTTGCCGAATGATGGTTGAGGCCGATTTGCGCCGAAACCAAACCAATTGCTCGTTTTGAAGCGGGTCCTTTTGCGAACGGCGCCTGGAAGTCGGTGATGCCACGAACGCTCGTTACCGGTGCTGCCGGTTTTACCGGCCATTATGTCGCCGAAGCGCTGGCTGCTCAGGGTCATGAGGTCCATGGCCTGGTCCACTGCCAAGAGGAATTGAAGCAGCCGATCCCCGGCTTCAAACAATTGCATCTGGGCGATCTATGCGACCTTGATGCGGTGCGGAGAGTCACGGCCGAGGTCCAGCCCGATCATGTGGTTCATCTCGCCGCAATCGCATTCGTAGCGCATGGCGATGTGAATGAAATGTACCACGTCAATGTCGTAGGCACCCGCCAGTTGCTGCAGGCCCTTTCAGAATTGCCGCGGATGCCTTCGTCAATCCTTCTGGCGAGCAGCGCCAACATCTACGGAAACGTCCGCCAGGGCGTCATCGACGAGACGGTCCCGCCTGCGCCGGTGAACGATTACGGCGTGAGCAAGATCGCCATGGAATATGTCGGCTCGATTTATAGCGACGCCCTGCCACTGATCATCGTCCGTCCCTTCAATTACACCGGGCGGGGACAGAGCACGAACTTCATCATTCCAAAGATCGTCGAGCACGCACGCGCGAAGACAAAGGTCATCGAGCTCGGAAATCTGGATGTAGCACGCGATTTTTCCGATGTTCGGACTGTCGCCGACAGCTACGCGCGCTTGCTCTTAGCCCCGGAGGCTCCTGGGCAGACTTTCAACATTTGCTCAGGCGCAGCCGTCTCACTCCACCAAGTCCTGGATCTCGTCATGCGCCTATCCGGCCACCACTTCGAAGTGACGATCAATCCGGCGTTCGTTCGCCCCAATGAAGTGCGCAGTCTCCATGGTTCCCGGGTTCGACTGGAAGGCGTGATCGGCGAGGTCCAGTCAATCGCGCTTGAAGACACCCTTCGCTGGATGCTGAATGCCTGACGGGCTGCACGTCACTCTTTGCGTTGATGCGTTGGAGCAGCAATTAGGCGGGATCGGCCGGTACACCTGGGAACTGGCTCAAAGACTTCCCGCACATCCCGATATATCCTCGCTTCGCTTCTTCGCTCGAAATCGCCTGATCGACGACCCCAGCAAGCTGGTTCGAGGGGAGCCGGTCTATCCTGGGCGAACGTTGCGGCGGACTTGGCGTGCCTGGACTGCCAGGCGGGCTCTGAAGTCGAGCGTCGTTCATTCTCCAAACTATTTCCTACCCAAACTGGCTGAGACCGGGGTCATCACCGTCCACGATCTTTCGGTATTCAAATATCCGGAGACCCACCCGGCGGCCCGAGTAAAGCAATTCGAACAATCGTTCGTGGACTCGATCGGCCGGGCTGCACACGTCATCACCGACACGGACACCGTCCGGCACGAATTGATCGATTTGTTCGGAGTTAAGCCCGAAAGCATTTCGGCAGTCCCGCTGGCAGTGGGCGGCCGTTTCAGGCCCGCAGCCGGAAAGGAACTGGCCGCTCATTTGTCCAAGTTGGGCCTTCAGCCGGGTCGCTACGGACTATGCGTTTCGGCGCTCGAACCGAGGAAGAAAGTGCCCGAGTTGCTGCGGGCCTGGCGCCGGCTGCCGAACGATCTTCGCGACGAATTTCCCCTCGTGCTCGCGGGGACGGGGGGCTGGAAGAACGACCGAATCCATCAGGAGATACGAGACGCCGAGGCAGAGGGGTGGCTTCGCAATTTTGGCTTCGTCAACGAGCCAGACCTGGCGGGTCTATACGCGGGGGCGGCGCTGTTCGTGTACCCTTCGATTTACGAAGGTTTCGGCCTGCCTCCACTGGAAGCCATGGCGAGCGGCGTGCCAGTAATCGTTTCGGATCGGTCCTGTTTGCCGGAAGTATGCGGACCCGCGGCAAAATACGTAAACCCCGACGACGATAACGGATTTCTAATGCAAATCGAAGACGGACTGCAAAACTCTTGTTGGAGAACCGAAACAATTATCCTCGGTCTTGAACGCGCCGCCGGATTTACTTGGGAACGTTGCGTGGAGGACACAGTAGCGATCTATTCTCGTGTAAATTCCTGCTGATTACCGCCTGTGTGGAGCAGCCTGGCCAATGCAATCTTGACTGTCGCGTATCGAACGATAGGGATTGCTCGCTCGGCTGGAGATTCTAGTGTCATCGAGCGCTGTATCTATCACGCTGCAAAAAAAGAAGAAATTGAACCAGGCGGATAATTGCCGCGCCATTGGGCCAAGCTCTTCTTATGCGCCTGCGCAAACGCGATCCGGCGATTGCGAAGTTGCGCCTTTCTTTCGTATCCCGCCATTTCCCGGAAGCCGGATCGACCGATTTGCACAAAAGCAATCTTCGGCCGCTAGCGCCAGTTGCACCGTGGAAGAGGTGCGGCAATTGAAAGTTGGTGGGACATTCTGGGGCGCTCAGCCGAAATTGCCGTCGGATTTTGTGCTCGTTCGAAGCGCTCGCTCACTCATGTCCGCCGAGCAGGTCTCCGGTGGTCGGAAAATCGTGTTTTGGGATCAGCAGGGCGAAGGGGCGGAAATCGCGCCCGGTGCGGATTCTATGGAATCCGGCGACTGCGACCCTTGGCATATGCTTTCGAGCGCCACGGCGCTCGTCACCGAGCCAGAGGACGAGTTGCGGCTGGTTGCTGCGCTGCTCGAGGTTCCCTGCCACATTCGTGATCCGGGAACCGGAGAATTGGAACTCGACCGGCTTGATGCGGCTGGATGGCTCACGAAAGAGCTGTCTGGAAAAACCTTTGAAAACCCGTTCACCGGTCAGTCGATGACCGGCACCGATCTCGTCCGGCTTTGTGGCTTTTGGCGGCAATTGATTGATTCGAACCGCGAAGTTGGCGCCGGCCTTGGGTTTGCCTTCTGGAAGCAGGATCATGTCGCACCGCTCCTGTGGGGCGGATCGGGACCAGTGCGCTTCCTGCGCAATGCAGCGGGTGTCGAGCCGGGCACATTGGTTGCGGTTTGGAGGGCCAAGGCCGCGCCCGATGCCATTGAGGAACTGGAGCGCAACGGCAATAAGCTGATCGAAGTCGAAGACGGATTTCTGCGGTCTCGTGGTCTCGGGGCCGACTGCATTCCGCCGCTTTCGATCACGGTCGATCGCCTGGGTGCCTATTTCGACCCAGCCCAATCGAGCGAACTCGAGGATCTGCTCCAAACCGGAGTTTTCGAGCCCCAGCTCTTGGCCCGCGCCCGAGAGCTTCGAAATCGGATCGTGGCGGCCGGGCTGGGCAAGTACGAGCAGGGCAAGGTTTCAGTGGCTCGTCCGGCGGGTGATCGGCGCCATGTCTTGGTGCCGGGGCAGGTTGAGGACGATCGTGCCGTCCAGACCGGTGGCTGCGGGCTGGCCTCGAATCTTGAGCTGTTGAAGAGGGCCCGCGCTCACGCCCCGGATGCCTACATTCTCTACAAACCTCATCCCGACGTTGTCGCAGGACATCGCCGGGGTGCCGTGCCGGACCGTGATTGCCTCCAATATGCAGATGAGATCGTGGGCGAGCTTTCGATCGGCTCTCTCATCGACATGGTGGACGAGGTTCACGTCAATACGTCCCTGGCTGGTTTTGAAGCCTTGTTGCGCGGCAAGCGCGTGACGACATTCGGCGTGCCTTTCTACGCCGGTTGGGGGCTCACGCGTGACGTGGGACCCGTTCCGTCGAGAAGGTCAGCAACGAGAACGATCGATGAGCTCGTCGCGGTCGCACTCCTTCTCTACCCACGGTATCTCGACCCGGTGACGGGTCTCCCATGTCCCGCCGAAGTCGTCGTCGCGCGCCTCTGCGAGGATGAAGAACGAGACCCGGGCATGCTTGTCGGCATGCGCCGGCTTCAGGGAAAGCTCATGCGTCGATTGAGGAGCCTGGTCCAGTGAACCGACCGACCGCAGATCTCAATCTCTTGCTTCGCCCGGCAATCCAGGCGCCGGCGAGGATTCCGCAGCGTCCTCGGGCGCCTGTCCGAAAGCCCGAGCGGCGCGCGTTCCTGTTCCTTCAGGGCCCGCCAGGACCGCTGATGCACCAGCTCGCCACGACAATGCGCGATCAAGGCGTAAAAGTTGAGCGGATCAACATCTGCGCCGGGGACAGAATCGACTGGCCCGAACCCGCGACGAACTTCCGTGGACAGTTCCGCGATTGGCCGGTGTTCTTCGACAATTTCCTGCGGGAACATCAAATCACGGACATCCTGCTCTTTGGAGATTGCCGGCCGTACCATGTCTCTGCGCGAGGCATCGCCGCACTCCGGGGCGTACGCACCTACGTGCTTGAGGAAGGCTATCTCCGGCCTCACTGGATGACGCTCGAACTCGACGGCGTGAATGGGCACTCACGCCTGGCGCGGAACAAGGAGTGGCTGGTCGCTCAGGCTAGCGCCCTTCCGCCGGAGCCTTATCTCCTGCCGATCACGGCCTCATTCCGCCGCCGGGTTCGCGACACGGCGCGTCATTACATCGCCGTGCATGCAGGTCGATTTGCTTATCCATTCTACCGAACTCATCGACCCGGGTCGGCCCTTCTCGAAACCGTGGGTTGGGGATGGAAATATCTCACGAGCGGCGTCCGGCATCGCCAAACGAACGCCGTGCTTCGCAGCCTTGAAGGCAAGCCTTACTTCCTGTTCCCGCTGCAGTTGTCGGGCGATTACCAGATCCGCAGCCACTCGCCGTTCCCAGACATGCGGGCGGCAGTCTCGTACGTGATGGAAAGTTTTGCGCGGCACGCGCCGGACGAAGCCTATCTGCTGATCAAGGCGCATCCGTTCGATACGTCGCTGTTCAATTGGCGGAACTATATCGATCGGCGGGCGCGCCGCCTGGGCATCCGTGAGCGCGTTTATTTCATAGACGGCGGGAATCTCGAGAATCTCGCGGCCGGCACGACGGGAATGGTGTGCGTGAACAGCACGTCCGCGACGCTCGCCCTTGCGGCCGGAAGTCCCGTCTGCACCTTGGGTGAGGCCATCTACAAAATCCCCGGTTTGACCTTCCGAGGGCATCTCGATGAATTTTGGACGGAGCCGACGCCCCCGGAGCCCGGTCTGTATGGAGCTTTTCGGCGGGTTCTGGTCGACCAGTGCCTCGTTCGCGGGGGCATCGCGAGCGAATCCGCGGTTCAGACTCTTGTCAAGTCGATGGTGGAACGGCTCGGCTGCTAGCCAAAGGTCTCCAGCCACGTTTCGACTTTTTCGAAATGGCTTTTCCAGTCAGGGGCCCGAAAGCCCC
>Ga0207644_10002244_pt1 | contig 12534 bp, 10 predicted proteins | sample KBSS73metaG_FD_184326 | JGI IMG/M metagenome (GOLD analysis project Ga0207644, IMG submission 184326) | Switchgrass rhizosphere microbial communities from Kellogg Biological Station, Michigan, USA - KBS S7-3 metaG (SPAdes) (version 2) | ecosystem: Host-associated > Plants > Roots > Rhizosphere... | reverse complement strand
CCAGCCAGCGCACAGGCTTCACGTCAGGCGGGATGCCCGCACTCCCGACATTCTCCCATGCGGACCATGCAACGTCACATCCAAGGTGGGTATCAAGTGGCCCAACGGACCAGTTAAGGTGAACGCCGCGACCGTGAGCATCTTTCACGACCTCCACCAGCTCCGTCCTGGCGTAGCGCTTGCCCGCATCGAACGCGTAGAAAGAGGGGGTGGTCAGGCGCTCGAATGCAGCAGTGTCTTCGTTGCGCAGCGCGTCGAAGAATCCGCGGATTGTGCGCTCGATGTCGGCCTTTCTCTGCGGCGGGCCGGCGCAGGCGGGTTGATCCAGATGAGTGCACCCCGTGAGCATCAAGGGCGCTGTAAGAGCAATTAAGAGCCTCTGGACCATCGCGTCGGAACAACCCGCTTTACGGCAATTGGTCAATGTCCGCTTTCGACCAATCGCAGACATTGGGAGAACCGTTCCGCAAGGGTCCGGCTTTCACCCCGGCCTCGAAGCCCTCCTTTGCGGGAGAGTCCGGATATTTCACGTCCCGCCTCGCGAGTACCGCCCATGGCGGCGGAGGTGTGAAATGGCGCGCGTCCTGAATCACATAGTTCGAGTAATCGCCCTGCTGGCTCTGGTTGCTGGCGGATGGCAGGCGGCGGATGCTCAAGGAGGCCGCGGCGGCGGTAGGGCGGCTACGCACGCCCGAAGTGGCGGGGGAGGGGCTCATCGCGGGGCGAGCGCCAGCCGCGGAGGCGGCAGTCGCCAGAGCGCGAGCACGTCGCGCAGCTCAAGTCGGCAGCATGCCAGTGCCAGTCGCGGCGGCCATCGGTCGACTCACCATGCGACAGCGAACCGGGGCGGAAGCCGGAGCGCCAAGGCCAATCGTACCGCAAACGCTGGCCGGAACCGAACCGCCAGCCGCAACGGCAACGTGAACCGGAACACGAATGTGAACCGGAACAGAAATGTGAACCGGAACGTCAATCGGAACACGTACGTGAACCGCAACTTAGCTGCGAGCCGGAACTGGAACGGCAATTACTGGGGCGGCGCGCGGGTTCATGCCGGATATTATTCCTGGCCGCGCGGCTATGGTTACGTGCGGCGCTCCATCGGCTGGGTCATGCCGCGCCCGTTATTGGCGGCGACTTATTACTACACGGGCTGGGCGACCCTGGGACTGGTTGCGCCCAGCGCGGGCTATCAGTGGATTCGCTACGGACCCGACCTCTTATTGGTCGACATCGCGACGGGCGACGTGATCGATGTCCGCTACGGGGTATTCGGATAGCGCGGACGGGCGCCAATGGCAGCTTTCAACCCATTCCCGCCATTAACTGCATCAGTGTCGGCGGGCGCTTCATCGTGCCAGCATGAATCCAGGTCTCGCAATGTCCGCTCGGTCCATTTGGGCAGCGCTGAATTTTCGTCGTTGGTCGAGAAAGTCAGGTGAGGAGCCATGTCGAGGCCGTACCCTGTGCCATCGAGTGTCACGTTCTCCCAAAATCCGCCCTTTTGACTGGGGTACCCCGGCACATCAATTTTGGGCGGCGGGACGCTGCGCAGACCGCCGAGCGCGGTTTGAAGGGCTGGGCATGAAACGCTGTCAGTCCATTGGACTTGCGGTGCACCCGTAAGCGGTTTGTAGGTGCGCTTTGCGTAGTACACCACGCCGTCGATGCGGTTGCTGTTCCTTGCCGGTCCCAAAGTCCCGAAGTCGAGCGTGGTTACGTAGCGATTATTGTTTGGGGCCTTGGTCACGGTTGCCCAAGGCCTTCGGGTCGGCTCGGCGGCGACGCTGTTTGCCGAGAGAATGACGAAGAACGCGAGCATCATCGCGCAATGTCTATTAGGCAGCGTACTCGGCCGATTTCCGCAGGGCGCTGTCGCCAGGAGATATTTCATGGCGAGTAGCGTGCCTCGGTCAGGCGGATTGCTCAAATCTTACCTTCCACGCCATTCCGGCCCCTAACTACTCTGTGTCGCTTTGCTGCCATCACGCAATGAATGCAGCTATGGGGCCGATCAGACATACTAGACAAAGTTAGAGGTGAAAGTAACTTGGCCTTGTTCGGTTCTGATTGGAATTGCCGGCTCGTGCGTGAAATGTATCATCGTCTAGCGGCGGTAGCGATTGTGGCGGCATTCTTCGCGGTTACACCTGCGCAAGCGTCACTTCTGCCAAGCCCTTCCGAATTCATAACCCCAAGCGAACAGTCGTTGTTCGGCGATGCCGTTCGCGCCCAAATGGCGGGCAAGGAGGGCGACAAGACCGCTAGCCTAGCGATCCTCGATTCCGTGCTTGCGCGGGAAGTCGAACCCACCAAGTTCCGCGGCTTTGTACAGATGTTGCGATCCGACCTGCTGTTAGATGCGGAGCGTTCCGAAGAAGCAATTGCGGCGGCGGACGAAGCGGTTCGATTGTTGCCTGGATATAGCGGCCCCTTACTCTTGGCCATGCACGCCTACGCCTACTCGAGCCGTGCGGGCGAGGGCGCGGATTATCTCATCCGGGCGAGCGAGATCGATCCCGAGATCGTGCGCACGCTCCTCGACGATTACGAAGTCTTCAGCCTGCTCCATCGTCTCGATGCAGCGAATGACGAACGCCGTCTCGGCTCGGTAAGCGATCGATTGTTGGTGATCGGGTGGCGGGGTCACAAGCTAGACTCTCGCTCGAAGCTCGCTTCTGACGCAATTCCCCGCCGCCTCCGTAACGGAGATATGGCGGGCGCACATTCGCTCATCCCGGAACTACTGGTGCCTGCAGACACATACGGGATGCTTGCGAGCAACCGGTACCGCGCACTCTGGCCTGATCTCGAGAAATGGGCGGGCCCTAAGCTGGAACGGCAGTGGCAGTTGTACCTGACAGAGGCTCGTTCGCGATGGAACGCGAGCCATGACACGGAGTCCGCGGACGCTTATCTCAGTGCTCTGTTGAGCGCAGGTCGATACCAGGATGTCGTCACCGATATTCTGCCGATCTTCAACGGCGACCTCGACAAGGTCCGCGACTATGACCTCATCTATAGGGTGAGCGGGGTTGCCTCTGCGCTTGGCGCCCTCGGCCGCTGGGACGATGTTCGGAAATTATATGCCACAGCGGAGCGCACATGGCCCCTTGGCTCCGATGTGAACGCGCTCAACCTCACCGGGAACGAAGCGAAATATGCCTTGGCTATGGGAGAACCACAGCGCGCGCTCGGTCTTCTTGATCGTACGATCGCGGAGGCAGAACGGCACCGGGATGGCATCAACGCGGACGCGTTCGTGCAGATGCATCTGTACCGAACATGCGCCCTGCACGCGCTTGGGCGCGACTCTGAGGCGGCCGGATCGCTCGCATTGGCCGCCACGACGACCACCGTGGAAAACTCGGTTCAGCTCAGGCTTTGCATTGGCGATGATGCAGGCGCCCGCGAGGCGATGCTTAGAGCTCTCGCCGATGATAGCAAACGCGACGACGCCATCGCAGTATTGCAGAAGCCGGGCACGCCACCCCTGAAAAGCGCTTACGATGAGCAAATGGAAAAGCGCTGGAATGCCCTAAGGACGGATCCGCGCATTCTCGCCGAATTAGCTAAGTACGGACGTTTGTTGCCGTTCACTTTAAACGAAGCAGCTCAATTCGCGCCGGAGCCGAAAGTCCCCGAATCAAAAACGTCTAATCCCGGACCGGTCACTTGACCCTCATGACTGATCACTGGGGCGCGGTCCGCCGAAGTCCGCGCCCCGTGCTGAACCACCTGCTGACGAGAAAACCAACGAAGTGATGCTAACGTCAGCTTTTCACCCATCGCAGACGTCAGCATCACGCCGGTAGCATCCCAGCATGGCGGACACGCTCGACGTTTATGTTTTCCGGGATTCGCACTTCGCCCCTGATGGCGATACGTGCTCGCCCGAACCAGTCCCGCATGAAGCCACTGTGAGCGGGCGATGCCAATATGGTCCTTTGCGAGTCTGAAAATTCGCCAATGATTACGACCCGGCCGGGGAGAGCCGGCGAATCTGCAGGCAAACGGTAGCTTTGAGCTGATGGCGGCCCGAGACATCGAAGGGGGCGAAGAACTGACGCTCGACTATGCATCCCTCAACGGGGCCTGACAGCTTCGGCCGAAGACTCTGCTCCCCGCTCGACTAGCTCACGGAGCAACAAGGCGTCATCGATTGCGGCTGAGGAAGCCGTATTATCGAAGATGCACCAAACATCGCGAGACATTGCAGCGCTGCCAATGAGAGCCTTTGCATAGTGCTCCATCCTGTCCGCGTAACTGGATCGATACATGTGCGGCGATCCGTGAAGGCGCCAATAGCTCATTCCCAGCCAGCCGCCTGGAACTGCAGCACCCGGACTAGGGGCTGGGTCGGCTGCGACACGCGCAACCATGAAGTCCTTTAATAGGATGTCCGCTTCCTTCGTGAACCACGTCTCGTTGCGCGGCTCGCAGACCGCTCTCACCCCCGTTTTGGTGAGCAGCGAAGTTAGAAAACTTCCGACGATATCTGCGTTGAATTCTAGCTTGGGTGGCAGCTGGATCAGCAGGACGGCGAGCTTCTCGCCAAGGCGCGTTACCTGCTCCAGGAACACGGCGAGAGGTTCTTCGCAGCTGATCAGCTTGCGCTGATGGGATATTTCCTTTGGGATCTTCACTGAAAAGCGAAAATCATTTGGGGTGCTGTCACGCCACCGCTCCCAGGTGGATATTCGGTGGGGTCGGTGGAACGAGCTGTTGATTTCGACCACTGGAAAAACGGACGAGTAGCGCTCCAGACTGCTGCCCGCGTCTGGAAAATCTTGGCGAGCCTTAGCGCTGATAGTCCATCCGGCTGTGCCAACCTTCAGCGACACCTAAAGCATTCCGTTCGACTTGGAGCAGGACTCTCGGCGCTCTTTCCCCCTATTCACTCCTCGATCCCGACGGCATCGCGAAACTGCGCGGTTTCGAGGAGGTTCGTCCATGACGTCGACAAACGCCCGATTGTTAAGCGTGCTCCCTTTTCCGAACTCCGCTTCGATTTCCTACGTCGTGCGCTTCTCAGAGGCTTTGGTCGCGTTTGACGACCAACGGGCGAGGATCGCGCGCCTGACCTCGGGCTCGATGCTCGGACGACGGGCAATCTCGAAGGGATAAATGATGCGGGAGAATGACTCCGACACGATTGTCCTCCTTCTTGGTCCCTAATTCTTCCAATTGGAGAATGCGGCATTTTGTTATTCATGGCCGTGTCGTCAAGGCCAGCATCGCAGTGGCAGCTTTCCACCCATTGCAGACATTAGTTTGGCGGCAGCTCTCGACCCAAAGCTGCCATTAGCCTTTGCTGGGGCTTTTGCGCCCGTGCTTCGCGGCTTACCGCATCAGGTGAAGATGAAATCGCTCTGGTGCAGCGATGCCAGCGTCACGTTTGTCAGCGTAACTGTGTCGTTCGTATCCAGCTTGATGACGAGATCATGCCCAGACCCCTGCGCCGACGAATTGCTGAGCAGGTAGTTGTAGATTTGGAGGTCTGACCAGCCAGCCGTGAACAGGCTCCGGCTGAACTCCAAATGGTCGGTCCCAGGCGTGAAGTCCTTCACCGTATCTTTGCCGAGCCCGGTAGCGAACACGAAGGTGTCGGCTCCGGCGCCGCCCGTCAGGATGTCGTTGCCGAGACCACCGATGAGCCGATCGTTCCCGGCACCGCCGCTCACGGTGTCGTTCCCGGCACCGCCCGCGAGCAAGTCGTGGGTGGCATGTCCTGTCAGGATATCATTGCCTGTCCCCGCGACCATATTATCACCAGCCGAGGAACCGGTATTCCCGGCGAGGTCGGTTGCCTGCAGGCTCAAGTTGTGCACGCCACTACTCAGTGAACTTGTGGTGAGCGTCCATTTCCCACTCGCGTTCGCGACTGCCGTTCCGACGAGGGTTGCCCCGTCGAAGATCTTCACGGTGCTGCTCAGTTCGGAGGTGCCGCTGAGTGTCGTGCTCGCACCGTTAGTGGCGACATCCGACAGGATGGGATTCGGAGCAACGGTGTCCACGGTAAACGCTAGCGCGCTGCTCGCTTGGCCAACGTTACCGGCCGCATCAGTGGCCGTGGCGGCCAGGCTGTGAGCACCATTCGCCAGCACTCCGAGCGTATAACTCCAGTTGCCGTTCTGACCGGCCGTTACGGTGTTGAGCTGGCTGTTGCCGTCGTAGATCGTGACCGTCGAGCCGGCCTCGGCTTTACCCGTCAGAACCTGGGTTGCCGTGTCATGCGCGGCATTGACGTAGCCGCTGACGATGGAAGCATCGGCCAGGTTCGTCGGTTTGTCTGGGCCGATGATGTCTACGGTAAACGCCAGGGCATTGCTCAATTCACTGACGTTACCGGCAGCATCGGTCGCCGTGACCGTCAGGCTGTGCCCGCCATTGGCAAGCACCCCGAGCTGGTAGCTCCAATGACCGTCCTGCCCCGTCGTCGTCGTGCCAAGTTTGGTATTGCCATCGTAGACGGTCACGATGGAGAGGGCTTCTGCGGCGCCGGTTAACGACTGTGTCTGCGTGTCGTGCGTCGCATTGACGTAACCGTTGACGATCGATGCATCGGCAAGGTTGGTCGGCTTGTCCGGCCCTATGATGTCGCCCTGAATGGCTGTGATGCCGCCGGCTGACGTCGCATTGCCGATGCTCGTGTTCGCGATCACCACCGAAGTCACGGCACCGGTTACGTCGGCGCCCGGAGCCGCAGTCTGGAGCACGCTGGTGACAACGCTAGAGTTCGTGAGCGACACCGGATTGCTGCTTCCGGCCAGGATGAGCGCGAGCGCATCGAATGCGCCTGCTCCCGAACCTGGCTTGAGGTCCTGCGCCGCATTGACGATTTCAACAATTGAGGCCGCCGCCTTCTGCGCCGCCAATGAGGCGGGGTCGTTAGGCGTCCCGAGGGGATCGACGGTCAGAAGGTCGATCGCCGAGCCGAGGCCTAGTGCGCTGGCGACCTTCGTTTCCGCCGCGCTCACGGTCGAGCCCTGCGCGACCAAGGCCTGCACCAATGTGGTCAGCGGGTTGATTACTGCTGAACCTGTTGGCGCCGAGAACACCAGTCCATTCGGTAACCCCGTGTCGATGTTGGTTCCACCCACCGCGACCAGCGGGCCTGAGCCGACGCCGGAAATCGAATAATGACCGGTGGCATCGGCGATGGCTTTCGCTTCCCCGTTGTCCCAAATCCCATTCATATTCTCGTCGCTGAAGACCGTCGCTCCGGCGAGATATCCATCTTCGACTACGCCCTGCTGAGCGTTCGGCGTGAAAGTCTGAGAAGCAACGTCGTAGGTTCCGTCGGCAAACTGAATTGTCTCGATGTTCACTAAATAGTCTGCACCGTCGTTCCCGACATTGTCGGTCAGGTCGAGTGAGCCATCGCCGTTATCGACGATTGAATAGTTCCAGTAATTCCCGCTCGCGATAGCCGTATCGTTGTCAGCGCCGCCGTCGAGATAGTCGTTGCCGCCGCCACTGGTCAGGGTGTCGTTGCCTTCCCAACCATCGAGCTCATTATCGTAGTCATTACCGACTAGAACATCATTCCCTGGGCCACCGCCGGCATTATCGAAGTTGGCAAATGTATCGCTTCCAATGGACGGGCCTGAAGCGGTCCCTGCTCCGAGGTCGATCCTCGCGCCGTTCGTCTCGTTGTAATAGTCGAGGTAATTGCCGCCGCCGCCGCCATCGAAATGGTCGCTCAGGCCGTTAGCGGGCAGTGTGAACGTGTCATACCCGGAGCCACCCTGCAGCATGATCGAGCTCGTGACCAACGAGGCGTCGAAATACTGCCCGTTGTCTCCAGTCGAAATGTTCACCGACGGGTCAAAGGAGCCGCTGACGACTACATTGCCGCCATTGAGCACCACATTCTCGATGTTCGACAGGTAGACCGAACGGTCACCTGAGGAGGGAAAGATTGGATTCGGGCCTACCTGGACATGGATCGTGCCGTCTGCGCCGCCAGTCACTGTCGCGGAATTTACGTAGCTCAGTAGCGCTTGGTCGTTGCCTGCGCCCCCATCTAAGCTGAAGTCAGAAGTCGCTACTGTGTTCTCTACTGTGCGCTGGCTCCAATTGAAGGTGTCGTTGCCAGAGCCGCCAATCGCGCCTTCAAACCTGGTGAATAGATCGTTGCCGCTCTCAAGGCCGTAGGCCGTGCCATTAATGCCCACATCCGGAAAATTGACGACAACGCCAGTTGTGGTGTCAGAAAAATCGAGAATGTCGTGGGCACTGTTGCCTTCGTCGATATGGGGGTTGAACTCGTCTCCACTCAGGAAATCGTCACCGGCGCCGCCCCTGATGACGTCGTTTCCGTCGCCTCCGGCGATGCTGTCATCGCCACCCTCTCCCAAAATCACATCATTACCATCGGTGCCAAAGACTCCGTCATCACCCGGCGTACCTTGAAGGGTAAGAGTCTTCGTGGTCGTGTCGTACGAGCCATCGGTAAATTGGATTGTTTCGATGTTGAGCAGGGTGTCAGATCCGTCTGTCCCCACAAAGTCGGTCAGCGTCCACGAGCCATCCCCGTTATCGACTAGCCCATATGTTCCGAAATTCCCGCTAAAGACGGCGGTGTCGAGGCCTGGGCCGCCGTCGAGATAGTCGTCGCCGTCTCCGCCAATGAGCGTGTCATCGCCACCTAGCCCATTAATGATATCGCTGCCTGTCGTGCCGGTCAGGATCGGATTGGAAGTGCCGTCGTCGTTGCCATTGGTGCCGGTGATGGTCGCCATGTCGCGCTCTCCCCGTTACGGCGCGCGGGCGCGAACATCTCGGGATGCAATTCAGCATCCCGGCCCGAGCGTCGGTTAGTTCAACAGGAGTCCCCCCAGCCTACCCCGAGACTCGAGTTAATCAGGAGTTAACATACCGGTAGCCTGCTTTCCATCACTCATATGAATGAAAACGCGTGGACAGCCCTATTTTCGAAGGGAAAGTCTCAGTTATCACTACTCACGTGCTGCAAATCGCCGACGTATGGCGGCGCCCCACTCAAACTGGTCCGGCGGTCAATCGACAGAACGACAACTAGTTGACTTGAATAATTAATTTGCCAGCATCAGAGATGTGCCGAATGCACATTGAAAATGGGGGTAGTTAACATGCGTAACCTTTTGCTCGCAGCTGCGGCTGCGATTTCAGTCGCGTCGCCTGCACTTGCGGCAGATCACAGCGGTTACTTCGAAGTGGACGCAGGCGTGCTTTTCCCCGCGGAGACGCACGTTGACGGAAAAGTGACGGATGCAGCTGGCTCAACCGTCATCGAGGAAAACGATATCTTCGGGATTAAGTACACGACGGGCTACGATTTGGACTTGATCGGTGGGTACGATCTGGGTCTGTTCCGGCTTGAAGGTGAGCTTGGCTATAAACAGACAAATCTCGACCGGCTCGCTGTCGATCAGGCGGTGTTGAACGCCATATCTGATTACGCTGATGTGGTCATAACTCCTGATGACCTCAGTCTTGATGGCCGCGCGCGGGTTTTTTCTGGGATGATCAACGGTTTAATCGATACCGGTGGAGCGGGCTTTAGTGCATTCGTGGGCGGCGGCGCCGGTTTAGCCAACGTGAAGTTCAGTGGCGGTGGTTTGAGTTCAAGCGACAGCGCAGTTGCGTGGCAGTTGCTGGCCGGCGTTCGTACGGCGATTAGCCCCGGCCTCGAGTTTGGCATCAAGTACCGTTACTTCCGTACCGGCAACCTCAAGTTTTCTGATACAATCGATGTCGACGGTGACAGCTATAAGGGTACGCTGTCCGGACACTTTAACTCGCACAGCCTGCTTGCCAGCTTTGTCTACAACTTTGGTACGCAGCCTGTGGCTGCACGGCAGGGTCTTCCGCCCGCTATGCCGCCCGCCCCACCCACGCAGACCTGTGCAGATGGGTCCGTTGTCTTGGCGACCAACGCTTGTCCCACGGAGCCAGAGTCTTCGACCTCTGCAGCGCCTCAGCGCGGTGAGATTCCCGGAACAATTCACTACGGGCTGGTGACCAAAGTGCCTGCGAATACGCCTTCGGGATACTGTCTGATCGTACCGGATGATTATATCGGCACGGGCGCTGCAAACATGCCAGCGGTCACAACGGGCATGCCTCGCTGCAGCAGTGTAAAATAAGACTATTGGCAGGCGCATGCCAGGAGACCTGCGCCTGCCATACTTTCCACGGCAGGGCTCGCACGCCACGACTTCTCCCTTATGTCGACTTTCCACCCATTCCTGCCATTAGCCGGTAGTTGGCCTTCCCATTGCGCATGCCGGTGATCACCTTCAATCTGAGCGGATGAAGGCAGCGCCTTTGTGCGTTCCGCTGTTCCTGGCAGCCGGCTGCGTCGCGGTTCCGACCAACCAAGGCCGAGCCAGCGTCTTGGCCGTTGACGAACAGCAGCGAGCCATGGTCGCAGCAGCGGATGTGAGCGGACTAACGCGGCTCGCCCACCCAAATCTGCGCATCAATGCTCCGGGTGGCCGCGTTCTTAGCCGAGAACAGTTCCTCGCGAAGATGCGCTCGGGGGAGATTGCAGCAGAAGGCTTCGAGCGAACGGCAGAGGACGTCAGCATCAGCGGCAACATCGCGGTCGTCATGGGCCGAGAGACCTTCACGCCGGTGGCAAGCAGCGAACTTGGCCGAACAATGGGCGCGAAACCTCTCCAACGCCGGTATACCAACGTCTACGTCTGGCAGCGGGGCCGCTGGTTTTGGTTGGCCCGTCAGGCGAGCTTGGTGCCCAGCGAACGTCCGTAAGGCGGCGATTCATTTGAAAGACTTGCCCCGAGGTCAGGTAGGAAGGCCCACTTGCGCAACGCTCGCATTTGATTGATCGTGTCTTCTTCCAGCGGGGACCGGCCGTGAAGCTTTATCGGGTGAACAAGCTCGCCAAGCCTGGCGGAGCGGTAATCAAGAAGAATCACATCCTCGCTCCGTCCGACAAGGACGCGGTGCAGCAGGCGAACGACAGTCCCGACTGCCCGATCTGTGACGTGCTTCGCGACGGTGAGAAAGTCGGCTCCATTTTGTAAGCATCGGTGTCACTCGAGTGTCAGCAGTTTAGCGTTCGCCTTTCCACCCATCGCCGTTGAAACCCCGCCTGTAACATCCAGCGCTTTTCGCCGGTCCGCACCGCGCCCGGCCCTCCTGCAGATCGGGCTGTCGCCACTCAGGACCGAATGTGATCCATTTCATTACGTACCCATGCGCGAAAATCGCCGCAGACCGGATTCAATTCCTCGCCCGGCCGCCAGGCAAGGTAGTAACCATAGGTGTCTGGCAGGGCCACGTCGAATAGCCGCACCACCCGACCTGCTGCGATTGCAGTGTCGGCGAAACGTTCGCGGACAAGCGCAACTCCCAGGCCAGCCGCGGCCGCTTCCACAAGCATGGACGTGTCAGACATGACAAATGCAGTTTCAGGTTCAAGAAGGCGGACCCGCGCTGCCCTCAGCCACGGCGTCCACGGTTGCCAGGCATGACGGAGCAAGGTGCAGCGGGAAAGATCGGCCGGTTTCCTGATGTCCCGGGCTTCGCGATATTGAGCGGACGCAATTGGAAACTGGCGCTCGTCGCCGATCCGCTCGCTCGCCACGTTAGGCCAGGTACCCAGACCGTAGCGGATCGCGATGTCGATTCCGGGAGCCAGAAAGTCACCCAGGTCCGCCGTGGACCGGATCTCGATCGTTACCTTGGGATTGGCTTCGATGAACCCGGCGATGCGCGGGATCAGCCAGCAGTTTGCGAGCGACGGGTGGATCCCCACCACCACCCGGCCGCTGGCGGAGGCACGCCGGCCGGGGAACGCCTGATGCAGCGTTCCGAGCGCCTGTCGAACCTGCGCCAGCAGCGTGACCGCTTCTCGGGTCGGCACCATCGAACGCCCGTCGCGCCGAAACAGGGAGATCGCGAGTTGCGTCTCGAGGTCACGGATCTGGTGGCTTATGGCGCCATGTGTGAGCCCAAGCTCAGCTGCAGCGGCAGAGTAGCTTCCGTGTCGCGCAGCGGCATCGAGAGCCAACAGCATTTGCATCGACGGCAATCGCATCAGCTGATGTGAACAATATTCACACGAAACGTCAAATCTTATCGTTGGTGTGAGCCAGTTTCGTGAACGATCAATGACATTCTGGAGAAGCGACCAGTATGGCAAGCCGGCACCTCGACGCGACAACTGACCTCGAAGAACCGCTCTCGAGCTCAACGCGCTACGCGTGGTTTGTCGCAATCCTGCTGATGATCGTCCAGGTAGTGTCGTACGTCGACCGTTTCCTGCCCAGCCTCCTGCTGGAGTCGATCAAGCACGATCTGCAGCTCAGCGATTTCCAGGTCGGACTGCTGATCGGACCGGCTTTCGGACTTTTCTACGTATTGGTGGGTCTGCCCCTCGGCTGGCTCGCAGACCGCGTCAGCCGCCGCAACATCCTTGCGATAGGGATCGCGATCTGGAGTTTGATGACGGCCGCGGGATGCCGGGCCGGCAGTTTCTGGATGCTGTTCGCCGCGCGCCTCGGCGTAGGGCTCGGCGAG
>Ga0207644_10002236_pt1 | contig 12551 bp, 9 predicted proteins | sample KBSS73metaG_FD_184326 | JGI IMG/M metagenome (GOLD analysis project Ga0207644, IMG submission 184326) | Switchgrass rhizosphere microbial communities from Kellogg Biological Station, Michigan, USA - KBS S7-3 metaG (SPAdes) (version 2) | ecosystem: Host-associated > Plants > Roots > Rhizosphere >... | reverse complement strand
TTTGAGTAGCCGTCTTCATTCGCTAAGAAATGAAGATCTGTCCTCAATGCCAACACGCTTACTCTGACGAGTCATTGCGATTCTGTCGCGTTGATGGAACTGCACTCGTAGCTAGCGCCGGCAATGAAGCGCCCACCAGGACCTTCGGATCTGGTCTGTCACCGACGGTTCCGATTCAAACAAATACCCTGGAGCTCGATGACAACAATCGTCCCAAAACGCATTACGCCAAAAGCGGCGACGTAAATATTGCTTATCAAGTGATAGGCAACGGCCCGATTGATTTGGTTTACGTACCCGGATGGGTAAGTCATATCGAGTATGGTTGGGAACAACCGATAGTGGCCGGATTCTTTCGCCGGATGGCTTCGTTCTCCCGTTTGATTCTGTTCGATAAGCGCGGCACCGGTCTTTCAGATCAGACGAGCGATCTGCCGACGCTCGAACAAAGGATGGATGACGTCCGGGCAGTGATGGAAGCCGTCGGATCAGAGCGAGCCGCCGTCTTCGGAGTGTCAGAAGGCGGCAACATGGCATTGTTGTTTGCTGCGACGTATCCGGAACGGACGCTGGCATTGATCACCTTCGGTGTCTTTGCCAAGCGCGTCTGGGATCCTGAATATCCGTGGGCTCCGAAGCCGGAAGAGCGTCAGCAATTTTACGACGCCATTGAAAATGAGTGGGGCGGCCCGATTGGCATTGAAACAATTGCGCCGAGTGTCAGCAATGATCCACATTTTCGGGACTGGTGGGCGAGCATGCAGCGGCGGAGCTGTAGTCCGCGTGCGGCGATGGCCCTAGCGCGCATGAATACTCTGATTGATGTGCGTGACGTACTACCGGCCATCAGAGTGCCCACGTTAGTGATGCATCGCGTTGACGATCGCGACGCTAACATTGAGGAAGGTCGTTACATCGCAGCGCGAATTCCCGGCGCGCAATTCCTCGAGCTACCGGGACCGGATCATTTGATCTACGCGGGCGATCAGGAGAGCGTGCTGGGCCCGGTGCAAAGCTTTCTCAGTGAATTGGAATCGCCACCGTCGGTCGACACGGTACTGGCCACGGTTCTTTGGGTACAGCTTGATAACGAACAGCCAGCCGATTCGTTGGTACGTCTTCGCAAGATCGCCGCACGTGAAGCTCAATGGTTTAAAGGCAGGGGCCAAACGACCGGGCAAAATGGATTCACCGCAATTTTCGATGGTCCAGCCCGCGCCATACGATGCGCCTGCGCGATTCAACGCGCCGCAACGCAAGCTGGAGTTTCAAACAGAATCGGAATCCATACTGGCTTGTGCGAGGTTACTGAGGCACAAATCGGAGGTGCTGCCGCTGAGGTTTCCGAGCGGTTAGCAGCGGCGGCTCGCACGGGAGAGATCGTGGTCGCGAATTCAACTCACGACCTGGTTTCGGGTTCGGGAATAGTGTTTCAGAAGAGGGAGCCAGCCTCAGCGGAGAAACTCGCGGCAGTCACTGAACTCTTCACTGTTGAGTGCTAGCGACTTTTTTCTTGAGGCCCTCGCGCGTAAGCAACTCTTTCTTCCGCTCCAAGCCCCAACGATATCCACCCAAACTTTTATCTTCGCGAATGACGCGATGACACGGGATCACCAGCGCGAGTCGATTGCTGGCGCAGGCGCGCGCCACGGCCCGTATCGCGTTCGGCCTGCCGATGGCTTTGGCGATTTCCTGATAGGAACGCGTCGAGCCAAAGGGGATGCGACGCAACTCTTCCCAAACTCTCCATTGAAACGCCGTGGCCTGAACGTCCATCGGCAGATCGACTGGACGCGACTCGCCTTTCAACGAATCGAGTACCCGCGCGAGCCAAAGATTGAGTGACGGTGCGATCGACGTGTCTTTTGAATCGATCGAGGCTTCGGGATATTCGGCAAACAACGCGCGCGCGAGCTCTGCATCCGAATCGCCCAAAGTCACCGAGCAGATTCCCCGATCAGTCGCGGCCACCAGCAATCTTCCCAACGGCGAATCGCCAATTGTGAACGTGATGCGCATCCCTTTTCCGCCGCGGCCGTAAGTCGCCGGAGTCATGCCAAGTTGCGACGACGATTTTTCGTAGAGTGCGCGGCTCGATCCGTAACCAGCTTCGTACATCGCGTCGGTCACCGAAGCTCCGTTTTTAACGCCGGCTTTGAAACGCGCAATCTTTCGCGACTCAGCGTATTGTCGCGGACTGATGCCCATAATTTCTTTAAAGGTGCGCTGAAGGTGCTGCGCGCTGACTCCCGTCAAGGCACTCAGATGCTCGAGCGTGGCGGGTTGCTCGCCGTGCTCATCGATGATGTGACAAACGCGTTGGACTAAATCGAGTTGCGGATTGTTTGCGCTGGCGCGACGCGGATGGCAACGCTTGCACGGACGGAATCCCGCTTGCTCGGCAGCTTCGGGCAACGGAAAAAACCGTACCTGTTCGCGTTTGGGCCGGCGCGCGGGACACGAAGGCCGGCAGTAAATCCCCGTCGACCGCACGGCAAAAACGAAGCTGCCATCGCGCGAAGCATCGCGGGTCAGCACCGCGTTCCACAGTTCAGGATTATTCATCACGGCTGGATTAGTTTGCGTCTGCAACATTTTACTTCATGTCCTCCAATTTGATGACGCGATCATAAGCGTCTACACCAAAGCGTTCTATCCGAAGTTTGCGGTCAAACTTCTTGGGTGCACACGCCTCGGGCGTGCTAATCTCGCGTGCAGCACACGGGACGCGAGCGCACCCAATGAAAATCGCCCTCAAATACGGAATCGCCGTCACGCTGGTCATCGCCGCGTGGGTTGCACTGAAGCATTTTGTGCTGCACATCGAGGGAGGATCAGCTCAGCTGGCCGACGTCGCCGTTTTCAATCTGAGCGCGATTGTCGCGTTAATGTTCGGAATCAAAGAGCGGCGCGCTACGAACGGCGACCGCCTCACATTTGGGCAGGGATTAATAACAGGGATCTCAATCGCTGTTACTTACGCGATCCTGACGACTCTCTACTTTGCGTTATTGCTAAAACTGGTGGGACCAAGCTTGATGCAGCAGGAAGGCGAGACGAGCATGACCGCGGCATTCCTGGGTTTGGGAATCGGGCTGATGTTGTTCGGGACGATCTTTTCGGCCCTGATTTCGCTGGTTCTGCGGAAGTCGTAGTTACAGAACCGCGAGCGGTAGCGAGCGGGATAAAGACGCAACCTTCAACCAAAATCCGTCAAGGATCCGACCCTTCCAAAAGTTGAGTTTTGATCCCGCTCGCTACCGCTCGCGGTTCTGTAACAACGCCTCGCGGACCAACTTTTCCTGCTCTTGCGTATGAACTGAATAGTTGCCGGTCGCCGGACTGGCCGATTCAGCACGGCCGATGTAACGGAGCGCGTCGCCACCGGGCACCAGGTCCTCGAATTTCCCTTCCATGAAAGTCCAGCCGCCCATGTTCTTCGGCTCTTCCTGACACCAAATAAGTTCTTTCGCGTTCGGATATTTCGCGATTGTTCCTTTGATGGCAGAGAGCGGGAAAGGATAAAACTGCTCGACGCGCACCAGAGCGACGGGACTTGCGCCGCTCTTCTTTCGGGCTTCGCTTAGATCGTAAAAGACTTTGCCGCTACAAAAGACGATTCGTTCGACGGCGCTCGCCTCCTCTACATCTGCGTCATCAATCACCGGTTGAAACCCGCCACTCGTAAGTTGCGCAACGGATGAACTCGCGGCCGGCAGACGCAGCAGGCTCTTCGGCGTCATCACAATCAACGGTCGCTCAAAACCTGCGCGAATTTGTCGTCGCAGCAAGTGAAAATACTGCGCCGGCGAGCTGGGATAACAGACGCACAAATTGTTCGCCGCGCACAGTTGCAGAAAGCGTTCGAGTCGCGCGCTTGAATGCTCCGGCCCCTGCCCTTCGTAACCGTGCGGCAGAAGCATCGTCAGCCGCGATCGCTGCTTCCATTTGTCTTCGCTGGAAGAAATGTACTGGTCGATGATCGACTGCGCGACGTTGTTGAAATCGCCAAACTGCGCTTCCCACATAACGAGCGCATCCTTCGCAATCACTGAATAGCCATATTCGAATCCGAGCACGCCTGCTTCAGAGAGCGAGCTATCAAAAACTTCAAAACGCCCGTGTGAATTCTCAGGTGAACTCAATTCGGAGAGTGGCGTCCACGCCTGGCCGGTTTGCGTGTCGTAAAGCACTGCGTGCCGTTGACTGAACGTGCCGCGACCCGAATCCTGACCGCTCAAACGCACGCGGGTTCCTTCCAGGGCGAGCGATCCAAACGCGATCGCCTCGGCGAAGGCCCAGTCCATAGGCTGAGTTCCCTCGCCCATTTTGGCGCGCCGCGCGAGTTGGCTGACCATCTTCGGATTCAAGCGAAAACCTTCGGGAACGACGGAAATTTGTCGCGCGATTTGTTCGACTACTTCAGTGGTAACCGGAGTCTTAACCACTTCCGACCCGTCGATTTCGGCAACTTCCGGCTCGGGGACGAACGAGGCTTTTGCTTCGGCAGCGACCTTCTTCGCGCGCGCCAGTGCATCTTCGTAACGGCTGATGCGCTCTTCGATCAGTTGATTAGCTTCAGTCTCGTTAATGACACCTTCTTTGATCAGCCGCTTCGCATAGACCGAACGAACGCCCGGATGCTCTTTCACGCGCTGATACATCAGAGGCTGCGTGTAACTCGGCTCGTCCGTTTCGTTGTGACCGAGACGGCGGAAACCGACCACGTCCAGCACGACATCCTTATGAAACTTTTGCCGATAGTCGAGGGCGATGCGCATTGTCCGATAGGCGGCTTCGGGATCGTCGCCGTTGATGTGAAAGATCGGCGACTGGGTCATGCGAGCGACGTCCGTCGAATAAATCGAAGAGCGTCCCGATTCCGGCGAAGTCGTAAAGCCAATTTGATTGTTGATGATGATGTGAATCGTCCCGCCGGTGCGATAGCCGCGCAGCTGCGCGAGTTGCAGCGTCTCCATCACAATTCCCTGCCCCGCGAACGCCGCGTCACCATGCAGCAGCACGGGTAGCGCGCGGTCCATCACCTGTTCACGCGCCAATTGCTGGTCGTCCATCAGTGCATCTTGCGTTGCGCGCGTCATTCCTTCGACCACCGGATCGACGGCCTCAAGGTGGCTTGGATTCGGCGAAAGACGCAGCTGAACTTTCTTCCCACTTGGAGTGTCGCGTTCGCCTGCCGCGCCCTGGTGATATTTCACATCACCCTCATCCGCCGGAAAACTCGGATGAATCGAGCCTTCGAACGACGTGAATATGCGCTCGCAGAAATGACCGATCACGTTTGCCAGCACGTTCAGGCGCCCACGATGCGCCATGCCCATCGTGATCTGCTCGACGCCGAGATCGCCGGCGCGATCTATTAATTGATCCAGCAGCGCAATGATCGTTTCGCAACCTTCGATGGAAAAGCGCTTTTGACCTAAAAACTTCGTGTTAAGAAACTTTTCGAATTGCTCAGCCGAAATCAGCTTCCACAGAATTCGCTTCTTAACTTCCGTATCAATCGGTTCCGGATGCACGAACTCGCGGCGAATCTGCTCGCGCAGCCAAAGCTTCTCTTCCTTGCTTTGAATGTGGCGATATTCAGTGCCAACTTTGCCGCTGTAGGCGCGCTGAAGAATGTCGAGAATCTCGCGGAGCGTGGCGGTTTCGGTCCCGCCCAAACCTCCGGTAATAAAGATTCGATCAAGGTCCCAAATGGTCAGGCCATACGTTTCGATGTCTAGTTCGGGATGGTAAAGCAGCGGCATCGCGTGCAGCGGATCGATGTCAGCCGTCAGGTGTCCGCGCACTCGGTACGCGTTGATCAGCTCCATGACGCGCGCTTGGCGCAGAGCGTGCTCGTGCGTCTGATCCCCGCCGACGAACAGCGGATTGCGATCGACACTCCAGCGAAACGGCGGATGCGCGATTCCCAGATCCAGGAAGATGTCTTCGTAGAATTTGTCCTTGCCGAGCAACAACTCGTGAACGCGCGCCAGAAACGCACCCGACTCCGCGCCTTGAATGATTCGATGATCGTAAGTACTGCTGATGGTGATTGCTTTACTGATACCCAGTTGCGATTGGATCGCCAGCGCGATCGATTGATACTCCGCGGGATATTCAATGGCTCCGGTAGCGATAATGACAGACTGTCCCGCCATCAGCCGCGGCGTCGAAGCGACCGTGCCGATTGTTCCGGGATTCGTCAGCGAAATCGTCGTGCCCTGGAAGTCTGGAATTTGCAGCCTGCCTTCTCGCGCGCGCTTCACGACGTCGTCATAGCTTTCGAGAAATTCTGAAAAGCGCATTCGATTCGCGTTCTTGATATTCGGAACCAGGAGCGAGCGCGAACCATCCTTCTTTTCCAGATCGATCGCGATGCCAAGATTGATGGCCTCGCGTTTCAGACGCGACGGTTGGCCCTCAATCACCTCGAAGCCGTCGTTCATCTGTGGAAACTGTCCCAGCGCGCGCAATAACGCGTACGCGATCAAATGCGTAAATGAAGCTTTGCCGCCGGCGTTTTCTTGAAGGTGGCGATTAATGAGCCGGCGATTCTCTTCAAGCAGCTTAACCGGAATGCGGCGCTGCGAAGTCGCCGTGGGAACGGCGAGGCTCGCCTCCATGTTCTCGACAATCTTGAGCGCGGCGCCGCGAATGGGGATTGCTTCTCCGGCCGGTTGCAACCCGCCCGCTGACGCAGGCGGTTCTGACTTCGCTTTGGACCGAGTTGCCGCCGCTGCTGATTTGCTGCCATCGCCACTCGCGGTCGAGACTTCTGTCTTAGTCGTTTGCGCCGCCGGTGGTAGTGACTGCGCGGCGGGTTGGCCGTTGCCAAGAAGCTCTTCGAAATAGACACGCCACGATTCGTCGACCAGTGATGGATCGCTGCGGAAACGCGCTAAAAGCGTCTCGACATAAGTCGCGTTGGCGCCGAAATTTTCGGCAATAATTTCCGAGAAATCAGTTTTAGTTTGCTCTTGAGCCAAAGGAGATTCCTGTTTTGTGATTAAGGTTTTGAGTGAATAGGTTAGCACCTTCCGTTTGTCATTGCATCCGCGTGTTAGAAGACCGACCGCAAGGGAGGGCAAGTTAAATCATAAGGCGTTTGGCGGTGTTGCCGTCCCTCGCGGTCGGTCTTCTAACACGCTTTGGCCGCGATCAGTTGTGATATTGTATGCCGCCATTGGAGTCGCCCATGAAAAAATCAAAGAGCAAATCGATCACTCGACGGACCTTCGTCAAAGTCATCCCGGCGGCTGGTGCGGCTGCGATTGTCGCGACCAAAGCGCCGCTGAAATCGCTGGCCCAGACGCCCACTCCAGCAGCGCAAGCTTCGCCCAGTCCTTCCCCGCAAGCGCGCATTAAGAAGGATGATCTGAAGCATGCCGAGAAGATCATTGGTGTCGACTTCAACGACAAACAAGAAGACATGGCGCTACCGGGTGTTAACCGCAACCTCGACAGCTATGAAGCGGTGCGCAAGATCGATGTGCCGCTCGACACTGAGCCCGCCGTGGTCTTCCATCCGGAATTGCCCGGCTTCCACGTCAAGCGCGCCAAGATCAAAACAAAATTTCGATTTGGGCGGAACGACCCGGTACAGTTCAAGTCGGTTGAAGACCTCGCGTTCGCGACCGTGCCGCAGCTCTCTGAGTTGATTCGCACGAGAAAAGTCTCATCCGTCGAACTCACGAGGATGTATCTGGCCCGGTTAAAAAAATATGGCCCCAAACTTCTCTGTGTCGTCACGCTCACAGAAGACTTGGCGATGAAACAGGCGCAGGCCGCCGACGACGATCTCAAGCGCGGCAAGTATCGCGGGCCGCTGCATGGGATTCCGTGGGGCGCAAAAGATTTGTTTGCGACTAAGGGAATTAAGACCACCTGGGGCGCTGAGCCCTACCAAAATCAAGTCATCGATTACGACGCAACTGTCGTCGAGCGTCTGCGCGAGGCGGGAGCGGTGCTCCTCGCGAAGCTTTCGATGGGCGCGCTGGCACAAGGGCCGAAGTGGTTTGGCGGCGTCACGCGCAACCCCTGGGCGCCGGATGAAGATCGGCTTGGGTCGAGCGGATCGTCGGCGGGTCCGGCGGCGGCGACGGCCGCGGGCTTGGTGGGCTTTTCGATCGGAACGGAAACGCTCGGCTCGATCGTTTCGCCCTCGTCGCGATGCGGCTGCACCGGTTTGCGTCCGACGTATGGACGCGTCAGTCGCTACGGCGCGATGGGCTTAAGTTGGACGATGGACAAGGTCGGCCCGATTTGTCGCGGCGTGGAAGATTGCGCTGCGGCGCTCGACGCGATCTACGGCCCGGACAAGCACGACTTAACGGTTGGCGATCCGCACTTCAACTGGAATTCAGATGCGCCTTTGAGCAGCTTGCGCGTCGCCTATTTGAAATCCGAATTTGAATTCACGCCGGGCGCGAATGCGACCGATCAGCAAAAGCAAATCGCTGAGAAGCGCAACGCGATGTACAAAGAGGCAATCGACGCGTTGACCAAAGCCGGCGTGAAGATGACGGCGATCGAATTGCCAAAGTTTCCGACCAATAATCTTCGTTACATTCTGACCGCCGAAGCCGCCACCGCGTTCGATGACATTACTCGCGATGGCCGCGTCAATGAACTGTCGGGACAAGATCCCGGCGATTGGCCCAACACGTTCCGCACTAATCGGTTCGTGCCGGCAGTCGAATATCTGCGGGCCCAACGCGCGCGCGTGTTGCTCATGCGGGAAATGGACAAGCTGATGCGCGATTGGGACGTGTTCGTTTCACCCGCGCCCGGCAGTTCGAGTCTCATCATCACGAACCTGACCGGTCATCCCGCAGTTTGCTTGCCGTGCGGTTTTCTCGACGTGCCCGCCGGCCCGAACGCGCCCGTTGCGCACTTGCCGCAAGCAATCATGTTTACCGGCGGACTCTACGACGAAGCGTCACCATTGCGCGTCGCGCTCGCGTTCGAGAAGGCAACGCAATGGCACACGATGCATCCGAAGGTTGATTGGGCGTAGAGCTTGCGGAGGATCTTGATGAAAACTCGAACTTCTTTCTTATCGGCTGGATTAATTGTTGCCGCGGCGCTGTCATTCTTTGCGCAAGCGGCCCGAGCGCAATCACCTTACACGCCCGTCGCTAAATATGATCCGAAGCGCGACGCGGCGCAGGACATTCGCGACGCTAGCGTCGAGGCGAAGCGCACAAATCGGCGTGTTCTGTTGGAGGTCGGCGGCGAATGGTGCAGTTGGTGTCATCACATGGACGACTTTTTCGAGGGACATCCTGACCTGACTGCGCAGCGCGACAAGAGCTTCGTCATGGTCAAGATTAATTTCAGCGAGGAAAACCCAAACAAAGAAGTACTGGCGAAATACCCGGCCGTCGCGGGCTATCCACACCTATTCGTGCTCGATGCCAACGGCGCGCTAGTTCACTCGCAGGACACGAGCGCGCTGGAAGAAGGCAAGTCCTATAACCTGGAAAGGTTCACGACTTTCTTGGCGTATTGGGCGTGGGCAAAAGAAAAATAGAGGGAAGATAGTAATTTCGTTTTCTCGGGTCGTGATCCATTTCGTGTGAAGGGCACTTTGGATCGTGACTGATTGGACTTAATCCTAGACTCGGCGGTTCTTGAGAATATTACGAACATTCAAGAGAGAGCCTTACGTGCAATGAAGAGCGTTCAAAGTCCGGTGTGGCGACGGCATCTTGAAGATTTAGCCGTCGCCTGTGACACCGTGATTGCTTGCGCCTTACGGCTACAAGATTCTACGGACACCCGCGCGGACAGCGCGAACCAACTGGGCACGCGGGATGAATCTTGTTATCGGGCGGCGTGAAGTCGTGGTAGTTGAGACATTCTTTTTCAAACGCAACTCGCTCGTTTAGAGCGTGGCTAAGTTTGAAATGCGAATACCGCCCAACTCCATGTTTGATTCGCTCGCCGCCTTTTGAGAATCGGCCAACGTAATGGACGTTGAAAACGCCGTCTATGACTTTGCCAAAGGCGTAATTACCATACGGTTTCTGCGGTGTGCAGTAGACGGCTATCTGGGCGAGCGTCAGCTCATAAGGGCCTGACATATTCAGACTCTTTGCTGGCATCGGTGTTGACATTGCTATTCTCCAAAGATCGCGTTTCGGGTTGGAGAAGCGAGGCTGGGGATATTACTTGCGGCGACGCAAATTGCCTTGAGGCTGTTTCGATTGGTTTCCCGCGATCTGTGCTGGATCGGAAACTAACGAAGCAGCCTCACCTCAAAATCAGCGCAAAGGTAGCATGTCAACCGTTGATGGGACAAGGTTTTGCCGTCAAAACGCCACTATATCTTGCGGTCATGCTGCAAACAAGTCTTGCCACGTCCAGATTGTTTCAGTAACACCGGCGCGCATGGCCGGAGTCATGCGGATTGAACGATGAATTTCGCGGAAGTTAAAAGAGAAAACGAACAAAGCAATTGCGCTTCGCAGGTTTTCCCACTTGCGCGAAAAACTCATCGTCAATCGTGCGAGCCTCTTAACGCGCAGTCGCACAGTCAGATTCGTTCTTTCAACGTGCGACGTGCAAATCAAATCAGGATCGGGATCGCCGAACCACGGTTCTTTGATAGTGCCTTGCAGTCTCGCGGGACTGTATCGCGTTGGGCCTTCCGTCATTCCGGTGTAAATCTTAATCAATTGGCTATAATCGATTCGCGTTCCGAGACTCAAGCTGACTGCGTTCGGGTAACTTTTCATTCCGTCGCTAGTCAGTTGGAAACGACCAGCCGTCGCTTCATTCAGCTTTTCAATAAAAATCTCAGTGTCTTGAGCGGTGCGACGGCCAAGATGCCACGCCAAGATCGCTTTGCTGTTTCGCTCCACTGCGAGAAACGTCCAAGCATCGCCTTGTCGCTCGTTGTTTGGATTACGCTTATTCCGTTCTTTGCAGTAGCAGTAGCCCCACAACTCGTCTACCTGTACCTCATTCACGGGCACTTCGCGGAAGCGTTCAAGCAGAATCTTCTCGCACTTTTCGCCAGCGACATTCAACACTTTCAGCACGGTAGCGATATGCACGTCGCAGAGCCTTGCGGTGCTGCGAACGGAGCAACCTTCAGCCAAGCAATCGAGAATGCGATAGAGAGTCGCGTCAGGCAGGTTAATAGTCTTAACAGGCTTCACGCTACGTTCAGAGAACGTGCGGCGACACTGGCGGCATCTAAAGCGTGGCGTTCGATTCTTTCCGAAATAGCCGTGAGGCTGCGGGGAATTGACGTTACAAGTTGGACAAAACACGGTGACCGTTCATCTTTCTTGACTCGGATCACCATAGGCACTAGCATGACTTTGCACGGCCTGTGCTCGCATCTACGGTGTGAGTCAGGTTATAGGCTGGCAGGGTGTTACAAGCACCTTGTCAGCCGTGTTGATAAGTTGGCGGCGGGCATCCGATTCGGACGGATGAAGCCGTGGTATGGACACGGCCTACTAGGTTTACAGCCTAGCGCATTCGGCCACTCTGCCAGCCCGCCGCTAATTCAAAGAACTCTACTTCCCGCCAACACGAACATGTTTAAGCCCGCGCTTCGGCAAAGGCTTCAAAGCGTCTTTACTTTTTTCCCATGTCTCAGGGCTGATCTTTATCTGCGCAGAACCAGTTACACCGCGATCTTTCCAGCGATAACGACCCTCGTGGAATTCAGCCTCGCCGGATTCAGCCAATCGTTTCAAAATGCCGTGAATGCTTGCGAGCGGGTTATTGTGGCGTTCTTTAAGGTTGTAGCCGTTATATTCGAGCGTATCTCGGATTCCACGCGGTGTTCTGAAGTGCTCAGAACGTCTCAAAACTTCTCGCACAGCATCGGCAAGGTTCAGGTTAGTAACCGGCGCGATTACGTCCAGCACCGTCTCGCCCTCTTCCAAAAGCGGCGCGATATGCTCGGAGAGTTTTTCCAACTGAACGATCCTGTCGGTTGTTTCGGCGAGGTCGGAAAGCTGCAAATGGCGGCTTTCGCGAAGCTCTTCCAGCTCTTCCTGAATCTTCTTGTAAACGTCAGGCCAATAAACGTCTTTTGCCATAATGGAGGCATACTACATGAAGCATAAGTCAGCGTCAACAGATTTATGCACTTCTGGCGATAAATCTTTAAGCAACTGGGACGAGGCCATAGGAAGAGCGAAGAAACGGATGGCAGAGATCAGGCGTTCAATTCGTGGAATGGAAGAGTTGCGGGATCAGGGAATGAGCTTTCCGAGCCTAAAAGAAAGGAAGGCGCGATCTAGTTCGCTCAACACGAATTAGATCACGACCTTTTCTCGGTGTCTCTTGTGGATCTCGGTGCCTCTGTGGTGAAATAGTTTGGGCAAGCGTCCACCACAGAGGCACTGAGATCCACAGAGACACAGAGAACAACCACAACCAGTGAACTAACAAAAACAGGCGCCGGCCGGATTAAGAATCGAAATTCACTTCACCATTCAACGAGACGACAACTTCCTTCACTGTCGGAAACTGCTTCAACGTCAACTCAACCGCTTTCTTGAATCGCGCCGGCGCGA
>Ga0207644_10002235_pt1 | contig 12552 bp, 10 predicted proteins | sample KBSS73metaG_FD_184326 | JGI IMG/M metagenome (GOLD analysis project Ga0207644, IMG submission 184326) | Switchgrass rhizosphere microbial communities from Kellogg Biological Station, Michigan, USA - KBS S7-3 metaG (SPAdes) (version 2) | ecosystem: Host-associated > Plants > Roots > Rhizosphere... | reverse complement strand
GATCGCGGCGAGCTTGGAGTCACTATTGGCAAAAGGACGCGAAAGTTCAGAGATGAACGCGGCGTGGAACGACGCGATGCAGGCCATGTCGCAAGACGCGTTTGCTTATTACCGAAAACATATTGCCGAAAATGCCGATGTGCTCGCCTACTTTGAAGGGGCCACACCGGTCAATGAACTGGAGAACGCGCGAATCGGGTCGCGTCCAGCTCGACGAACCTCCAGCCGGTCGCTCGAAGACCTGCGCGCCATTCCGTGGGTATTTGGATGGATGCAGAGCCGGCACGCAGTTCCAGCCTGGTTTGGCGTCGGACACGCGCTGGAGTCGTTTGGATCTCGCGGTGAAGATCAGAAGAAGATATTGCGCGACATGATGAGCGGGTCTCCAGTATTTGCGGCCATGCTGCGGAACGTCGAGATCGCTATGGCGAAATCCGATATGGCCATCGCCCGTTTGTATGCGGACCTTGTGCCGAACTCTGCGGTACGCAACCGAGTATTTTCGCTATTCGAAGAAGAATTCGAACGCACGCGACGTGTTCTCATCGCAGTCAAGGGACAAACCGAGTTGCTGGAAAAGAATCCGGTGCTCGCGCGATCCATCCGTTTGCGGAATCCATACGTCGATCCGATGAGCCTGGTTCAAGTTGACTTGTTGCGTCGCAAACGCTCGGGAGAGACCGATCCGCTGCTCGACTATGCGATCGGAGCGACCATCAATGGAATCGCAGCGGGGTTGCACAATACGGGATGAGGCCGTAGGCTGTCCGCGTTTGTTTGCTCTGAGATAGAACACGAGCCGCGGTCGAGAGCAACACCGGCCGCTATTTTGCAGATATCGATTTTCTAAAGAGGCCTACATGAATATTTGCTGCCGGCGCGCTGGCGTGATCACCTTTTGTTTTCTGCTGCTCGCGAGTGTCGCAATCGCCCAAAAGCGCTCGATCACAGAGAAAGATCTTTTCAAGTTCCAGTGGATCGGCGATCCGCAAATCTCTCCCGATGGATCGCAGGTAGCTTTCGTCCGCGTCACTGTCGATGAGAAACAAGCGGGCTACGAAACTTCGATCTGGATTGCGGCGACCGGCGGCGGCTCGGTGCGGACGCTGACTTCAGGAAAGCACGATTCGTCTCCTCGTTGGTCGTCCGATGGAAAACTTCTCGCATTCATGCGTGCGGTCGAGAAGGACGGCAAGACGCAGCCGCCGCAGATTTTCATCCTTCCGGTAACTGGCGGCGAGGCGTGGCCGTTGACCAAGATGCCGCAGGGCGCGGGCGGTCCAGAATGGTCGCCGGACGGTAAGACGCTCGCGTTCTTCAGCACGGCGAATCCAGAAGATATGGAACGCGCCGCATGCGAAGAAAAACAAGGCCTCGATCCAACTTCGGCTGCGAGCAAACCTGCGGACGCAAAAGTTACAAATAAAGACGATGCCCAGAAAGTTGATAGCAAGAAGGAAAAGGACGCGAAAGAGAAAATCGCCGAAAAATGCGGCAAGCCCGAGCACGAGCCTGACATCCATGTGGTAACGCGAGTCGAGTATCGAGGTGACAACGAAGGGTATTTCGATTTGTCGCGACCGCCGCACATCTGGAAGATTGGTGTTCCATCGACTCCGACGGACGACGGGAAGCCGACGCAAATCACGAGGGGGGAATTCGCCGAAGATGAGTTTGAATGGGCCAAGGACGGCTCGAAGATTTACTTTACGTCGACGCGCAACTTGGAACCTTATTACGAGCTGCCGCAGAATGCGATTTATTCGGTGCCTGCGGCCGGCGGCGAGATCACAGAGGTTGCGCGGATTACGGGGACCTCGCAATCGATTTCCCTCAGCCCCGATGGCGGCAAAATCGCATTTGTCGGTACTGCAAACAGTCCGGTGCAGTCCTACACGCAGTCCCATCTCTGGGTTGTCGAATTGAAGGATGGCGCAAAGCCGAAAAACCTGACTGCGAGACTAGATCTCGACATTTCCGGCGGCATCATCGGCGATCAGGAGCCTCCGCGGGGAGGAAGCGGTGTGCGCCCGCTTTGGTCGGCGGATGGAAAATCGTTGACCGTGATTGTTGCCAGGCAAGGCCGTGCCAACCTCGAACGTTTCGACGCTGAGTCGGGGCAGAACACACCGGTGACGAAGGGCGATCAGGCGGTCACGCAATACACGTCGAATGGGAAAGAGACCGTGGCGGCAATTTCAACGCCAACAATCATCAACGACTTGTACCTAGTAGGGGACGACCCGGCGCAGGCGAAACGTTTGACCGACATCAACGAAAAGCTCTTTGCAGAGCTCAATCTCACGGCCCCCGAGGAGATCAACTACGCCAGTTTCGACGGCAAGAAAATGCAGGGCTTTGTGCAGAAGCCCCCGGATTTTGATGCGAAGAAGCAGTACCCGTTAATTCTGAACATTCATGGCGGCCCGCACACGGCATATGGCTACGTCTTCTTCCACGAAATGCAATGGATGGCTGCGAAAGGTTATGTCGTGCTGTACCCGAACCCGCGCGGCAGCACATCGTTCGGAGAGGAGTTCGCGAACATCATTCAGTTCAAGTATCCAGGCGACGATTATCACGACTTGATGGCGGGCGTCGACGAATTGATCAAACGCGGATATGTTGACCCAAAGCGCCTCGCAGTGACCGGAGGAAGTGGCGGCGGCTTACTGACAAATTGGGTCGTCGGCCACACCGATCGATTTGCAGCCGCGGTCGCGCAGCGAGACATCGCGAGTTGGACGGCGTGGTGGTACTCCGACGACTTCGTGCTGTTCCGTCCGATGTGGTTTCACAAACCGCCTTTCGAAGAGCCGGCGGATTATCGCGACCGGTCCCCGATCAGCTTCATTAATTTCGTGAAAACGCCAATCATGTTCATTTTGGGCGATGCAGACCTGCGGACACCCCCGAGTGCCGGTGGCGAGCAAATGTTTCGCGCGCTCAAGTATCGGAAAATACCAGCCGTGATGGTGCGGTTTCCTGCAGAAGGTCACGAATTGTCCCGGTCAGGCCAGCCGTGGCATCGCATTGAGCGCTTGCATCACATCGTGAACTGGTTCGACGTCTATCTGCAAGACAAGAAGACGAACGAATACGACCTGATACCGCCCGCCGAGGCTGACTGGGAGAAGTCCGCAAACTGACGACTGGGTAGGTAGACAAACAATACGGAGAAGCCGGCATCTAGTTGGAATAAAGGGGCGCGCACTTTCAGGTCAGTCATGCTGATGTACCGAAAATCCGGCACCGCAATCGCCATTATTGCTGTGATTTTTCTTGGACTCGCTGCTCCGGGCACGGCGCAGCAGCTCGCCAAACGTCTCATGCTCAAAGACGGGTCCTACCAACTTGTAAGCAAGTATGAGATCAAGGGCGAGCGTGTGCGCTACATGAGCGCGGAGCGCGGGGAGTGGGAGGAACTTCCGAAATCGCTGGTTGACTGGGCAGCAACCGAAAAATACGAGAAAGACCGCGCTGCGGGAGTTCCCAGCCCGGAGGCGGCGGCTCTCGACAAAGAACTCGAAGCCGACAAGAAGGCAGAAGAAGCGCGCAATCCGCACGTCTCACCCGGCCTGCAGTTGCCGGATGAGGGCGGCGTGATCTTACTCGACACATTCGATAGTCAGCCGCAACTGGTAGAGCTCTTACAGTCCGGCGGAGAAGTGAACAGCAACATAAAAGGCAATATTTTCCGCGCGGCGATCAACCCGATTGCGAGCGCAAAGCAAACGGTTGAGCTCACCGGAACGCACTCCAAAGTGCAATCGCATGTCACCCTTCCCTCCATTTACGTGAATGCCGATCGGCAGGATCAAGCAAACGGAGAAGCGAAGACAACTGATCCGGAACTACCTTACGACCGCTTCAAAATGGTGCGCATGCAGGTAAAGGGCGACAAGCGCATCGTCGGGGACATCAAGATTGCGATCTACGGCAAGGTCTCTCAGGAACAGAAGCTGGTTCCGACTCACGCAGAAAAGATGACGGGGGGTTGGGTGAAGGTCACGCCGGTCGAGGCGCTTACTCCAGGGGAATATGCCGTGGTGGAGATGCTGGGCAAAGAAGGTATGAATCTGTACGTTTGGGATTTTGGAGTCAACCCGTCGGCCGCTGCGAATCCCACTGCATGGAAGCCGGACCCATCCGCTGTAAAACCCGTGTCCGATCAACCTGACGAACTAAAGAAGCGTTAGAGAAAGGTCTGCTACTCCATCAATCCACGCCCCGCGATCCCAATGTTGTCGCGGGTCGTGTTCTTGACCATGTACATCATTTCATCAGCCTGGCGGATGACGTCTTGCGGAGTTTTCGCGTCATGGGGAAACGTCGATAGCCCCATGCTCGCCCGCACTTTTAGATCTAACTTCTCTTCCTGACAGAACGTGCTCGTGCGAAGAGCTTCGCGCAAACGTTTGGCGACCACTACGGCCTGTTCCTTGCCGGTTTGCGGTAACAAGATCACGAATTCATCGCCGCCGTAGCGAAATGCATAGTCGATCAAACGGAGCTGCGCTTTGATGAGATACCCGATTTCAGCGAGCAATTTGCTGCCGACCAAGTGGCCATGCGTGTCGTTCACTTTTTTAAAGTGATCGAGATCGATAAACAGCACGCTGAATTCATATGCAAAACGCGACGAGCGGTACACCTCAGTTTCAAGCGTTTTATGAAGATGACGCGCGTTATAGAGGCCTGTGCAATCGTCCGTGATCGTGAGCTCTTGAATTTTCTCGACGGACCGCGCATTCTCGATTGCGATGGCGGCGTAATCAGAGAGTGAGTTGAGAAAGAACAACTCACCGTCGCGGAATCCCTTCATGTCGACGTTTACCAATTGAATGACGCCGAGCACTCGATGCTTGGATCGCAGGGGGACGCAAATAATCGACTGCGTCTCCATCTTGGTCATTTTGTCGACCCGTTTCGCGAAGCGGGGATCAGCGCTCACATCCGGAACGATCTGCTGTTCCCCATGTTGAGCAACCCATCCAGCTATGCCCTCGCCAACCTTCAGTCGAACGTTTTTTAGCGCTTCCGCCTTGTCTCCAACTGCGATCGCGAAATAAAGCTCGTTGTGCTCCTCGTCGACCATGAGCAGCGACCAGGTGTCTGGTTGGAAGTATTCCGCCATCTTTTCCATGATGGTCTGCAGAATGGAGTCGAGGTCGAGCGAAGACGTCAGAGCCTTGGCAACATCGTGGAAGATGTTGAGCTCTTGGTCTTTGCGAGTGCGCGCGGCACCGGTGCCCTCAGACATGCGATAAGGACCTCAAAAATCAGGCGGAAAGTGCAAGAATTATATGCGGCCCTGGAAACTGCCAGCAACCAACCGAAGTAACCTGAACCCCGGACGCCACGGTCTAAGCGGCTTCTGGCGCGCCCCTACCCGACCCTAAGCCGCCGCTTTCCTTATGTCTTTCCAGGAAAAATTGCCTATAGTAATGTTCTTCGCAGGCATTGCGTGGCCCGTGCCAGGGGGACCTTGTGGCTTCCTTCGGAGAAAGGCTGAAGCGAGAACGAGAGAAACGGAAGGTGTCTCTCGATGAGATTGCCCTCTCCACTAAGATCGGTACCCGCATGCTCCATGCCCTTGAGGAGGAGAAGTTTGAGCAACTGCCCGGGGGCATTTTCAACAAGGGGTTCGTCCGAGCCTACGCTCGGCACCTAGGACTCGATGAAGAACAAACGATAGCCGACTACCTCGAGGCCGCCGGCGAAACAGCGCCAAAACGGTTTGAACCAACACCCGAAGTTCGAATTCTCCCCGCACGCGAAGCTGAAAGCGAGAAGCTTCCAAAAACCGTGCCGTGGGGAATGTTAGCGGCTGGGTTGCTGATTCTCGCTTTGGTCTTATCAGTCTGGAGCTATTTCAGGCGCGATCAAAGAGAGGCAAGCGCGCCTGAACCCGTCCGGGCTGCGGCGCCGAACTCGAACGATAACAAGCAAGGTGCGGGAACATTGTCTCCGGTGCAAACCCCTCCGGCGCAGCATCCTCCGTCCGCCATTCTTGACGCCAAGCCGATCAACGCAGACGCGCCAGCCGCCCCGGGAACCTTCTCCGTGACGATCAAGGCCAACGACGATTCCTGGGTAGCAATCGCTGCCGATGGCAAAACAGTGGCCGCAGATAGTTTGCTCACCGGCGGAACCACCAAAACGATTCAAGCGAATCGCGAAATCGTGATCAAAGCGGGAAATGTCGGCGCTCTTGAGATCTCATTTAATGGAAAGAAACTGCAGAGACAAGGCCAAGAAGGTCAGGTGAAGACCCTGACATTCGGAACCGAAGGTCTGGTTGCGCCGCCGACTGGGACGAAACCTGTGAGTCCGCAGGGCTGATCATCTCCCGTTGACAGTTCGATTTCAGCCGTCGAACCCGCTCCTCCCGCACTTCAGTGCGAACGTGCGCAACTGCCTGTGAGGATTAGGCAGAATGGGCCAAAAGCGTTGCGCCTCGAACCCTTCTCTGGTACCGTTTTAGAGGACCCTAAAGGTGTGTCTCGAGCGTCGTAGTGCGTATTTTCCTGCCCGACCAAAGCGTCCAGATTTCTTCTGAGGAGTAAAGCTTGCCAGCAAAAAACCGTTATCTTTTCACGTCCGAGTCGGTGACTGAAGGCCATCCCGACAAGATTGCCGACCAGATTTCTGACGGCATTCTGGATTCCTGCCTCCGCGAAGATCCGACAAGCCGCGTGGCGTGCGAAACGCTTACCGCGACGGGATTGATCGTGATCGCCGGCGAAATCACCACCAAAGCTTATGTCGATTTTCAAACTCTCGTGCGCGGCATTGTTCAATCGATCGGCTACGACAATGCACTCTATGGTTTCGATTCGAATACCTGCGCCGTGATCTCTACCATTAACAAACAGTCGGGCGATATCGCCATGGGTGTGGATACGGGCGGAGCCGGCGACCAAGGCATGATGTTTGGCTACGCCTGCAACGAGACTCCCGAACTAATGCCGATGCCGATCTCGTTGGCACACAAACTCACGCTGCGCCTTTCGGAAGTCCGCAAGAACGGCATGTGCCCCTACCTCCGGCCTGATGGAAAATCCCAGGTCACAGTTGAATACGACGCAAACGGCAAGGTCCTGCGGGTTGACGCCGTCGTGATTTCGACGCAGCATGCGGAAAACGTGGGGAATGACGAATTACGCGCCGACATGTTGAAACACGTGATTCAATCCGTGATTCCAGCGCACCTTCTTGACGCTGACACCAAATATCACATCAATCCCACAGGACGTTTCGTCATCGGCGGTCCGATGGGAGACACTGGACTTACAGGACGCAAAATTATCGTCGACACCTACGGCGGCATGGGGCGCCACGGTGGCGGCGCGTTCAGCGGCAAGGATCCGACGAAGGTGGATCGTTCCGCTGCCTACATGGCGCGCTACATCGCGAAGAACATCGTTGCAGCTGGTCTCGCCGAGCGCTGCGAAGTGCAGCTTGCTTATGCCATCGGCGTCGCCGAACCCGTAAGCGTGCTGGTCGATACTTTTGGTACCGAGAAGGTTGATCCCGCGATCATTCCCGACCTTGTTCGCGCAAACTTCAAGCTGACGCCGAAAGGCATTATCGAATCGCTGAACTTGCGTCGCCCGATCTATCGCAAGACGGCGGCCTATGGCCATTTCGGACGCACCGATGCTGACTTCACGTGGGAAGCGACCGATAAGGCATCCAAGCTCGCGAGCGAAGCTGGCCTTAAACGGGAACCGGTAGCAGCCAGGAAATAGGTTCTGTCGCGGAGGCGAAACTTCCTAGCCTCCGCAGGTCTTTCTATTATCGCCCACCGCGCCACAGGAGATTATGTCGACGACAACCGCAGCAGTGAATTGTGACGTAAAAAGTCTGGAACTCGCCGATCTTGGCAAGAAGCGCATCGAGTGGGCAAACCAGTCGATGAACGTTCTACAAATCATTCGCAAGGAATTCATCAAGAACCAGCCCCTCAAGGGAATTCGCATCTCCGCTTGCCTGCACGTGACTGCGGAAACAGCGAACCTGATGATCGCGCTGCGCGATGGTGGCGCGGACGTCGTACTCTGCGCATCGAACCCGCTTTCGACGCAAGACGACGTCGCAGCCAGTCTGGTACGTGACTACGGTATTTCCGTGTTTGCGATTAAGGGCGAGGACAACGAGTCGTACTACAGCCACATCATGGCGGCACTCGATCACAAACCGCATGTAACGATGGATGACGGTGCCGATCTCGTTACCGTTCTGCACACCAAGCGCCAAGACGCGGCGACCGACATCATTGGGGGTACTGAAGAGACGACAACAGGCGTTATTCGCTTACGCGCCATGGCGAAAGAGGGCGTGTTGCAGTATCCGATCATTGCCGTTAACGACGCCGATACGAAGCACTTGTTCGACAACCGTTACGGCACAGGTCAGTCCACCATCGATGGCATCATCCGCGCGACGAACTTCCTGCTGGCTGGATCGAAATTCGTAGTTGCTGGCTATGGATGGTGCGGTCGCGGACTCGCGAGCCGTGCGCGTGGTGCAGGCGCTGAAGTAATAATTACAGAAGTCGACCCAACAAAGGCTCTCGAGGCGGTCATGGACGGTTTCCGTGTGATGTCAATGCCCGAAGCCGCCAAGATCGGTGACGTCTTCTGCACCGTGACGGGCAACAAGAACGTGCTCGCGAAAGAGCATTTTGAAGTGATGAAGAACAACGCCATCATTTCGAATTCAGGTCACTTCAATGTTGAGATCGACATTCCGTCACTCGAAAAGATGTCGTCCTCGAAGCGCACCACTCGAACTTTTGTAGAAGAGTACACAATGAAGGATGGCCGCAAGATCAATCTGCTTGGCGAAGGCCGCCTGATCAACCTGGCTTCGGCCGAAGGACACCCGCCGTCCGTAATGGACATGAGCTTTGCCGACCAAGCTCTCGCCTGCGAATACATGGTGAAAAACCACAAGGCGCTCGAGAAGAAGGTCTACATGGTTCCGGTCGATCTAGATAAGCGCGTAGCCAAGTTGAAGCTTGAGTCCATGGGCATCAAGATCGACCGCCTCACGCCGGAGCAGGAAGAATATCTGGCTAGCTGGTCGGAAGGAACCTAAGAAGACGGTCAGTCGTCAGTAGGCGTATTCCCGGGGCGGCGATCAGCCGCTCCGTTTTCATTTCGGACAATTGAGCACCTTACGCGGTAACGATCACCGCAGGCGAGCTCGAAGGATCAGCAAATTTAATCTCTACCAGCGCGGCCTCGCGCACATTCGTTACGAGAGCCGGACGGAAACACGCAACACAAGTCCCCCCTGCGTGCCTCACACTCGGATACACCAGACCCGCCGATCCTTGGTTGAGAAGCGCGCGTGCCAGCGCCTGCGACGCAACATAGCTCGTAGGATCTAGAGAAGCTGCGTTCTCTGAATCGCCTCGAAGATCGTGAAAATCCGCGCGGAAATCAGCTAGATAATCGCGATACGTCCGCGACTCAGGCTCCTTCCAACTCGGGATCTCGCGAAGCTCTTCGCCGAAGTGATATCCAACCTCGGTGTGTGCCGTTTCGAGCGCAAATGCCGCATACCACGCCCCGCGATCGGACGAATTAAAGCGGCTGCCCGAGGGTGCAGCGTGCGTAAACGACGCATTTACGATATGAAAGTTCGGCACGCCGAAAACGAGTTCGTGCACGCTGATGCCTGGCAGCCGATTTACTTCTCCGATCAACCGATCGTTGGTCGCACCTTCAAGTTCGGCAAGATCATCAAGATCGCGGCGGCTTGCGGCCAGACGAGACAGCACGCTCACATCCCCGGGCAAATACCGCGTCGGAATCAGACGATGCGTGTCGTCGTGGTGAAGCGTTGTGGTGGCGGGCAGCACTTACTGGCCGCCGCGCCGCGCGTCGAGCAACTGCCGGACGTGCATCATGGCGGGCTGACCACCGCGAAGCATATAAACGAGAGGAGATTCCCCGTTAAACATCGAGTTGGTGTTCGGCAGCTGGATCCACGCATCCGCGAGCTTTGCGCTGTACAGGATGTTGAGCGCGCTAAATATGCCAATCAACAAGGAGATCCTTGTCAGCATGTCCTGGTCGAGCCTCTTCTTCGCTCCGCCCTTCAGTTGATAGAACGACCCGTTCGAGATTCCTCCGAGCAGGCCGCGCGCGTCTTCGTCGCGTAGTCTCCAGGCTGTCGCAATCCGGAAAAACGCACGAATAGCGGTAGGACTCAGGCGCTGCTGAATGGGCCGGCGCGAAAGATCCGCTGGTTCGTTCCAGCTGATGCCCGTAGATTGAATGAGCGGAGCTGCCACGTTGACTACTCCTTTAATGAATATATAATACTCCATTTATGGAGTTCGTCAACAAATAAATAATATCAATGTAATGTGTTGGTTACCTGGAATGGATGAGCTGGTGAGATGACGAACGGGGTAGCTAGCGCTTTTATCGCCCAACCATTTGAGCCGCCAGTCGGCGAGGGGTAACTTGCCATTTCCCCTGTCTGAATCTGCTACCATCTCACCTCCATTACATCGCAGACATGCTTGCTCTCGCTGCCATTGCCGGAATACTCATCATCTTCCTTGTTCTACTGGATGCCTTTGAGACCATCGTTCTGCCACGTCGAGTGCAGCGCTCCTACCGTCTCACTGCGTGGTTTTATCGAAATTTCTGGACCGCGTGGACCAAACTATCGCGCTCCATGCCCGGCCGCCTGCGCGAGAATTTCCTGGGATATTTCGGACCACTCTCCCTTATCTTCTTACTCGTTCTTTGGGCGATCAGCTTGATTTTCGGGTTCACGCTCCTTCAATACGGGTTGGGGGAACACCTTCGTCTGAGCGATGAGCAAATCACTTTTGGTGTTCTGCTCTACCACAGTGGCGAGACATTCTTCACCCTCGGCTATGGAGATATCACTCCTATCTCCAGCGCAGCCCGCACACTGGCCGTTCTCGAAGCAGGGATGGGCTTCGCGTTTCTCGGCGTGGTTGTGGGGTACCTCCCGGTCGTCTATTCGTCGTTTTCCTCGCGCGAAATTCAGATTTCGATGCTCGACTCGCGCGCTGGCTCCCCGCCTACTGCCGCGGAATTGCTGAGCCGCCTCGGCTGTTGTCCAGACCAAACGGTTCTCGACGAAGTTTTCCGCGACTGGGAGCGCTGGTCGGCTGATTTGTTATCGAGCCATATCTCGTATCCAGTGCTCTGTTTCTTTCGTTCTCAGCATGGCAACCAATCATGGCTGGGCGCGCTCACGGTGATCCTTGATGTAACTTCCCTCGTCGTCACCGGGGTCGATGGCATTCGCACCGAGCAGGCAAAGTTGACGTTTGCCATGGCGCGCCACGCCGCTGTAGACCTCGCGCAGGTTGTCGCGGCTCAATACGATCCACTCGCTGCCACTCGGCTTTCAGAACAAGAATTGCTGCAATTGCGAAAGAGTCTCGCGTCGGCCGGCGTTCGAGTGAAGCAGGACGAGACCGCCGACGCAAAGCTGGAGAAACTCCGCTCTCTTTACGAACCTTATGTAGAGGCTCTTTCCCGACGGCTATTGTTCAAGCTTCCCCCGTGGATGCATTCTGAGAAGAAGAAGGACAACTGGCAAAGTGGACCGTGGGACCGTGCCATTCAGGCCAAAGGCTTGAGCACTCCAGCGCGAGTTGTTCTGGACGATCATTTTTAAAGCGAGCGAAAGCGGCCAGACTCTTCTGACCACCAACGGGCGGAGCGGGTCACCCGACCTGCAGGGTTTTGTTACCATCCTCTGTCGATGAAACGAACTGGCGAGAACGTAGTCCGCATCGAAGCTGAGGCCCTGCGCCGCCTCGCCGATCGCATCGGGGGGCCAATGGGCGAGGCCTTTCAGCGCGCACTCGACCTGATGTTCGAATGCCGCGGACGTGTCGTCGTAACCGGCATGGGCAAGAGCGGAATTATCGCGCGCAAGATCGCCGCAACTCTCAGCTCGATTGGGACGCCAGCGTTATACCTTCATCCAGTCGAAGCGATACACGGCGATCTCGGGATGGTCGTCTCCGGCGATGTTGTCGTCGCCCTCTCGGCCAGCGGCGAAACAGAAGAGATTCTGCGACTACTCGCGAACATCAAACGACTCCGTGTGCCGCTCATCACGATGACTTGCGATGAGATCTTTGGAGCGTCGCCCTTATCAGTCGAGCCTCACGGCGTCGACGGGGATTCGCGGGAACTCGCGGCGCCGCAAAAGCTTTCCACGCTCGCGGCGGCGGCCGAAGTCGCGCTCGACTGCTCGATCGACAAAGAGGCGTGCTCGCTGGGGCTCGCCCCCACCGCTTCGACCACGGCCATGCTTGCGCTCGGCGACGCGCTTGCTGTGGCACTCTCGGAAAAACGCGGGTTCAAAGAAGAAGACTTCGCCAACCTGCATCCGGGCGGCAAACTGGGCAAGCGCCTGGCACGCGTCGAGTCGCTCATGCACTCCGGCGATGCCGTCCCGCGAGTTGCACCGACCGCGAAGATGCCTGACGTGATCTACGAAATGTCGCGCAAGAAGTTGGGCATGACGACCGTGGTG
>Ga0207644_10002233_pt1 | contig 12561 bp, 10 predicted proteins | sample KBSS73metaG_FD_184326 | JGI IMG/M metagenome (GOLD analysis project Ga0207644, IMG submission 184326) | Switchgrass rhizosphere microbial communities from Kellogg Biological Station, Michigan, USA - KBS S7-3 metaG (SPAdes) (version 2) | ecosystem: Host-associated > Plants > Roots > Rhizosphere... | reverse complement strand
GCGCAGGAGCGCCGCGACGTCGGGCGCCATCGAGAAGGCCAGGCCGTCGACGGCGACCTCGACCACGAGCGGCGCCATCGCTCAACCCCCGACGCGGTCGCGGATGCCGGCGAACAGGTCGTCCTCCAGTTGCTCGTTTCGGCGCGGGCCGAGGGTCGTGCCGGCCAGCTCGTACTCGTCGTAGGGGTGCACCATCCGAGCGATCTCGGGCGGCAGCCCGAACCAGAACGGCGACTCGGGATCGATCTGGGTGCGGTGCGCCTTGAGCGCCGCCGGGCGGACGTCCATGAAGCCCGAGACGTCGACGCGCGTCGTGATCCGGTCGTCGTGCGAGGGGCGCTCGAACCACTTCTCGTCGAACGGCGACTCGAGGCCCAGCGCGAGGAACTGCTCGTGCATCGCCTGGATGCGGGCTCGGGTCCAGAGCACGTAGTACAGCTTGAGCGGCTGCCACGGATCACCGAGCTCCGGGTAGCGATGCGGATCGCCCGCGGCGCGGAACGCCTCCACCGAGATCTCGTGGACGCGCAGGTGATCGGGATGCGGGTACCCCTCCTGGTCGTCGGCGTAGGTGACGATCACGTGCGGGCACTCGGCACGGATCGCCTTCACGAGACGGCCGACCGCTTCGTCGAGGGGTGCCTGGGCGAAGGACTCCGGGTGGGCGTTGTCCTCGGTGTCGGGCATGCCGGAGTCGCGGTAGCCGAGCATGATCACCTCGTCGTACCCGATGATCCGGGCCGCCTCGGCCAGCTCGCCCATGCGCACGGCGTGCAGTCGGCCGCGCACCTCCTCGGTGTCCATCGCCGGGTTGAGGATGTCGCCGGCCTCGCCGCCCGTGCAGCACACCAGCACCGTGTGCACGCCCTCGGCGTGGGCCTTCGCCACCGTGGCCGCACCCTTCGACGCCTCGTCGTCGGGGTGGGCGTGGACCATCATCAGGCAGAGCGCATCAGGATCCCGCACGCCTCGACGCTATCGGTGCGCGGCCGCATCCTCGACCGGCTCGAGGTGGTCCTCGCCCGTCTCGTCGTCCTCCACCAGCACCCAGCCGCACAGCTCGGCCAGGATCGCTTCGCCCTCGGAGGGGCCGCTGGCGATCAGCTCGTCGCCCACCAGCAGGCGCTCGTTCCCCCGGGGCCGGTACGCGTAGCGGCCGCCGCGGCGCACGGCGAGGACGTGGAACCCCGGGTCGATGTCGAGGTGCAGCTCGGAGAGCGTCGACCCCGCCACGCGGGCGCCCTCTCGAACGGGGACGCGCACCACGATCTCGTCGGCGTCGCCGAGCGCGATCTGGAGGATGGGGTGCACCTCCTCCTGCTTCTCGACCAGCCACACCATCTGCTGCGCGGCGTCACCCAGGTCCTCGGCCGCCTCGGCGAGGTGGAGCAGGCCCCGCAGGGGCGACGGATCGACCGAATCGGCCGAGGAGCGCAGCACCCACGTCTCGAGACGTTCCTTCATCTCGTCGAGCCGGTCCTCGAGGTGGTTGACCTCGGCCGCGAGCCCCTGGTCGCGCAGCACCAGCGCCGACCACGCCAGGCCGACGCACGTCATCGAGATGTTCTTCATCTCGACGAGCACGTCGATGGCGCGATCGAGGTCGGTGGTGATGACCTGCTCGGGCACCTCCGGCGGGGTCCAGAGGTCGGCGCCGGCGAGCTGGCGCAGGCGCGGGATGCCCGAGGGCGACCCGTGCAGGAACAGCACGTCGCCGGGCAACAGCACCTCCTCGCCGCGGACCTCGGTGATCCACTCGCGGCCGCGGTGGATGGCCACCACGCGCATGCCGACGGCGACCGGCAGCTCGAAGTCCTGCAACGGGCGGTGGGCGAAGTGCGAGCCCTCGCGCAGGATCACGCGGTGGGCAACCTCCTCCGCCTCCGACAGATCGGCGACGAGCTCGCGCGGGATGCCGAGGCGGTGCACGACGATGCGGGCGATGTCGACGGCGGCGTTGCCGATCCGCTCGATCGACGACACGACCTGGAGCACCGACGCCATGGCGTCCGCTTCTCGCTGGGCCCGGGCCGCCATGACGCAGACGGCGCGCATGTCGTGGACGAGGACGTTGAGGTCGTCCTCGAGCTCGTCGACCTCCTCCGCCATCTGGGGATCGCCGAAGTACACGGCGGCGTACGCCAGATCGACCATGAGCTCGGAGGTGTCCTTCGCCTCCGACAGCATGGTGCGCAGGTTGCGGGGTTTGTCGTCCATCGTGGTGCCGACCCAGCGTAGGCATCCCGCCGGGCCTCCGGCGAACCATAGGATGCCGCCCCATGGGAGAGCCCCCCAGTGTGGCGACCGCGCGGTCCGTTTCGCCGCCTGCGCCGGTTGGTCCGCGACGAGCGCCGCACGCTCGTCGAGGGCGTCGGCGCGCTCCTGATCAGCTCGGGCGGTGACCTCCTCGCCGGCCTGACGCTCGGCTCGGTCACCCACACCCTCGATCGCCTGCCGGGCCTGCTCGTGCTCGTGCCCGCCGCCATCGGCATGCGGGGCAACATCTTCGGCGCCCTCGGCAGCCGCCTGGGCACGCTCGCCCACACCGGTCAGTACCGGCTGTCGCGCCGCCTCGACAGTCCCGTCGGCCAGAACATGGCGGCGTCGGTGCTGCTCAGCATGGTGCTCTCCGTCGCCCTCGCCGTGATCGCCAAGGCGGTGATGGAGGTGATGGGGCTGCGCCACACGATCTCGGTCGCCGACCTCCTCGTCGTTTCGGTGCTCGGCGGCGTGCTGTCGTCGCTCGTGGTGCTGTCGCTCACGGTCGGCGTCGCGTCGGCCAGCGTCCGGCGCGGCTGGGACCTCGACAACGTGGCGTCGCCGATCGTCACCGCCGCGGGCGACATCGTCACCTTGCCCGCGCTGTTCATCTCGACGGTGCTCGTCCGCGTCGACCTCGTCACGCCGGTGGTGGCGGCGCTGTGCGCGGCGGTGGGCATCGCCGCGCTCGTCAGCCTCCTGCGCTCGCACCTCGAGCTCCTCCACCGCATCGCCATCGAGTCCTTGCCGGTGCTCCTCATCGCGGGCACGGTCGACATCGTCGCCGGCGTCACCATCGAGAACCGGCTGAACACGTTCGCCGCGTTCCCGGCGCTGCTGGTGATGGTGCCGCCGTTCCTCGAGGACTCCGGCGCGCTCGGCGGCATCCTGTCGGCGCGGCTCGGGAGCAAGCTCAACCTCGGCACGCTCGACGCCCGCAACTTCCGGTGGGCCGACATCGCCGACGACGTGTACCTCACGTACCTGTTCGCCATCGTGGTGTTCGTCATGGTGGGCGTGTCGTCGAACCTCGTGTCGACGATCGTCGACCTCGCCAGCCCCGGCGTGCTGCGCATGATCGAGATCGCCGTCATCGCCGGCTTCGGCGCCACCACCGCCGCGGTCGCCGTCGCCGTCGCGACGTCGCTCGTCACCTATCGCATCGGCCTCGACCCCGACAACCACGGGATCCCGATGGTGACCTCGTCGCTCGACCTGTTCGGCGCCGGAGCGCTCATCGGGGCGCTCGTGCTGCTGCACGTGCACTGATCACATCCGTCGGAACGAACCCAACCCTTCCGGCACCTCGGTCACCGACTCGACGCCGGTGACGTGGGCGCGGGTCGGCCCGTCCCGGCACCAGCGCGCCAGCTGCTCGACCGCGTCGGCCTCGCCCTCGGCCACCACCTCGACCCGGCCGTCGGGCAGGTTCTTCGCCCATCCGCGCACGCCGAGCAGGTCGGCCTGTGCCTTGCACGCGTCCCGGAAGAAGACGCCCTGGACCCGACCGCTGACGACGAGGCGTCGGCGGACGGTTGGCATCAGGCGTTCTCCGTGAAGGACTCGAGGATGTCGGCGAACTTCCGCTCGGCCGCGTCCCGGCGCGTGGGCACGTGCTCCGTCGGCGTCTCGGTCGCGGTGTAGCCCTTCAGGATCTGGCGGGCGACGGTGACCTTGTGCACCTCGTCGGGCCCGTCGTAGATGCGGGCGGCACGCGCGTGTCGGTACATCGACTCGAGCGGAAGGTCGGTCGAGAAGCCGAGCGACCCGTGGATCTGCAGCGCGCGGTCGATCACGTCGTAGAGCACCTTGGCGCCGAAGTACTTGATCATGGCGATCTCGACGCGCGCGGCCGGCGCCCCGACCTGGTCCATCTTCCAGGCCGCGTGCAAGGTCATCAGGCGCGCCGCTTGCATCTCGGCCGCCGAGTCGGCGACCCACTGCTGGATCATCTGCTTCTCGGCGAGGAGCGAGCCGTGCGCGTACCGGCTCACGGCGCGCTCGCAGAGCATGTCGAACGCGCGCTTCGACTGACCGAGCCAGCGCATCGCGTGATGGATGCGACCGGGACCGAGACGCTTCTGCGCCAGCGCGAAGCCGTCGCCTTCGCGCCCGATGAGGTTCTCGTACGGCACGCGCACGTCGCGGTAGATCACCTCGGAGTGGTTGCCCGGCATGCCGAACACCGGGTGCTGGTCCTCGATGCTGCCGATGTCGCGCACGACCTCGACACCCGCGGTGCTGGCGGGGACGATGATCATCGACGAGCCCGAGTACGCGTGGACGTCCGGGTTCGTGACCGCCATGACGATGAGGAAGTCGGCGTACGACGCGTTGGTCGTGAACCACTTGTGGCCGTTGATGACCCACTCGTCGCCGTCGCGCACGGCCGTGGTGGAGAGCAGCGTGGGGTCGGCGCCGGCCCCCGGCTCGGTCATCGAGAACGCCGAGTGCAGCTTGCCGTCGAGCAGCGGCCACAGCCACTGGTCCTTCTGCGCCTCGCTGGTCGAGCCGATGGCGATCAGCTCGGCGTTGCCAGAATCGGGCGCGTTGTTGCCGAAGATCATCGGCGCGAACCGCGACTGCCCGAGGATCTCGTGCATCAAGCCGAGCTTCACCTGACCGAAGCCGGCGCCGCCGAGCTCGGGATCGAGGTGCGCGGCCCACAGGCCCTGGTCCTTCACCTGGCGCTTGAGCGGCTCGGCCAGGCGGTCGAAGGTCGGCCGGTCGAGGTCGATCGTCTCGAGCGGGAAGACCTCCTCGCGCACGAACTCGCGCATCCACGCGAGCTTCTCTTCGAACTCGGGCTCGGTGCTGAAATCCCACGCCATGAACGCACGGTAGATGTCGAACAGACCCTGGACGAACGCCCAGGGGCCGGTGGTACCGTTTCGCACGTCAAGTGGGTACGTGCGCAATGGCCGTTCCCCGCAAGCAAGCAAGGGGGATCGGTTCAACATGGCGACCGGTACCGTCAAGTGGTTCAACGCTGAGAAGGGCTACGGCTTCATCTCCCGCGAGGGTGGTTCCGACCTCTTCGTGCACTACTCCGCCATCCAGGGCTCGGGCTATCGCACGCTCGAAGAGGGCCAGGCCGTGGAGTTCGAGGTCACGCAAGGCCCGAAGGGCGACCAGGCGCAAGACGTCCGCGTCGTCTGATCACCGCAGCCGCGAAGTGACCGAGCGGGGGCCTACGGGCCCCCGCTTGCGCGCATGAACTTCCTCGGCCACGCCGCCGTCGCCCGGCGCCACGACGACGACGCCGCGTTCGTCCTCGGGGCCGTGCTGCCCGACCTGCTGCCGATGGCCGGACTCCGGCTCACCCGTGACGACGTGCCGGTGCGGGTGGCCGCCGGCTGGCGATCGCACCACCACGCCGATGCCGCGTTCCACGAGTCGGCGGCGTTCCGGGATGGCGTGCACGCGCTGCGCACCGACCTGCGGGCCACGACGTTGACCACCGGTCCCCGCCGCGCCGTCGCCCACGTCGGCTGGGAGCTCCTGCTCGACGACACCCTGATGGCCGATACCGAGACGATCGTCGTCTTCCGTGCCGCGCTCGCGCTCGCCCCCTCGATCTCGACGGACCCGCGCTGGCACGTCCTCCTCGACCGCTTGGCGACCATCCGGCCCGGCCCTCCGGCGACGCCGGAGACCCTCGCCGAGCGCGTGCGCCGGGCAGTCAGCCGGCGCCCGCGACTGGCGTTCGACGAGGCGCTGGTGCCGTCGGTGGCCGACGTCCTCGCCCGGCACCGCGTCCGCGTGCAGGCCGTGGCCCCGGCGGTGCTGGCCGACGTCGCCGCGACGATCAGCTGAGCGTCGGGAGCGGCGTGGCGAACACCGCGTCCGCCGGCCGCGGCGGCGCCCACAGGTTCCCCTGACCGAAGTCGCAGCCGAGGTCGCGGAGCACCCTGCGCTGCTCGTCGGTCTCGATGCCGGCGGCGACGACGTCGACGCCCAGGCTGGCCCCGAGCTCGAGGACGGCCGCCAGGATCGTGCGATGGCCGGCGTCACCGGCGATGGTGCCCGCGAACGAACGATCGAGCTTCACCCGGTCGATGGGGACGCGGCGCAGGTTCCCCAGTGAGTGACGGCCGGCGCCGAAGCCGTCGATGCACACGTGGATCCCCATCTGGCGCGCCTCGTGGAGCGTGTCGCGCACGACGGACGCGACGTCGGCGAGCTCGTCGTCGGCGATGTCGAGCACCAGCCGCGCGGGCGCGATCGCCCACTCGGTGAGGCACCGGACGACCCGGTCGAGGTAGCCCGTGTCGAGCAGCTCGCGGTGCGCGACGTTCACGACCAGCTCGGGCGCCCCGCCGAGGCCGGCGTCCTGCCACGCCGCCATCTGCTCGCACGCCGCCGCCACCACCCAGCGGCCCATCGGCACGATGAGCCCGGTCTCCTTGGCGACGGGCAGCATCGACTCCGGGCCGCTCAGGCCCCACGACGGGTGCTCCCAGCGCACGAGGGCCTCGACACCGGACACGAGGCCGGTGCGCAGATCGACGACCACCTGGTAGTGCAGCATCAGGTCGTCGGCATCGATGGCGTCGTGGAGATCGCGCTCGAAGCGGGCTCGCAGCGACACCTGCGGCGGCAGCGACGGATCGAACACCTCGGCGCGGGCCTTGCCACGGGTCTTGGCGCGGTACATCGCGGAGTCGGCGTCCTTCAGCAGCCCGCTCGCGTCCGTGGTCAGCGCCGTCACGCGCGAGATGCCGACGCTCGCCGACAGGAACTGCGGTGCGCCATGGATCCAGAACGGCTCCGAGATGGCGGCCACCAACCGCTCGGCGATCAACCGCACGGCCGCCTCGTCGGCCACGTCCTCGCACAGCACGACGAACTCGTCGCCCCCGAGGCGAGAGACCAGGTCGCCGGGACGCACGGTCGCACGCAACCGATCGGCCACCTCGATGAGCAGCAGGTCACCACCTGCGTGGCCGATGCTGTCGTTCACGAGCTTGAAGCGATCGAGGTCGACGTACAGCAGCGCGATGTCCTCGGCATCGGGGCCGCGGCGCTGCAGCAGCTTGTCGACCTTGTCGAGGAGGAGGACGCGGTTGGGCAGCCGCGTGAGCGGATCGAGCTCGGCCAGCACGGCGAGGTCGCGCACGAGGAGACTCAGCCGGGCGACGACGAGCACGAGCAGCAGGCACCAGCCGGCGAGCAGCAGCGGCACGTACTCGAGGTCGTGCTGGAAGGACTCGATGCCGAGCAGCAGCGGCGCCGTCATGCCGGCGACGCCGACGATGGCGACGCGCCAGCGTGCCGGGGGCAACGTCGGTCCGGCCGACGCGGCCGTCGAGACGTTGGCCATCGACGGATGGAGGGCGGCCGCCGCGAGGAGCACGTACCCGAGCAGGTAGAGGCTCTCGAGCGGGCTGCTCGCGCTGTAGGTGGCGCTGACCGCGGGAACCGCGAAGACGGCGTCGGCGGCGAGGTTCAGGGCGACGCCGCCGAGGAGGAGCCAGTACGCCGCGGGTCGGCGCCCGGGGGTCACCAGGAGACGAACGAGCACGGCGACGACGAACAGATCGGCGAGCGGGTAGGCGATCGACACCGACCGGGCGAGCACCGAGGATCCGGCGTCGCCGACCACCGGGCTCATGAGGAACATCCACGCCGGCAGGAACGCGGCGACGGTCACCGACCCGGCGTCGATCATGCCCGGCCGATCGCGCCCCGGGAGCCGGTCGCGGGCCATGATCGCGATGCCGAGGACAAGTGCCGGATACGACGCGAGATAGGCGATGTCGGCCACCGACGGGAACGCGTCGTGGGCGGCGGCGAAGAGGAGGTCGCCGACGACCCAGAGGCCCGTGCCCGCGGCGAGGAGCACCCACGGCCGCGGCCGGGCCGGGCGGTGGAGGCGGATGCCGAGGAGGATCGCCACCGGCGCAAACACCGCGATCGTGTCGTAGAGGTACGGCTGGAGGGCCCCGTGGACCGTGCTGTGGACAGCAGTGGCCAGCATCCCGACCACGAGCACCGAACGCCACGCGCCGGCGCGCGCGTTCATCACGGCTCCTCCACAACAGGCATCCGTCTGCACCATCGGCCGGACACGGCCAAGTTCAAGGGCAAAGGACCGGCTTTCTCATCGGAAGTCCCGGCTCTTGACGGCGGCGGCCAGTGGCAGCGGTTCGATGCGGTCGGCCACGACGTTGATCACGCCGTCGACTCGTTCGAGCGTGCCGCGGACGAGCAGGGCCGACGACGTGGCCGCCACCCGGCGGTAGCGGGCCCACACCCCCTTCGAGCAGATGACGTTCACCAGGCCGGTCTCGTCCTCGAGGTTGAGGAACACGGTGCCCGAGGCGGTGGCCGGCCGCTGCCGGTGGGTGACGACGCCGCCGGTGAGCACCCGGTGGTCGGGCGGCGCCGTGCGCAGGTCGACGGCGGTGAGCACGCCGATCGAGCGGAGGTGGTCGCGCACGTGCTCGACGGGATGGTGCTCGGCGGCGATGCCGGTGGACCACAGGTCGGCCACCGTCTCCTCGGCGAGGGTCATCCCCGGCAGCGGCGGCGCGTGCACGCCGGTGACGATGCCGGGCAGGCGGTCGGGCCGCGCTTGGGACGTGGCGCCCGCCGCCCACAGCGCCGAGCGCCGATCGTGGCCGAGCGAGCGGAACGCCCCGGCGGTGGCCAGCGCTTCGAGGGCGGGCAACGGCACCTCGGCCCGGCGCACCACGTCCTCCATGTCGGTGTACGGCCGACCGGCGGCGATGCGCTTGGCCAGGTCCTCCCCCACGGCGCGCACCTCCTTGATGCCGAGCCGCAACGCCTTGTCGTCGTCCAACGTGGAGCACCAGTCGCTGTGGTTGACGTCGGCGCGGCGCACGACGACGCCGTGGCGGCGGGCGTCGCGCACGAGCGTGTCGGGCGACCAGAACCCCATGGGCTGCGCGTTGAGCAGCGCCGCGCAGAACGCCGCCGGGTAGTGGCGCTTGAACCAGGCGCTGGCGTACACGAGGTAGGCGAAGCTCACCGAGTGGCTCTCGGGGAAGCCGAAGTTGGCGAAGGCGGCGAGCTTGTCGAAGATGGCGTCGGCGGTCTCCCCGGTGATGCCGTTGCGGGCCATGCCCTCGTAGAACCGGGCCCGCAGGCGCTCCATGCGCTCGCGTGAGCGCTTCGAACCCATCGCCTGGCGCAGCTGGTCGGCCTCGCCCGGGGTGAAGCCGGCGACGTCGATCGCCATCTGCATGAGCTGCTCCTGGAACAGCGGCACGCCGAGCGTCTTCTCCAGGCTCCGCTTCAGCAGCGGGTGCAGGTACGTCGGCTCCTCGAGCCCGTTGCGCCGGCGGATGTACGGATGCACCGAGCCGCCCTGGATCGGCCCGGGGCGGATGAGCGCGACCTCGACGACGAGGTCGTAGAAGTGGCGTGGCTTGAGGCGCGGCAGCGTGGCCATCTGGGCGCGGCTCTCCACCTGGAACACGCCCACCGAGTCCGCCTCGCACAGCATCTCGTAGACGGCCGGGTCCTCCTGCGGCAGCGTGGCGAGCGTGTGGTCGACGCCGTAGTGGTCGCGCACGAGGTCGAGCACGTAGTGCAGCGTCGACAGCATGCCGAGGCCGAGCAGGTCGAACTTCACGAGACCGGCCGCCGCGCAGTCGTCCTTGTCCCACTGCAGCACCGTGCGGTCCTTCATGCGGGCCCACTCGACGGGGCACACCTCGACCACCGGCCGGTCGCACATGACCATGCCGCCGGAGTGGATGCCGAGGTGGCGGGGGAAGTGCTCGACCTCGGCGGCCAGGGCGAGCACGTCGTCGGGGATGGCGTTGTCGCCGTTGTCGGCGAGGGGGACGTAGTGATCGAGCTGCTTCGACCACGCGTCGACCTGCCCTTGCGCGTGGCCGAGCGCCTTGCCCATGTCGCGCACGGCGGAGCGGGCGCGGTAGGTGATGACGTTGGCGACCTGGGCGGCGTTGCGGCGGCCGTGCCTCTCGTAGACGTACTGGATCACCTCCTCCCGGCGGTCGGACTCGATGTCCACGTCGATGTCGGGCGGCCCGTCGCGCTCGGGTGAGAGGAAGCGCTCGAACAGCAGGCCGAGGGTGACGGCATCGGCGTTGGTGATGCCGAGCGCGAAGCACACCGCCGAGTTGGCCGCCGAGCCGCGACCCTGGCACAGGATGTTCGACCGGCGGCAGAAGTCGACGATGTCCCACACGACGAGGAAGTAGCCGGGGAAGCCGAGCTCGTCGATGACGGTGAGCTCGTGGTCGATCTGTTGCCACGCCCCGGGGACGCGCGCCGCGTCACGGGCGCCGTACCGACGGGTGCCGCCTTCCTCGGTGAGCACGCGCAGGTAGGCCATCTCGTCGAGCCCGGCGGGGCACGGGAACGGCGGCAGGTCGGGCGCGACGAGCGACAGGTCGAACGCGCACTCCAGGCCGAGGGCGGCGGCCCGCTCGACCACCCCGGGGTAGCGGGCGAAGCGGCGGGCCTGCTCGACGCCCGAGCGCAAGTGCCGCGTGGCGCCCGGGGGGAGCCATCCGTCGACCTCGTCGAGGCTGCCGCGATGACGCACGGCGGCGAGGGCGGTGGCGAGCGGGTGGCGGCCGGGCGTGGCGTAGTGGACGTCGTTGGTGGCCACGACGTCGACGCCGGCGGGCACGGCCAGGCGCACGAGGGCGTCGTTGCGCGCCGAGTCGAGCGGATCGCCGTGGTCCCACAGCTCGACGGCGACGCGGTCGCGGCCGAACGCGTCGACGAGCCGGTCGAGCTGGCGCGCCGCCGCCGCCGGACCATGGTCGAGCAGGGCGCGCACCACCGCGCCCTGGCGACACCCGGTGAGCACCTGCCAGTGGCCGCCGTGGGCGCCGGCCAGCTCGGCCAGCGACGTGCGGGGGTTGCCCTTCTCGCCGCCGGCGAGGTGCGCGTCGGCGATGGCCGTGGACAGGCGGGCGTAGCCGACGGGATCGCGGGCCAGCACGACGAGGTGGTCGCGCCCATGGGGCCCCTTCCCCGCCCCGTCAAGGGTGAGCTCCGCGCCGAAGATCGTGCGGAGGCCCACCTCGCGGGCGGCCTCGGCGAAGCGCACGATGCCGTAGAGGCCGTCGTGGTCGGTGAGGGCGAGGGCGTCCAGACCGAGCCGCACCGCCTCCTCCACCAGCTCCTCGGGGTGCGAGGCACCGTCGAGGAAGCTGAAGTTGGAGTGGCAGTGCAGCTCGGCGTAGGGCACGGCGCCAGACCCACCCTGGCGGAGGTCCGGCGGTGCCTCGTAGGCCTGACGCTTGCGCGACCAGGCCGGACTGTCGCCCCCGTCCGCTCCCGGTGGCGTCACCCGTGGTCGGCCGTCACTCAGCCGTTGCTCGAGCTCGCTCCACGGGATCGGCGGGTTGCGCCAGCCCATGTGGCGACACTATCGAACATGTGTTCGACCCGTCCAGTGGGCGGGTCGGAGTCAGGGAACATCGCAAGCCGGGCCTGGGTCGGCACCGTACCGATCACGACGACGTTCGGGACACCCGTCGCGGCAGCGTGGAGCACACCGGGCTGCGCGCCACCGCAGTGGTGAGATGATGCAAAGCGTGAGCAGCGTCCGAGCGGTGGCACCGATCTTCGACGTCCGCGACCTCGACGTCGCGCGTGCGCACTACGAGCGGCTCGGCTTCACCGTCCGGGCCTGGGAGGGCGGTGCCACCTACGGGTTCGCCACCCGCGACGACGTCGAGCTGCACCTCGGCGTCGTGCCCGCCGAGCGCACGACACGAAGCGCGGCCTACTTGTTCGTCGACGACGCCGATGCGCTCGCCACCACGTGGGTCGCAGCGGGCGTGGAGGTGCACCCACCCGTCGACACCGAGTGGGGAATGCGCGAAGGCGCCGTCGTCGATCCCGACGACAACGTCATTCGGTTCGGGTCACCGCTGCCGTAGGGACCGCTACGGGAACGGTCTCAGCGTGCCGGGTGGGTGGCTGGTGCGGACGAGGCCGTCGGGGGTTGGTGACCTCGAAGGTGGCGTCGGGGAGGAGTTTGGCGTGCCAGCCCGGTTGATGGAGCTTCTTGTGATGTCGCCGGCAGAGCAGGACGAGGTTGTCGAGGTTGGTGGGTCCGTTCTTGGAGACCCAGCGGATGTGATGGCCGTCGCACCAGGTCGCCGGTCGGTCACAGCCGGGGAAGCGGCAATGACTGTCGCGGATGACCAGCGCGGTCCACATCGCGGCGGTGAGGACGCGGGTGGCGGTACCGACGTCGAGGATCCCGGAACGCCCGTCGGTCAACACGCGATGGATGGCGCTGTCGCAGCTGTAGCGCTCCAGCACCGACATCGCCAGCCGCGCCCC
>Ga0207644_10002232_pt1 | contig 12570 bp, 10 predicted proteins | sample KBSS73metaG_FD_184326 | JGI IMG/M metagenome (GOLD analysis project Ga0207644, IMG submission 184326) | Switchgrass rhizosphere microbial communities from Kellogg Biological Station, Michigan, USA - KBS S7-3 metaG (SPAdes) (version 2) | ecosystem: Host-associated > Plants > Roots > Rhizosphere... | reverse complement strand
ACGAAGATAAAGATCGCCGAGTTCGTTGTGAGTGGCGGCAAGTCCTCCGGCGTTATTTGCAGATGTAAATAGCTGCAACGCTTTTTGTAGTTGAACCAAAGCCTGATCAGCATGACCGCGCTTCAAAAGTTGCCTACCTTGTGTGAGCGCCTGCTGAGCCGAATCCGTTTGCGGCTCAGGAATGCTTGCCCTCAATTGCGTCGAAAGAAACGTACAAGCCAATCCGACGCAAACTACCAACGCAGTTAATTTCACAGTTATTGAACGCATTTCCTCCCCCTCTTTTATTACCGGGCGAGACTACTGATGAAGAATCTCTGTTAGCTACCCGAGATACTATTTGTGAATCAAATCGAGTGTGGTCACAAGTCGCGAGGTCTTGGACGAAGCCATCATGATCAATGCCGGTTGCGGATCGTCTTTGGCAAGGCCCAATCCTCGACTTGTCGCCACTTGCTCAGCTGGTGTCTGAGTTTGGCCACTTTGCGCCGTGGCGTCTGACTGCAATGGCTGCTTCAATTCATTCTGAACCTGCGCCCAAACATCGGCGCTAGGCTTCACTGGACAAGTTCCCTTTGAATCGCGACAAAGAGCGATCAAGTCCTCTTCGATTGGCAAACCTTTCAGCGGTTCTTTCGTGAAGACAAAAAACAGACGCTCAGTACCAGGAACTTCGTCGAAAGAAAACCAACGTAATCGTTCTTCAGCAGCAAGACTCGAAGGGATTTCGAACGGGACGTGCGATTGAATATAGTTGCCAGCTTCGTCCAGTTCCGCACTGGGATAAATCATAACGGCTGGTCCGTCGTTGGTCGTGTTAAAGATGTAGAGATAGCCGTCCGTATTTGTCTCGAGAAGAACTCGCACGCGATCGCCCTTTTCGAAAGCTCTCGCTGGATCTGTTCGCACTGCCAATCCATTTGCGTCGCGCATAAACAAAGTTAGACCGAGTCCTAACCGCTGAGCGTTAACCGGGTTAGGTCCTTTGTTGTCTTGCTGAGTTGGTTTTACAGATCCGGAATTTGTATTTCTGTTTGTAACGTTTGCACTGCCGGAGCTGTTTTTGTTGTCGCCACTAGTGACGGGTCTGGGCCTCCGGTGAGTAGGTTTCGACGTCGTTGAAGAACTTGCAGGTTTATCTTTCGGCCGCGAGGTAATGAATGCGCCTCGTACATCGCCTTGATCTTGAAGAGCTGTCGGCAGAGCGCTTATGACGATGGCCGAGGCACAAAGTAGCGCAAACAGAACTGCGGTTAATTTCATAACAACTCTCCTTAATCTATCCGCTTAAATCTATCCGCTTAATCTCGCTCTCGTACAAACAGCGGCCCGTGTGAAGGGCTAATTATGTTGGATTCGAATCTCGAACACGATCGGACTGCTTTCTTGATCGGCGGTGACTTTGACTCGCACAGACGGCGCTTGGTTGTTTGAATCGTCAACCTCTATTACCGGCGGCTTGGAGGAATACTTTTTGACGAAGTCGGTAAACTCCGCCAGTTGCGTCGAAGGTAGAGGTTCGCCAGTCACTTGGGTACTCAAAAACGACGGAGTCTCTAAACGGCTTTTACAAAAGATGACAGTGAATTTGTCAGTGCCCGGTTTTTTATCAAGGGTAAGCAGGGCATCATCTTTTGGAAAACTAAATTCAGTGCCCCCAGTCACGGCGTTTGTCGTAACCCCTGTTGCCGGCAAGGGTTTAGTGGTTAGGAAAGCTGTTGGCGTGTTGTTGTTGCCACCTGGACCAACGATGTAAACGTAGCCATTGTCGGAAAAAACCATTCGGATTTGGAATGATTGTCCGGACGCTATCGGTACCTGCCCAGCAACCCTAGTAGGCTTTTCTTTGCGAGACGGCGGTTCCAACATTAGCCAGTACCGCGTAACCTCAGCTGCAGGGGGCGGCGTCACAGGACCAGGGCTATTAGTGGTGGTGGTTGCGATGGTGGTCGTCTTCGTCATCTGACGATAAATCAAAAAGCCTCCGATACCGAGCACCACGAACACCAGCGGCGCTGCAACCAACCCGATCAGTAACCCAGCCTTGCCTTTCTTGGGTGGTTTCACTACATCAACTGACGGTGACTCGGGCAGAAAGGCCGGCGCTTTTTGTTGAACGGTTACAATTGAATCCGCGCGTGAGTCCGCGCGCGCTGATTCAACAATAGTCGAGGCTGACTCGGCAGGCGGCAGTGGAATGTGTGCCCTTGATGAGGGCGCTACTGCAATAGCTGGTGGACTCGTCGTTGGAGGGTTGGCTGTTGGAACTGCGGTGATGGACCCATCAATTCCGATCACGGTGGGCGCGTCAACATCCGAGTTCGTATCAAGTCCTGCAGCCGTTATGGTCTGTGCGAGTTCACTGGCATTTTCCCGAAACCCACCCTGGGCGGCTGTATTCAATCCCGCTTTCAATTCACTTGCGAGAACTGCCGTAGTCGGCTGTCTGTCTGCCCGATCTTTTGCGAAAGCTCGTTGGATTGCGTCGCTAAAACCTTTGGGTACGTTGGGTACAACTTCTGATAGTGGCTGGGGCGTCGCTGATACGTGCTCTCTTCGCAACTCGTGCAGCGTGTTACCTGCATAGCAGCGTCGACCAGCAATCAGTTCATAGAAAACTAAACCCAGGCTGTAGATGTCTGCGCGACCATCAATCTCCAGGTTCTCATCGCGTGGAATTTCACCCCATTGTTCGGGCGACATGTAATAGGGAGTTCCTAAAACTTGACCGGCCATCGTTAGCGCCGTATTTCCTCCGCTCTCGACACCCGCAATCTCACGCAACTTCGCAATTCCCAAATCAAGTAACTTCACAACCGGCTCGCCGTTACCAGTAGGGTGTCCGATCATAATGTTTTCGGGTTTTAGATCTCGGTGGACTACACCCATTGAATGCGCAGTCCCGAGGACACTCATAATCGGCGTTAGGATTTCGAATGCATCCGCCGCGGTGAATCTTCCCCGTTTCTTCAATTCGGCATCGAGGGTGTGGCCTTCGACGTACTCCATCACCATGTAGATGGTGCCGTCTGCCGCAGTGCGAAGATCGTAAACCGTTACGGCGTTCGGGTGACGAAAGCGACGGGCGGCCTGCCCTTCTCGCCTGAAGCGCCGCAACCACTCAGCATTCGTGCGCACTTCGGGAGGCAAGACCTTAATCGCGACGCGATCGCCTAATAGGATATGACGCGCACTATAGACTGCGCCCATACCGCCCTTTCCGAGAAGCGCTTCCATTTGATACTGCCCGTCGAGCACAGTATTTACGATGGAAGCCGGGTCTCCTTCCAAGACTTCGCCATCAACCGGGCAGAAGCTCACGCTGTCGTCGAATTTTTCTTTGCAGAGGGTGCAGTATTTCATTCGTAGCGTATCGACTAGTCACCATCTCAGCCGGGAGGAACACACGGCTCCAAAGGTTGGTTTCCCGTCCGAAACGTTTGGGGGAGGTTAGTCTAACATACCGATGCGCGGTTGCATGATTTGGTAGTGTGAACACCCAGCCAGCATGCTTCAAAAAAAGCAAGCGTTGAGGAAGCCTGTACCGAATTTAATCGGTGAATCGAAACCCCACGTCAGCACTGTTGTTGGGTGGGTTCCTGGCAGGTCTCAAGAATTAGCCGTGTAGATCTTGCTGACGTAGTCCTGGACCATGCGATCACTGTTGTATTCAGGAGCGAGCGTTTGAATTGCACGTTTCATCCAGGCAATCCACCGGCGAGGTACTCCTGCATCATCACGATCGTAGTACAACGGGACCACATCCTGTTCAAGGACGGTGTATAAAGATTCGGCGTCGCTCGCATCGATCATTGAGATCTCTTGTTCGTCGATTCCGTTTCCAATCGCAAAGCCATTTGTGCCGTCGTAACCTTCAAGCCACCACCCATCAAGGATCGATAGATTAAGGCCGCCGTTCATTGCTACTTTTTCTCCACTAGTCCCTGAAGCTTCAAGTGGTCGTCTCGGCACATTGAGCCAAACATCGACTGACTGAACCAACTGTCTGGCGATCTCCTGATCATAGTCTTCGAGAAACACGGCGCGTTGCCGTACAAGAGGATCGTATTTCCACTGAGCGAGCTGCTGCAATATTCGTTTCGCTCCTTCATCCTGCGGATGCGCCTTTCCGGCAAACACGAACTGCACCGGGCGATCTTGATCGCTTATCAAGCGCAGCAACCGTTCCGAATCAGTCAATAGCAAATTCCAACGCTTGTAACCGGCAACACGTCGAGCAAAGCCAATCGTCAAGGCCTTCGGTTCGAACATCGTTGTTGCAGCTTCAATGTGGTCGGCTCGTTCACCCGCAGCCCGCCTCGATTGAAAAGATCTGGATCGCAGAAATGCGACGAGTCGTTCTTTCAGAAGTGAATGCGCAATCCAGAGTTCTTCGTCAGAGATGTTGGCAACGGCGCGTTCCCAACGTTCAGGATCATTAAGCTGAGTGGCCCAGTCGGCGCCGACGTATTTCTCATACAAATAGCGCAACAGCGGTGATACCCACGTGGGTGCATGCACTCCGTTTGTTATGTGCTTAATCGGTATTTCGTCGATCGCTTTTTCCGGCCAGAGTTGCTGCCAAAGTGCTCGCGATACTTCGCCGTGCTTTTTGCTAACGCCATTCGTTGAGCGACACATTCTGATCGCCAGCGGCGTTAACCCATATCGCTCGGCAGCGTTCGCCGGATCAACTTTTCCTAAACCTAAAAACTCTTCCTGATTTAATCCAAGCTCCGCAATGTAGCCATCGCCGAAAGAACGAATCAGAAGTGCTGGATCAAACTCATCATTGCCTGCTGCGACTGGAGTGTGGGTTGTAAACACACATTGAGTTCTAACTACCTCCGTTGCTTGGGCCATCGTTAGCTGTTGGCCCTGAATCATTTCACGAGCCAACTCCAACGTTAGAAAAGCAGAATGCCCTTCGTTGAGATGGTAGACGTGCGGAGTTATACCGAGCCTCCGCAGTAAGCGCACACCACCAATTCCTAATAACATTTCCTGAACGATGCGCGTCTCTCGATCGCCACCATAAAGATGCCCAGTTACCCAACGATCAGTTTCGACATTCTCCGGAATGTTCGTGTCCAGAAGGTACAACTGCACATGACCCACTTCGGCGCGCCAGACTTGTGCAAGCACATTCCGCTCACGAATCAAGACCTCAATTTGAAGAGGTTCCCCATCCGCATCTCGAACGAGATGAATCGGTAAGTCAGCTGGAAAAGTTTCGCCGTAGTGCTCTTCTTGCCATCCATCAGTGCGAAGACGCTGCACGAAGTAACCGTAACGGTACAGCAGTCCGATGGCCACGAGAGGAAGTCGCAGGTCACTTGCTGATTTCAGATGATCGCCAGCGAGAATTCCGAGACCACCGGAATAGAGCGGTAGTGAATTGTGAACACCGAACTCAGCACAAAAGTAGGCGACGGGATTATTCGGCGTGATGATTGGAGTGTCAGCTAACGGCCATGATGTCGGCTGCGCCATGTAATCTTTGAATAGCTGATCGATACGTCTGACTCGTTCGAGGTAGACCGGATCGGTTGCGGCCTGAGCTAATCGGTACGCTGATGTCCTAGCGAGCAGTAGACGCGGGTTGTGCTCGCAATCTTCCCAGATGTCAGCATCCAAATCGCGAAAGAGACTGGCTCCGTCTGCCGACCAACTCCACCAATAATTCCAAGCTAAACGTTCCAACGGCTGCAACGGACCGGGCAATTCTGCTTTTGGCGTAAACAGCTTTTCGATTTCAGTTGTCTCAATCATTTACTTAGTTGTCGCCTCGAACAATAAAAGTGCGAAGAACTTAGGTTTTCTAGAAAATACTCAAAGCTGTTGAGGGGACGTCAAAGCAGCAAAGTGGGAGAGTCTACCCGAAGATCTGGTATTGCAGAAATACCCGGAGGTCGCGGGGCTGAAAAAATACTAACTGAACCTGCTCAAATTCTAAATCCCAGGCCAGAAAGTCTCGGATGGCCGCCGAAGAAATCGACGCAGCTTCCGCTTGAGGATAGCCGAACGCTCCGGTCGAGATAGAGGGGAACGCAATAGTCCGAACGTTGTTTTGGGCGGCTAATAAAAGTGAATTCTTGTAACAGGCGCTCAACTGATCTGCTTGCAGTTCCTGATCTCTGCCGTAGATCGGTCCGACTGTGTGAATTACAAATTCCGACGGCAAATCTCCGCCGGTGGTTATCACTGCTTCGCCGGTTGGCAGACCTTGGGGATAATTCGTCTTTCGAATCGCCTTGCACTCTTCAAGGATCTTAGGACCGCCCGCGTAATGAATTGCTCCGTCCACTCCGCCACCACCCAACAACGTTGAGTTTGCTGCATTCACGATGGCTCCAACCCTTTGTTTGGTAATGTCACCAACGAAGGCTAACACGCGTCGGTTCAGAAATGGCGCTTCAGCCTGATGCTCTATTCCACTACTCATCTTCGCGAGGCTCGGTTCTAACTTCTTCGAACATATCCTGCCGTCGGAGCGCCTCAGCAACCCCCTTCGCCTTATGTTCGGTTAGAGGATGTTCTGGATCCACGCTGGCAATCTCAAACACACGATCATCCAGCATCACTACCCCAAGGGATCCAAGCGTCACGCCTGGGGCAATCTGGATGGCATCCATGTTGTGAATACGGAATCTACCATGCTGCTCAACCCAATCTTCGATGAAAGGGTCGCGAAGGGCGTGCTCAGCCTCTGATTCGGAAAGATAGGCACCTTCTACGATGAGACAATATTCGCGCACTTGTCTATTTTTTGCGTGAGCCGTTTTTTGGACCAAAGCCGCCGGCAGACCCGTCCGACAGGTCTAACTTACCACCAGCGTTTAGATCACGCCAAGCATTTTGAATTAGGTTGGTATTGCTGAAATCTCGTTAGCATGAACGCCGCCGAGATTTGCTCTCGACGGCGTTCGTATCGAACCTGGTTAACGACAGACTTAGGTCGCTTTCGCGTACTGACGATTCAAGGTCTCACGTAAACGATTGAAGTAAGAATCAAAGGTGACGAAGCCAGTTGATCCCTGGAAGAATGCCTCGCCTCCCGTTTCATCGCCGAGTCTATTCAGCGAACTTTGTCCATAGCTTGCAGCCAGTCGGCTATGGCTCGATAGACCGACTGAAGGAGCAAAGAAACTGAACACCGACACGTGGCGCTTGTTCGCCTCTGTAATGGTGCGCTCCAGATCCAACGTATGGCCGGCGGCCGTTGAATCAAATCCTCGCGAAGTATCTAGCCCATCTGAGACTAGTAACACTGCGTTCGCGTTGGACCATTCGCTCTGAAACTTCTTCAACGCTTCAAGCACTTCCACATATGGATTGTAAGGTGCGCTACTCACGCTTGAAATTGGAACTCTTAAAGATCTCGCCGCCTGATCGAGATCAGTCGTAAACGGCTGCCGCACTTGCAACGATCCGGCAGTGATGTAACCAACCATCACCCTGGAACCCTGAGGCAGCGATTTAATAAAATCGCGCGTGACTCCTAGTTCGTTACTAACTTGCGAGACAACATCGTCCTGAATTAGAACTGCCAAATTGAGCGGTTCCATTGTCGTCGATTTGCGTTGGCGCTGCTCGTCGTTAACTGATTTTGCAGATGCCAAACCCAATGTTGCCACAACCAACAACAAGGTTATCGTAACAGATACAAACTTTCGGTAATTCATAACTCTCACTCTCCGGAGCTTCAAATTTGCCCCAAATCTGAGATGCTACGCGTCCTAATAAAGATGGCCAACAACGCCGCGAACAGCGCACTAAACTCATTCTGAAGTGAACTTGCCTTTGCCCTTAAGCGTCAGATAAATTACCTGTAAATCCGGAACACATCCCGCCAGCGATCGAAGCAGTAAGAACGTGGATGGGTATCCTTCACCAAAATTCGCATGCCTGAAAGGAATCAAACGTATGAAAGCCTATCCTACTGAAGCGATCCGCAATCTGGCTGTCATTGGACATGGCGACGCAGGGAAGACGCAGTTAATTAGTTCCCTTCTCTACGTCGCCGGAGCCACACCACGCTGGGGAAAAGTTGATGAAGGAACAACTGTTACTGATTACGAAGAAGATTCCATAGCTCGCAAAATTACTCTCAATACTGCACTCGCTCATTTAGATCATCGCGATACCAAACTAAATTTTATTGACACTCCCGGATACGCAGCCTTCATAGCCCACGCCAGGCCTGCCCTTCGCATCGCTGATTGTGCAATCTCTGTTGTTGACGCAGTCAAAGGCGTTGAAGTCCAAACCGAAAAGAGTTGGACGTACGCTAACGAATTCCTTGTACCGCGAGTGATGGTGATTACGAAGCTCGATAAAGAACATGCAAATTTCGGCACCGCTCTCGAAAGCGCACAGAAAACTTTTAGTCGAGCCATCATCCCGTTCACGTTACCAATTGGAAAAGAAAAAGATTTTCGTGGTGTGATCGATGTAGTTCACATGAAGGCATACGAACTCGGAGCGGATGGTCAAGCAAAAGAGATTGATATTCCCGCCGAGGAACAGGCCTTAGTAGAGAAAACTCGCGAGAGACTTGTCGAACTAGTAGCTGAATCGAACGATCAATTGATGGAGAAGTATTTCGAACAAGGAACACTAGATGAAGCAGACATTCTGCCGAACATCAATAATGCAATTGCGCAAAGCAAATTGTGTCCCGTCTTCGCAGTCTCGAGCACGACTCAGGTAGGACTCCGAGCGTTATTGAATGCTCTTGTTGACTACGCACCGGATCCGGCGCACCACGAAGCAGAGTGGGGTAAACCCGTTGATGCAGGTCCGGACGCAGAACGTCTGGGCCGGAAGTACAACGACAGCGAACCGTTCTCCGCTTATTGCTTCCGCACGATCGCAGATCCATTTGCGGGTCGAATCAATGTGTTCAAGATCATCAGCGGACATCTACAGACAGACGCGAATGCGCTGAACTCAACACGCGGTTCGATTGAGCGGCTTGGCGCACTGCACGTGACGCAAGGCAAGCAATTAGACAAAGTATCTGAAGCTCACGCAGGTGACATTATCGCGTGTGTGAAATTGAAAGAGACGCAAACGGGCGACACGTTGTGCGACAGAAATGCACCCATAGTTTACGACTCAGTCCAGTATCCCGAAGCCGCTATTGCGTTCGCGATTGAACCGAAGTCACGGCAGGACGAAGAAAAGATCAGTGCGGCATTGCATAAAATTCTTGAGGAAGACCCGGCGCTACATTTCACTCGCGACTCCCAAACAAAAGAATTCCTGCTGTCAGGATCAGGACAGCTTCACGTTGAAACGGTTGTTGAAAAACTTAAGAAGCGATATGGCGTAGAAGTCACATTGCATCCGCCAAAAGTGCCGTACAAGGAAACGATCACGCAACGAGCTGAAGTACAAGGTCGACATAAAAAACAGACTGGTGGTCGTGGCCAGTTTGGCGATTGCAAATGCGTATTTGAGCCGTTGCCCCGAGGAAGTGGGTTTGTTTTCGAAGACAAGATTTTTGGCGGCTCAGTGCCGGCAAATTTCCGACCAGCTATTGAGAAAGGAATCATCGAGGCAGCTAAGGCAGGCGCGATTGCTGGGTATCCGCTTGTTGATTTCAAAGTGCAATTGATCGATGGCTCGTATCACCCGGTGGATTCGGACGAGCATTCGTTCCGTGCAGCTGGGCGCAAAGCTTTTCGTGCAGCAATGGAAAAAGTGAAGCCATCGATTCTTGAACCTGTGATGGATGTAGAGATTGCCGCGCCGCAGGAATACAGCGGCGACATCATGGGCGATTTGAACTCACGGCGCGGTCGTGTACAGGGAATGGAAATGAGCGGCAAGCAGCAAGTCATCAAAGCACAAGTGCCGATGGCAGAGATGCTCAATTATCAGTCGATTCTAAACTCCATCACCGCGGCTCGCGGATCGTTCCACATGCAGTTTTCACATTACGATCCGGTTCCCGGACAACTGTCGCACAAGATAGTTGAGCAGTCGCGTGCTGAAGGAAGAATCCGAGGTGGCGAGGAAGAAGAGTAAGCTGAGATCTCATTTCAGGAAATTTCAGATCTCAGATTGAAGCAAGCGAGGACGCGGGTGGTTCCATTCGTTGAGGATTACTGACAACAGTAATGTGGTCTCCATTAAACAGTTGGCTCAATTTCAACCAGCCACTCAGTCTCGCTTTCTACACAATAGCGCGATATTCAGCTGTACTTGGAGACAAGGAAATGGCTTTTCACTGGTTGGAACAAGCCCGAAAGGACCACCATCCGTGGCTCGTGGGAGTCAACGTCGATCCTCAGTTCGAAAGGCTGCGCGACGACCCTCGCTTTGCAGAACTCGTGAAACCCGAAGTGCCATAAAAAAATCCGGTACCATCTCAGATAAAAAGCGAATCTGGTTTGGTACCGGATATTGATGCCTGGTGAACTTTGATTATTCTGGTTTTCGTACCTTCGCGGGCAATGGTCCGATCGCAGGCGGTAACGGTGGCCCTTCCTTAATGGTGTAGTCAGATGGTACTTCGAAGAGCGATTTAGCGGGCTCCGTTCGATTGATGTTGGTTAGACGATAGACTGTCTCGCCCGTACGGGGATCGCTATGTCGCGTCATGACCACTAATTGTAATTCAGGCGAGTACCAACGTTCGCTGACGATTTCAATTGCGCGTTCATTGCCGATCTCACCAGCCGGGATCGTAATCGTTGTCCGCGTGCCATCAGCATCGACCCCCTCGATACTCTGTTTGCCTAACTGTTCTTCTTTGACGTTGTCACTCGAAGCAGCTCCCCGAAAGAAATAAGTAGAAGCCATGCTACTTTGAGTTTCAATTCGGTATCCTTTGGTCGGTTCACCTGGAGCACCAGGCGCGACTGCAACAACGCCTGCGGATCCGGCGGCTGGCGCGTTCGGGGTCCTCACAACAACACTGGTCTCCGGCGGACCTTCAACTCTGAACTCAAAGTGCTGGCCTTCTCCCGGAAGGAGATCACCTGGGCCAAGTCTCTGCGTAAACTTGAAAGGCACAGACTTGCGCGCCACGTGAGTGCGAGAGTCCAATGAATAGTTTACCCCTGCGACCGGATCATTGATGAAGATGGTCTGCAACGGGTCACCGCCGTCACCCAATGGTCCAAGCATCTTAATCGACTGTTCTCGCCGCGTACGTCCTTCACTGTCGCGATACTGCGCGCTCGTCGTCTTGTTCACGATACGATTGCCATCACCCAAAGTCTGGGTGGTTTCGGTGACTGCCTGTGCTGAATAAGGAGCGTTTTTGATTACCTTACCGCCGAAATTCATTTCTGTCGTGACAAATAACAAATCTCCGGGCGGCGGCGGTGGTCCCCCCTCCTGACTCTGAATTACACGTTGTTTCACCGTAACAGTGTCCGGCGATGCCGGCTGTGGCTGTTGTGCAAACGAAACCACAGTCACGGCAGTAAGCACCGGGAAAGTCGTTGCAGCAAGAATCGCTAGTACTCTCTTCATCGGTCTATTTTCCTTTCAGGCATCCGCCCGGATTATTGCAATCTCTTTTCCTGTACAAAACGTATAGCGTGAGCCATACCATCAAGCCCCAGCAACACATCCGCTTTGACCTTCTCGTTATAGCGGTCCATGTTGACCGGCAATCCAAAACTCGCCAAAGTTGTGCGCGGCAACTCTACGCGTACAATCTGTCCACCATCCTGCAAAGCAGCGGCGTTCATATAACCAAGCGGCATGAACTCGGTCGCCACTTCGTTACTCGCATGATTCGACTCAACGTCTTTCTTGTTACGATTGCTGGAGGCCCGCGCTTGAAGTTGATCTGGCGAGATGTTTCGGTTACGTCGTGGCGTTACTTTTGGCTGATGAACAACTTCGCGTTTCACAGCAACCGGCGCTGACCCTGAATTGTCAGCAATGATCGCTTGCGGATTATCAACGGTAGCGGTTTGGTTCTTTGGAACCGCTGAATTCTTTACCGCCTCAAAAGGAGCTGGCTTTCCTTGGAACTGAGTTCGCGCCGCCAGTAGACCAAAGACAACTAAAAGAAGTGCCGCAATCGCCGCAACCCAGTAACGACGAGTTTCCCTCACCGGCACAATTGGAACTACAACCTTGGCTTGCCGAAATGCATTTAGCAGATCCGCCTCGATCGATGGAGGCGCTTCTAGTGAACTCGTCTGGGAACCCAACGATCGCAAACCACGAGAAAGCATTTCCTCGTCACGAAGGCGGGATGAACAACGCGCACAATCATTGCTGTGCGCAAGTGCCTCTTCTCGCAACTCAGCCATCATCATCCGGCCTCGCGCCAGTTCCCCAGCAACCGTTTCAAATTTTTGACAGTTCATGCGAAACACCTCGCTGACTCAACCGACCCCGCATTTGCGACTTCAGCTTCTTCGGTCGGCCTTAACTTGGTGAGCAGTAATGCACGAGCTCGATGCAATCGCGATCTCACCGTTCCAATCGCGCAGCCAAGAACTTCGGCAGTTTCCCCGTAACTCAGTTCCTGGAGTTCACAAAGCACCACAACTTCTCGATACCGCTCTGGAAGACTCAAAACTGCCCGCCTGACGT
>Ga0207644_10002229_pt1 | contig 12583 bp, 13 predicted proteins | sample KBSS73metaG_FD_184326 | JGI IMG/M metagenome (GOLD analysis project Ga0207644, IMG submission 184326) | Switchgrass rhizosphere microbial communities from Kellogg Biological Station, Michigan, USA - KBS S7-3 metaG (SPAdes) (version 2) | ecosystem: Host-associated > Plants > Roots > Rhizosphere... | reverse complement strand
GTCCGAGGCCGAAACCTATTACTTGCGGCGGCTCACGAGCCGACCGCTGCATCTACGGCGATGCCCATTCTATCTACCGCAAGCCCCGGACCGCATCCGAGAGCGCCCCGGCGACAGCCTGTTCGAAATCGAGTTTCCCAAGGGTTTGTTCAACGCGCACAAGAAAGCCCCGGAGAAGCTGGCGCAACAGCCGGACGATGAAGAACCCGACGATCGTAGTCGTCAGGTCTCCATTCCTCGGCTCGGCCGATTGCTCTGGATGCTGCTCGAGGCCGCGCACACCAACGTCCTGCCGGCCCTGCCACCCCAAGGCCGACCTGAGCACGGCCTGCGCGACGAGTTCGCGCGAATCCGCGAGGCAGCTGACCGCTTTCTGATCGCGCCCCGCATCAAGCTGCAGGATCACCTCTACTTCAACGTGAAGGACTACGAGGCCCGCAGGGTTCACGCTCGGCTTCGCAAGGCCGAAGCCCTGTGGCCCGGTGACTTTGCCCCGCAGGCCTTCCTGCTCCTGGAAGCACACGCCATCTCCGGCACGACCGTCCACACGGGTCTTGGTGACCTGAAGATCCGCAATCGGATCCAACACACCGGCATCATCAGGGCAAAAGTCGAGCCACCGTTTATCGTCCTGGCCGTAGTTGGCGAACATAGCTCGCGCGAAGGCTACCTGCCGCTACGCGCCTATGCGCAGCCCGTATTCAAAGGGAACCGCTTCATCCCCGTCAAGCGCGAGGACGAGCGCACATTCCTACAGACCTTGGTCGGCTTCCAATACCATATGCGCCGCAAGGGAGTGCAGGTCGCGGTGAAGCGCCCGCTGTTCGACATCGTCACGCAGGCCGGCAAGGTGCGGCCAGATGCGATCGTCGCCTTCCTCGACTTTCGCACCGGCCTCGAGGCCGACTTCGCGATCCAGCTCCTCAGGGAGCGGACGCCGCGATACCTGGAGATGAAGGCCGAGGAGCGTCGCCGGTTCGAGGAGTACCACCGCACCATCAGTATCTCGACGCATCAACTCGCGGACACTGACCTCGTCGATCGCCTTGAAAGGATGATCGACGAGGCATGATCTTACCTTCATCCCGAGGCAGAACCGCGCTCGGCTTCCAAGCAAGGATTACGTCATGACTATTGAAGTTCTCGCGGACCCGAGAGTGAAGGCGGCCCTGGAAAGGCTCGTCGACCTCGCCCGGTCCGACACCGGGCAAAGCGAACGCGCTGCAAACTTCCTGCTGGCATGTTGGAATGGCGACGATTGGAGACATTTCCCCATCGCGGATCTCTTCGGTGTCGACCGTGACATCGCCGCTGACATGGCCACAATCTTCACGTTTCTCGGTCAGCACCCAGGCGCGATCTATCCCGACGCTTTTGGATACCGTGAGGCGATGGCAGATCTGGGTGCGCATTGCACCGCGAGACCCATGATGACCGCGGCAGGGAGCGTCATTACCCTTCCATGGTACTTGAGCCGAGGGGAGCCCCCGGCTGAGCCGTGGTCTCCGCCTGCGCGACCTTGCATTCGTCAGCACCGTGTAGCGGCTCCGATCGGCTTACCGCTTGCCCGTGATCGAAACGGAATTTGAGCCTTCTCGTGCGTTTGTCGAGGGCTGGTGCGACTTGCCCCAATCATTATCGTTGGGAATGTTGACGCCCCGAGATTGAAGAAAACGTTTGATGCTGCGGGCAGCCTGCCGAATGCGCTGTTCGTTTTCGACCAGCGCGATCCGGACATAGCCCTCGCCATTCGGACCATAACCGATGCCGGGAGCCACCGCGACTTTCGCTTGCTCGAGCAATTGCTTTGAGAATTCTAAGCTTCCGAGATGTGCGAGCGCAGGCGGCAGCGGCGCCCAGGCAAACATCGACGCGCGTGGGGCGGGGATGTCCCAGCCAGCACGCGCGAAGCTCTCGATTAGCACGTCACGTCGCTGCTGGTAGCGCTTGCGGTTCTCCTCAACGATATCCTGAGGACCATTTAGCGCCGCGCATGCCGCCGCCTGAATTGGGGTGAAGGCACCATAATCGAGGTACGATTTGATCCGCGCCATCGCTGCGATCAGTCGTGAATTGCCAACGGCAAAGCCGATCCGCCAGCCAGCCATGCTGTATGATTTGCTAAGTGAAGTGAACTCAATTGCCACGTCGCAGGCACCGTCGACCTGCAGGATCGAGGCGGTCGGCCTGCCATCATAGTAGAGCTCCGCGTAAGCGAGGTCGCTCACGATCCAGAGGCCATAAGTCTTTGCGAAGGCGACAAGACGTTCGTAGAACGCGATATCAGCCACTTCTGCAGTAGGGTTTGAAGGGTAGTTTACAACGATCCCCTTTGGTCGCTCGTTCCCCTCGCGCATCAAAGCCTCAAGGTGCTCGAAATAGCGATTATCCGGCGTAGTCGGGACCGACACGACGCGAGCACCTGCCATGATAAATCCGAAGGTATGGATCGGATACGAAGGATCTGGGGCAATGACGATATCACCTGGGGCAGTGATAGCGCTTGCAAGGCTAGCAAGCCCTTCTTTCGATCCCATCGTCACAATCACTTCGCTCTCGGGATTGAGATCGACGCCGAAGCGACGTGCATAGTAATTGGCCTGAGCGCGACGAAGGCCAGGGATACCTTTCGACTGGGAGTAGCCGTGTGCGCGTGGCTTGTGGGCTACCTCCACGAGCTTCGCAATTATATGTGCCGGCGGTGGCAGGTCGGGATTGCCCATTCCCAGATCCACGATGTCTTCGCCAGCAGCGCGTGCGGCGGCGCGCATAGCGTTGGTCTCAGCGATAACATAAGGTGGGAGCAGGCTTAACCGGTAGAATTCGTCAGTCATGTTGTCTTCACATTGAGGAGGGAGAAAGAAGGCACGTCATGCGAAGCGCTTCGCGCCCGCGACGCAGAGAACGACGACGGCGGTAGAAGCGATCATCGTCCAGGCTACCGGCTCATGGAGCAGTACAGCGGCTAGGATCAGGCCGAAAAACGGCTGCAGAAGCTGGAGCTGACCTACACTCGCAATGCCGCCAAGTGCCAGTCCGCGATACCAGAAGATGAAGCCGACCAGCATACTGAAGACCGCGACATAGCCCAGACTGACCCATGCCGCAGGCCTTACGGAGGCCCAGCTGCCGGGTAGCGTAACGATGCTGATCGCCACCATAAGAGGTGAAGCGAGCAATAGCGCCCAAGAGATTACCTGCCATCCGCCAAGGCGCCGTGACAGAGTTGCTCCTTCGGCATAGCCTAGTCCGCACAACAGGACGGCGGCAATCATCAGCAGATCGCCTGTAAGCGAACCCTCGGCGGCTCGCGACAGGGCGAAACCGACCACGGTCGAAGCGCCTATCACCGAGAATATCCAGAAAGCCGGCTTAAGATGCTCTCCACCTCTGAGCACACCGAAAATTGCTGTGGCGAGCGGCAGTAGACCGATGAACACAATAGAATGGGCTGCGGTCACATGTTGCAAGGCGAGCGCCGTCAGCAACGGAAAGCCGATCACTACTCCGAGCGCCACGATGGCGAGCGGCAGGATGTCGGCACGCTGTGGGCGGCTCTGACGTAGTGCCGTCAGAAGGCAAACGGCAAGCAAGGCAGCGATGACAGCGCGCGCGGTGGTCAGGAAAATGGGTGAAAAATCCGCCACGGCAACACGTGTCGCAGGCAGCGATCCACTGAAGATTATTACGCCTAACAGGCCGCTACCCCAACCGGCAGTTGTTTTTTCCATAGTTCTCGCTTTCAGAGAACTATGGATAGTATGTTGCACCCATACGGAGGAAGGAACAACAGCGCACAATTCCTACAAACTGTTCTGGATGGATTTGCCATACAGTTGACACACGAGCCATCGAGCAGCTGCGCTTATGCTCTCCTGGCCAGCATACGGCTCAGCGACAATGAGCCGGCAGTCACCACTCTCGTCGACACCCAGCGACCGGCTGTGCGCTATTGTGACCGCATTGCTCCGGGGTACCGGATGCAGTTGATAGGAGGTCCATTCTGGCAGCTCCGCCCTTAAGGCGATGGAAGCAGCGGTTCGATGATCTTCAGGATATTGGTGGTCGCCGCCTGATTTTCCGACTCCCCGTCCGATGCGTGGAACTCGGCGATTTCGAGCCCGAGGCAATGGTTTTTTGGAATAGCAGCAAAGATGTCGCGCAACTGATCCGGTAGTAGGCCATTCGGGACCGCATAGTCGGCAGGCACGTACCCTGGCTCAAGGGAGTCCCAGTCGATGTGGATCCAGACCGGTCTCCCGGCGAGCGCAGTGAGGACGGCCTCGGGGGTCGCTTGAGCAGGGGGGATGATCGCGACCCCAGCTTGTGCGAGAAGCTCCGCTTCCGGCTCATCAATGTCCCTCGCCCCAAGGAGAATGACTTGATGCGGGTTCAGACCGGCGCCGTGTCCGCTGTCCCAGAGGCCACACCCGGCGGCGACGACCATGCCGCCGAGATACCCGGTGTCGGTCGTTTCCGGCGTGTTGAAGTCGCCATGCGCATCGACCCAAAGCACTACAGCTTCAGGGTAGGCGTGCGCGACGATCGGCAAGGTTGCGATACTTGCCGGACAGGTACTGTTGATGAGTAGCGGAAAAGTATCGCGGGTTATGGCTGCGGCCAGTGCGCTTCCCAGCGCGTCTAGCGTCTTGTATGCCTGCGGAAGACTTTCTGTCCAATCGTCGAAGGCGGGGGCAGTGGGGGTGCCGATTGTCTGTGTCGATGCGGGGTAATGCTGCGCGACCGCCGCCGCGGTAAGTCTGGCGCCGATGATCGTTTGTGCAGACCGATCGGCGACCCGCCCTTGTGAGACGATAATATCCAACATGCTTCAGGCTCCTTGCTCGAGCAGAACAAGATCGGTGATTGCTTCGGTGAAACGTGAAGCCCCGCTCTCGGTAAACTGCAACGAAAGAGAAGGCTCCGCGATTTCCATTTCGAGCAACAACGGATTGTTGTCATTGCTGGGAAGCAGATCGATGCGCGCATATAGAAGCGGATGGTGCAGGCCGAGCTTGATCGACGCTGCCTTGAGCGCCAACTCCGCGACAGCACGCTCCTCGGCGCTGGCATCCCGTGCCGCACGGAAGTCGTTGGTCGGCACGTTGACGGTGCCGTCCGGGTCCAGCAGCGCTCCTTTGCGGATCGCGTGGCTATAAACACCGTTGAAATAGATCAGATTGGTTTCACCTTCGCGCTCGATGACGGGTAGATAGGGCTGCACGATTGCGGTTGCACCCTCGGCGAACAAGCTGGCAAGGTGGTCCTCGGCAAGATCGACCTGCCGACGGCTAAACCGCTGCACACCTTTGGAATAGCAGCCTATCGTGGGTTTGATCACGAAGTCATCGAATTCGGAATTGGCATCGAGAAACGCATTGAACTCGGCTCGAGGCCGGCCATTTGCCTGAATGAAGGAACTCGGCACGACCGGTACGCCCAAATCTGCGAGATCTTTGAGATAATGCTTGTCGAGGCTCCAGCGTACCGCGGGCAAAGGGTTTTGCAGGTTGGTTTTCTGGCTAGTCGCGGTGCACCATTGCAGAAATTCGGGGAGACGCTCGCTATAGTCCCATGGAGAGCGCAACACGGCAGCGTCATAGGTCGACCAATCGACCTCGGGGTCATCCCAAAAGCAGATTTCGACGTCGAAACGCGCCCGCGTACAAGCCTCAAGGAGGAGCGGCATGTCGTGATCATTAGCCACACTCGCGCGGGCGGACACCAAAACGATTTTACCCATGATGAATTCCGGATCAGAAGATGTGGAGGTCTTGCGTAGAGGGATCGGCAACCGCTCCCTCCAGCGTAGCGGCGATTGATGCCGGTACAGAACCTTCGAATGCAAAGGTCGCTGGACCGGCCATCGTGATTTCGGCAGTTGAATCCGGCCAGTTGACGGCGAGATCGCCGCCGGCGAGACTCACGGTGACGTGGCGCGCGATGCGACCACGGCGCATTAACGTGGCCGCTGCCGCACACGCTCCGCTGCCGCAGGCAAGGGTTTCCCCTGCACCGAATTCATCGACGCGCAAGCGGATGTGCGTTGGAGAGACAAATTGAACGAAGCCGACATTAACCCCGTCAGGGAGGCCGGGCGCATCTCGGATGCAAGGACCAAGCGTGGCTACCGGTGCGGTCGTGATATCTTCGACCTCAAGGACGATGTGCGGGTTGCCGATCAACACTGTGTCAAAGGTTAATGGCGGCAGTCCGTAAAAAGAAACGGAGTGTCCGTCCTGTGATTGGCCGAAACCCCGGAGCGGCGGTGCAGAGAGTGAGAAATCGGGCACCCCCAGGGATACTCTGAACCGGTCGGGACCGATTTTGTCGACCATGTGGGTGCCGCTTGGGCTGTCGAGGGTGAACCGATCGGTAACGGCAATTCCGGCACGGACCGTCCATGCAGCGATACAGCGCGCACCATTGCCGCACTGGCGGGATGCAAGCCCCGAGGATGTCCAAATCCGATAGGAAGCAATCGAGCCGGACTTGCGAGGCGCGGCAATGCCAAGGATGAGGTCGCAGCCGACACCTTGATGGCGATCGGCAAGGAAGCGGCAAAGTCCCGGGTGAGGATCGGACGTATCACGCAGATCGAGCACCACGAAATCATTGCCGAGTCCGTGCATTTTGGTGAAATGCAAATCTCGGCCAAGCGCGTTCACCACGGCACCGTTTCGTAAAAGTGGTAAAAGCCGCCGGTGGGACCATTGTCGTCAAGAAGGGCAAGTCTGACACTGGTCGCAGCACCCGCTGTGATGTCGAGGTCGCCATCGCCTTCATTCATATCTGTCTTGGTGTACCCAGGGTGGGCGGAATTTACCTTGATGCGAGTATCGCGCAGCTCATAAGCTAAGTGAACGGTCCAAGAATTAAGCGCGCTTTTCGCCGAACTGTAGCCCGGCAGTGATTTGAACTTGTCGCTATAGGCATAGGAATCGCGATCGCAGTGTGTCGCTAGTGACCCGAGGAGGCTTGACACATTGACAATCCGCGCCGCCGGGGATTTCCGAAGAAGCGGAAGAAATGCATTGGTGACCATGACCGGGCCGAAGAGATTGGTCTCAAAGGTCTCGCGCCACTCGGCCAGCGTCTGTTCGGACGGGAGCTTGCCATATTCCTCGATGCGAATGCCGGCATTGTTGACCAGAACATCAAGCCGGCCAAATCGCTGCTCGATCTCTGTGGCGGCAGCAGCGACGCTTTCGCAGGAGGTGACATCCAAGGATTGCGGATCGACGTCGAGGTCGGCAGCGCGCATGGCGCTTACCCTATCGATTACCGCAGCGGTGTCTCGGCCCGAAAGAAGGACTTTCAGCCCATGGCCGGCAAGCTGCCGCACAGTTTCGAGGCCAATGCCACGGGTGGCACCGGTGACGAGAGCGATTTTCTTGGGTTCGAGCATGTAATTGCCTAGTGCACAAGGGAATGGGCAGGTTGGCCGGCCGACGAGGCTGCCAAACTCTCGCAAAACAGCGGCGCGATCGTGAGATCGCGGTGAGGCAAAGGTATGCTTTGCTCAGCCAGCCCTGACAGAAACTCAGCCACTACAGGCCCGAAGCGAGCAAAATCTACCAAGAACGCATCGTGCCCCTGAGGCGAGTCGAGCGCGATGAACTTCGAACGAACACCACCCGCTGCTAGCCCCTCAGCGATCTGTAATTGCTGATCGATCGGAAAGAGGATGTCACTGCGCACGCCGATCGTCAGTGCCTTTTCGAGAGCAAGCCCGGCGAGCACGGCATCGGCATTGTCGGCATGCTCATCGCCCAGGTCAAACCAGTCGATGGCGCGGCTGAGATAAAGGTAGCAATTCGGATCGTAGGCGCGCGCGAAGCGATGCGCGTTGGCCTCTAGATAACCCTCCACCTGGAATTCGGGTGCGAACGGACAAGAGTCCTGGCGCTGGTTGGGTTCAAGTCGGATGCGCCCGAAGCGTCCGTCCCATTCGAGTCCGGAACGGTAAGTGATTAGCCCCAGCTTGCGCGCAGTCGCCATACCGGAGGCCGGATAGAGCGCACCCTGGTAACGCCCGCCGGCCCATTGCGGGTCGAGGCGGATGGCTTCGCGTTGTAACGAGCGAATGGCGAGCGCAAACGGCAGTGCGTGGACAGCGCTCGATATGTTGATAAGATTGGTGGCGAGACTAGGATGGCGTGCGACCAGCGAAAGAGCGGTCATGCCGCCCATTGAGGCCCCGATGACGCAGGTGACGTGATCGATGCCAAGAGAGCGCACTGCAAAGGCCGCACTATCGGCAATATCCTCGATAGAGAGGTCCGGGAAGTCAAGCCGGTACGGTGTACCGTCCTTTGGGTTGACCGAGGCCGGTCCGCTTGAGCCATTGCAGCTGCCGAGTGAATTGACGCAGACGACGTGCCAAACATCAGTGTCGATCGGCTTGCCCGGGCCGAGCATCTGTTCCCACCAGCCAGGCGATGTGTCTTTTGGACCTGCCGCAGCATGGGCGCTTGGGGAAAAGCCCGTTAGGAGCAGGATCACATTGTTGCCAGAGCTATTTTTTCGCCCCCAGCATTCATATGCGACGCGCCCACCCATAAGTTTTCCGCCACGCTTCATCGAGAAGGGCGTCGGAAGGTCGATGAAGCGTGTGGCCGGAGGAATAGTCTCACCCATCTCGCGCTTTCCTTATCGGCAGGTCGCATTCGAATGCGACCTGCCTCAATCGGTTTATGTCAGTGCCTCAAGCCACTCGTCGTCGGATCCCTCATTGATCCCATCGAGCAGGAAGGTGCTCAGGTAGCGCTCGCCGGTGTCAGGGAGCATGGCGAGCAGTACCGACCCTTCGGGAGCTTCCTCTGCGACCTTGAGGGCTGTTGCGACGGTCGCGCCGGCCGAGATGCCGACGAAAATCCCCTCCTCCGCAGCTAGTCGGCGTGCAACATCGCGGGCTTCATCCTCATCGATTGGTCGAAGGGTATCTATGACGCTGCGATCAAGGATGCTTGGGACGAAGTTCGGCGCCAAGCCTTGTATTTTATGCACTCGCCATTCTTGGCCGGCTAGCACCTGTGCGTTTGCAGGCTCAGCGGCAGTGATATGAATGTCTGGCCGGGCCAGCTTCAGCATCTGCCCAACACCGGTCAGCGTGCCGCTGGTGCCGAAGCCGGTCACGAAGTGGTCCAGACGCTTGCCTGCGAAGTCGCTGAGAATCTCCGCGGCGGTTGTCTGACGATGGAAAGCCGGATTAGCCGGATTGTCGAACTGCCGAGCGCGGAACCACCCGTGCTTTTCTGCAAGGTCATCAGCGATCTGGTTGCCGCCGCTGCTGCCGAGGGCGCTCGGGAAGAGGAGGACCTTGCCGCCATAGGCCCGGATTAGCTTGCGCCTCTCTATGGAATAGCCATCACCCATCACCGCCACGAAGCGGTAGCCGCGCGCCGCCGCGACCATTGCGAGGGCGATCCCGACATTACCCGAGGTGCACTCTACGATGGTATCACCGGGACGAAGCAGTCCCTTCGCTTCGGCATCGAGGACAACGCCGAGCGCCAAGCGGTCCTTGACCGACCCGCCCGGGTTGAAGGACTCCACCTTCACGTAAATCTGCACATGATCCGGAGGTAGCCGGTGTAACCGGACGATCGGGGTGTAGCCGATTGTATCCAGAATGCTGTTATACAGTCCCATCGATCACCTTGGTTTCTTCATTGGCTTGGCCGCGAGTTGACGGAAGATGGGCGCTCGACGCCCGGTCCCGGTTTCGAAAAACGAAAGGGCATCGGTCCGCGCGTTCCGTGTTATCTTCGATGATGCCGTACTGTTGCCATTCGACCGCTCCGGAGCCGTAGATACCGAGCTGGCGGCTATGCTCTGCCTTGTCGTAAGTGGCGATGCGGCGGCGGATGCTCTTGCGTAATTTGCGGCCGGCCGGAGTGTCGCCGGCAACGACATCGAAGCGTTCCCGCGGGTTGATGACGAGGATGAAGTGGTCACCGAGATTTCGGGTACGGCGAATGCGATGCGCCGGATTGCTCATGTTGCAGAAGAGCGGCATGCCATTGAAGCACATCGACCAAGATGGAGAGTTAGGGTCGAGGCCGACGTCGTCGGGCCAAGGTAGCGGATCGAGTTCGTGGAGACGTTGGAGCACGGTCCATCCAAACCTATGATATTCTTCAACGGTTTGAGCGACAGTGGCGTTCGTTGAAAAGGCGACAAGCAGCGGATAGGCGGTATGAAGATCGCCATCCCAGTCACGAGACAGATCGACGTATTCGGCCAACCCCTTCGCAAGCTGACGATACGAGGTGTCGTCATTCTTTTCTACAAAAATAAAACGCAATAAGTCCTTCTTGAAAGCGTTACGTGCGAAGGGGCAAGGGAAATCTGAGCCTGACTCAAGTATCTTCCTTAGATTATAAAGTACCTTTGAACGCCAATCGTCTGCGGAAGCAGATAATGAAGACTGAGCTATCAGCGTTGATCCATAGTATTGTTCAATGGACATTGCGAAACACCTCTCCTCTGGTGGCAGGGCAGAGATATTTGGCATCTGTTACATTCAGATACTTTGCCAAGTTCTCGTTCGGGCTCGAATAGAACCTTGAGCTCAGATTGAGTAGCAACAGTCCGATACAATCTCTCCAAACTGTGCTATTACGGGACACCACACAGATGGGTGTACAAATGGAAACGCTTTCCGAATCGAAGACGGACCGGGTAATGAGAGCGATTCGCAGCAAGATCGCCCAGCGTGCTTTCGCTATCGGTGACCGACTGCCTTCGATCCGCAATTTAGCGAAATCGTTGGAAGTATCGCCATCGACGGTGGTCGAAGCTTACGAGCGACTGGAAGCCGAGGGCCTCGTGCGAGCGCGACGCGGATCCGGCTTCTACATCTCGGCGTCGGGTTGGCCGGCGCTGGTGCTGGGAGAGGAGGATTTTAAGCGAGACCGGACGGTAGATCCGCTTTGGGTTTCGCGACAATCACTCGATACCCCCCCGAACACACTGAAGCCTGGTTGCGGATGGCTTCCGGCGCACTGGATGCCGGGGGAGGCGATCCGACGAGAGCTACGCGCACTGGCTCGCTCTGAGGATTTCCTGCTGACCGACTATGGATCGACCAGCGGGAACGCCGACTTGCGGCGTCTGCTGCTGATGCGCGCCGCCGAAGACGGGATCGAGGTCACCGCCAGCCAACTCATGCTGACCGCTTCTGGAACCCAATCGATAGATCTTGTTTGCCGTCTATTGTTGAGGCCCGGCAGCGTGGTTCTGGTCGACGACCCGTGCTACTTTAACTTTCGAGCGCTATTGCGTGCGCACCAGGCCGAAGTGGTAGGCGTGCGTTATACGCCGACCGGACCGGACATTGCCGAGTTTGAGGCGCTGGTTTCTACACATGCGCCGCGGCTCTATATCACCAACGCGGCACTGCATAATCCGACCGGCAGTACCTTGTCACCGCAGACAGCGCATTCGATCCTGAACATCGCGTCGATGCATGACATGCTGATCGTTGAGGACGAAATTTTTGCTGATTTCGAGCCGGAACCCTCGCCGCGGCTCGCTGCACTCGACGGCTTGAAACGCGTGATCCGGATCGGCAGCTTTTCAAAGACGCTCTCGGCATCAATCCGATGCGGCTACATCGCCGCCCGGCCGGAGTGGATTTCGGATCTGATCGACCTACAAGTCGCCATCAATTTCGGAGGACCGAGCCCGATCGCCGCGAACCTGATTGCAGCGCTTCTCACTAGCGGCGGTTATCGGAAGCACATGGACGCGCTACGGCTGCGCTTGGTCCGCACGCGCCGCGAGGTCGCCGACAAGCTGCAGGAACTCGGCTTCGAACTGTCGACTATGCCGCGCGGGGGGTTTTTCATTTGGTGCCGTCTTCCCAATGGACTCAATGCCGCAGATGTGGCGCGCGCGGCATTGGCTGATGACATCGTGCTTGCGCCTGGGGATGTTTTCAGTGTGGCAGGGTCCGCATCCAGCTTCATGCGCTTCAATGTCGCGCAATCGAACGATCCACGAATATGGTCAGCGCTGCGCCGCGCCATGGAACGTGCGACCTAGGCGGGCTGTGCGTGGGCTTCGCAAGGTCTGCCTTGTAGGCCAACCCAGCTGCAAGTTGGCGAGGACGTCGTTAGTCGAACAATGGCGCACCACCTAGGCGTTCGAATACTTCCGGTCCAAAGCGCAAAGGACCCTGGAACGGGAATACCCCGTCAAGCGGCCTACAATCGTCCCACGTGAAGCTCACATGCGACTGATAGTGTTCAAAGTCCCACCGACCACCGGCTTGTCGCAGTATGCCATGCCTGCTCGAGAGGTGGTCGGACCGAAACTCCAGGGTGATGAAGCCACCCATGCGGATTACAGCACAACAAGCATGGGCTCCGGTGGTGACAGAAGACCTGTCCAGCAAACAGGCCGCCAGCACCGCATCGGCGCGGATCACCGTAAGGTGCCATGTCAAGGTGATCTGCCCCCCGCTGAGTGGCCCAGAGACTATGATAGTCTGGACCACGAAAGGGACGATGAATGGCGAGCAAGAAGCACAAGCCGGAAGAGATTATTGGCAAGCTGCGTGAAGTTGAGATCGTGT
>Ga0207644_10002225_pt1 | contig 12591 bp, 12 predicted proteins | sample KBSS73metaG_FD_184326 | JGI IMG/M metagenome (GOLD analysis project Ga0207644, IMG submission 184326) | Switchgrass rhizosphere microbial communities from Kellogg Biological Station, Michigan, USA - KBS S7-3 metaG (SPAdes) (version 2) | ecosystem: Host-associated > Plants > Roots > Rhizosphere... | reverse complement strand
TGGGCACCTGGACAGGCGCAGAGCCGACCCGTCGGAGCGGCTGTCGGCGGCCTGGACAGGCGCAGAGCCGACCCGTCGGAGCGGCTGTCGGCGTCCTGGACAGGCGCAGAGCCGACCCGTCGGAGCCGCTGTCGGCGGCCTGGACAGGCGCAGAGCCGACCCGGCGCAGCGGCGGTCGGAGGCCTGGACATGCGGCAGATCCGACCCCGGCGAGGCGGCGGCGGGCGGCCTGGACAGAGGGGGCAGAGCGGACCCGGCGCAGTGGCGGCCGGCGGCCTGGACAGGCGCCAGCCGACCCGGCGAAGCGGCGCTCAGGTGAAGAGACGGCCAGCCGGCTTTGCGAGGCGGCGGCCGGCCGTCTACGGGCTAGGCGGCTTCGCCGCTGCCGTCGGGTGACGCGAGGGTCGGAGGCTCCTCGACCGGCGTGGGGGGCGGGGCGGGGATCGGAACGCCGTGCTTCTCGATCAGCCTGTCCGTCATGTTGAGGCTGAGCTTGCCGGTCTCGATCTCTCTAAAGACCGCGTCCATGCCCTGCGGGTTCGGGCTCTCGACCATCGGCCGGGCGCCCTGCTTGAGCTGCTCCCAGCGCTTGGTCGCGACGGTCGCGAGCGCGAAGCGGCTGGGGATCTTGTCGAGGCACTTCTCGAGGTGCTTGGAAGAGCTCACATCGACTCCTTCTCAGGGCGGCAAGCCGCCAAGGCTGCGGCGAACTAGCCGCCGTCCGACATCGATTTGAGGAAGGTCCCGTTGCTCTTGGACTTCACGAGGCGGTCGAGCAGGAGCTCCATCGCCTCCACGTCCGACATCTGGCTGAGCACCTTGCGCAGCACCCAGACCCGGTTGAGCATGTCCTTCTGGATGAGCAGCTCCTCCTTGCGCGTCCCCGATCGCGTGATGTCGATCGACGGGAAGACGCGCCGGTCGACCAGCTTGCGGTCGAGGTGGAGCTCCATGTTGCCGGTCCCCTTGAACTCCTCGAAGATCACGTCGTCCATGCGGCTGCCGGTGTCGATCAGCGCGGTCGCGATGATCGTCAGGCTGCCGCCCTCCTCGATGTTGCGGGCTGCGCCGAAGAAGCGCTTCGGGCGCTGCAGCGCGTTCGCATCGAGACCGCCCGACAGGACCTTGCCGGAAGGCGGCGCGACGGTGTTGTAGGCGCGCGCGAGGCGCGTGATCGAATCGAGCAGGATGACGACGTCCTTCTTGTACTCGACGAGGCGCTTCGCCTTCTCGATGACCATGTCGGCGACCTGCACATGGCGGGTCGCCGGCTCGTCGAAGGTCGAGGAGATGACCTCCCCCTGCACCGAGCGCTGCATGTCGGTGACTTCCTCGGGGCGCTCGTCGATCAAGAGCACGATCAGGACCATCTCGGGATGGTTCTCGCTGATCGAGTTCGCGATCGACTGGATGAGCATCGTCTTGCCGGTGCGGGGCGGAGCCACGATGAGGCCGCGCTGGCCCCTGCCGATCGGCGTCAGCAGATCCATCACGCGCCCCGAGAGGTTCTCCGCCTTCGTCTCGAGGCGGATGTGCTCGGTCGGGTAGAGGGGCGTCAGGTTGTCGAAGAAGATCCGCTCGCGCGATCCCTCCGGGTCCTCGAAGTTGATCGCCTCGACCTTGATCAAGGCGAAGTACTTCTCGTCTTCCTTGGGATGGCGCACCTGGCCCGACACGGTGTCCCCGGTCAGCAGGCCGAAGCGGTTGATCTGGGACGGCGACACATAGATGTCGTCCGGCCCCGGGAGGTAGTTGTAGTCGGGAGAGCGCAGGAAGCCGTATCCGTCCTGCAGAACCTCGAGGACGCCCTCGGCGAACACGAAGCCGCGCTGCTCGGTCTGCGCCTTGAGGATCTCGAAGATCAGGTCCTGCTTGCGCAGGGTGCTTGCGCCCGTGATCTTCAGGTCCTTGGCGATGTGGCCCAGCTCCGCGATGCCGAGCTTCGTGAGCGCGTTGATCGAAAGGTGCTCGCCGAGCTGCGGAGAACGCGCGACGCCGACCGTCGCGCCCCCGGATCCGGCCGCCGAAGCGCCGGCGGAACCCGTGCCGGAACCGGCGGCGGGCGAAGAGGAAGCGGCTACGGCTGGAGGAGCGGGCGCCGTGACAGTGGCCGTTGCGGTGGCGGAGGCAGCATCTGAGGCCGCGGGCGCCGACGCCTCACTCGCGACGGCGGCAGAAGGAGACTCGGGCTCCGCGACGGGCGTCTCGACGGGTGCGGACTCGCGGCCTTCACCGCGTCCCGACCCGCGACCGTTTCGGGGCCCCCCGCGGTCACCGGACCCGGGTTTGGACATACGTGCCTCCTCTGGCGATGCCGTGAAAGATCAACTAGCTGATGAGACGGGGAATTGGTGGAATCTCAAGTCCTGGTTTTGGAGTTTCTACGGGAGGCGCGTGGAGCAGATGGCTCGCCGTCCTGCGAGCGCCCCCCATGGCACGCAGTTCAGTCTACGGAAATTCCCGGGCATGTCAAGTACCCGGAGCGCGCCAGGACGCCTATTTCGGCCTAGATCGCGAGGATCTGCCGGGTATTCCGGGCGGTCGGGTCCGAGTCACGAAGCTCGGCGAGCCCGCTTCGCAGCTCATCGAGGTCCTCCGGGCCGTCTACTTTGCGGTAGACGGGGAGTTGCACCCGTGGCAATCCGAGGATCTTGAGCAGTTTCAGGGTTTCGGCGAGGACACGGTCGGTCCCCCACGAAATCCCGCGGAAGATCTCCGGAACGACCGCTCGCGCCCCGAGCAGGTAGTACCCCCCGTCTGACGAGGGGCCCAGGACGAGGTCGCGATCCCGCAAGAGCTCGAACGCGGCCAGCAGGTGCCCCAGGGGGAGCGCCGGCGTGTCGTCGCCGATGATGGCGACGCAGTCGTGGCCGCGCGCGAGAAGGTCGGCCAGGACGCCGGACATGCGCTGGCCCGGATCGTCTCCCTGCTGCTCGAGGATCTCGACGCCGCGCAGCGCATCCGTGAAGGACGCGCTTGCCTCCGCCGCCGCGCCCGACCACGCCACCGCGGGGCGGATGCCGTGCGGCGAGACGCGGTGCAGAAGCTCCATCGAATCGAGCAGGAACGCCCGGTGCAGCGCCAGCGCCTTCTCGTCGCCGAGCGCGGCGGCGAGTCGCGGCTTCACCTCGCCGGGCTTCGGAGGGCGCGCGAAAAGAACCAGGATCGGACCCGCGGAGGAGCGCTTCATCCCACCATCATATCCTCGGCAGCGGGGTACAATCGCATCGTGATGCGAGCGCCGCGAACCGCGGGCGTGCTCTTGGCGGGCGGGCAGAGCCGCCGGATGGGGCGGGAAAAGCCGCTGCAGACGGTGGGCGGCGTGCCGCTCGTCGAGCGTGTGGCCACGGCGCTGCGCCCCTGCGTCGAAGAGATCCTCCTCGTCACGAACCGCCCCGACCTCTACGAATTCCTCGGTCTGCCGGTAGTCGAGGACGTCGTCGCGGGCCGAGGCCCCCTGGGAGGCCTCCACGCCGCGCATCGCAAGCTGGGAGAGACCCGAGCGTTCGTCGTCGCGTGCGACTACCCGTTTCTCGAGGAGGGCGCGCTGCGTCGGATCCTGAGCGAGGACCCCGTGGGCGGGGTGGTCCTGCCGCACATCGACGGCCACCCGCATCCGCTCTGCGCCCTGTATGCTCCCGAGGCGCTGGCCGGCGCGAAGGACGCGCTCGATCGCGGGGAGCTGATGCTCATGAGCCTCGTCGGGCGGCTGCCGCAGACGATCGTCCCGCAGAGCGAGCTGGGCGGTCCGGACGCCTCCCGCATCTTCTTCAATGCCAATACCCCCGCCGACATCGCGCGGGCGGAGGAGATCCTTGCCGCGTCTGAGCCACGTCAACGCTAAGGGTCGCGCCCGGATGGTGGACGTCGGGGGCAAGCCCGAGACCCGCCGCGTCGCCGTTGCCGAAGGGACGGTCACCCTCTCGGCGGAGGCGTTTCGGCTCGTGCGCCGCCACGAGGTCGCGAAGGGGGATGTCCTCACCATCGCGAAGCTCGCCGGGATCCAGGGCGCCAAGGAGACCTCGCGCCTCGTGCCGCTCTGTCATCCCATCCCGATCGACTCGATTCGCGTGGATCTTACTCTGGAGCCTCGCACGCGCTCGGTCCGGATCGAGGCCGAGGTGGCGACGCGCGCCGCGACGGGTGTCGAGATGGAGGCCATGACCGCCGTCTCGATCGCGGCGCTGACGGTCTACGACATGTGCAAGGCGGTCGATCGCGGGATCGTGATCGGGAAGGTCCGCCTGCTCGCCAAGAGCGGCGGTCGGAGCGGCGAGTGGACGCGCTCGCGCTCTACAGCTCGTGTGATGTTGCCGGACGCCGGACAGAAAAAGCGCCGTCGAGCGTGACGGCGATCTTCTCGGCGAGCCGCTCGTCGGAGAGGCCGGAGTTCCATCGGTCGTGCCCGAGAAGGTTCACGAGAATGTCCTTAAGCTCTTCGTAATTGGGGCTCATGGTGGACCTCTTTCTCACGCGGGTCGAAGTGGGCCGCCTGTCTCGCGTCTTTCCGGGGGGTCTCCGGAATATACGATGAAGGGCGCTCCGGGCAAGGGTCTCCTGGGCTTGGGTAGTTTCCTGCTAGGCGGTTCTCGCCGCTCGGGGCGCCAAAACGGGCTGCTCGGACACCGCGAGCTCGCGTAACCGGCGCTCGTTTCGAAACACTCCGCCGGCGCCACGGCGCCCCATCAGCCATGTGATGCCCAGCGGCGCCTTGCCACGGCACTTCATCAGGCCGAGGTGCTCGCCCCGCTGGTGGTGAAAGCGGCAGAGGGTTACGCGGTTCGAGGGGGCGTGGTCACCGCCTTGCGAGCGGTACACGATGTGGTGCTCCTCGAGATTGCGCCGGGACGTGCACCCCGGCGCTGCACATCTCCATCCATCACGGACATAGATCCGGTCGGCCGCGCGCTTCGGGCTCTGCCGCGGATCGTCCCAGGTGTCGACGAAGTCTTCGATCAGCGAGAACAGGGCGCACCATTCGGGCACGCCCACGCAGCGCTTGGAAAACACCCGGGCCACGTGCAGGGCCTGGCGATCGAACAGCGCCGGATCGAGCTCGTCGTTACCGCAGAGCTCGTTGAGGCGTCGGCGCTCCTCGCGCACGACGGCGAGAAGGGACGAAGCCAGGTCGATCGGTAGCCGGAAGCGAATGACCGTGTCCGCAGCGGGCACCGGCGCATCCAGAACGGCCCGGGTCAGAAGCGCGAGCGCCTCACGGGCCTGACCCGCCCGCCGCGAGCGCGATCGCTGCCACGTCTCGTCGTCGATCGGCTCGGAACAAGATCCCGGGCGGAGGGAGCGATCTCTCTCTACGATGCGCAACTCCTCGCGCAGACGCTTGAGCGTGGACTCCTCCGCGTGCCGGATCCATGCGCATTCCAACCTGTCATCGTCTTCGCGGCGAAGGCCCCGGGCACCTTCAGGCACCCAGTCGAAGTTTTCCCGCTCGAGGACCCTAGCGACGAGGGCCGCGGCTTCGAGGCCTAGCTTTCCCGACTCGCACGCTCCTTGCAGGCCCCGGTGCACGCGGAAAAGCCGCGCCAGGTGAAAACGGCTCTGCCCGACCGATCGCGAGATGCCGAGCCGCTCCTCCGCGTAGTGGCCGACGCCGGAGAAGCACAATCCCTTCCACGCTCCGCTCTCGCCCATGCGCGCCAGCAAGTCACCCAGGCGCAGCTCGATCTCGTTCTCCAGGCGAATCAGAGCGCGGATCGCCGAGTCGGCCGAGCCCCGCGCGGCTTCCACTTCCTCGAACACGCGGGCCACCTCATCCAGGGTCTGGCGGGCCTCGCACAGCTCCTGCCCTTCCAGTGGGACCTTCAGGAATGACCACCTCTCTCCTTTCTGCTCGAGCGCGGATTCCCTGTGCGCGGGACTCGGTCGAGCACCGATCCACCCCTCGTCCTGGAGCCGATCGACAGGCCCCGCTGCGCTCTCTGCCAGTAGCGCCTCGATGAATTCCGACGTGGTTGTCTCACCTCCGCTGACAGCGCGGTGCAGCTCCCGGGCTTCGTCGACCGCCGCACGGATGGCTCGCGGGACGGCGAAGCGAATCGTGACGAGGTCACCCTCGTCCTCGGGATCCTCGCCGACCGCTTCGGCCGTGCAAGGAGCGGAATGATCGGGTCCGCCCGAAGGAGGCCCCTTCCCAGTCGCGAGCCCTGCATCATCGCCCGACGGGCCTCTCGCCTCCTTCGCCGCATCACTGCCGGTCGCGCTCTGTGCCTCGTGGGCTGCATCGCACCCCGCCGCATCCCTCGCTTCGCGCGCTTTCAGGCGAAGCTCCCGCACCGTCAGCCGGCGAGCCCGATCGATCCATTCGCCGCAGGTCTCCTCCGTCGCCACACGGCCGATGATGAGCGCGGCGACGCTGCCGAGAGGGACGCCTCCGTCCTCGCCGGTGATGGCCCGCTCGAGGGAAGGGAAGAGGACGGTCGCATCGTCGAGCGCATGGAGATCGCGGAGCCATCTGCCCGAGCGGCCGAAGCGCTCGCGCGCGTGATCCTCGAGACGTGCGTAGCCGAACGAGAGCCAGCCCCGGTTTTCGATGAAACGCCGTGCCGCACGAGCCAGCGGCAAGACAAGCCGGTGGCGTGCCTGTGCGAGACCGAGCGCGAGGCGATCGGCGATGATGACGGGATCCCATCCCTTCCCCAGGAGCGCCCGAAAAACCTGGTCTTCCGCTTTCACGAAGCCATCATAGCGAACATAGAGCGAAAAAACAGGGGGCCGACGAAAGAGCATTTCTCTGATGAAACGGTGCAATTCCTCTGGCAGGAATGCGGGTCACGGAACTCCGAAACTGGTTCCCAACAGAGGCCGGCGCGCAAGTGATGGGCGAGTGGCGAGGGCGATCCCCGAAGTTCCGATGATCGGAGGTTGAGGAGATCGAGGTGCGGAAAGCGCTGAGAGCGACGGTCACGATGATCAGACGAAGCGGATGATCAAGGCGCGGAGCCCGAACGGCGCGATGGTGGGGATGCGCGGAGATCCAGCCGCGCGATGATGGGAGGCCCGCAGATCGAACGGCGCGAGGGTGGGGAAGCGCGGAGATCCAGCCGCGCGATGATGGGAGGCCTGCAGATCGAACGGCGCGAGGGTGGGAAAGCGCGGAGATCCAGCCGCGCGAGGATGGGAGGCCTGCAGATCGAACGGCGCGAGGGTGGGAAAGCGCGGAGATCCAGCCGCGCGATGATGGGAAGGGCGTGGGATCGAGAATCGTTTCGGTACGTGCCCTATCGGGCTCGCGCCGCAGACCTATTCGGGGACGGTCGACGTGGCGTGCCTCGACGCGATGATCGAACGGTGCGGAGATCGAGCCGCGCGATGATGGGAAAGCACGGGATCGAACGGCGAAGGTCGGAATTGGGATGGACCGAGGGACGCGGAGATCGAACGGCGCGATGATGGGAAGCACGGGATCGACCCACGAAGCTCGGAATGGCGATGATCGAACGGTGCGGAGATCGAACGGCGCAATGATGGGAAGCACGGGATCGAACGGCGAAGATCGGAATTGCGATGGACCGAGGGACGAAGCTCGGAATCGCGATGATCGAACGGTGCGAAATTCGAACGGCGCAATGATCGGGAGGCACAGGATCGAACGGCGAAGATCGGAGTCGCGATGATCGAGAGGCGCGGAGGCCGAACCGCGCGATGATGGGAAGCCCGGGATCGACCCACGAAGCTCGGAATCGCGGTGATCGAACGGTGCGGAGGTCGAACGGCGCGATGATGGGAAGCCCGGGATCGAATAGCGAAGGTCGGAATCGCGACGATCGAGGGGCGCGGAGATCGAACGGCGCGATGATGGGAAAGCCCGGGATCGAAAGCGAAGATCGGAATCGCGATGATCGAGAGGCGCGGAGATCGAACCGCGCGATCATGGGAAATCACCGCATCGACCCACGAAGCTCTGAATCGCGATGATCGAGCAGCGCGGAGATCGAACCACCCGATGACGACGCAGACGAGGCCGCCAGCGAAGCCGCCAACGACGAGGCCGCCAGCAGAGCCGGCGACGACGAAGCCGCCAACTACCTAGCCTCGGATGCGGAAGTCTCCGATGCCGAAACCGCCAACGACGAAGCCGCGATGCCGAAGCCGCCGATGCCGAAACCGCCACTGTCGAAGCCGCCACTGCCGAAACCGACAATGCCTAAGCCGCCCAAGACAAACCCGCCCAAGGCAAACCTGCCAACGAAGCCATCAATGAAGCGGCGAAAGACGCAGCCACCCACTACAAAAAAACGACCCGCCACGGTGCGAGGTGACCAGGCGCGGCCCGCGCGTCGGCGGCCGCGCGGTCAGGTTCCCTCTGCGGCGGGCGCGTCGCGCGGCTTTTCAACGGACGCGATCCATGCGGGACAGGCTCCCGACCCCACGACCGGCGCGATCATGATGCCGATCTACGCGACGTCCACCTACGTGCAGCCGGCGCTGGGACGCTCGCGCGGGTTCGACTACGCGCGCACGATCAATCCGACGCGGCTCGCGCTCGAGAAGAACCTGGCGGCGCTCGAGGGCGGACGGTACGGCTACTGCTTCGCGTCCGGGATGTCCGCGATCTCGGCGGTGATGACGCTCGTCGAGGCGGGGGACCACGTCGTCGCGACGCGCAACGTCTACGGCGGGACCTACCGGCTGTTCGAGCGCGTGCTGCGCGGCTACGGTCTGTCGTTCTCGTGGGTCGATACGGCAGACCTCGCCGCGGTCGCGGAGGCGATCCGTCCGAATACGCGCATGCTCTTCGTCGAGACGCCGACGAACCCCCTCCTCACCTTGACGGACCTGCCCGCCCTCGCGCGTCTGGCACACCGCGCAGCAATGGGACGCACCGGACGGCCCGCTGGCGACGCACGCACCGCGGCTCTCGCGTCCACCTCGCCGCTCGCACGCACGGCTCGCACGTCCCCGCTAGACGGACTGCCAGGCGGGGCACCCTTCGCCCGGATGGAAGGCACAGCGCCCCTCGCCCGACAGGAGCGCGCCGCACGGCTCGCGCGCCATAAAGGCGCCGCGACGTTCGAGCGCACCGCATCCCAGGAGGGCACCGCATCGCAGGAGCGCAGCGCATCGCAGGAGCGCGACGCACCGCTCGACCGCTCCGAGCGCCGCAGCGACCTCATCCTCGCCGTCGACAACACGTTCATGACGCCGTATTTCCAGAGGCCGCTCGCGCTCGGCGCGGACGTCGTCGTGCACTCGACCACCAAATTCCTCAACGGGCACAGCGATTCGCTCGGTGGCGCGGTCGTTACGAGCGTCAAGCGTCTCGCGGAGCGGATCCGCTTCGTCCAGAACTCGGCGGGAGCGATCCTCTCGCCCTTCGATGCGTGGCTCGTCCTGCGCGGGGTGAAGACGCTTGCGCTGCGCATGCAGCGTCACGATGAGAACGGCCGCCGGGTCGCGGCGTGGCTCGCGCGCCAGGCAAAGGTCCGGCGCGTCTTCTATCCCGGCCTGCGCACTCATCCGCAGCACGCGCTCGCTCGGAGGCAGATGTCGGGATTCGGCGCGATGGTCTCGTTCGACCTGGGATCCTACCGGCGCGCGAAGCGTCTGCTCGACGGCGTGCGGCTCTGCGCGCTGGCCGAGAGCCTCGGGGGCGTCGAGACGCTCATCGGCCACCCCGCGACGATGACGCACGGCTCGGTGCCTCCGGAAGAGCGTCGCGCCCTCGGGATCACGGACGGCCTCGTGCGGATCTCGGTCGGCGTCGAGGACGTGCGGGACATCCTCGCGGATCTCGAGCAGGCTCTGGCCAGGGCGTAGGGGATCGCTTCCCCTCACACCTCCGGCGGGGCGACCGAGTCCCGGATCCAGTCGAGGATCGCGGGATCGGCGTCGACGATCGGCAGCGCGATCACCTCGGGAAGCTCGTAGCTGTGCAGCTCGCGGATCTTCGCGCGCACGGCTTCGAAGCGGTCCGCGGTCGTCTTCACGATGAGCAGGAGCTCCTCGTCCCGCGTCACGGTTCCCTGCCATCGGTAGGTCGAGCGAGCGGGAAGGACGTTCACGCAGGCGGCGAGCTCGGCCTCCACGAGACCGCGCGCGATCGCGTCGGCCTGCTCCTCGGATCCCGCCGTCGTGAACACGACGATGACGCCCGTCTCCATCGCGGCCCCCTCACGCCAGCGCCCAGGCTCGAGCGTGCGCACGTTTGCCGAGGAAGGCGGCGCGCGGCATGACGAGCAGACTCCTCGCGCTGGATCGATCGGCGGGAGTGTAGCACCGGGCCGTGCCGGCTCCGGACCGGCCGGACCGCGCGAAGGGACGGCCCCCGCCGCGCTAGTCGAATTTTTTGGATAGATCCCCAAAGTGGCTTGCTCCTCAACGAGTTACGATGCTAGAGTGGCGCGGTTTGAAGGGGGACCGATGAGCGAGATCGCGGAAGTCTTTGCGCGCGAGATCCTCGATTCCAGAGGCAATCCCACACTCGAAGTCGACGTCGTTCTCGACGACGGCACGTTCGGGCGCGGTGCGGTCCCCTCGGGCGCCTCGACCGGCTCGCGCGAGGCAGTCGAGCTGCGCGACGGCCTGGGCGCGCGCTACGGGGGCAAAGGCGTCGAGAAGGCGGTCAAGAACGTCAACCGCATCATCGGCCCTGCGCTCGAAGGGCTCGACCCGACCGATCAGGTCTTCATCGACACGCTCCTGATCGAGCTCGACGGCAGCGAGAACAAGAAGAAGCTCGGCGCGAACGCGCTCCTGGGTGTTTCGATCGCGGTCGCGCGCGCGGCCGCGGAGCTGCTCGAGCTGCCGCTCTATCGCTATCTCGGCGGGGTGAACGCCAAGGTGCTCCCCGTTCCGATGATGAACATCCTGAACGGCGGGGCGCACGCCGACAACAACGTCGACATCCAGGAGTTCATGGTCGTCCCCGTGGGGGCGCCTTCGTTTCGCGAGGCGCTGCGCAGCGGAGCCGAGGTCTTCCACGCGCTGAAGGCCGTCCTCAAGTCGCGCAAGCTCGTCACGGCCGTCGGCGACGAGGGGGGTTTCGCGCCGAACCTGCGCTCGAACGCCGAGGCCCTCGAGGTCATCCTCGAGGCGATCGTCAAGTCGGGACGCAAGCCGGGCAAGGACGTCCTGCTCGCGCTCGATGTCGCCGCGAGCGAGCTCTTCACGAAGGGGCGCTACAACCTCGCCGCCGAGACGAAGCCCATGAAGGGGCGCGAGGAGATGGTCCGCTTCTACGAGGACCTGGTGCGCCGCTACCCGATCGTCTCGATCGAGGACGGATTCGCGGAAGAGGACTGGCAGGGCTGGAAGCTCATGACGCAGCAGCTCGGCGCGAAGGTCCAGCTCGTGGGGGACGACATCTTCGTCACCAATCCCAAGATCCTCTCGAAGGGGATCCGCGAGGGGATCGCCAACGCGATCCTCATCAAGCTCAATCAGATCGGGACGATCACGGAGACGCTCGACACGATCGCGATGGCGCAGCGCGCCTCGTACGCGACGGTCGTCTCCCACCGCTCGGGGGAGACCGAGGACACGACGATCGCCGACCTGACCGTGGCGGGCAATCTGGGGCAGATCAAGACGGGAGCGCCGTCGCGCGGCGAGCGCGTCGCGAAGTACAACCAGCTGCTGCGCCTCGAGGAAGAGCTCGGCGATGATGCGCTCTACGCGGGGCGCAACGTCTACGAAACCTTCGTCGGCGCCCGCGAATGGGCGACGAGCGCGGTCGCTCGTTGAACCTTCGCCGCTGGATCGGTCGCCGCGCATCGAGCGCGGCGCCGGACGCCGGACCCCCGCGAAGCGGGGACGAACCGTCCGCCGCCCCTCACGCTCCGGCCGCTCACACCGCTCACACCGCTCACACCGCCCCCGCCGCACGCGACGCACACGCCGCACACGACGTGTCCGCCGTCGCGTCCGCGTCCGCCCCCGCCGCCGCGTCCGCACCCGCCGTCGCGTCCGCATCCGCCCCCGCCGCCACGTCCGCACCCGCCGCCGCGTCCCCCTCCGCCCCTGCCGCGGAGGCCGATCCGCGCGCGCGCGGCATCGACCGGCGTGCAGCCATCATGCGCGCCACGCTGCTCGTGCTCACGCTCTTCGCGCTCGCGCTCACGGTGCGCGCCATCGTGGGGGAGCGCGGGCTGCTCGACGTCCGGCGCTCCCTGAGCGAGCTTTCGCGCGCGCAGGCCGAAGTGGACAAGTGGCACGAGCGCAACGCCTGGCTCGAGGCGCGCATCAAGGCGCTGAGGGACGATCCGGCGACGATCGAGTCGATGGCCCGCGAGAGGCTCGACTACGTCAGGCCGGGGGAGATCACGTTCCTGTTCCCGGCCGATCCCAAGGCGCTCGCGCCGGGCGAGCCCGCCCCCGTCGCTCCCGGGGAGTTCTCCCCGGTCCTTCCCTGACGGGCCGCTTTCGACTTCATCGGGGCGGGGTAGCCCCGCGCCCCTAGAAGCTCGCGACCGCCTGCGCCTCGTCCTCGAAGATCTCGAACACGAGGTTGAGCTTCGTCATGACGAGGATGCTCAGCGTCTTCTGGTTGGGCTTGAGGAGCTTCAGCAGCGCTTCCTTCTCGGCGGCGCGCTTGTAATGCGCGACGAGAACGCCGAGGCTGAAGCTCCTCAAGCC
>Ga0207644_10002211_pt1 | contig 12623 bp, 9 predicted proteins | sample KBSS73metaG_FD_184326 | JGI IMG/M metagenome (GOLD analysis project Ga0207644, IMG submission 184326) | Switchgrass rhizosphere microbial communities from Kellogg Biological Station, Michigan, USA - KBS S7-3 metaG (SPAdes) (version 2) | ecosystem: Host-associated > Plants > Roots > Rhizosphere >... | reverse complement strand
CCGCGCGGGAGGCGGGGATGGCGGCGGCGTCTCGGGCGGCTCGGTCATGCGCGTCCCTCCGCGGAGCGCTTTCGCTCCAGGTCGCGATCGAGCGATCCCATGAGGAGCGACGCGGTCAGAAAGAGCGCGGCGGACCCCAGGAAGGTCGCGCGCGCGGTGCCGGTCAGTCGAAAGAGAAGCATCCCGATCGGTCCCCCGATGAGGCCGCGAAGGCCGACGAGCGCGACATGGGCTCCCATGTACCCGGCCGAATCACGCGTTCCCGCGAAGTGGATCGGCCCCATCGTCCACCCGACGTTCACGGCGGCCATCGCGATGCCGTAGAGGCAGAAGGCGATGTAGACGAGGCGCACGCTTCCGGCGATCGTGAGCGTCAGCGGGAAGAAGGCGAGCATGAGGAACGCGAGCGTCGAGAGCTTGACCGGCCCGGACCGGTCGAGCATCCAACCGAAGATCGGCGAGAAGAGCACCATCATGCAGTAGAAGACGAGCCCCCGGGCATTCGACGCCTGAGAGTAGTCCACGTGCAGGGACTCCACCAGGAAGATGGGGATGACGGGCTGGAGCATCATGTATGCGAGCCCGTAGCCCATGTACGCGGTTTCGTAGCGCCGAAAGTCGCGGTCCTGCCTGAGGATGGTGAAGGACCCCGCGAAGGGCGAGCGCAGCGTGCGCGTCATCTCGCGCGCCAGGCCCGGACCCAGGGCCGGCGACGCCGAGCGGTGCCTCCCGCGGAAGCGGATCTTGTAGAAGAGCCAGCACGACGCGAAGCCCGCGAGGGCCGCGGCGGCGTACGTCCACCGGTACATGCGCGGGTCGTGGTCGTAGAGCCGTCCCGCGACGACCGCGGCGCCGATCGTCGCGATGGACTGCCACGCGGTGGACAGTCCGAAGGCGCGTCCGCGCTCGCGGACGCTGTAGTTGGTCTGGAAGAGCGAGTTCTGCGCGGGCGTGATCGAACCGAACATCAGGGTCGCGAAGACGATGACGGCGGCGAACGCGATCCCGCCGTGGACGGCCAGGACGAGGAAGAGCGACAGCCGTCCGAGCAGGCCGAAGAGCAGGAAGGTGGACCTCTTCTCGCGCCCGACGAGGAAGTTGGACCAGTAGGACGAGAAGAACCACGAGATCGGCTGCGCCATCACCAGCGCGGTGATGACCAGGTCGGAGGCGCCCATGGTCTTCTTCGCCACGAACTCGTTGAGGGCGAGGACACCCTGGACGAGCCCCTCGAGGAAGGCCGCGCGCAGGTGCGCGCGCTGCGTGTAGAGCCCGACGCGCGTGTGCGCCCCGCGCCGGTAGATTGCCGGCCAGAGCTGGCGGGCTACGCCCGCAGCCGTGGCCCGCCTCCGTGGAGCGGACGGCCTGCGGCCGCCGCTCACGTCGGCGCACGGAAGGGCTGGGCCCATGTCGGCGACCCGGCTCGCACGGCGCGCCGCGCGTTCCGCGTCCGCGTGCGCGTGAACGCGCATGGCGTGGTCGCGAAGGGCCGGGACCGGCGCTGCTTCACGCGCGTTCCGTCGCGAGCGAGCGCAGAAGCATGCGCACGCCGTAGCCCGCGAGGCTGAGTCCCCAGACGAGATTGAGGACCGTCGAGATCGTGCCCGAGGCGCCGAACCCGCTGAAGGCGACGAAGACACCCATGACGATGAGCACGGCGCCCAGGATCCTCAGGCTCCGGCGCTGGCCGGGCGGAAGCGCGGTTCCGTGCAGCGCGCGGTTGCGGATCCGCCATGCCTCGCGGAGGAGCCAGAACCCGACTGGACCGAAGAGGACGGCGATGCCGTACGCCACGAGGTAGACGGCGAGACCGCCCGACAGGTACGAAGGGAGCGCCAGCAGCACGCCCGAGAGCAGGAGGATCCCCATCCCGAGGGCGCCGAGAACGCGCGCGAAGACGAGGTCCTCGCGTCCGTCGGAGCCGGTGTCGCGACCGGCGTTGCGATCCGCCGGCCGGTCCGACGGGCCGGCTCCCGCTCCCGTACCCGTACCCGCGGCCGCCCCGCCGCGATCGAAGGCGCCCCGGCCGAGGGCGCCGGGCTCGCGCGCGGCGCGCTCACCGGCGGCAGTGTCGTCTGCGCCGCGGCCGCGCGCGTCCGGCGGCGTCAGCTCGTCCATGGATGCGGGCTATCCCTTCTTCTGCGGCTTGGGAGCCGGCTTCGCGCCCTTCTTCCCGGGCGCCGGAGCCTGCTTGACCGAGGCGGCGATGGCGGCGATCCGGGCGAGTCCTTGGTCGTCCGCTTTGAGCAGTCCGGGCGGGACGAGCCGGGGCACGAGGACGGCCCAGTTGGGGTCGGCGGCGAAGACCGTCTTGAAGAGCGGCGTCGCCTGCGCCTCCTGGCCCGCGCTCCAGAGAGACACGGCCTGCCAGAAGACGATCTCCGGCACTTCGGGGGCCAGGCGCGCCGCGTCGGAGTAGGCCTTCAGCGCTTCGTCCATCTTGCCGGCGGCGACGAAGTCGTCTCCGTCGTCCTCGAGACGGTACGCGCGGCGCAGCCGCACGAGGCGCTTCAGCTCGTCGATCGGGCGGGGGTTGTCCTCGACGCGCAGGTCGAAGAGGCGGTCCTTCCAGGGCTCCTTGGAAGCCGTCCCCTTCACGACGACGATCGCCGCCGACTGCATGCCGCGGATATCGCCGCCCGCCTTCTGTCCCGCCTCGAGCGCCGCGATCATGCGGTCGGCGAGATCGCCCGTGGCCTCGCGAAAGGCCTTGGCCATGGCGGGCCAGACGGCCTCGTTGGCCATGAGGTTCGCCTGGACCGAGAAGTCCTTGCTCCCCGTTCCGACCTCCTGCCCGGCAGCCTCGATGCAGCGCGGTCCCGTCCAGGCCGCGGCGTTGCCGCGCGCGTCCACCATCGCGACCTGCCGGACCTCGCGCTTGTCGTCCTTCAGGATCAGCTCGGAGAGCGCGTCGGGCGCGTTCTTTCCCGCGCGCATGAGGTCCAGACCCTTCGGGCCGTACGAGACGTCGACGAGCGACTGTGTGCAGACGGCCCCGACGCCGGCCTCCGCCCAGGGCACGACGGGACCGACCGAGAAGTAGTGGGACTGCACGGCGGCCCCGATCTCCCCCGTCTTCGGGTCGCGGGCGACGATCGAGAAGGTATGCACCGGCATGAGCGGTCCGCGAGCCGACTCCGGGACCGGATCCGGCGAGGCGGTCGCCGGGGCCGCCCCCGGGAGACTTAGAAGAACTCCGGCGAGCGTGATCGTGATGAGGCGCATGGGTCCTCCCTGCTGGGATCGATCGGCGCCAAGGATAACCCGCGCGGCCGCGAAGGCGGCTCTCGCGGCGGCGGCGATCCCGCCTGCGCCGCGCGCGGCGCACGATCGGGCGGCGCGAAGAAGAGGCGGGGCCTCAGGGCGCGGCGGGCTTCGTCCCCTCCGCCCAGAAGATCGGATACCACAGCGCGGCGTCCGGACGCCGCGCCCACGCCTCGAACGATGCGACGGCACGATCCACGCCCCCGCCGTCCAGAAGGCCGGTGCGCGCGATCGCGTCGCGGGCTCCCTCGAGGATCCGCGCGAGGTTCCCGACCAGCGACTCGAAGTCGGGGTGCCCCGAAGCGCTCCCGAAGAAGACGTAGGTGTTCCGGAGGGGCCGCGCGCCGGCCTCGTGCAGAAGAGCCACGAGACGCCGGCCGATGAAGGGATCGTTTCCGGCCGCGCGGTAGGTCTCGATGTAGGCCGTCCACGCGTCCGTCACCGGAGGAGCCTCAGGCCAGAGCCGGAGAAGCTCGTGATCGTCGTCGGCGAGGACGATCCGTCCTCCGGGTCGTACGGCGCGAACCATGCCGCGAACGACGGCGAGAGGATCCGGGACGTGCTCCAGGAGAAATCGGGTGTGGGCGAGGTCGAACGTCCCCCACTCGGTCGCCGCCAGCGGCAGGGCGGCGGCGTCCCCCGACCGCCACTCGACGAGGGCTCCCTCGCCCGCGCTCCCCGCCTGGTCACGGGCCTCGGCGATCTGCGCGGGGTCGCGCTCGATCCCGACGACGCACCCCTTGGATCCGGCCGCGCGCGCCATGGCGCGGCTGAACTGGCCGAGGCCGCTCCCCACGTCGAGGATGCGCTCCCCGCCACGGAGGCCAAGCTCCCGCAGCGACGCTCCGTTGATCAGCTCGTTGAGCCGCGACAGGCGGCTCTGCTCCTCCGCGTCCGACCCATGGATGTAGAAGCTCTCCCGTCCGGGACCGTCACCTACCGGCGATCGGGGCGATGGGCTCAAGAGAGGCTCACGAGGCGGACAGTCTCAAAACGAGATGGCAACAGGGGTCTTGTTGCGGCCCCGGCAGCAGAAAAACCGCGGAGTTTCATGGCCTTTTTCTCCCAGCCTCAAGCGGCCGCGCCCGGGTCGCACACCTTCGATTTCAACAACGAATTCCCGGGGGCGACGTGGGGCACGCCTCCATCGCTCCAATGCCTCGAAAGCCCCTGCCGCAAAGGACCTTCAGGGGAGAATGTCTCGAAATACACGTTGACTCGGACCCGTTCTCACTGTACAGAAAAGCGCACGTTTAGTCAGGGGGAGTACGTCGCCGTGCGTGAGGATATTGTCTTTCAAACCTGTTCGGGGGGCTCCATGGAAAAACTTCGCTCTCGGATTTCCACTTGTACGATCCTGCTGGTCCTGCTGGCGGCGCTCGGCTTCATCGGCATCGCGGCGGCCCAGGAGGACAGCGATCGCAACCTGAGCAAGGGTCCGTTCAGGCCCGCCGCTCGCACTCACGCGCAGGCGTTCACCGTTCCTTCGAACGATGACTGCTCGGGCGCGATTGTGATTCCCGACGGACCGTTCCCGGTCGCGTCGGCAATCACGAACGATGTTCCCGACGCGACAGACGCCGGTGATCCCGGCGCGACCTGCGCGCCCACCGAGCACGGCGTCTGGTATTCGTTCACGCCCGGGACCACCGCGATCTACCAGGTCACGACGTGCGGCAGCGGGACGACGGGAACGCCTCCGGACAATCGGCCCGACACCGTGATGCAGATCATCACCACGTCGGACAACACCTGCGGCGGCGCGATCACGGCCGTGGCGTGCGCCGATGACACGGGCGGCGCCTGCGACCTGACCTCGACGGTGTCGGTATCGATGACGGCCGGCACGACCTACTACATCATCCCCTACCACTACCTCGAGGTCGGTGCGGATGTGGGCACGGTCCGAGTGAGAATCGCCAAGGTGCAGCAGCACGCGAACGACACGTGCGGCGCGGCGCAGCCCCTTGTGCTCAACCAGACGGTGGTCGGCGGAGTCAACCCCCTCGACACCAACAACTACCAGCTCGGCAGCACGGCCTGCTACGTTGCGGGCGGCCAGCAGGGCAACGGCGTCTGCTCCGGCGGTCCCACCCCCGGCCTGGTGTGCACCGCGAACGCCAACTGCGGCGCCGGCGGCACCTGCAGCATGAGCGCACTGACCGGCAAGGACGTGGCCTACTCCTTCACCGCTCCGAGCGATGATGACTACTCCTTCCGTGTCACCCTCTACGACGGCGGCACGAACAACGCCCTCATGGTCCTCGGCAACTGCGATGCGGGACCCGTGGTCACGAGCTGCCTGCGCGCCGTCAACCGCAACGTCCCCTTGGCCGCGGCTCCGTTCGGCGCGGAAGAGGTGAGCTGCCTGCATTTGACGGCCGGACAGACCGTGTATCCGATCGTCGACAACACGGCCAGCTCGACCTCCGCGATCAGCAACTTCCAGATCCGCGTCGAGCGTTGCGTCCAGGAGCTCGAGTTCAACGGAACTCCGGCAGGTGCGGAGGATCCGTCCGGCGACCTCAGCGATCCGCCGAACAGCATCTCGCGCGGTTGCCCGGTCGAGGGCGGCGCCTTCCAGGGTCTCCCCGGTGGCGACGTCGACTTCTTCACCCTTGATGCCCCGGCGGCCGGCTCGCGCATCTTCGCGCAGGTCGACGCCAACAGCGCGCCTGCGATCGTGGCGCTCAGCGGCACCACGGCGGTCGGGTCGTCGAACAGCACCAACGGCGTCAACTTCGACATGCGCGTGACGACGCTCACCGACACGCTCGAGTTCGACGACGCGAACAACAACTCCCAGTTCGGCGGCCTCAGCCCGAACATCGGCGGCACCGTCCTCCCCGGCGGCCCGGCCTACCTGCGGATCAGCATGGGGAGCCCGACGGCGTTCTCCGAGCCGTACCGCCTCTTCACGACGCTTCGCGCTCCGGGCAGCGGTCCTCTCGGAACGTCCGCGAGTGCAGAGCCCGGTCCGGACGACGATTCCGCGTTCCCGGTCGGCGACTACTTCTACGGCAACGTGGACAACCGCGACGCGTTCTGCGCGGGTCATCCCGACATCGTCTGCACGGACGACAGCCAGTGCCCGGATGCGGGCTCGGGCGAGACGTGCGACGACACGTTCGACACCGACTTCTACGGGTTCTGCGCCCGCTCGGGCGAGCAGATCTTCGTCAGCGTCGATGCCGATCCGACTCGCGACAACACGCCTCTCTACTCCGGTCTCTTCCTCTTCCTCCCGTCGGGCGGACAGCTCTTCGGGATCGGGGACCTCGCCGCGCAGGGCACGACGTCGAGCACCACGCCCAGCCCGGGAACGCTCACCGGCACCACGCCGTTCTCGCCGTCCCAGGCCGTCAACTACCTGGCCACCGAGACCGGTCTGTACAACGTCGCGGTCAACGGTCAGGATCTGGGGCTCGGTCAGCTCAGCTACGGCGACTACCTCCTGAGCATGGCCACCTCGTGCACCGCCCAGGAGTCCGATCTGTCCATCGCCAAGACGGGCGACGCGGTCGCGGTCGCGGGCGGCAACGTCAACTACACCATCACCGTCGCCAACGCGGGTCCCGCGATGGGCACGGCGGCGTTCTTCCACGACACCACCCCGGCCGGAACGACGTTCGTCAGCATCAGCATTCCTGACGGCTGGGACTGCTCCACCCCGCCCGTCGGCGTGGCCGGCGACATCGACTGCTTCGAGCTGTCGGGCTGCTTCGACGGCAGCGTGGAGTTCGGTCTGACGCTGAACGTTCCCGTCTGCGCGGGCAACGGCACCATCACCAACACGGTCGAAGTGTTCGGCGCGACGGCCGATCCGAACTCGCTGAACAACACGGGAACGGTCCTCACCGCGGTCACGGATCCGGGAACGTGCGATGACGGCGATCCCTGCACCCAGAACGATGCGTGCAGCGGAACGTCCTGCGTCGGCACGGCCCTGAACTGCGACGACAGCAACGCCTGCACCGACGACAGCTGCGACGCCGGAAGCTGCGTCCACACCAACAACACGGCCGCCTGCGATGACGGCAACGCCTGCACCACGGGCGACACGTGCGGCGGCGGTTCCTGCCAGCCGGGCGCGAACAACACCGATCCGTGCGATGACGGCAACTCCTGCACGTCGAACGACACGTGCAGCGGCGGCTCCTGCAACGGCGGCGCCGCGGTCGACTGCAACGACGGCAACGTCTGCACGGACGACTCCTGCGATCCGGGCGTCGGCTGCGTCAATGTCTGCAACAACACCTGCAACACGAAGGGTCAGGGCTACTGGAAGCGCCTCTGCCACGGTCCGCACTCGGGCGACTTCTACACGCAGTCCGATGTCGACTGCGTGAACAACTCCTGCACCTTCTCCGATGTCCAGACGGTCTCGGACATGTGCGACGAGCTGAACGCCCAGGGCTCCGACAAGTGCGAGAAGGCCGAAGCGAAGTTCATGAGCCTCCTCCTCAACGTCTGCCGGTGCCGGGTCAACCCGGGCCAGTCGCTCGACTCGCGCTGCGGGCCGGGCACGACAGTCGCCGCGGCGATCGCGGCGTCCGATGCGACCCTCTGCAACCCGGGCCGCACCGACGCTGAGTGCAACCACGCTGACTGCGCAACCTTCGAGATCATCAACGGCGAAGCGATGTGGGCGAACTCGCTGCGGCTCACCAAGTCCGGCAACTCCGTCCGCCTGACCTGGGAACCGCCGTACGCGAACCCCGACACGCTCACCCCCGGTGGTCCGAAGAAGTACCACGTCTACCGCCGCGCTTCGGGCACCACGGGCGTCTTCACCCAGATCGGCACCGTGAACCCGAACCAGGCTCTGACCTATCTCGATACGACGGCCGGCACCGGAAGCTGGACGTACGAGGTGACGTCCGAGTACTGATCGGTAGCGAGTCCGTAAGCTCCTAGGCCCAGGCCGGGCAACCGGCCTGGGCCTTTTTTTGTCTCCGTGCGAGAGCCCGGGGCCGCGGCGGGGTTATACAGGGCGCATGAGGGAGATTCCGGCAGGCCCGGAGCGGGTGGCGCGGCTGTTCGAGAGGCACCACCTCGCGCTCTACAGGTACCTGGTGTCCGCCACGGGGAGCGTCCCCGTGGCGGAAGACGTGACGCAGGACGTCTTCCTGCGGGCCCTGCGCGGCCTCCCCGACGATCCCGCCGCCCACGAGCGGGCGTGGCTCTACACGACGGCCCGGCACCTCGTCCTGAACCGCAGGCGGGACCTCGCGAGACGCGGCATCCCTGAAGAGCTGCCCGAGCTGCCCGCACGCGCGGCGCCCGCCGCGGACGCTTTCGACCTGCACGAGGCGCTCGATCGGCTCGACGCACCTGAGCGTGACCTGCTCCTCATGCGCGAGCTGGGAGGGCTGGGATACGAAGAGCTCTCGAAGGTCTTCGACCTGACCCCCGACGCCGTCCGCTCGCGCCTCCACAGGCTGCGCCTGTCCCTGAGGAATGTCCTGACCCGGTCCTGGGCTGCCGGCACCCGACCGGGAGAAACGGAGATCCGCCATGAGTGAAGAGCCACGCCACGAAGACCCGCTCGGGATCCTGTCCGCGGTTCTGGACGGCGAGGACGTCGACGCCGCGCGGCTCCTGGAGGCGCTCGAGCGACCGGGGGCGCTGGACGCCATGAAGGACATCGCGCGCCTGCGCGCGGCGATCCGGAAGGAGGCGCCGACGCCGAGCGAGGACTTCTACGCACGGATGGGGAGCGTCCTGAGGCCTGCGCGAGGACGGGCGTGGAGGGCGGAAGCGCTCTCCGAGCGGGCGGCGCGACCGCCGCGACACGGACGGCTCCTCGCGGCTCTTGCGGCGGCCACCGTCCTGGTCGTCGTGGGAGGGGCCTTGGGCTGGAAGTACCGGGAACGGCTCGCGATCACGCGCGAAGCTCCACCCGTCCCGGCCCGGATCGTGACGTTCGAGCCCGGCGTCGATTGGAAGTGAACAAGGGTGCCGTAGGAACAGCAGGATGCGAGCGGCCCGAAAGGAAGATGCGATGAGAACCTACAGAGCGAATCCCTCGCGACGCGCTGCCCCGCGGCGTTTCCTTCGCGCCCACCGGCCGGTCGCCCTGGCGCTTCTTGCGCTCCTGGCGCTGCCGTTCGGCGCCCCCGCGCAGACGACGAGCGCCGCATCGTCCATCCCTGGCGCTGCCGGGAGGGAGCTGGTTCACGCGACGCTCCGTCTGCGGGGGAACCTCAAGGGATCCGACGGCGCCTACCAGCAGAGCGATATCCACGAAACCGCCGATGCCGAGCTCGCGGAAGGACAGGTGCAGTCCGTCTACGCCGCCGTGAGGGGTCCCGCCGCCGGGGACGATTTTCTCTGCATGGACGGCTGCGGCGGCGCCTGGAAGGATCCCGCAGCGATCACGGCCGGGTTCATGCAAAGCCGCTCCCACGTCTGGTGGGCCACCCTGCGCCGGCTTCCGGCGCCGCGGATGGGGCAGATCGCCCTCGAGGTGAGCTGGGAGCATCTCTTCCCCAGGGCGGACGGCCGGCCCGTCAAGCTCGCGGGCGACACGCGCCGTATCGAGCTCGAAGAAGGAAAGGCCTCGATCCTGGATTTCCTCGCCGAGGATACGGCGCATCGATCGCGCTGCTACGGCAGCATCGTGGTCGAGATCGCGGCGGAGACGAAGGAGGATCCGGCGTTCGTCGATCGCACGATCGACTACGACCTCTGGCTCAAGCACACCGATCGCGAGGGCGCGGTGACCACCCGGCGGTTCCGGACATCGGGAAGGCAGGGGGAGCAGCGCGACCTCGCGTTCGAGGCCATGCGGTTCCCCGTTCCCGGCGTCACCTTCCGGGACGGGACCGTCGTGGAGTCGGTGATCGAAGCGCTCGGCGCGGTGCGCGGGCGCCTGCGTCCCGACGGGACCATCGGGCTGGATGTCAGCATCACCCGCTGGGTGGGGACCGCGCCGGCGGGCAAGCCGAGACCCGGAGGAACCGGCGCCGGCGGGCGCAAGGAGTTCTCCGTCGCCGCCGGAGAGGCGGTGAGCCTGGTGCTGCCCCCCGTCACTGGAGGGCACTCGATCGAGGACACGTCCGAGCCCCCCACGGGGTCCGCAGGCCGGCGTCCGCTCGTCACCGTGAACCATCCGGAGTTCTACGCCGGGGCCCGGGACGAGGTGATCGTCACCGCCCGGTCCCGCTGACGGCCGCTCGGCGTGCAAAAACCGCATACCCGGGCCCTTTTCTCCGATCCCGGCGCGCGCCCGGACCCGGAAGGCGGGCCCTTCCAGGGTGCGGCCCTCGGTCCGCAATCCCCGGCGGCACGAAGGAAAAATCGAGACAAGACGAAACCTCGGACGTACAAGAGAGAGAGAATCAGTGGACGGCGCGCGTTGCGTACCCCGGCGTCCCCGGGGGGAGGACGCATGCAGCAGCGACGGGTCCCGGTCGAAGAGCACCACCCAGATCACCCGACGCCGGGTCGCGCGCCTTGCCCCCCCTTCATCCCGAACCTAGATTGGACCTGGAGCTTTTTCAACGGTGGAAGTGAGCCGGAAACGGCCGCCGGGCGGCATGCCGGCGCAGCTTTCCGGAAGGAGCCGGGGTCATGATCGGGCACAGGGTTCTTGCGAGGCTCTCGTTGTGCGCCCTCGGCTTCGTGTGCGCTAGCGCGACCGCCGCGTCCGCTGACCTCGCGTCCTTCACCGCGCCGGCGCCCGACCTGGAAGCGAGCGCTCCGCCCCCCGCGCCGCTGTACGGCCGTCAGGATGCGGGGCGGCTCCTGGACGCGGTTCTCCAGGCTTCCGGAATCGACGATCCCGCGCGGCGCGAGAGCTATCGCAAGACCTTCGAAGCGAAGCTGAACGAGCTGGCACCGCGCATGGGCCGCAAGGGCTCGCCCTATCACCGCGCCCGCAAGCTGCACGACGAGCTCCATGCGAACCTGCTGCTCCACTACGCCGCGACCGCGGACGGCATCGACGCCATCCTGGATCGCGGCGAGTACAACTGCGTTTCCGCGACGCTTCTCTACGGAATCGCGGCGCGCGCCTTCGGCCTCGAGATGCAGGTCGTCGAAACGCCGCGTCACATCTTCCTGCGGCTCGACACCGACGGCCGCGAGGTCGACATCGAGAGCACCTCCCCGACCGGGTTCGACTTCACGGGGGATCTCGAGCGCTTCCGTCGCTACGCGACCGCGTACAGGTACGCAGCCGGGGACGAGATGGAGAGGCGCGGACCGTACGAGCGCTTCGAGCGCTTCGACGGGGTCTCCGAGCCGGTGAGCCTCGAGCGCGCCACGGGCTTTCTCTGGCACAACACCGCGGAGCGGGCGCTCGCGCGCGGAGACGCCGTCAAGGCGGCGGAGAGCTTCCTGGCGGAGTACCGGACGAACCCGGAGCTGGCGACGCGCCTGGACGGCTTCTCGACGTCCCTCGCGCGCGCGTTCCGGATCGAGTACGAGGATGGACGCTTCGACAACGCCTACCGGATCGCCGAGATGGAGCTGAAGATCTTCCCGACGCGCACGACCACGCGCGACCGCCTGCTGGCCGCCGCCTCCAAGAGGATCGAGTCCGCCTGCGAGGCGGACGACCCGGCCCGGGCGGAGCGCATCCTCGACGGCGCGGCGGACGTCCTCCGGATCCCCTCCGATCTGTCGCGGCTCGAGCGCGAGGTCTGCCCGCTCATCGCCGCCGCCGCGGTCCGTCTCGGCGACTGGCCCCGTGCGAATCACATGGCCTCGCGCTACATCGGCTCCGAGCCGGACGCCGTCGAGGGGGCGCGGTTCCTTTCGTGGGTCGAAGGCCGCAGGACCGAGGGCGCCTTCTGCCCGGAGCCCCTCTCCGGCGCGCGCTCGTCCGGCGCCGGCCTGCGCCCGTAGCGCCGGCGCCCGGCGCGCTTCAGAGAAAGTCCGCGCGCCGCGCTCCTCGCGCCACGTGCTCGCGTCGCGTGTTCGACCCTCCCTCGGACGAGTGCTAGACTTTTGTAAACACTCATTCGAAGGGAATCCATCATGTCGGACGGGAAGTCCAAGAACGACAAGCCGGGCTCGTTTCTCAGCGACATCCAGGAGCTTCGCCGCCGCGCCCGCCAGCACATGGAGATGGGCGCCGTCACCGAGGGCTACAAGGCGGATCCCAAGAAGGTGAGCGCCGTGCTCAACGAAGCGCTCGCGACCGAGATCGTCTGCGTCCTGCGCTACAAGCGCCACTACTTCATGGCGGTCGGCATCCATGCGCAGGCCGTGGCCGCCGAGTTCCTCCAGCACGCGAACGAGGAGCAGGGACACGCCGATCAGATCGCCATGCGGATCACCCAGATCGGCGGCGAGCCCGACTTCAATCCGGCCATCCTCGTCGAGCGCAGCCACGCGCAGTACATGGAGGG
>Ga0207644_10002203_pt1 | contig 12642 bp, 7 predicted proteins | sample KBSS73metaG_FD_184326 | JGI IMG/M metagenome (GOLD analysis project Ga0207644, IMG submission 184326) | Switchgrass rhizosphere microbial communities from Kellogg Biological Station, Michigan, USA - KBS S7-3 metaG (SPAdes) (version 2) | ecosystem: Host-associated > Plants > Roots > Rhizosphere >... | reverse complement strand
CAGCGTCGCCTTCACGGTGGCGACGCCCGGCGCCTCGACGACCGCCCCCGGCTCGGCTTCGGTCACCGTCAAGATGCTGGGGGACAACTACCTCAACAACCTCCACCGCACCTCCATCCTGGTGAACCCCACGGGGAATCCATTGCCGGTGGCGGGTCCGACGGACTGGAACGGGTTCGTAGAGTTCACGCAGGGTCCGGCGAGCTTCCTTCAGTCGTTCCTCAACGACGGGAGCCCGGAGACCGCGACCGTCACGGTGTCCCTTCCCCTCGTCGGCTCGCCCGCGCTCACGAAGGACACGGTCTTCCTGAACTGGATCGACCTCACCTACGCGCGCAAGTTTCGCGTCGATGTCGACGCCGACGGCGACGGGACGGTGCTCAACGACCAGGTGCTGACGTTCTCCGCGGCCAACCAGAACACGCAGTTCCACATCACGGGCCTCTCCCAGAACGCGGCCGCGATCTACGAGATCACCAAGACGCTCTCGGGATCGCCCCTGGCGGATCCCGTCCGGATCACCGGGGCGGCCGTCACGGGAGCCGCGGCGCCGTTCTCCATCGACTTCCAGATCACGGCGGACGGGACGCTCCCCGCCACGCGGGTCTTCGTCGTCGCCACGGTCACGGGCGGATCGACGGGGACGCTCCTCCCCGCGGCCGTCAAGCAGGACGGGTCGCTGAGCTGTCCGACCTACTGCGTTTCCGATCTGCACAATCCCGGAACCGGCGCCGACTGGATCGCCATCGCAAGAGCGAGCGACCTGGACAGCACGGCGGGATCGGCCTGGCAGCAGCTCCTCGCCCGGCGCGCGAGTCAGGGCCTGGCGGTCAAGGTCGTCGACGTCGAGGACATCTACGACGAGTTCTCCTACGGGATCCCCGATCCGCAGGCGATCCGCGACTTCCTCGCCTATGTCTACGCAAGCTGGCCGCGACCCGCCGGCGTTCCGCTCCGCTATGCGGTGCTGCTGGGCGATGCGTCGTTCGACTACAAGAACGGCTACGGGAACCCCCAGAATCAGAACCTCCTCTCGACCTACATGCGCAGCGCGTCCGACAGCTCGATCCTGGGATGGATGAGCGACGAGACCTACTTCGCCGCGGTGAGCGGCGCCGACGCGCTGCCGGACATCTTCCTGGGACGGTGGCCCGTTCACAACGTCGCGGAGACGGACGCGGTCGCCCAGAAGATCGTGAGCTACGAGACGGCCGCGTCGGGGCAGACCTGGCAGCAGGGCCTTCTCTTCGTCGCGGACGACGACCTTCCTGAATTCGAGTCGGTGCAGGAGGATCAGATCAACGAGTGGCTTTCGCCGAACTGCTCGCAGTGCACGTACGCGAGCCCCTGGGCCTACCATCGGGTCTATGAGGCCGAGATCACAGGCACGCCCACTCCCAAGCAGCGCATCATCGGCAACATCAACGGGGCGGTCGACCTTCCGCACGACATCGGCGACGGCGTGGCGGTCGTCACCTACGTCGGCCACGGGAGCTGGCAGGACTGGGGCAGCAACACCAGCCTGTTCCACACCGCGTCGTGGTCGCCCCCGCCCGACGACGTCGACGCGCTCACCAACGCGGCCAAGCTGCCGCTCGTCCTCGTCGCGGATTGCCTTGCCGGCGGCTTCACGATGACCAATCGGCCCGGTGCGTGCAGCAACAACGCGACCCGGTCCTGCCAGGTGAACGCCGACTGTGTGAGCCCGGGCACCTGCACCAACCCCGCTCCCGCGACGGTGGACCTGCGGTACGGATACTCCGACGACATGCTCGTGACCGCCAACAAGGGCGCCATCGGCGTCATCTCTCCGTCGCACCTGACGTTCTCCAATCAGCACACGCTCGTCCTCAATCGTTTCTTCGGCGACGCGTACGGACCCCGCAAGATCCGCAACCTCGGTGCGCTCACCACCGCCGTCCAGCTCGAGTTCGACGCGAACCAGGACCTGCGGGGACTGCGGTCGTACGCGCTCTTCGGCGATCCGGCGGTGAACCTCACCGTGCCCGCTCCGCGGCCCCCGGCAAGCGTCACCGCGACGCCGGGCAACCATCAGGTGACCCTCTCCTGGACCGCGTCGCCCGATGGGCCTGTCACCTACAACGTCTACCAGGCGTCGAGCGTCAACGGTATGTACGTTCGCGTGGCCACCTCGGTGGCCGGGACGAGCTACATCGCCGGCAACCTCTCCAACTGCAATACCTATTACTTCTTCGTGACGGCCCTCAAGTCCAACTTCGAGGGCGCCTGGTCGCATCTGAACCAGAACTGCGGCGGCGGCGGGCTCTGTCTCAGCGCCACGCCGATGAACCCGTCCGCGCCGTCCGCGCCGACGGGCGTCTCCGCGACCGATCAGGAGAACGGCGGCACCGTCCTCGTGCAGTGGAGCGCCAATCCGTCCGGCGACGACGTCAACGATTACCGCGTGTACATCGGGACGTCGCCGAACCCGAGCGGGCCCGCTTTTTCGACCGGAAACGCGACGAGCTACCTGGCGGCGGGTCTGACCAACGGGGTCACCTACTACGCCGCGGTCAGCGCCGTGAACTGCTCGCACGGTGAGGGCGCGAAGTCGGTCGCGACCGTGACCGTCGTGCCGCACCGCATCGAGGGGATCAAGCCTCCGAACGCCATCGAGGATCTCCGTGTCACCCGGTCGGGCGCCAACGATCTGCGCCTCCAGTGGACGCTCCCCGCGGCGAACATCTACCTCCAGCCCTATCCGTGGGGGAGCCCTCCCGTCACGATCGCGAGCCAAGAGGTGTATTCCGGCACGACGCCCAACTTCGTCGTGGATGCGGCGCACAAGATCGGGACGCTCACGTGCCCGTGCGCCTCGACCTCCTCGATGATCCACCCCGGCGCGGCGACCGACCCCTCGCGGCACTACTACGTCATCGTCGCGATCGATTCGGCCGGCAATCGTTCCGGCATTACGCACGATCTGCCGAAGGGCGTCGATCAGCTCACGCTGCATCGCTCGGGGAGCAACCTGGTGTTCTCGTGGCCGGCCGTGACCCTCGACGTCGATGGACGCAAGACCCAGATCGTGAGCTACTCTCTCTACGGGCGGCTCACGAACCCCATGAAGCGATCGGACATTGTTCCCGCGAACCTGATCCTCGGGAACATCCTGACGACCGGCGCCACGGTCCCATCTCCCGCGGTCGGCGCCGGGCAGATCTTCTACTACTCGCTGGTCGCCACCGACGCCAAGGGCGCCTTGAGCCCCTGGTAGGGCGCCCTCACCGCGCCCCGCCCGTCACTTCGGCCCCCCTGCGCGCGCGCACCTTCGTGCCATGCGCGCGCGAATGCCGCCTGCGCGAGCGCCTGATTGACGCGTCCCGGGAGCCCGACTAAGGTGGCGATGCGATGAAGACGCGCAATCGCGATCGTGCCGGCTCGAGAAGAGGGGAGACGTCCGGTCTTCGCGCGGGCATCCTCGCGCTGCTTCTGGGTCTTCTCGCCGCGGTGGGGTGCGGAGGCAACGGAGGCGGACGCGCGGAGACGGCGACGGTCCCGGGCGCAGGACATTCGGCCGCAGCCTCCGGAAGCGCGCGCTACAACGTCGTCCTGATTTCCATCGACACGCTGAGGGCGGATCATCTGGGGCTCTACGGGTACGCGCCTCCGACGAGCCCGCGTCTCGATGCCTTCGCGCGGCGCGCCGTGGTGTTCACGAACTGCCGTGCCCCTTCCGGGCACACGCTCGCTTCGCACAAGACCATGCTCTCGGGCCGCCTGACGTCGGCGTTCCTGGCGGCCTACTCGGCGGCGGGCGGGCCGGCGCGGCCCACCTCCTCGGCGGTCGCCTACTATCAGGGCGCGCTGCACGGATGGGTCTCCCCGCCGCTCTCCCGTCGTCTCGGCCAGGCGGGGCTCTTCACCCTGGGTCTGACCGACGGCGGGTTTCTCCAGCCCGAGTTCGGCTTCGGCGAGGGCTTCGACGAGTACCGCTCGGTCCGCGCAGGCATCGCGCGCCAGCGCTCGAAGGCGGAGGACTGGATCGAAGGACATCCGGACCGTCGCTTTTTCCTCTTCCTCCACGGCTACGACGTGCACTGTCCCTACGATCCGCCTCCTGAATATCTTCGGCGCTTCGAAGCGACGTGCACGGGCCGGCTGCGCTTCGACGGGACGTGCGGCAAGGAGTACTTCAACACCCTGCAGCTGACCCCGCCGGAGAAAGAGCACATCCGCAGGCACTACGATGCCGGGATCCTTCACGCCGACGACGAGGTGGGGAAGTTCCTCGATTTTCTCGAGCGACAGGGACGATTGGCCGATACGGTGATCGTCATCACCTCGGATCACGGTGAGAGTCTCGGCGAGCGCGAGTTCGTGGGGCACGGCGAGCTCTATGAGAACCAGCTGCGCGTGCCGCTACTCGTCTACGTCCCCGGAGTCGCGGCCGGTCGCGTGGAGCTCCCTGTATCCGGAATCGACGTGACACCCACCATTCTCGATCTGGCGACGGGCGTCGCTCCCACGGACCTCGACGGATGGAGCCTTCGAGCGTTGATGGAGGGCGCCGCGGGCTCCCCGTCCGGCGGGTCCCACACGGAAAGCCGTTCGCCGGCGCATCCGGCCTCCGACTTCGAGGCGCGCCCCCGATTGGCCGCGATCACCGTGAACGAGGGGCGCAAATACCTGACACGGCTGAGAAAGGTCGTGGTGATCGAGAATCGCTACAAGTTGATCGCCGACCTGGAATCGGGGACGGCGCAGCTCTTCGACCTGGAGCGGGATCCGCAGGAATCGAAGGATCTCTCGCGCGTCGAGCGCGAGACGATGGCGCGGCTGCTGGGTCTCGCGCGCGCACACGATCCCGGACCGCTTCGGGGCTTCGATGCCACGGGCAAGACCAAGGGCGACGAGGCGCTCACGCCCGAGATGCTCGAAGAGCTGAAGTCGCTCGGCTACGCGAACTGATCGCGGGCCGCGGCGCGGCGCAAAAGAGCGCCCCTGCTAGGGTCCGAATCCCGACGCGATCCGCTGCCGCGCGACCTGGACGTAAGGCGCTTCGTCCGGGAACCGCTCGGCCATCGCGACATAGTCCCGCCAGGACTGGTTCGCGTCCGCGGTCCGTCCGAGGGCATCGAGGCATTGCGCGCGGATGAAGTGGAGCCGCGGGATCTCGGCGTCCAGCTCGAGTCCCTTCGCGACGTCGTCCATCGCAAGCGTCGCCTCGCCGTTCTTCAGGTGGGCGGCGGCCAGCGATCCCCGGCTCTCGGCGTCGCGAGGAGCGAGCCGCACGGCGGTCTCGAGCGACGCGATGGCCCCCGGATAATCTCCGAGCGCGTAACGCACCATGCCGAGACGCTGGTGCGCCGCCGCGTAATCGGGGGCGCGACGAATGGCTTCGGCCGCGGCTCCGGCCGCGTCTCCGAGGTTGCCGGCCGCTTCGGCCTCTTCGGACCGGCGCAGGTGGTAGTTGGGCGCTTCGAGGGCCCGTTCGCGCCACGCCAGATCCTGAGCGGGATCGTTCAGGAGGACGGCGAGAACGAGGGCGGCGCCGAGAACGCCGGCCGCGGTCGCGGCCAGGGGACGAACCCCGAGGGAGATGACGAGCACGGCCGCCGAGGCGGTGACGGCCACGAGGATCCACGCGGGGCGCGAGCGTGCATGGGTCGCCGACAGTCCGATCACCAGGGCAAGCAGGGGCGCGGCGGCGGCGGCGGCGCGCGCGAGAGGTCGTCCGCCGAGCCACGTGATCGGCGCCGCGCGCCCCAGGCTCGCCACGGCGCCCACCAGGAACATGAGCAGGTAGAACGGCGCGGGCAGGAGGATCGTCGCTTCACGGCCGGCGGTCAGCGCATACCCCGAGAGAAAGGCCGCGAGCGTCGAGATACCGAAGGCGGCCTGAGGCGCCCCGATCGCCCAGGGCGCGACCTCCGCGAGCCCGCGCGCAAGGACGGCGGCGCCGAGCGCGATCGCCGAAAACGCGGCGAAGCTCTCCGAGACCGTAGCGGCGAGTAGCGCCGCGCCCGCGAGCCCGGCGACGCCGGGTCCCACGGCCTCGTGGGAGGCGTCGCCCGCGCCGAGAAGAAAGGAGATCCAGGCGAGGGCGCCTCCTCCGACCAGCAACGCGACGGGTCCTCCGACGAGAGCCAAAAGGTCGAAAGGGGCCGTCGCCACCGCGTGGGGGACGCCTTCCAGGATCCTCCATCCCGCGTAGGATCCGATGACGGCGCACACGGCCCACGTGGGTCCTTCGCTCTGGGCGATCGATGCGAGAGCCCGTCGAAGGAATCCCGATCGGGTCAGTGCATAGGCGCAGGCTCCGAGAACCAGCGTGAGCGGGATCAGGTACATCAGGATCGATTGATCGCCGCGCACCTCGGGGTTGTCGGGACGCGCCACCCTGCCGAACGTTCGGATGAGCAGCGTGAGGGAGATATCCGGGAACACGACGCGGAGGGCCCGCACGAAGAGATAGGGGAGCGTGAAGAAGAAGAGGGAGGTGACGTAGACGACGGACGCGGCGCCGATCGCACGCACGAGACCGCGTCGCGCCGGCCGGATCCCGCAATAGACGGCCGCGAGGATACAGGCCACGAGGGCTTCGACACGGATGCCCGGAGTCGTTCCACTGAGGGGATAGCGCGGATCGAAGAAGTGGAGGAACACGGTGGAGATCGGTGTCTCGCCGAGCTCCATGTAGCCGATCCGGGCGTCGTGGCTCCGAGCGAGCAGAAAGTCGACGAGGGGGGGAAGCAGGGTCAGCCCCCAGGCGAGAAGCATGAGCCGTAAGACCCTCGGAAGCGGGACCCCCGAGAAGAGCGCGAGCACCAGGCACAGGGTCAGGAGGGGGGCCAGGTAGGCGAGGACGTAGTGCACGTAGAAGGCCGAGGCGGGGAAGAGGGGATATCCGCTGGAGCGCAGCTCGAGGAGGTGGCGCACGCCGACGATCGAAAGGAAACCGGCGGTCCAGCCGATCGGGCCGATCGGGATCTCCTCGAGGGCCTGGATCCGCCCCCGCGCCCACCCCAGCGGCCGCGCCAATCCCTGCATGATCACGGCATCCCGCCGCTCGACAGCTCACGATTCACGCGCGAATTCTACCCCAAGGGGAGATTCCCCCCGTTTTCCGCGGGTCAACGCTGCGACGTGGAGTATATTTTCGACTGTGTCAGCCGATTCCTCCCGGGTGATCGAATCCTGGGCCTCCCTCTTGGTGCGCTCGCGGGAAGGCGATAGCCTCGCCTTCGAGGAGCTCCTGCGTGCCTGCGAGCGCCGTGTGCTCACGATCGCCTTTCAGATCACCGGAAACCTCCAGGACGCCCAGGATGTCGCGCAGGAGTCGTTTTTGAGGGTCTACCGGTCCCGGGACCGGTTCCAGGATGGCCGGTCCTTCGAGGCCTGGCTCTACCGGATCGTCGTCAATCAGGCCCGAAAGTCCCTGGCGCGGCGCAGAAAGCGCGGGATGCGCTCCTTGGAGGAGGCCGGCGTCGAGAACTTCCGGGACCTGAGCCGCCCCGATCCCGCCCAGAGCGCGGTGGCGGGGGACCTGTCGGACAAAGTCGTCAAGCTTCTCCAGGAGCTTTCGCCTCGTCTTCGCACGGTTTTCATCCTGAGAGACCTGCAGGGGATGGAGACCGCCGAGATCGCCCTCATCCTCTCGCGCACCGAAACCACGGTGCGGCGCCACTCGGCGGACGCCCGGATCCGGATGCGGCGCCTGCTCGAGGAGCGCCACCCGGGAAATTTTCGACAAAAAGTCGAAAAAGACTGAACGCTCTCCCCGTGGCGTGGGTAGTAGATGGCGATGAGACACTCTAAAGCCATCTACCTCCTCGAGGGCTTCGACGCTCGAGAGCTCAGCCCCCGGCAGAAGGTCTCGCTCGACAACCACCTGGCTGCCTGCAGCGCCTGCGCCTCCCGCGCCGCCAGGACCCCGTCCCTTCAGGATCTACTGGCCGCTGCGGCACAAGCGGAGATTTCCGGCTTCGACCAGGCTCTCGAGACCGTCAGGCACTCGACCCTGAGGGCCGCCCGCCAAGAGGCCTCCCGCACCCTGCCCCTGTTCGCCTGGGCCAGGCTCGGCGGGTGGAGCCCCGTGACGGTTCCTGCGGCCGCCCTCGCGGGCGCCTTTCTGGTCGGATTGGTCCTCCTCCTGCCCAGGACCGGCGAAAGCCGTCCCGTGCCGGCCGAGCCCCTTCTGCAGGCCCAGGCCTCGCCTACCGTCCCCCCCGCTGTCGAGCCCGCCGCGGCTCCGGCCGAGGGTCCTCGCAAGGCGGCGGGACACGCTCGCGAAGCCCGTGAAACCCGCCAATCCGGCGCTCTGGCGGCCTCTTTCGACGTGGTTCGCAGCGGATCGGAAGTCAGGATCGAATGGAACCGGATGCAGCCCCTCCATCACGTCAGCAAGGCGCAGGACCCCCAGCAGGTGCAGGTCGCGGGCCGTCATCTCGTCCACGGATCGACCTGGAGCGACGCCGCAGACGGCCAGGCTCCGGGCAGCGTCACCTACTACCTGGTTGACTAGAGCGCCGATGGGACCGAAATTCCTTGATTCTGGGCTTCTTCCAACGTATAAGATCACGCCCGTAAGCGTGTGGGACGCATCACAACGCGTGTAAAAGATCGCTCGTGAACCGAGACCGGACACGGGCCTTTGAAAGGGAAAGGAGTGAAGTACATGGCAAAGCGAACGAAACTGTGGGTGGCAGGGGCACTTCTCCTCGCGGTGAGCGGGGCGGCGGTTGCCTCGAACATGGGGTTCAAGTTCGTACCGAACCTGAACCAGACGAACAAGACGTTCACCATTTCCCTTCCGTTGAACCAGAACTACACGAACGCCAGCGCGGTGTTCAACGACATCCAGGCCTCCGGCTGCACGGCTGCCAAGGTCGAGCGCATGGTTCCCAGCGCCGGCGGCGCTCTTCGCCAGACCTGGACCTCCGTGGGCGGCATCAATTTCAGCATCGCCAAGGGTGAGGGCTACATCGTGGAGGTCGGCGCCACCTGCACGAACTGGGTGGTCGTGGGCTCGCACGATCCGGCTTTCGTCTACAACTTCTCGCAGACCGGCAAGAGCTACCTGACCAGCATCCCGTACCACACCACTGCCACGACCGCTTCTGATGTTTTCGCCAGCATCCCCAGCGCCAGCAAGGTCGAGCGGATCGTCCCCAGCTCCGGCGGCGCCCTGCGCCAGACCTGGACCTCTGTGGGCGGCACGAACTTCGCCGTCGGTATCGGCGAGGCGTACATCGTCGAGGTCAGTGCCGCGAGCTCCTGGACGCCTGCCCACTACTGATCTATTCATGTAGGGGCGTAGACGACCGAGATCTATCGAAACGAACGAATTCAACGGACTAGAGGAAAAGGGAAGGATGATCATGCTGAAAAAAATTGCTCTCGTGGGAGTTCTCGTGGCCCTCGTGGCCGCGGTTTCCGCGCCCGCCTTCGCGGCCCAGGCGATCCAGGGATCGGCGCGCAACGTTTCGTCCGCGACGAACACTGCGCTCGCCGGTACGCTCGGCTGCCGTACCTACTCGGTTTCCGGTGCGGATATCGGGATCAACAACAACACGCCGACGTGCGCGAACCAGCGCTGCCTGCGTCCGTACAACACGGCGACCTTCTTCGGAACGGGCGGCTACCGCTGCAATCCGGAAGGCACGGCCGCTTACAACACGGATGCCGACAACCAGACCTTCTATAACCTGATCGACGCCGAAGCGGGCGCCGGCACCTGCAATCACGTCGCCTTCTACGCCGTCCAGGGCCAGGTCGCCTCGAGCACCGTCCTTGTGAACGTCGGTGACGACCGCCAGGCCGGGTGCCCCGGAACGGCGAGCATCAACTGCTTCACCGCCGCCGATATCCCCAACGCCGATCAGACGCCTCTGACCAGCACCAACGCCTCCTTCGGCTCGGTGCCGCACCAGATCGCGTCCGCCGACAGCCTCAGCCCGGTTCCGACGGTTCGCGTCTCCAGCCCGGGCGCCGGCGGCTGCGCTGCCGACTCCGTCCGCCTCACGTGGGATGAGCCGCAGGATTACGCCGCCACGATGCGCAACGGCGTTCCCAGCCCGGTCCAGGGCGTCAACCTCTACGTGAACAACGCGCCTTGCGGCGGATGCCCCGATGGATCCACCGGCTGGGTGCAGCTCAGCAGCCAGCCCCTCGGCGCGGGCTCGACCGGCGTCTGCCAGCAGATCCTTGGCCCGTCCTGGTTCGCCCTGACCGTTCGCGTCAAGGGCCCCGGCACCGGCCCGACGACCCTCGAGACTGGCCGCACTGGCCCGACGGGCTTCGTCGGCGCCAACAGCCAGTGCGTCGCCCCGGCCGGCACGGTGGCTCACATCGTGTCGATCTCGGCTCGCTACGCTGGCCGCAACACCGTCAACGTCAACTGGACCTCCGGGTCCGAGGGTGGCGTCAGCGGCTACTACGTCACGCGCGCCACGACGCCCGCGGGACCGTTCACGCGCATTGCTGACCAGGTTGCGACCACCGGTGACGGCAGCCACTACACCATCGCCGACAAGGTTCACAACAACGTGCGCATGATGTACTACCAGATCCAGGTTGTGAAGGCGGACGGCACGACCGAGATGTCCGGTCTTGCCTCGGCTACGCTCCCGGCCCCCAAGGGCAAGAAGCTCGCCGACCAGTAAACCGCTCCTTCTTCGAGCTCGTCTCGGGGCGTCGTCGCGTTACGCGGCGACGCCCCTTGTTTTTTACGGACTATAATCCTCCACTCGATGCGTCCGCTCCCGTTGTCTCCCGGCCGTTCACCGTCCCGCTGGCGTGTTCTCGCGCTCCTGATCGCCCTGGCCGGCCTGCTCCTCTCGGGCCCTTCCTGCCCGCGAGGGGGATCCCCACGCACCAGCGTGCTCCTGCTGACGATCGATTCTCTTCGAACGGATCACGTGCATGCCCTCGGAGGCTCGCGCGAAACGTCCCCGGTTCTCGACGGGCTGGCTCGCGAAGGGATCGTGTGGACCGGGGTCGTCGCGCCCGCTCCGTGGACGATGCCGTCGATGATGTCCTTGATGACCGGCCTTCATCCCGAAATCCATCACGTGGACGAGGACGATCGCATGCTCGGGGACGGGATTCTCACCCTCGCTCAGCGGTTCCAGAAGGCGGGCTACGCCACGGCCGCATTCGTCCCCGAGATCACGCTGAGCGCGAGCTACGGGTTCGCGCGGGGCTTCGATCATTTCGACGAGCGCCGATTCGGGCACGACACGGTGACCTCGCCCGCCCAGACGTCGTCCCTGATCCACTGGCTCGAAGAAACACCCGGCCCATTCTTCGCGTGGACCCACTTGTGGGATCCTCACTACAACTACGCGCCGCCGCCCCCCTACGATGCGATGTTCGTCGCGGGGACGCCGCCTGCCGAGGGCAGGTACTACGACATGATCGACCTCAAGCGCCGGAAGAACGCGATGACCCCGGAGCAGGTGGCCTCGGCCATGGGCCAGTACGACGGCGAGATCGCCTGTACCGACCATTACATCGGCGAGATCCTGGACGCGCTGCGCGCCTCGGGACGGCTCGATGCGACCCTCATCGTCATCGCCGGCGATCACGGGGAGGCCTTCCAGGAGCATGGTTGGCTGACCCATACGAACACGGTGTACGAAGAGACCGTGCGCGTGCCGGTGATCGCGCGGCTCCCCGGCCACCTGCCGGCGGGACGTAGAATCGGAGGCGCCCGCAGCCTCGTGGATCTGACCGAGAGCCTCGCCCAGTGGGCGGGTCTGCGCCCGGAGACCACGCAGTCGCGTCCGCTGCCTCTCGAAGAGGGCGGGGGAGAGGCGCTCGTGGTTTCGACGACACGAAGACAGGCCGCGCTCCTCTCGGCGCGCCAGGGACGCTGGTCGCTCGTTCTCGAGTACGAGACGTGCGCGAGCGAGCTCTACGACCTCGATGCGGACCCCTCGCAATCTCGCGACGTCGCCGGCGCGCATCCGGACGTCGTGCGCGGCTTGAAGGACAGCCTCAGGACCTGGCTCGATGAGGCCAGACGCCAGCACCCTGTTCCCGTGACCCACCTGGATCTGACGGGAACGGACGCGCTCGAGCGTCTGAAGGGACTGGGGTACGTGCAGCAGGACAGAGCGGGACACGACAACTTCGGCGACCTTCAGGGGAAGCGGGTCACCGCCGATCCTCGACACTGCCTCTGATGCGCACCCTTCTCCACGGGAAGGCTCTTTCTCCGGCGCGCGCCGCGCGCCGGTGGGGGCGCGCTCGCCGCCCGCTCGTGCGCGGCGCGATCGGGCTTCTGGCCGGCCTGACGCTCACGGCGGCCTCCTGCTCGCGGCGACCGGCCGCGCCCCCCGCGCGCTTCCCGATGCTCCTGATCGGCGTGGACGGCATGGAGTGGAGCGTCATGCGGCCGCTCCTGGCCCAGGGGAAGCTCCCGGTCCTCAAGAGCCTGATGGAGCGGGGGACCTACGGCACGCTGACCTCCATGTCGCCGACCTTCTCTCCCGTCATCTGGACCTCGATCGCCACGGGGAAGGTCCCGGCCAAGCACGGAATCGAGAACTTCGTCTACAGCGTGGGGGGACGCGAGGGCCAGGTGCGCGTCTATACGAGCAGCCACCGGCGGACCAAGGCCTTCTGGAACATCCTGAGCGACTACGGGATGAACGTGGATTGCATCGGGTGGTG